>Ga0207661_10002175_pt1 | contig 13517 bp, 13 predicted proteins | sample KBSC713LmetaG_FD_184337 | JGI IMG/M metagenome (GOLD analysis project Ga0207661, IMG submission 184337) | Corn rhizosphere microbial communities from Kellogg Biological Station, Michigan, USA - KBS C7.1-3L metaG (SPAdes) (version 2) | ecosystem: Host-associated > Plants > Roots > Rhizosphere ... | reverse complement strand
CGACCGCGCCCTCGCCGACCGCGTCCGCTACCTGGCCACGCAGGCCCGCCAGCCGGTCGCCCACTACGAGCACACCGACATCGGCTACAACTACCGGCTGTCCAACCTCCTGGCCGCGCTCGGCCGGGCCCAACTCCGCCGCCTTGACGACATGATCGAGCGCCGGCGCCGGCTGCGTGAGCGCTACGAAAAGCTGTTCGCCAGCGTCGACGGGGTCACGCTGCTGGGCGCCGACGATCCCGAGGCAAACTGCTGGCTCACCACCATCGTCGTCGACCCGGGCCGGACCGGGTGGGCGGCGCGGGCTCTGGCAGTACACCTGGAAAAGCGCAACATCGAGACGCGGCCGCTGTGGAAACCCATGCACCGGCAACCGGTGTTCGCCGGGGCGGAGGCCACGGTCACCGGCGCGGCCGATCGGCTGTTCGACTGGGGGCTGGCGCTGCCGAGCGGGTCGGCGCTCGACGAACCCGCGCGGGAGCGGGTGTTCGCGGCGATCAACGACTTCCTGGACGGGCGCTCACGATGATCGCCAGGCTCGGCCGATATGCGTTTTCGCGGCTCAATCCGGGCAACATCAGCATCCGCCACCCCTACACCGCCGACCCGGTCCGGCTGCACTCGTTTCACCATATGGACTATTGGCTGCCCGGCCGGCGCCGCGGGCCGTCCGCGATGGCCACGTTCGCCGACCTGATCCGGCCGGGTGACACGGTCGTCGAGCTCGGCGGCCGGATCGGTTATCTCACGCTCTTCTTCGCCTGGCTGGTCGGCCGGCACGGGCTCGTGCACGTCTTCGAGACCGACGCCGACAACCTGCGCTACCTGCGGGCCAACGTGTACTTCCACAAGCAGGTCGTGGTCATCGACGCGGCCGTCGAGCTCGACGACCACGTGTGCGCGACCGGCGTGCGGCCAGACGTCGTGCGCATCGACGGCCTCGACGGCATCGACGGTTCGGCCTGGGTGGCGCTGCAGGGCGCGGCCGGCACCCTGCGGTCGGTGCGGCCGATCGTGCTGGTGTGCGGTGTCGGCCCGGAGGCCGGCCTGTTCCTCACCGACCTCGGCTACCGGCTCTACACGGCGCTCGGCGAGCGCATCTCGCGGTTGCCGGACCACCCGGTCGACGTCGTCGGCATCCCGTTCGGGCGCGAACTGCCGATGACGTTCGCCAGCCGGGAAGCGGTATGAAGCGCCTGGTTGACGTCTCCGCGGCGCTCATTTTGGGACTGCTGCTGCTGCCCGTCATCGCGGCGACCGCGGCCGTGGTCGCGATCGGGCTCGGCCGCCCGGTGCTGTTCCGCCAGGCGCGCGCCGGCCTCGGCGGCCGGCCGTTCACGCTCGTCAAGTTTCGCACGATGGTCGCCGCCGACGAGGAACACGGCCTGGTCACCGACGCGCAGCGGCTCACCCGCCTCGGCCGGGTTCTGCGCTCGACCAGCCTGGACGAGCTGCCCACACTGTGGAACGTCCTGCGTGGACAGATGAGCCTGGTCGGCCCGCGCCCCTTGCCGATACGCTATCTCAGCCGGTACTCGCGAGAGCAGGCCCGCCGCCACGAGGTCCGGCCGGGGATCACCGGGCTGGCCCAGGTGCGGGGCCGCAACTGGCTGGACTGGGACCAGAAGCTCACGCTCGACGTGGCCTACGTCGACCAGCATTCGGTGCGGCTTGACCTGCGTATCCTCGCGGAGACGGTCGTCACCGTCCTGCGTCGCGACGGCATCAGCGCCCACGGGGAGGCGACCGCCGCCGAGTTTCAGGGGAGCGTTGGGAGGCACGGTGCCTGATGCGCTGGTAGTGATCGGATGTGGCGGCCACGGCCGCGAGGTCGCCGGCATCGCGCGGGCGCTGGGCGACCAGTGGAAGGTCGTCGGGTTCGTCGACGACGCGCCGAGCACGGTCAACCGGGAGCGGGCGGCCCGGCTCGACGTCGCGTACCTCGGGGACCTGTCGTCACTGGACGGCCTCGACGCGCACATCGTGATCGGGGTCGGGCACCCCCCGGTGCGAGCGGCGATCGCCGAGCGGATCGCGTGCTACGGCTTGCCGGCCGCGACGCTCGTCCACCCGGCCGCGACCGTCGGCGAGGACACGACGCTGGGGGAGGGCGTTGTGCTGTTCGCCGGCGTGCGGATCACCACGAATGTCCGCCTCGGCCGCCACGTACACGTGAATCAGAATGCCACCGTGGGACATGACAGCGTTCTCGCCGACTTCGTCGGGGTCAACCCGCTCGCCGCGGTGTCCGGAGAGTGCCTTCTTGAGGCGTGTGCGATGATCGGCACCACCGCGGCTGTCCTGCAGGGGCTGCGGGTCGGCTCCGGCGCCGTCGTCGGGGCCGGGGCATGCGTCGTTCGTGACGTGCCGGCCGGCGTGATCGTCAAGGGTGTTCCCGCCCGGTAGGTTTCACTCGCCGCCTGTCGGGCACGCGTTAAGGCATGAGCACTGTTACCGAGTCAGTTGACGTTCACGTGCCAGTTCACACCGCCTACAACCAGTGGACCCAGTTCGAGTCGTTCCCGCACTTCATGAGCGGTGTCGAGACGATCCGCCAGATCGACGACCGGCGCACACACTGGGTGACCAAGGTGGGCGGCGTGAAGCGTGAGTTCGACGCCGAGATCACCGAGCAGCACCCGGACGAGCGGATTGCCTGGAAGAGCACCGGCGGCGACACCAAGCACGCCGGCGTGGTGACCTTCCACCGCCTCGGCGACCAGGACACGCGCGTCACGATCCAGCTCGAGTGGGACCCGGAGGGCCTCACCGAGAAGGTCGGCAGCGCCGTCGGCGTTGACGACCGGCAGGTGAAGGGCGACGCGAAGCGCTTCAAGGAATTTATCGAGGAGCGCGGTGGCGAAACCGGTGCTTGGCGCGGCGAAGTGCCGCGACCGGGCGCCTAACGGGTTGATTGCCCTCCCGGTCCGCTTTCTGTGGGCCGGGAGGGCGGTCATTGATTGGTCACCGAACCACTCGCGCTACCCCCTCGTTCTGACTGGACGAGTTGCTCGTTCCAGCCCGTCTCGCAGGGGGAACCATGATCCGTAGCAACCGATCCTGGGCGCGGCGCGCCCTCCTCCCAGCCGCTTCGGCCGTCGTTCTCGTGGCTGCTCTGGCCGCGCCGGCCGCAGCGCACCCGTCCCACTCCCGCTTCGCCGAGGTCGACCTGGTGTCGGACCAGCAGCTGCCCGGCGTCCTCCAAGATCCGAACCTGGTCAATGCCTGGGGCCTGGCACTCAGCCCCACCTCGCCGCTGTGGGTGGCCAACAACGGCACGAACACCGCGACGATCTACGCCGGCGGCGTCAACGGCGCCCCGGTGACCAAGGTGCCGCTGACCGTGTCCGTGCCCGGCGGCGCACCGACCGGGCAGGCGTTCAACGACACCACTGCCTTCCAGGTGACCGGCTCCGGCGGCATGGCCCCGGCCACCTTCCTGTTCGTCAGCGAAGGCGGCGACATCACCGGGTGGAACCGCACGGCCACCCCGACCGGTGCCGTCCTGGCCCGGCACATCCCGGGCGCCATCTACAAGGGCCTGACGATCGTGCACACCAAGTTCGGCCCGTTCCTGATCGCGGCCGACTTCCACAACGGGCGGCTCGACGTCTTCGACGGGTCGTTCAACCCGGTGCACCTGCCGGGCGTGTTCTTCCACGACCCGCGGCTTCCGCGCGGGTACGCGCCGTTCAACGTGTTCGCCCTCGGTGACGCGCTGTACGTCTCGTACGCCAAGCAGGACGCCGACCAGGAGGACGAGATCGCCGGGGCCGGGTTCGGCTTCGTCGACAAGTACACGAACTTCGGCCTGCGGGTGCAGCGCATTGCCTCGCGGGGGCCGTTGAACGCGCCGTGGGGCATGGCCGTCGCGCCGGCCGCCTTCGGCGACTTCGCCGGGGCGCTGCTGGTCGGCAACTTCGGCGACGGCCGGATCAGCGCGTATCGGGGCGATCACTTTGTCGGCCAGCTGCGCACGGGAGCCGGCAAACCGATCACGATCGACGGGCTGTGGGGGCTGCTGCCCGGCACGGCGACGGCCGGCGGGACCGGTGCGGTCTGGTTCAGCGCCGGACCCGACGACGAGTCCCACGGCTTGGTCGGCGAGATCCTCCCGGCGATGTAGCTCGTCGTTTGCCCTAATGGTCCATCGGCGATGGGCCATTGGGGCGCCCATCGTTTGGTCACCGAACCGGCGGACGCGCCCTCTCGTGCTGGGTGAAGGAGTCGGATTGTTCGACCCGTTTCGCTGGGGGTGAGCCGCCGCCGGTGGGCGCTGGGGGGCGCCCGCCGGCGGCCGGGGTGAGGGAGCCCGCGCCCGGCGCCCGGTTGCCGCTTCCGTCGCCGGGGCGGCGTCTTCGGCAAGCGGCCGGTGTTCTGAATGTGCCGGCGGCCGTGCTCGCCGTCGGCGACCACCTCTACCGTTGGGCCATGCTGATCGGCGAGCTGGCCGAACGGGCCGGCACCGGGTCGAGGTCGTGAAGATCAACGCCGACGGCCACCCCGAAACCGTGCGCGCCTACGGTGGGCTGTCGGTTCGTCGCGGAACTCCAGCAGCGTCGGCAGCGATCGGCGCGCTCATCGGCGCCCGGCCCAGGTCGGCCCTGCGGGAAGCACTCGCCGCGCTCACCGACCGCTGAGCGCGGGCCAGCATCGACCTGACGACGAGCGGATGCACCAGCCGCACCACTGCCAAATAAAGCCGACCCCGCCGGTTCTTCGTCGTCGCGGTCGTGGCCATGCTCACCGTGGCGTCGTCGACCACAATGGACGCCCGGAAGTCCAGGTGCTGATCGTCCTGGCCGAGCACCAGCGTGTTGCCCTCGACGCTGATCGTGTCGAACGCGTGCCGCGTGGCCGGTGGGATCCCGACCGCCCGCACGGCGAGGTTGCGCAGGCCGAGCAGTGCGGCGACCCAAGAGGGCGGGTGCGGAAGATGGCGCGCGCCCACACCTCGGGGTCGGCCGGGGTGTCCGGCGGGCGCCGGATCGAGTGCCTGTCGTCCAGCGTGCCCGAACCGCGAAGGGTCCCGGTGGCGGCCCGCTCGATGTTGTCGAACAGGTCGTTGATCAGCGCCTCGTGCAGCCACCGCAGCCCGAGCGGCCAGACGAGCACCATCCGCCCGCGCAGGCGCCCGGCCAGCTCGTCGGTGATCACCGCCCGCCCCGGTCCGCTTTCGAGCACGCGGATTTCGTTGTACCCGGTGAGCCCCATGTCCGGGGTGAACACCCAACGGGTGCGCCGGCCGGGCTGGTGGGATTCGACGTGATAACGGATCCGGCCGTGCCGGCCGGGTGAGCCGGCGGTCAGGCCGCGGTCCAGGTGCAGCGCCGGCCACGGCGGGGCCGGCCAGTGGCGCTCGATCCGGTCGAGCTCGGCGCCGACCGTGTCCACGTCCGCGAGGATCACCCGCCGTACGACGTTTCGCATGACCATACGCTACCGTATGGTAGGTGGCACAGCATATGAGGCGGCTCACTGCCGAGGACTGGGCGACCGCCGCGCTGGAGATGATCGGTGAGCGGGGAGTGGGCGGCGTCGCCGTCGAGCCGCTCGCCGTCCGGCTCGGCGCGACCAAGGGCAGCTTCTACTGGCACTTCGCCAACCGCGACGCGCTCGTCGACGCGGCCCTCGCCGTGTGGGAGCGCGAGCGCACCGAGGCGGTGATCGCAGCGATGGACGCCGAGCCCGACCCGGCCCGCCGGCTGCACCGGCTCTTCGCCGCGGTCAGTTCGGGCCGCGGCGACGCGGTCGAGGCCAACCTGCTGGCCGCCGGCGACCATCCGGCGGTTTCGCCGGTGATGCGGCGCGTGGTCGATCGGCGGCTGGCCTATGTCGCCGAAATATTTCGGCGCCTCGGTTGCTCCGCGGTCGAGGCCCGGCGGCGCAGCCTGTTCGCCTACACAGCGTTCGCCGGCAGCACCACGCTGACGACGCGGCTGCCCGGGGTCATGCCCCGGCCGGGGGCCGACCTGACCGCCTACGTCGAAACCGCCGTCGCCGTGCTGTCGATTGCGCCCGATGACATTCGTGTAAGAGGTGACGGCACCGAAACAACCGAGGAGGCATGATGCCCGAACCGAAGATTCTCCTGCGTGGTCTCGGAATCCCCGAATCGCCCCGCTGGCACGACGGGCGGCTGTGGTTCTGCAACTGGATCGACCGCCAGGTCGTAGCGCTCCGCCCGGACGGCACGCCGGAGGTCATGGCTGTCCGGGACCCGGACAGCCACCCGATGGGCTACTCGATCGACTGGCTACCCGACGGGCGGCTGCTGGTGACCGGCGACAAGCTCCGCCGCCAGGAGCCGGACGGGTCGATGGTGACCCACGCCGACCAGCACGCGAACGAGATCGTCGTGGACGGGCGCGGCAACATCTACCTCAACGGCGCCGACTTCGACTTCGCCGGCGGCGAGGCGCCCAAGCCCGGCTACATCACGCTCGTCACGCCCGACGGTGCGCTGCGCGAGGTCGCCGGCGACATCCAGTTTCCCAACGGCATGGTCATCACCCCCGACAACCGGACCCTGGTCATCTCGGAGTCGTTCGCCCGGCGGCTCACCGCGTTTGACATCGAGGAGGACGGCGGGCTGTCCAACCGCCGGGTGTTCGCCGACGGTCTCGGCCCGGACGGCATCTGTCTCGACGCCGAAGGCGCGATATGGGTGTCCACCGGCGGGTCCTCGCTGGTCCGGGTCGCGGAGGGCGGCGAGGTCCTCCAGCGTGTCGAGTTGGGCAAGAATCAGGCGCCGTTCGCGCTGATGCTCGGCGGCCCGGACCGGCGGACGCTGTTCATCCTGACCGCCGAGTGGCGCTCGGAGGACGCCATCACCGACAACATCCAGCGGCTCAACAACGGGCCCCGCACCGGGAAGATCCTCACCCTGCCGGTCTCGGTACCCGGGGTCGGGCGGCCGTGAACCAGATGGATGCTCCGGGCGTTCTTGTAAGGGCCGAGATGCAGACGTGACCTTCTGGCGTTACGTTCAGGTCCCCCTTGGAACACATTGGAGTGTCCCGATGCGACCAAAGTCCAATTGTTCATACCGTCAGTTCACTCGCCCGGCGGCCTTCCTCGCCGCGCTCACCTTGATCCTTGCCGGCTGTAGCCCCGTCAGTAGCCCTTCGAACGAGTCGTCCGCAGCCGACAACCGCGCCCCGAAGGCCGGCGGCACGCTGCAAGTGGCGCTCATGGCCGAGCCCGATGCGCTCGACCCCACGACGGCGCGCACCTTTGTCGGGCGCAACGTCTTCATGTCGATCTGCGAGAAGCTCTACGACATCGACGGCAAGCTCAACATCGTGCCGCAGCTCGCCGCGGCCATGCCGGAGGTGTCCGCGGACGGTCTGAGCGTCGCCATCAAGCTGCGCCCGGGCGTGAAGTTCGCCGACGGCACGCCGCTGGACGCCGCCGCGGTGAAGACCAGCCTCGACCGGCACCGGACCCTGAAGACCTCGGCCCGCAAGAGCGACCTGGCCAGCGTCAGTGACGTGACGGTCACCGATCCCTCGACGGTCACCCTCAAGCTCTCCAAGCCGTTCGCGCCGCTGATCGCCCAGCTGGCCGACCGGGCCGGCATGATCCTGTCGCCGACCGCCTTGAAGTCCGAGGGCGACGCCAACTTCGGTGCCCACCCGGTGTGCGTGGGTCCGTTCAAGTTCTCCAGCCGGGTGGCGCAGGACCGCATCGAGGTCGTGAAGGACCCGAACTACTACGACGCGAGCAAGGTCCACCTCGACAAGATCGTTTACAAGATCATTGCCGATCCGACCACCCGATTCAACAACCTCAAGTCGGGCGATGTTCAGGTCGAGGACACCGTCGCGGCGACCGACGTCGACGCGCTGACGAGCGACTCGAAGCTGGGTCTGCTCACCTCGGACTCGCTGGGCTATCAGGGGATCACGATCAACATCGGCAACGTCAGCGGCGTCGGCAAGCCGGCCGGCCCGTTGCCGGCGAAGCTGGCCAGCGCGATGGCCACCGACCCGCGGGTGCGGCAGGCGTTCGAGATGACGATCGACCGCGACGCCATCAACAAGGTCGTCTTCCGCGGCAAGTACACCCCGGCGTGCGGGCCGATCAGCCCGTCCAGCCCGTTCAGCTCCGACGCGGCACAGGCGTGCCCCAAGCACGACGCGGCCGCGGCCAAGGCGCTGCTGACCCAGGCCGGCGTTTCCACGCCGTTCAAGATCAGCATGATCATCAACAACACGCCCGACGCGGCCCGGCTGGGTCAGGCGATCCAGGCCCAGGCCAAGGAGGGCGGGTTCGACCTGCAGCTGGTGCCGACCGAGTTCGCCGCGTCGCTGGACCAGACGGACGCCGGCAACTACCAGATGTTCCAGATCGGCTGGTCGGGCCGGGTCGATCCGGACGGCAACATCGCCAACTTCGTCAGCTCCCAGGGTTCGCAGAACAACAACGGCTACAGCAGCAGCACCGTTGACGAGCTGCTGGCCAAGACGCGCGCGACGAACGACGTGACCGCACGGCGTGATCTGTACGGTCAGGTCATCACCGAGCTGCACAAGGACGTCCCGATCATTTATGTGTACCGGATCAAGAACTTCACCGGGTTCGCCAAGAGTGTCGTGGGTGTCGAGATGTACGGCGACGGCCTGATGCGCTTCGCGCACGCGGGGTTCGCCGCCTGACGTAGGGAACCCGATGGGCCGGTACCTCATTCGCCGTCTCCTCGAGTCGGTGGTCACCTTCGTCCTGGTGACGATCGTGGTCTTCATCGGCGTGCGGGCGCTGCCTGGCGACCCCGCCCGCACGCTGGCCGGTGAGGAGAGTGATCCGCAAACGCTGGAAGAGATCCGGCACTCGTTCGGGCTCGACCAGCCGATCCCCGTGCAGTACGTGCGCTATGTCGCCAACGCACTGCACGGGGACCTCGGCCGGTCGTCCCGCACCGGGCTGTCGGTCTCCAGCTCGATCGCGCATGCGCTGCCGGTCACCCTGCAGCTGGCCACGTTCGCCATCATCGTGGCCGCGTTGATCGGCCTGACCGCCGGTGTGCTCGCCGCCGTCCGGCGGCGGGGCGTGACCGAGTGGGCGGCCAACAGCGTCGCCCTCTTCGGCCTGTCCGTGCCGAGCTTCTGGTTCGGCCTGATGGGCATCCTGATCTTCGCCATCGCCTACCCGGTGCTGCCGGCATCCGGGTTCGTCTCGGTGTTCAGCGACCCGGTCGAGAGCTTCCGACATCTGCTCATGCCCGCGTTGGTCCTCGGCTCGGGGCTGGCCGCCGTCATCATGCGGCAGACCCGTTCGGCCATGATCGAGGCGCTCAGCACCGACTACGTCCGCACAGCGCGCGCCAAGGGCCTCGGCAGCGGCCAGGTGGTGCTCCGGCACGCCTTGCGCAACAGCCTGATCGTGGTGATCACGATCGTCGGGCTCCAGCTCGGCACGCTGATCTCGGGGGCGGTGGTGACCGAGCAGATCTTCGTACTGCCCGGCTTCGGCAAGCTCATCATCGACGCCGTGTTCACCCGCGACTACGCGATGATCCAGGGCGTCGTCCTGGTGACGGCCACCGCGTACATCGGCATCAACCTGCTCGTCGACCTGCTCTACAGCGTCATCGACCCCCGGGTCCGGGTGGAAGGTGCGGTGCTGTGAGCACTGCGGCGCGCCGTGCGGCGTCTGGACCTCAGGCCGCGCTTGCGCGGCCTCCTCGGAAGACGTCGATTAAGGCGCGCTGCAGTGCGACGAAGGAGGTGCTGTGAGCACGATCGATCTGGTCCCCGTCGGCAGCCAGGCCGGACCGGTCGCCCGGACCGGCCGTCGCCGGGCCCTGCGCCGCCTGCTGCGCAACCCCCTCGCCGTCACCGGCCTCGTCGTCGTCGCGCTGGCCGTGCTGGTCGCCCTGCTGGCCAACGTGATTGCGCCCTACGGAGTGGACCACACCGACTTCAACGTCGCCCTCCAGCCGCCGTCGTCGGCCCACTGGTTCGGCACCGACGAGCTCGGGCGGGATCAGCTGTCCCGCGCGATGTTCGGGCTGCGGGTCTCGCTGTCGGTGGCCGCCCTGTCCATCGCGCTGTCCCTTGTGGTCGGTGTGCCGCTGGGCATGCTGGCCGGCTTCTACCGGTTCCTGGATCCGGTGGTGTCGCGGTTCACCGACATGCTGCTCGCCTTCCCGTTCCTCGTCCTGGCCGTCGGCCTGGCCGCGATCCTGGGGCCGTCGCTCCTCACCGCGACGGTCTCGATCGGCACGGCGGGCGTGCCGGCGATCATCCGGGTGGTTCGCGGCGAGACCCTGCGCCTGCGCGGGCTGGACTACGTTGCCGCCGCGGTGGCCGACGGGGCCAGCGACTTCGTGCTCCTGCGCCGGCACATCCTGCCCAACGCGGTCAACTCGCTGATCGTCCAGGCGACGGTCGCCGCGCCGGCGGCCATCATCGGCGAGGCGGTGCTGTCCTTCCTGGGTCTCGGGATCCGGCCGCCGGCCCCGTCCCTGGGCGGCATGCTGGCCAGCGCCCAGCCACTGTTCCGCGACGGGCCGTGGCTTGCCGTCTTCCCCGGCGTCTGCATCCTGGTGGTAGCGCTCGCGTTGAACGTCCTCGGCGATGGTCTCCGCGACGCGCTCGACCCGAGGGAGACGCCACGATGACGCTGTTGACCGTCGAGCGCCTGAGCGTCACGTTCCGCACCGAGGACGGACCGGTCCTGGCCGCCGACGAGGTCAGCTTCGAGATGGCCGAGCGGGAGGTGCTTGCCCTGGTCGGCGAGTCCGGCTGCGGCAAGAGCGTGACGGCCATGGCGCTGACCCGGCTCCTGCCCCGCAGCGCCACGATCAGCGGGAGTGTCTTCCTCGGCGATCAGTCGCTGCTGACCCTGTCCGAGTCGGGCCTGCGCGACGTCCGCGGCCGGGAGATCGCATACGTGTTCCAGGAGCCGATGACGTCGCTGAATCCGGTCCTGACGGTGGGCCGCCAGATTGGCGAGGTCCTGCGGCGGCACCAGCGCATGCGGGGCAGTGCCGTCACCCGGCGCGCGGGCGAGTTGCTGGAACTGGTCGGCATCCCGCTGCCCGGCCGGCGGCTCCGCGAGTACCCCCATCAGCTGTCCGGCGGCATGCGACAGCGGGTCATGATCGCGATGGCGGTCGCCTGCCGGCCCCGGCTGCTCGTCGCCGACGAACCGACCACCGCCCTGGACGTGACCGTGCAGGCCGGCATCCTCGACGTGCTGCGCGACCTGCGGGCCGAGATCGGCACGGCGGTGCTGCTCATCACCCACGACCTCGGCGTGGTCGCCGATCTGGCCGACCGGGTCGTGGTCATGTACGCGGGCCGAACGATCGAGGAGGCCACCGCCGAGACGATGTTCGCGCGGCACAACCATCCCTACACCCGGGGCCTGCTCGAGGCCGTGCCCGACCCGCAGCGGCGGGTGACCCACCTGCGCGAGATCCCCGGGCGGGTCCCGACGATGCGCGAGTCCCCGGAGTCCTGCACGTTCGCCGAACGCTGCAGCCGCGCCGACGACGTGTGCCGGGGACACCGGCCGTTGCTCGAGCCCGGCCCGGCCGGTCATCCGGTGCGCTGCTTCCATCCGTTGCCACTTCCGGAGCCAGTGCAATGACCGCCGCCCTTGAGGTCGTCGACCTCGTCAAACACTTCGGACCCGTGCGAGCCGTCGACGGGGTCAGCCTGACCGTGGGCAGCGGCGAGGTGCTCGGCCTGGTCGGCGAGTCGGGCAGTGGAAAGAGCACGCTGGGTCGCTGCGTGACCCGCCTGGTCCCGATCACGGACGGCCGGGTGACGATCAACGGCACGGACGTCTCTCGGCTCGGCCGCCGGAGCCTGCGCCCGCTGCGGCGCGACTTCAACATCGTCTTCCAGGACCCGGCGTCGTCGCTGAACCCGCGCATGACGGTGGCCGACATCGTCGCCGAGCCGCTCCGGCTGCACCGCATCGGGACCCGCCCGTCTCGGGTCGAACGGGTCGACCACCTGCTCGACCAGGTCGGCCTGCGCCCGGAGGTCGGCCGGCGCTACCCGCACGAGCTCTCCGGCGGCCAGCGGCAGCGGGTGAGCCTGGCCCGTGCCCTCTCGGCCGGCCCGTCCTTGCTGGTCGCCGACGAGCCGACGTCCGCGCTGGACGTCTCGGTCCAGGCGGCCGTGCTCAACCTCATCGGCCGGCTCCAGTCCGAGCTCGGCTTCGCCTGCCTGTTCATCACCCACGACCTGGCCGCCGTGGAGTTCCTCGCGCAGCGCGTGGCGGTGATGTACCTCGGCAAGCTGGTCGAGGTGGCCGACCGGTCCGGCCTCTTCGCCGCGCCTCGCCACCCGTACACGCAGGCGCTGCTGTCGGCGGCCCCGGTTCCGGATCCGGTCCGCCAGCGCAGCCGCCGCCGTATCGTGCTCGCCGGGGACGTGCCGAGCCCGGTCAACCCGCCGTCCGGGTGCCGGTTCCACCCGCGCTGCCCGGTCGCCTTGGATAAGTGCGCGGAGGTCGAGCCGTTGCTGCGGCCGGTGGGGCCGGCCGGCGAGCTGGTGGCCTGCCACCTCGTCGACGACGCCGGGAACGGTCCACGACTGGCCGATCCGGCCGGTGTTGAGACAAGATCTGTTTTGTGACAACGCGGCCCCAGCTCACCGGCACCTTCGGCATGGTCACCTCGACGCACTGGCTGGCGTCGGCGGCCGGCCTGGCCGAGCTCGAGCAGGGCGGCAACGCCTTCGACGCGGCGGTCGCGGCCGGCTTCGCCCTGCACGTGGTCGAGCCGCACCTGAACGGGCCGGGCGGCGACCTGCCGCTGATCTTCGCGCGGGCCGACGACGCGGCCCCGACCGTGCTGTGCGGGCAGGGTCCGGCGCCCATGGCGGCAACCATCGCGCACTACCACGACCTCGGCTTCGAGCTCATTCCCGGGGCCGGTCCGCTGGCGACAGCGGTCCCGGGAGCCGTCCCCGCCTGGCTGACGCTGCTGCGTGACCACGGGACGCGGCGGCTGGCCGACGTCCTGCAGTACGCGATCGCATACGCCGAGCGGGGCCACACGCTGCAGCCGGGCGCCGTGCTGGCGATCAGCCGGGTCCGGCAGCTCTTCGCCGAGGACTGGACGACGTCGGCCGAGGTATACCTGCCCGGCGGTGCCCCGCCGCCGGCCGGCGAGCTGTTCCGCAACCCGGGGCTGGCGCGGACCTACCGGCGGCTGGTCGAGGCGGAGGGGGCCGCCCCGGGCGGGCGCGACGCCGGCATCGACGCAGCCCTCGCGGCCTGGAAAGAAGGCTTCGTCGCCGCCGAGATCGACGCCTTCGCCCGCCGCCCGTTCCGCCATCCCGGTCAGGGCCGGCACCCCGGCGTGATCACCGGCGCGGACATCGCGGCGTTCAGCCCGGCCTACGAGCGCAGCAGCGCGCACCCGTTCCGCGACGTCGTGGTGCACAAGACGCAGGCCTGGGGCCAAGGCCCGGTGCTCCTGCAGCAGCTCGCTCTGCTCGACGGCTTCGACGACGCGGCCATCGATCCGTCGACCGCGCCGGGTATCCACACGG
>Ga0207661_10002173_pt1 | contig 13519 bp, 8 predicted proteins | sample KBSC713LmetaG_FD_184337 | JGI IMG/M metagenome (GOLD analysis project Ga0207661, IMG submission 184337) | Corn rhizosphere microbial communities from Kellogg Biological Station, Michigan, USA - KBS C7.1-3L metaG (SPAdes) (version 2) | ecosystem: Host-associated > Plants > Roots > Rhizosphere ... | reverse complement strand
GCGTGCTCGGTGCTCAGGCCGACCTCACCGGCGAGCCGGCCGGCGACCGACTCGAGGCCGATGCTGGACACCCGGGTGAAGAGGCAGGCACGGCCGCGGGCCACCGCGAGGTTGATCGCGTCGCCGAGGTTGCAGTAGAGGACGGCCTCGCTCTGGGGTGCGGGCGCATCGAGCTGCTGGGTGGGCGCATCGAGCTGCTGGGTGGGCGCATCGAGCCGCTGGGTGGGGGCGAGACCCGCCAGCGCCCGGATCATGCCGAAGGCGGAGAGGTCGACGCCGACCGGCTGCAGCCCGGCGCTGCGGATTGGCGCGAGGAACGAGCGCACCATGTCCTGGCGCGCGGCGACGACGACCACGTCGAGCTGCGGCTGCGCCCCCTCCTCCGCCGGCACGCCGCCGACGACCTGGTGCTCGAGCACCGCCTGGTCGAGCGGCATCGGGATCTGTTCCTGGGCCTGGAAGCGGACGGCCGCCTCCATCTCCTTCGGGTCCTCGATCGCCGGCAGGCGCAGCGTGCGCACGATCACCCGCTGGTTGCCGACCCCGAGCCGCACGTGCTTGGAAAGCTTGTTCTTGGCGAAGAGCTCCTTCAGCGCCTCCGCCAGCGCACCGGCGTCGGCCACCTCGCCCTCGTGGAAGACACCGGCCGGAAGCGCCTGGATCGCCGCGCCGCTGACCGGCGCGCCGCCGTTCTGCTTGATCTCGGCGGCGGCGACGCTGCCCGCCTCGATATCGAGGCCGACAACCGCCGAGGGCTTCTTCTTTCTGGTGAGCTGGAATTCCATTGAAGAGGTCCGGGCGTCTCGGGAGGCGTCCGCCCTCTCTCAATCGACAGAAAGGGCGCCAACCTTTCGCCCTGCAAGTACCTAGAAGTAGAAGAACTGGACGCCTGTTCGGCCCCATCCCTCTTCGATGAAGCTTTTTGGTCGCCCCAGCGACCAAAAAGCTTCACGCTAGAAGGTGCTCAGGTACAAATCGACGAGCTGGTCGCCGGCGAGCAGGCCGACGACGCCGCCGAGGGCGAGAAAGGGACCGAACGGGATCGCCCGCTTTCGCGCCGCCGCTCCTTCGCGCGCGATCATCGCAAGCCCCACCAGCGAGCCGGCCAGCAGCGCGACCAGGATCGCCGGGGCAACATTGCGGCCGAGGAAGATGCCCATCGTGGCCGCCAGCTTCACGTCCCCCAGGCCCATCCCGCGCGGGTAGGCGAGCGCGGCGAGGAAGAGCAGGCCCCCTGCGGCGGCTGCGGCGATCGCCCGCTCCGGCAGGCTGCCGGGATCGGCGACGGCGGCGATCGCCGCCCCCACAATCGCGGCGACGAGCAGGATCTTGTTGGGGATGATCCGCCGCTCGAGATCGGTCAGCGTGATCGCGACGAGCATCGTCACGAAGACGAGGCCGAGGGCGATCTCGCCGCCGTCCCCCCACAGCACCAGCACCGTGGCCGCGTAGAGCCCCCCCAGCGCCAGCTCGGTCAGCGGGTAGCGAGCCGATATCGGGTCGTCGCAGCAGCGCGCCCGCCCCCTCAGCAGCGCCCAGGAGAGCACCGGCACGTTGTCGTAGGCGGCGATCTGGACACCGCAGGCCGGGCAGCGCGAGCGCGGCCCGATGATCGATTCCCCGCGCGGCACCCGGTGCGCGACCACCGTCACGAAGCTGCCGGCCATCAGCCCTCCGAGGAAGGCGATCGCCGCGGCGGCGCCCACCCGCTAGCCGCCTTCGATCGGCGTGCTCGTGTCGACCTCGATCCGCGTCGGGTAGGTCGGGTGGTCGTACATGATCGGGATCGCTTCCGCGTCGGTCGCCTGGCGTTCGAGGCTGAGCGCGATGCCGAGCCGGTCGCCTTTCGGGATCGTGTACGGGACATTGTTGAACGTCATCGTCAGCCGCACCTTGGTCCATGCATTTCGCGGCCAGTAGGTATTTCCTTCCAGCGACGGCGCGTAGAACCAGTGGTCTTCGGCTCCGTTCATCAGCTTCGTGTCCGGCGGCGAGGCGTTGTCATCCCGCTTGAAGAGGAAGACGCAGAGCTTGCCGGTGCGCAGGTTGTCGTTGAGCGTCCGCGTGTAGAACTCGAGCGTGACCCTGCCGTTCATCTTGAATTCCGCTTCCATCGGGTCGGTCACCCAGCGGTGCGTGCGGGCCTCCGGGTTGGTCGTGATCGTCGGGTCGTAGTGGCATCCGCTCGTGTCGTCGACGCGGATCTGCACCCCCTTGTCGGTGTCGGGCGCGGGCTCGAGGTAGGTGTCGGTCGCGTAGTCGTAGAGCCCCGGCGTGCTCGGGTCTTCGGGCGTCGGGTCGGGCGGACCGCCGAGCAGCAGCGCGTCCGGCGCTCCGTGCGTTTCGCCGTTCTGCAGTCCGTCCGAGCACTTGCCGAGCGTGTTGTGGAGCAGGTGGTCGCCGCTGATTTCCTGGCGTTCGGTTTCCCCGCTGGCCGCGCACGGCGTGTCGCTGAGGAAGAACTGCTGCGCCGTCACCAGGTTGCCTTCGGAATCGGGCGCGGGATCCTTTTCGGCACTGTCGGTGGGGTCGACGAAGTTGGACTGCGCTTCGACGTAGCCCCGCTCGCCCGACTGGTTGCCGGGCGTGTTGAGCTTGACAGCGACGATGATCTGCTTGTAGTCCTGCGAGGTCGGGCATGCGGCGCCGCATGCTTCGTCGTTGCGCCAGACGATGTAGCGGTGGATCGCGCCGCTGACGTCGCCGATTTCGAACGATTCGGAGGGTTTGATGGCTCCGCCTTCGATCGTTTTTTCCGGTTCGCCTTCGATTTCGCCACCGTTGACGACGAGCTTGCGGTAGGTCCCGACCGGTTCGCGGCTCACCGCGAAGGTCCCCTGCGAAGCGTTGACCCGGTAGTTGGGGTCGAGCTGATCCGTGGAATGTGGGGGTTTCTGTTCGAGCGCCAGTTCTTCGTCGGAGTGGCTGCGCAGCGCCTCCAGTTCCTGCTGGACGAGGTCGAGCGCCACCTGGCTCGCCTTCGCCCGCTGCGTGTTCCGGGTCGCGGCGCTGAGCATGCCGAAGGTGACCAGCGACCCGATCACCAGCAGCACCGCCGCGACCAGCACCTCGACGATCGTGAACCCCGCCTCGCTGTTCGCCGGCCGTCGCATCAGAGGGCGAGCGTGGCGTTGCGCAGGCTGGCGCCGTCGGAGATCGTCGTGCCGCCGCCAGCGGCGCCGTCCGGGTTGGGCATGTGCAGGGTGACCTTGATGAAGGTGGCTTCGGCCGCGTTCGGCACGTAGCTGAAGACGTCGCTGCTGTCGATGCCTTCGAAGATCCGCGCCGCGGTGCCCGTGTAGACGCCGGGGGCGGCCTCGGTCCGCGTGCAGTAGGTCGTCGCGCAGGTGTAGGTCACCTCGCACTTGATCGACGGCGAGCTGCTCGGCAGCGTCCCGGTTCCGCCGCAGGTCGAGTGCCTGACGTAGGTCTGGAAGGAGACCGAGGAGGCGGTCGCGTTGTCGACCCTGACGCCGTCGCGGATCTCCCGCGTCAGGCGCTCCAGCACCCAGCGCGCGGTCGAGATGTCCTGCGAGCTTTCGCTGATCCTCGGCTGGTCCTTCATCGCCGAGATCACGAGCGAGCCGACGGCCCCGAGCACGACCACGCCCATCACCGAGGCGACGAGCAGCTCGATCAGGGTGAAGCCCGCCTCCCCGCGGCAGCTCCCCAGCCTCGCCTTCAGCGCCGCCCTCACCTGACCACCTTGAAGGCGCGCTTCTGGGCGGCGAGCTCGGCAGTGCCGACCGCGTTCACCGCTTTCACCTGGAAGACGTGCCGCCCCAGCTTGAGCTTCTTCAGCGTGTCGGGCGAGCCGCATTCCTTCCAGCGCTTGCGGTCGAACTTGCAGAGGAACTTGGTCCCCGGCTGTTCGGTCGCGTCGACGAAGCGGAAGACGACCTTGCGCTTGCGCGTCTTCGAGGCCGGCCCGAAGGTGATCCGCGTCTGCGGGGTGACGAAGGTGAAGCCGTGGCCGGCTCCGCCGCCCCCGCCCGTGTTCCCGCCGCCGGTGCCGGTCGAGCCTCCGCTCGCGCCGCCGCCTCCTCCACCGCCGCCTTCCGAGCCACCGCCTTCGCCGGGGGGCGGCGGGGGCGGTTCGGGCGTCGCCTGCGTGTAGGAGACGCCGTTGGAGCAGGCCGAGACGACGCCTTTCACTTCAGCCGTCGCGTAGAAGGTCGTTTTGGTGCCGGCCGCGACGGTCACCGGGATCCCGGCGCCGGCCAGTTCGGCGTCCGTGCCGCCGGGCGGCACCGGTTCGCCGGAGCAGTTGGAGGTCGTGTAGACCTTGATCGCGGCGCCGCTTTCGGCCTGCCCGAGCAGGCGCGGTTCCGTCGTTTCGCCGGAGCCGGCCGGGTTGGTGCCTTCGAGGAAGGGAGGTTCCGGCCCGATCACCAGTTCGCTCGAGTTCTTGACCGAGACGAGCAGCGTCTTCGCCGAGGAGCCCGGCGACTTCGGCGCCGTCCACGAGTAGACGTCTTCCTCTTTCAGGAAGTCGTCGTCGGCCGCCAGCCGTTCCCGGGTGACGAAGAAGCCCATCGAGCCGTCGGCGGAGACACCGTCGAGCCCGGCGGAGAATTCACCGTTGCCGCCGAGCGGCCCGGTCGAGACCAGCATGGTTTCTTCGCCGACGCGCATGTAGACGTCGGCGAGCGTGTCTTCGTCTTCGCCGAGCAGCGCTTCCGCCGTGACGAAGTAGACGTGCGAGCCATCGTGGGAGGCATCGACGAACGAGGCGTTGGCCGGCCCATTGCGGCTTTCCGGCCCGGTCGAGACCAGCGTCGTCACGCCACCCGAGCGCTCGTAGACGTCCTGCGAGGTGTCGGTGTCGGCGCTCGTCAGCGCTTCGGCGGTGGTGAAGATCACCGCCGAGCTTGAGCCGTCGGGCGAGGCCCACTCGAAGCTGGCGGGTTGCGGCCCGTTGCCACTGGTCGAGCCGGTCGAGACCAGCGTGGTCGTCGTGCCACCTGAGCGCTCGTAGACGTCCCGCACCCCGTCGGTGTCGGCGACCGGATCGACCGCTTCGCTGGTTTCGAAGTAGACCGCGCTGCCGTTCGCCGAGGCGCCGGCGTAGGTCGCGTTGTTGGGGCCGTTGCCGCCGCTCAGGCCGGTCGAGACCAGCGTCGCCGGGCTCGACCCCGACCAGTCGTAGACGTCCTGCGAGGTGTCCGTGTCGGCCCCGGAGATCTGTTCGTTGCTCTCGAAGAAGACGTGGGAGCCGTCGCTCGAGGCTCCCCGGAAGCTGGGATCGCAGTTCTGCCCGGAAGGCAGCCCGGCTGGGCAGGTCACCGCCGCCGAGACGAGCACCGTCGAGCCGGTTCCCAGGTCCCGCTCGTAGATGTCGAGGCGCCCGTCTTCGTCGCCCGCGACGAGCCCTCCTTCGCTGGTGAAGAAGACCTTTTCCCCGTTTTCGGAGGCCTTTCTGAAGATCGCTTCCTTGGGCCCGTTGCCGCAGTTCGAACCGGCGCAGGAGGAGTCGCCCTGCGAGACGAGGATCGTTTTGCCGGCGGCGAGGTCGCGCATGTAGACGTCGAGGCTGCTGTCGCCGTCGGCGCTGTTCAGCTTTTCCGTCGTCGCGAAGAAGACCCGTTCGCCGCTCGGGATCACGCCGCCAGCGACGAAGCCCGCCGGCGCCAGCGGCCCGCCGCAGCCCTCCGTCGCGCACGAGGAGTCGCGCTGGGAGACGAGCGTCGTCGTGTTCGTCGTCAGGTTGCGCATGTAGATGTCTTCCAGCCCGTCTTTGTCGCTGGAGAGCAGCCCCTCTTTGGTCGAGAAGAAGACCTTTTCCCCGTTGCTGGAGACGCCGTCGTACTGCACCGGCAGGGCGTCGTTGCCCCCCGCCGGTCCGATCGAGACCTCGCGCGTGACGTATTCGCCCAGCGCTTCGTCCTTGGAGCGCACGTAGATGTCCCGCTGGCTGTCGGTGTCGCCGGGCACCATCTTTTCCGTCGTGCTGAAGAGAGCCAAATGCCCGTCTTCGGCGATGCCGTTGTAGGTGACGGCATCGGCGCTCGCGGACGCCGCTCCGAGCGCCAAGACGAGGAGCGCGATGCTGAGCGCGAGCGCCACCCCCAGGGTGACACCAATCAGGTTTCGCGGTTGCATCGGCATCGTCTGCGGATATCGGCTCGATTCGGCCATTCGTTTAGCCATGCGGCCGTGATTGGCCAAAAGCGCGAGGGGCGGGCCAAACCGGCCCGCCCCTCGGAGCTTCACGCTTGGCTAGGCCAAAGCGATGCGATCAAGCGGATCAGCCGTTGCCCCAATCGCCTGCGCCGCCGCCTTCACCTGGGCATCCCCCGGTTCCAGCTGCGGTGCAGGGATAAGACATAGTGCCGCCTTCGTTTTTGATCGTGAAAGTGTTGCTGTTCTGTTCGTTTTCGACGGTAACTTCATAGCCTGTTCCGCCGCCAAGCACGGTGACAGACAATGGCGCCCCTTCAGGAAGCGTCGGCTCGATGTTGTGAAGCTTTTCAGGCGTCGCTTCTGCGTATGAGCCGCTGTTGTCGGTCGCATAGGTCTCGATCGCGACCTGCGCCGAGTGTGCGGTCTCCTTAGCCTTGGCGTCGCCGGCCTTTTCCTTCTGGTTGAAGAAGGCGGGCAGCGCGATCGCGGCCAGGATTCCGAGGATGAGCATGACGACGAGGAGCTCGATCAGCGTGAAGCCGGCCTCGCTGTCGCCGTTGAGCCGGGCGCCAACCTTGGCCCGGAGATTCTGGATAAACATCAGGGACCTCCTAGGTTCCTAAACGTTGAGCCAGAGCCCCGTCGCATCTCAGCCACGTGGTGTCTGTCGACCCCGGTGGTAGCCCGGCCGACTCCCCGCAGGGAGCCCCGACAGCTTTGCGCCCCCGCCTCACAGCGGGTTTGCCTTTGGCACCGAGGCACTGGCAGATTCATCACCTGGCCTTAATCGACCGCCCCAGGCAGTCCTTGATCCCTGAAACTAGGACTTCATCTCCCCAAAACTCGGGTGGCGGTCAGAGATCCCGGTCTCAAGGCTCGTCGATACCGGCGCGGACAAGTTCCGTGCTGCCAAGCTACGAGCAAGTCGCGACCGGAACCAACTCAACGAAGCTGGGCTTCGGCCCACCTGCCGACTTCATCGACCATCGTGACCGTAGCCCTTCGGTCGAGGGGCTCGGTATCCAAGATCTCGTCGTAGCGCAACGGCACCGCGTGCTCGGTTAGCGCGACCACCTCGGAGGTGTCGAACGGAAACTCCCCCACCGCTGCGGTGACCTCTGCGACCAGGCGGTGCAGATCGTGGGTGTACTCGAATTCGACTCCCCGAGACCCGAGCACAGCCTTGAGCCACTTCTCAACTGCTTGCTGAGCATGAAAGCCGATGATCTCGTCGCTGATCTCCTGATTCGGGGTGAGCAGTTGCATCGCCCTCGCGTCGTCCTCCGCCTTACGGGCGAGAACGGCCGCTTCGGCCTTCGGGTCACGCTCCGACAAGGACACGGCCTCGGCGCAGCGCCTCGTTGACCATGCTTCCGCGAACCCCGGCCCTCTGGTCTGCATACTCGGCGCTCAGGACTATGAGGTCGATCGGAACGCCGAGATCGCCAAGAGCTTGGCGGAGTCGCACGAACTCCGTTCGGCGGCTCTTCAACCCAGGCTCGATGACGAGCAAATCCAAGTCGCTGTCAGAACGACCCTCGCCGCGGGCGCGGGAGCCGAACAAGATCACCTTGGCGTCGGGCGCGGCTGCGGCCAAACGGCTGGCAGCCTCTGCGATTAGGGCGTCATCGGTCATAGGCGCTCACAAACGAAGCGTAGCCGCTGCTCGGGCGTCCCCGTCCTGGAGCCTGAGTAGAAGGCCGGCACCCCGCGCAAAGAAGTGCGGGGACTGGGCCGCAGGGCAGGCCTACGGCCGACACCCCAACTTTGGGGTCGGACGGGTGGAGGGCTCCGCACTCGTCGATCAGCACCGGAGACGGATCGTCCAGCAACCGCGACGGGTCAGCCTCGCGATGCTCCTCTGTGCTGGATCGTCAAGCGCATGGGAGATAGAGCGACGCCGCCTTGCTGCGGAAGCAGCACGCGGAATGCTCGGCCGCGATCCAAGCAGATCGTTCAGCGACGAGCTGATCGCCCAACGGCGCGCAGCCACCCGAGCCGAAGAGCTCGACGCCGTCGCTCGGCACCACGGTGCCAAGCTGAAAGGTGATCGTTCCGGTCTCCCCCTCCGCGGCAGACTTCATCCGCTGACGCGTGACTTGAAGCGACACCGCTCCAAGTTGACTCTTCGCCCGCTTGGCAAGCTCTTTTCCCTGCAAGAGCCGACCTTAGGCTCTGCAATACCTTACCGGTGGAAAATTCTCCTCTAATAATGAGCGAATATTCGGTATTGAGACTCTGTTAGTTCTTATATAAACCTCCTTCGATTCCGCAGGTTCACCAGTCGAGGGAGGCAAGGATGTGTAGGGAGCGGTTCGTTGAGGCAGGACGTCGGCATGCCCCACGAAAGCGGTCGTATCAACATGGCGTCCGCGGATGCCTAGTCGGAGTCCTCCTTGCTGCCGCCCTCCTTATGGGCGGCTTCGCAACAGGGACGGCAGTCGCCGCCGAATGCACCGATACGTGGAGTGGACCGGAAGGCACATGGACAACCGCTGGCAATTGGTCAACGGGCAAAGTGCCGACCGAAACAGACGTCGCCTGCATCGGCTCGGGCAAGATCGTCAGAGTCAACTCAGGGACCAACAAGATTGCAGTTGTTCAAGGCGAAGGAACTCTGAAGATCGAAGCGGGGACGCTGGAAGTCCTGAGCAACTCGGAGGTTTCGCCGATCAAATCCTTGACGGTCACCAGCACGGGAGTCCTCACCGGCGCCGGCACCGTAAAAGTCTCAAGCTCATTGACCTGGAAGGAAGAAGGGACGATGTCGGGCTCCGGCTCGACGATCCTCCTCTCGGGCGCCACCGCAACGCAGTCCGGCTCCCGCGTCTCGCTCAAACAGCGCCGCTTCGTCAACGAAGGCACCTTCAACCTGACATCAGGCGGGATCGCTGCGTCCGAAGGAGCCGAACTCCTCAACAGCGGCACCTTCAACGCCAATGGCGGCAACCCCGTTGCGATCTCGGCCGGCACCGGCGGCTCCTCGATCGTGAACACCGGCACCTTTCAAAAGACCGGGGGGGTCTCAACACAGACGGTCGAACCATCGTTCAAAAACGAAGGGACTGTGAAGTCTTCCTTCCAATACCTCGCTTTCAGCGGAGGCGGCACCTCGTCCGGATCGCCCAAATGGGAAGCCACTGGAACGGCCAACCTCAAATTCACCGGCGGCACCTTCACGATGAGCAGCGGCTCTCTCAGCGGCCTGGTGGTCATAAGCGGCTCTGGCACCAGCGTCAATCTCGAAGGGCTGAATCCCGAAGCGGCGCAGATTGAAGTCTCCGGCGGCACCCTGAACGTGCCGAGCGGATCGACGGGCATGATCGGATTCACTCTGAACTCCGCTTCTACCCTCACGGTCAAAGGCACTCTCGCCGTCACCACCGCCACCGTTAACAAAAGCACGCTCACCGGCGCCGGCACCGTAAAAGTCTCAAGCTCGCTGACCTGGAAGGAAGAAGGAACGATGTCGGGCTCCGGCTCGACGATCCTCCTCTCGGGCGCCACCGCAACGCAGTCCGGATCCCGCGTCTCGCTCAAACAGCGCCGCTTCGTCAACGAAGGCACCTTCACGCTGGGAGGCACAGGCATCGCTCAGTCCGAAGGAGCCGAACTCGCCAACAGCGGCACCTTCAACTCCAACGGCGTCAACCCCGTCTCGATCTCGACCGGCACCGGCGGTGCCTCGATCGTGAACACCGGGACCTTCCAGAGGACCGGTGGGGTTACAACAAACACCGTCGAACCTCGATTTCGAAATTACGGACAGCTACACGCCTCTTCCACGACTCGCCTGAACATCTCCAACCCTGACTCTGTAAATCCAGGCGAAAAGTTCGGCAAGCACTGCAACTGTGGAGATCCAATAGATACAGCGACCGGCGACCTCTCTGAGAGCCAAACCGACTTCGCAATAGGTGGTCGCGGCGTTGATCTTTTCCTCGCACGCACCTATAGCGCCCAAGCCGCAGCAAAAGCAGCCTCCGTAAGCGCCTTTGGTTACGGCTGGAGTGGCTCTTTCAGCGATCACTTGGCAATCGAAGAAAGCGGCGCAAAGGTCACACTGACCAAGGGCAATGGCAGCACGATTCCCTTCACTAGAGTCAGCGGCACAACTTATTCAGCACCGCCCTGGTCGCAAGAGACCCTGAGTGGGAGTGCGGAAACCGGTTATGTCGTCGCGACGGTTTATCAGGTCCAGTTCCGCTTCTCCGGTTCCGGACGCTTGGAAAGCGTCGCCGACCGCAATGGCAACGAAACGACTCTCTCCTACGACGAAGCCGGACGGCTGAAAGCGATCACGAACCCGGCGGGGCGCCAGATCAAGTTTGCCTACAACGCCGGCGGCCAGGTCGAAAGCGCAGAAGACCCAATGGGCCATGTCGTCAAATACACCTACGAAGGCGGCAACCTGGCCACGGTCACGATGCCGGGCGAAGAAGGCCCGCGCTGGAGCTTCAAATACGACGCAAGCCACCGGATGACCTCGATGACCGACGGGCGTGGCGGCAAAACGACGAACGAATACGACAGCTCCAGCCGGGTCATTTCCCAGACGGATCCTGCCGGGCGCACGCTGACCTTCAAATACGAAGCCTTCCACACGACGGTGACCAACAAAGCCACCGGCGCTATAACCGACCAGTGGTTCACCTCGAACAACGAGCCGTTCTCGATCACCCGTGGCTACGGTACGGCAGTCGCCACCACCGAAACGTTCTCTTACAACGAAGCCGGTCGGCTCGTCTCGGCAACCGACGGCGACGGCCACACGACGACCTACGGCTATGACACCGAAGGCAACCGGACGAGCAAGAAAGACCCGGCGGGCGACGAAACGAAATGGACCTACAACGGCACCCATGACGTCGTTTCGATGACGACCCCGCGCGGCGAGACGACGACGCTCAAACGCGACGCGAAAGGCAACGTCGAAAGCATCTCGAGGCCTGCGCCGGGGGAAACCACCCAGACGACGACCATCGGCTACAACGCCTACGGGGAGCCGGAAACGGTCACGGACCCGCTCGAACGAACCTGGACCTACGGCTACGACAGCCAGGGGGACCGAACCAGCGAAACGGATCCGGCCGGTGACACGCAGACGCTGGCCTACGACGGAGACTCGCGCCTGACCTCGCTGGTCAGCCCGCGCGGAAACGTCGAAGGAGCGGAACCGGCCGAATACACGACGACGATCGAACGCGATGCGCTGGGGAGGCCGAAGAAAGTCACCGACCCCCTCGGACACTCGATCGAATACGCCTACGACGCCGACGGGAACCTCGTGGCGAAGACCGACCGGAACGGGCACACGACCAAATACGTCTATGACGCCGACAACGAGCCGATCAAGACCGAAGAGCCGAACGGCGCCACCATGAAAACCGGCTACGACGGCGCAGGCCAGGTGACGAGCCAGACCGACGGCAACGAACACACGACCACCTACGTCCGCAACGTCCTCGGGCAGCCGGTCGAAGCGGTTGACCCGCTCGGCCGCAGGACGACGAACGAATACGACGCTGCCGGCAACCTGGTGGCATCGGTCGACGCGGCGGAACGCAAAACCTCCTACGCCTACGACCCAGCCAACAGGCTGGTCGAAGCCGACTACTCCTCAGAAGTGACGCCCGACGTCAAGCTCGAATACGACGCCGACGGCAACGTGATCGGCATGACCGACGGCACCGGCAACTCGAGCTTCGAATACGACCAGCTCGAGCGGTTGACGCGCTCCGAAGACGGCCATGGCGACGTCGTCGGCTACGGCTACGACCTGGCCGAAGGGCTGACCGGGATCGCCTATCCCAATGGAAAAGAAGTCTCGCGGACCTTCGACGCGACCGGCCGCCTGGAAAGCGTCACGGACTGGCTCGGCGGGAAAACGAGCTTCGCCTACAACGCCGACTCCGGCCTTGAAAGGATCACCTTCCCAGCTGCGAGCGGCAACGTCGACGAATACTCCTACGACCGCGTCGACCGCATGAGCGGAGCCTCGTTCGCGAAGGGTGCCGAAACGCTCGCCTCGCTCTCCTACGGGCGCGACAAAGCCGGACAGGTCGTGACGAGCGCGGCCAGCGGGCTGCCTGGGCCGGAAGAACTCGGCTACGGCTATGACGCGAACGGCCGTCTGACGAGCGCGGGCGAAGCGGGCTACGAATACGACGCCTCGAACAACATCACGAAAGCTCCGGGCACGGTCAACGCCTACGACGCCGGAAGCCAGCTCGAAACCGGGACGGGCGTCACCTACAGCTACGACAAACTCGGCGAGCGGCTCAAAACGTCGCCCAGCGGAGGTCCCGCGACGAGCTACGAATCCGACCAGGCGGGCGACCTGACCTCGGTCAGTCGTCCTGAAGAAGGCGAAGTTCCGGCGATCGCCGAGGCCTTTGCCTACGACGGCAACGGCTTGATCGCGTCTCGGACGTCCGGCCTGTCCACCCAGTACTTCGCCTGGGATCGCAGCGGGACGTTGCCCCTGATCCTGAGCGACGGCCAGAGCAGCTTCGTATACGGGCCCGGCGGCTTGCCGCTCGAGCAGATCTCGGCCGCCGAATCGGCGACCTACCTGCACCACGACCAGCTCGGCAGCACCCGGATTCTCACCGGCTCGGGGGGTGAAATCGTCGGCGCCTTCACCTATGGCGCCTACGGCGGGCTGGAAGCGCAGAGCGGCAGCGCCTCGACGCCGATGGGCTACGCCGGCCAATACACCGACGCGCAAAGCGGCCTGCAATACATGCGAGCGCGGTTCTACGACCCCTCGACGGCGCAGTTCATGACGCTCGACCCGATCCTGCCGCTGACGCGTTCTCCCTACTTCTACGCCGGAGACAACCCGCTCAACCGCGTCGATCCGCGGGGCCTGTGTGGAGTTGGCTCGGTCAGCGACGTGCTGGAAAGCTTCAACCCGATCTCAGAAGAAAACTGCGCCTACCAGGGCGCGGAAGAACTCGACAATGCCACCGGCGTCGACCTGCGCGATCCCGCTGTGGTAGATGCCGAGGCAACAGTGACCTGCCTTGCGCCGGTCACAGACGCAATCTGTGGCGGCGCCCTCACTGGATCGTTCCTCTTCAGCTCGGCCGGCGTCGCCCAGGAGGGCATCGAAACGCACTTCTGCAATCTCTCTCACCTCGCGGCGGAGGAGGGAGTGAACGCCATCATGTTTGGGTTCGGCGGGCTCAGCCTGAAGACGGCCGGCATGATGGCGGGCGCCCCGCTCGCTGCTAAGACGGTCGGCCGCGGCGCCCCGGCGGCCGCTCAGGGCGTGCTCGATGCCGCCGAGGGACAGCACGAATAGAGCCACAGTCGATTCCGGCCTTGCCTTTGCCTGCCAGAGGAAGGAGGTCGGTCCGTCAGCCGTACTAGTGCTGGCGCCGTGGGGGAA
>Ga0207661_10002171_pt1 | contig 13521 bp, 9 predicted proteins | sample KBSC713LmetaG_FD_184337 | JGI IMG/M metagenome (GOLD analysis project Ga0207661, IMG submission 184337) | Corn rhizosphere microbial communities from Kellogg Biological Station, Michigan, USA - KBS C7.1-3L metaG (SPAdes) (version 2) | ecosystem: Host-associated > Plants > Roots > Rhizosphere ... | reverse complement strand
AACTTGCCTTTGGGGACGCCCCAGTGGTTGTTGGACCAATAGTTCGCATCCAGCGCCTCGTTGCGCACGAAATCGTAGATTTCGCCATGGAACTCGCTGGACCCGCCACGAGTGACGAGGGTGACGACGCCTGTTCCACCCCGCTCGTACTCGGCATCGTAGACGTTCTGGACGATCTGCTGTTCCTGAACGGAGTCCTGGATGGGGGCAACCATCATTCCGCCCCAATCAATCGCAGTTGAAGATGCGCCATCAACCAGGATCAGCGACTCACCCGAGCGACCGCCGTTCAGCCCGAACGTGCTGGTCATCTGGTCGATAAAACTGGAACGGGTGTACATGCCGCCTTGCGATTCCGTCGTTCCGGCGAAGTTGTAAACGAAATTAAGCGGCTGCAGAGTATTATTGGGCAAAGCCTGCAGCAGTACCTGGTCCAAGGTGATGGAGTTGTTGGCGCTGGCGGAATCCACCAGGGCCGCACCACCTGCCGACACGACTATCTGTTCCTGGGTGCCGCCTACTTCCAAGTGCACATCTACGGTCGCCGCCGTGTTGGCGCGCAGGACCATGTCGGTACGAATGAATTCCTTAAATCCCGCAGCCGTGGCCGTGATCTTGTACGCTGCAGGCAGCAGGTTCGTGAAATTGTAAGTTCCCTCAGCGCTGGACGTTTGTTCGCGCGTGTCCTGCGTGGTCATATTGACGAGTTGGAGCTTCGCATCGCGTACGGCGGCTCCGCTCGCATCGGTCACCGTTCCGGAGATGGACCCCGAAAAGGTCTGCGCCAGAGAGGGATGGCCTGCCAGCAGGGCCAGCAACACTGCCAGCGCGGCCCACAGGGTACCTCCCCGGAATTGAATCGATTTCACGATTGCACGGTGTTCCATGTACAGCCTCCGAGCCAACAGTGAAGCTGACCCTCGAATGCAGGGCCCCTTACAGCGTTGTGAAACATCCGGGATCGACTTGAAACGTTTCAGTTTGCGGCAACTTTACTCCCGCATGGTGGAACTGTCAAGCCACTCTCAAGGGAAATTCCAGCTCCCCTCAAGGTGGTGATGCGCCAAGCGTTCATTGCTGCCGAGGACCACTATTCCGGTGCCGCGTTTCAACCAATTGGGACCGTACGGCCATCCAACATCTGGACCGTTTTCTTGTTGGAAATGCGTTGTTTCAGTGCTCCGACCCAAAGTGGCATGAGAGCAGGACGGTCGGGACCGGAGCGGCTCACGGAGTCACCCGCTTCACGTAAAAGTCGAGAAAATGGGCAGGCTCGATTTCGACGCCTACCAGCGCGTTTGGAGTCTTTCCCTCGGTCGCGCGCGTCATGCCGTCGGCGCCGATCTGGACCGAAAGCATGCGAGTTGTGCACAGCGATGGATCAATCAACAGGGAGACCGCCATGGGATCGTGCAGCGTCGGTTCCCATTCCGCCGGAACGGTATGGCGCCAGAGCACATACAGATCGTCAAGAGCCTTGGCAACCGGCGTACCGGAAGCAAAGACCTTCTGCAGGCGTGGACCCTCGAGTTGCAGACGCGCAGTGACATCGAGTGGCGCCATGGAAATGGGAATGCCCGAAGTAAACACTGCCCGCGACGCCGCGGCGTCGGAGGCTATGTTGTATTCCGCTGCTGGGCCGGAGTTGGGATAGTAGCCGTGCGCGATGGAGCCGCCCATCAAAACGATGCGCTTGATGAGAGGTTTCGACTCCGGATGCTCCTTGAGCAGCTCTGCCAGGTTCGTGAGCGGACCGATGGCCACCAGAACGAGCGCGCCGTGCTCGCGTTTGATCTGATCGGCCATCAAGTCCACGGCCGATTGTTGGCGCAGCGCCCGGCTGGCAAAGCCTTTTCCCCATGCAGACTGCGAAATGTCCATCGGCTTGCCGGGGCTGCCTGCCGCGACTGGCACTTTGCCGCGACCGGCAACCGCGAGGAGCCGGGCCGCAATTCGCGCGCGCGCCTCGGTATCGCCGGAAACGGTGGTAACGGCTTTCAGATCCAGTTCCGGGCTGGAGAGGACGAGCGCCAGGGCGAACGCGTCGTCAATGTCGCCCCCCATGTCGGTATCGAGAATGATTGGCGTGCGAGGCGGCGCCGCCGCGCCCCAGGCAGCAAGCCCGAAGACGAGCAGCAGGAGAGCGATTCCCGCCTTAACCTTCAATCTCGACCGCCTCGCGTTCACAGTCGGTGGCGGTCGCATCTGCGGTAGCCAGGAGTTGTTCCACTTCGGACGCCGACGGCATTGCGGGTTGCGCGCCTGCCCGCGTCACGGAGACTGCACCCGCGGCGGATGCAAAGCGCACCCCTTGCGAAAGGTTCAGTCCGCTTAGAAGAGCAGTGGCCAGCGCGCCGTTGAAGGCATCGCCGGCGGCGGTCGAATCCACCACAGGGACGTTGAATGCGGGCACAATCGTCTGTGCGCCGTCGGCAGCCAGAACGAGAGCTCCGCGGCCGCCCATTTTGATGATGACGTTCGCGGCCCCTACTGTCTTCAGTTGCCTGGCACACCTGGCGGCCCTCGCTTCATCGAGATCACGATCGGCGATGGCGCACAGGGTAGAAGTCTCTGTTTCGTTGGGCGTGAGATAGGCAACGTGGGCGAGGATTTCCGCGGGCAGCGGCCGGGCCGGGGCGGGATCCAACATCACCGGCACTCCGAACTCACCGGCGAGGGCACAGAGGTGCTCGACTGTCTCGATGGGAATTTCGAGTTGCGCGAGGATCATGCCGGCTGAACGCAGCAGATCGCGCGCAGCATCGAGGTCGGCAGGCGTCAGGGTGTCATTCGCGCCGGGTACAACGGTGATGCTGTTCTGGCCCGCCTCGTCGACCGAGATCATGGCCACACCCGAGGAGACTCCGGTTGCGGAGCCCACGTGGGTGACGTCAATGCCCTCCCTCGAAAGACTGTCGCGCAGGCGCGGACCGAATTCGTCATCGCCCACTTTGCCAATCATGGCCACGGGATAACCCAGGCGTGCGACCGCGACTGCCTGGTTCGCGCCCTTACCCCCGTGAAAGGTGTTGAAAGACTCGCCGCGCACGGTTTCTCCCGGCGCCGGAATGTTCTTCCCTTTGGACACGAGGTCGAGATTAATGCTGCCTACCACAACGATCGGTTTACGCATATGCCATCCACATATCTGGTATGAGGGCTGCACTGATGGCGAACCCCACTTCTGAGCGACCATGATTCGCAGGAGGTTCTTCAAGGCTTAGGCGCCTGGGCGCCAAGCCGGTCGGGCACGAACTATTGAAACGTTTCATGCGATGAGCCAATGTACCCCCGCATTGCAAACGATGTCAAGGAATTTGCCGCCAGATGTTTCCCATGCCTGTTTGTCCCGCTTGCCCATTAGCTGCTCAGAATGCATGCCATGAAAGGCCGCGGAAACTCAACGGTTGTGGCCTGCGCGTCCGGGGTTACTCGAATCTCCAGGTCTGATGGATAGAGAACCTGAAGATCCTCAGCGACCCCGCGCAACGTGATCTTCTCCGGACCATTGCGTCTCCACACCGCGACAAGTGTTTTCTCTGGTGAGCGCATGCCCAGAGCTGAAGGACGTTCGGGCGCGGTGAGGTCCGCCATGCCGAGGGGGTAAAACGGGGTGCATCGCGGAATGTAGCGGCGAATCCTGTTCTTGTAGACGGCAATGCCCTTTCGCACCTGGGCGAGTTCGGCGGGCGCAAGCCGATTGATAAAGCCGCTCTGGTGGATCCGTCCCAGCATCGCGTTGACCATGTTGCAGCTCGCCGCATCGGGACCGCGCCCTTCCTGTGGCTGCGACCAGACGCCCATCTGTTCCGGTAAAAGCGCTGCGCTGCACCCGGGCACAAGCGAGGCATAGGCGCGATAATCGTCCGCGTCGCTGATGGACTGGAGTTGCGCGCGAGACAGCATGGTGTGATCCATCCGCATGCCGCCGCTTGCGACGGTTTCCAGAGTGAGGTCGGGATAGCGATCGAGCAACGCATCGAGCCAACTCAGGAAGGCGCGATTGTGCCCAAGCAGTCCCTGGCCGAAGCTCTCTGCGCCCGTTTCTGTGCCCTCGTGCGCATTGATGTTGTAGTCGAGCTTGATGTAGCCGATGCCATATTCGCGCACCAGGCGGTCGAATACGCGATCAATGTAGGCGCGCACGTCCGGATTGCGGTAGTCGAGCTGATAACGCGTGTGATCGATGATGCGACGGCCGTGTCGCATGAAGAACCAGCTATCGGGCCGCCTGGCGACGGAGGTCCAGAGGCCGGCAACCTCCGGCTCAATCCACAATCCGGGCACCATGCCTTTGCCACGAATGGAATCGGTCAGCTTCCGCAATCCGCCCGGGAAGCGTTTCTCATCGGCAACCCAGTCGCCCACGGGATTCCACCAGTTTTCGCCGGGGCGCGTGCACCAGCCAACGTCCATGCAGTAGACTTCGCATCCGGCAGAGGCCGCTGCGTCGATGAGCGGCATCTCGCCGGCGGTCGATTGGTCGCCCTGGAGCGCAATCACATCGTTGAACACCACCGGGCAATCGCGTGTATCGGAGCGCGGGTGCAACTGGGTTGCGCGGCGGTAGCGGGTGAGTTCCGCGACGGCTCGCTCGAACCCGCCTTGCACGCACCCGACCGCAACCGGAACCGTCTCGTATTCTTCGCCGGCGTTGAGCTGCTTCCAGGCCTGCGCGTGCTGCGCATCGGGACCGCCAAGATAGGCATAGAGTGACCGGGCGCCGGTCTGTGCGATCTCGCAATGCCAGGATCCGTTGTGCTCCACCTGCCAGAACCATGTGACGCCCGCGCGCTTGTTCTCAAGCATCGCCATGGGAAGGTAACGCTCGGAAGGCCAGCTCCCCACCGAAGTGAACGACGCGCCGGAGACGCTGAAATTGCCGTTCTGCACGAGGCCCGCCTCTGCCAGGGGAACAGAGCGCCATTGCGCCTCTGCCTGCCAGGAATTGAAGGCAAAATGCAGCACGAGATCCTGCTGAAACGAAGTGGGGTTCGCGAAGTTGTTGAGCATCGCAGAGCTGACATATTCGATACCAACCGGGCGCGCTCCTGTGTTCCGGATGCGCGTGAAACGCCGCACCACCGCGATGTCGCCTGTGCTGACATAGACAGATTCGATCTCGAGGCCGGTGACCTCATCGCGATGCCTGAGGACGAGTTGTTTTCCGCGAGGCGTTGTCTCCTCGTGCTTGCCCGCGAACACAATCCGGCAGCCAGGGTATGCGCCGCTGAACTTTGCGCCGTGGTGATCGGGAACGTCTTCGCCCGTGCAATGGAGCGACGTTTCAAGCCCCGACATCTCCGCCGGTGCGGGCACTCCGTCGATGGCAGCCACGCCCTGTGGGAGCACATTGCGAAAACGCAGACGGTTGCCGGCAAATTCGAATCCAAAAAGCAGGCCGGCGGCTTCCCACGTGAAGGGCTTCAGGTCGCCGGCGACTGCCTGATTCACAACCGGGGGCGCCATGGGGTGCTCGGCGTGAGGCGCGTCCTGCTGCGCCACGGTCTTGAGCTCACCCGCGGCGGACGCCACCGCCAGCGCCGCGGAACTGCGCAGAAATGTCCTTCGATCCACTTGTTTCGCTCCCAATCGAAACGCAGCGGCGTGCGGCGCAGCCGGTCATCGCCGCTGCAATGCCTGCGCGGAGAATCGCCGCCGGATTCCCGCGCCCGTTATTGCAGCATCGACGTAACGAGCAGCAGGAGCCCCGCAAGGAAGCAAACGAACATGGCGGTGATCATCCACTGCGTCGCTCTTGAAGCTCCCTTGGTTTCCTTCCAGATGCACACGCCCCAGATGGCCGCGATCATGGTGCCGCCCTGGCCAAGCCCGTAGGCGATCGCCGGGCTGGCTTCCTTTGAAGCGACAAAGTTGGACATCACGCCAACTCCGTTGATGAGGCCGCCCAGGATGCCGATCAAATGGCACTTCATCAGCCCGCCTTTGAAGTAGTCGGAGTAAGTGGCCGTGGCCCCTTTGATCGGCCGGCGCATCATGTACGTGTTGAACACCACGTTCGACAGGAACGCTCCGACCGCATAGACGAGGACGGCCGCGTAGGGCCCGAAGCGCCCGTCAGTCAGATGATTGAAGTCAGGCGAAACCGAGCGCTGCACCAGGTAGTAAAACAGGCCCATCAGGATGCCGCCGCTGACAGCCAGGGAAATGCCCTTGACCAGTTGTCCGGGTTCGCTGCTGGTCTTCTGGCAATTGCGATACGCCAGGCCGTCGAGAATGATGGCCAGCATGATCAGGGCTACGCCGCCGAAGATCAGCAGCGGATTGCCTTTTGGCTCGAAGAAATAATTGATCAGCACGCCTTCGACCAATGCGATCCCGATGGCGATGGGATACGCGACTGCCATGCCGGCCAGGTCAAGCGCAGCCATGAACAGAACGTTGGCGAGATTCCAGACCACGCCACCAAGCAGCGCCCACTCATAACTGTTGACTGATCCCTGCCGCAGATCTTCGATCAGGCCGCGCCCCTCTGAACCCATGGAGCCGAATGTGAGCCCCACGACGAGAGCCAGCCCGACGTATCCAATCGCCTGGTCCCAGTAGAAGAGGGAAAACGGATAGGACCGCGGTTCCATCTTGAGCGTGTTTGCCCACGACCCCCAACAGATCATGGTGAGCACGCACAGGGTCACGGCCAATGGGTACGAATGAACAAGCATCATAACGGGGTCGTCCTGCCTTCCTTACTGCTCGTGGAATCGTCCTTGAGGCTGCGCAGCGCGGGACCGGCAACGGGCGTCCCGGCAAATGGCACGGCGCGGCGTGAAAGCTTTCAAGAGCGAATCTGACGAAGTGTAGGGGCAGGTTCTAAACGTTGTCAAGGAACAGGTTCTTCAGCAGAGAGGCGGCGCGCCTGCGAAGCCGATAAATCTGCGGTTCCCGTGCGAAGAAACTTAGTCCAGAGAACGGCGAGCGCGCCCCGCCATGCGTGCGAATCGCTTCGCGAGCATCTTGACACGGTTGCCGTTTGCGGGTAACGTTGCTCTGATCTTTGAAAGCATTCAAGGTTGGGTGCTGGGGCGGCTTGCCCGCGAGGGACGGCCACGCCTCCGGCGCTCCTGCTCCGGGCATAGTTTGCCCCGGACCCATGTTGTTGTTATGAGCGGCACCAGACTCCGGCTTTCCCGCAGGCCGAAGGCTTGAGTGCCGGAGCGCAAGCGCTTTTTTTCGTGATTGCGGGTCAAGGATACGCGCTTATGTTGAAGACGTTGGGTGTTCTGCATACTCCGGAACTGCTGCATGTTCTGGCATCGATGGGTCACGGCGACGAAATCGCCATCGTGGACCGCAACTTTCCCGCCGTTTCCCACGCGCAAAGGCTTGTGCGGCTCGACGGCGCCGATCTTCCTGCCGCAGTCGAGGCGTGCCTGCACCTCATGCCCCTTGACACCTTTGTGGACAATCCCGCGCAACGGATGATGCAGGTACACGCACCCGATGAGGTGCCGCAGGTACAGCAGGACTGTCAGGCAGTGATCGACCGGATGGAAGGCAAACACGTGCCAATGGAAGGGATCGAGCGCCACGATTTCTATGACCGGGCGCGCAAGGCCTACGCCATCGTCTACACCACCGAGTCGCGGCCATACGGCTGTCTGATTTTCAAGAAGGGCGTCATCTTTTAGTCGAGTTTCGATCCTCTGTGCGGCTGTGATGTGACTCGGGCGACCTCTCCCGCAGCCGCAGGATACCCGTTCACCGCGCCTGCGGGGGTCAGCAGCGCGCGCAGATGAGAACCTGGTTCGGGCACCTCTCCGCCAGGCAGGAAAGAAGCAAGCCGAATGCGCATGGGCAAAGGAATTTTCCTCACCGTACTCCTGGCAGTAATGGCGGCTCCCGCCTTTGCCGCCGATCATGACACTGCATCCGTCAAGGTCACCTGGTCGAACATTACCCGCGTCTCTGACACGGTGCCCACCACGCAGATGCTCAATCACAGGTACAGCTTGCGTGACAGCCCCATCCACGACCCGTTCTGGGCCGCGCTCAAAGATCTGAAGACCGACGACACCCGCCTGCAGCTCTGGTACTCCATCACCAACACGGCGGTGCCGGAACTGAAGGAGCCCACGGCCACCGAGACGTTCTGGAATTTCACCTACATGGACCAGCTCATGGCGGACTTCTACGCGAACACGTCCGGCAAGCGCCACATCAATATGGGCACCATCCCGCGCTGGATGTTCGACGTCCCCACTCTCGAGCTGCCCAAAGAAGCCGGCGCGTCGTTTTACCCCTACACCGACGGCACCCACAAGTCGCACCTGAAGGATCCCAGTGGCAAGCAGTTCGCCGACTACCAGGCCCGCATCTACCAGTGGTACACCAAGGGCGGATTCACTGACGAACTCGGCAAATTCCACAAGTCCGGCCACCATTACAAAATCGAGTTCTGGGATGTCTGCAACGAGCCCGATTTTGAGAACGGCATCAGCGTGGAGCAGTACACCAAAATCTACGACGCCGTAACCGAAGCCATCCACAAGATCGACCCCAACGTGCAGTTCTTCGCGCCTGAAGTCTCGGGCTCCGAGGTTCCCTGGGCGAAATACTTCCTCGACATGAAGAACCACAAGCCGGGGACAATGCCGATCGCCTGGTTTACGTTCCACAACTACGTCGAGGCCAAAAACGATCCCTCCACCTGGCAGGAGAAGTTCTTCACGGCGCCGGCCAGCGGCCCGACGGATGGGGTCTCGGTGAACTCGCTCGCGGATCGGGCAAAAGAAGTCATCAAGCTTCGCGACGAGTTGTCTCCCAAGACGAAGGTCAGCATCGATGAACTCGGCACGTTCCTGAACGTGAAGGAAGGCGAAGAAGCCTGCCGCGCCGACGAACCCTACTCCGCTTACCCAGCGCTCTATTGGAACGCGGAAGGCGCCAACTGGGCGGCCAACTTCATCATGGCGCAAAATACGGGCATGCCGGTGTTCAGCATGTCTCAGATGATCGGTTACCGTACGCAGTGCCCGTCCATCTCCATGTTCGATTACGAAACCGCCAAGCCAAATGCGCACTACTGGGCGCTGCACCTCATCGCTCACAACTTCGGTCCGGGCGACAAACTGGTGGCCACTCAGGCCGGCTCTTCTGACCTGTATGCGCAAGCTTCCGTAACCAGGGCGGGGCGCAAGATCCTGCTGGTCAACAGCAGCGATCACGCGCTGACCGTGGACCTGTCGACGGCATTCAGTGGCGGTTCGCTGCACGCTCAGACGGTGGACGAGAAGTCGGGCGAGCAGGCTCCGCGCCAGGAGACGCTCAGCGGCAAGCAGATCACCCTGGCTCCCTTCGCCATCAGCGTCGTCTCGCAAGGCAAATAGGCACAGTTCGTCGATGCAAAATGGCGGCAGCCCTCGGTTGCCGCCATTTTTCTGTTCGGATCACCCTCTCGCGATCCGTCTGAAACAGCAAAGCTCCCAGCCGGCGCCGGGAGCTTTTCTGTTTTGCAGTTGGCTCGCTGCTAGGCGTGGATCAGTTCCGCGACGCGCTGCATGGTCGCCACTTGTTCCTCCGGAAGCTGGCCGGTGTTATCTGGCGTGAGATTCAACAGCAGGTTCGCATTCGACTCCATGCAGATCTTGTACGATTTCGCGATCACGTCCGCCGGCCGCGTCTTGTACCAGGGATGCCAGAACCACGTGTGCATCCACGGCATGGGAGGATAGAGCGGCCCGGTCGGCAGCCACGTCTCGAAAGGCATGTAGTATTCCCTGCCCTCGTACTTCACATGCGGATCGTGGCCTTCGAGCGGAGGCAGCGTGTCCTCGCCGTTGATCACATCGCACGGCCAGCTCGGCGCTTCGCACGTGCGGCCCTGATTCACGCGGCTCTGCTTGAAACCCTGGTTGTCCACGATAATGCAGTCCGGATTCAGGCGCTTGACCAGACGATACAGCTCCGACCGCTGCGCCGGCTTCAGTTTCCAGGTGATGTCGAAAAGCTGGTAAAACGTCTTCGGATACAGCGTGTGCAGTTCCGTGATGTGCATCTTGATGATGTCGAAATAGCGATCTGAAATGAGCGAGTCCCAGCTGAACTTCTCGAACGTACCTTCGTTGTGCGGATCGAGGATGCAGTAATAAAACCCCGGCTTGATGCCGAATTCATTGCAGGCGTCGACGAACGCACGCACCACGTCGGTCTTGTTGCCGCCGTTCGCAACGGAGTAGTCGTAGTTCTTCGCTGGCCAGAGGCAGAATCCAGACATGTACTTCGCAACCAGGATCGCGTATTTTGCGCCCAGATCGTGAGCCACCTTGATCCATTGCCGCACATCGAGGTGGGTGGGATTGTAGGTAGATGCCGGAACCCTGCCGACGTCGTAGTCGTCGCCGGTAAAATTTGGCATTCCGAAATGGAAGGAGCAGCCGAAGCGCAGCTTCTGGTAGGTGTCCAAAGCCGGGGTCAACTCCGTCGCAGGACTAACCTGCGACGCATCGCCGAATGCGCGAGGCGGCAACACTGCTCCCGCAACTGGCTTCACAAGATTGTTCAGGGCCGCTCCGGCTACGGGCGCGGTCATCAATTGCAACATACGGCGTCGATTCACTTTTGGGTCCTCTTCTATGCGGCGGACAAGCGCACACGCAAGGTCAGCCGGGGCGTCCGCAAGCAATTTTGAAAGCTTTCATTGTCGGATCGAATCTACATCCCGTCCGGCGGGCTGTCAAGCACTTGGAACCACCGGGATCGACTGATCTGTCTAGGCCGTACCGCGCATTTTCTGTGCCTGTGCGGGGGGTGCAACCGATTCGCGAATCTTCAATTCCGTCTTTAACACCACGCGCCGCGGCGGGACGCTCCGGTGTTCCAGCCGATCCAGGGCCAGTTGCACGGCTTCCGCTCCGAGCTGATATGGCGATTGATAAACGGAGCTCAATTGCGGCGATGTGATTTCCGTCAGGTCGAGACCATCGAATCCGATCAGGGAAATATCCTCCGGGCAGCGCAACCGCTCCTCCCGAATCGCCATCAGGGCGCCCAGGGCGATCATGTCATTGCAAGCGAGGATTGCAGTTGGCCGCGGCACCATGCGGAGGAGGATTCTCGCCTTCGCGTAGCCCCCGGCTCGATCGAATGTCGTCTCCTGCAGGTAGCCTGCGGGAATCTCGAGGCCTGCCTGGCGCAAGGCGCGCTTAAACCCGTTGAGGCGGTCCTGGGAGTTGGTCAGGTGAAGGGGACCGGTGATCGCAGCCAGCCTGCGGTGGCCCAGGCCGATCAGATATGACGCGGCATCGAACGCCCCGCCGGCATTGTTGATGGTTACGCTGTCGCCTTCCCAATTGCGAGGCCGGCGGTCAACACACACAACGGCGGATCCCGCTTTTCGAAAGGTGTCGGTCTCCGCTGCGAGCTCGCTGAAATCGGATGGAATGACGATCAGGCCCGAGGGAAGATATGCCTGCAGCGCCTTTACGTGCGCCATTTCCTTCTCATGGTTGTTGTCCGTATTGCACAGAACCAGACGATAGCCCTTGGCAAACGCAACGTCTTCGGCGCCGCGCACGACGCCCGGAAAAAACGGATTCAGAATGTCGGGAATTATCATGGCGAGGATATTCGTCTTGTCTTTGCGCAAGCCCCTCGCCAGTTGGCTCGGTTGGTAGCTCGTGGCTTGCACGGCGTCCAGAACGCGCTTACGCAGCGGTTCCCGCACTTTCACGGTTCCGTTCAGTACGTGGGACACGGTGCCCAGCGAAACTCCTGCAAGCTGGGCAATCTGTTTCATGTTCGCCATGCGTGTGCCTCACTGTGACGGCTTGCAGCCTGCAAAGCGCAAATATCCCATCCAGCCGCAGCCGAAAAGCACGTCCATTATGAATGCTTTCACTCAGCATAGCACCGGTTCGCTTTCCGGGACGGACATTGCTCGTCAACATGGCAGGCACTTTGTTCGCGCCAGAGCGTGAATCGCTGATGCAATTGCGTTGGGCGCATATTAGAGAAACCGAGCGTACAAGTCTTCATCCGGTTGCGTTTGTTGAAACCTTTCATTTTCCGGATCTTCGAGAACCCGCAACGGTCCCGCCGGAGCAGTTCAGGACTCGGGCACAGACACCGGTTCACGAGCAAATCGACGTTTGCGCAGCCATGCGAGGCCATAGAGGGGAATGCCGGCGGCGGCGACCAGCACGGCGAATGCGAGCGCAGACATGTGTGCGGCAGTTTCATCGCGTGCAAGGTAGAGAGCGACCGCGATAAGGAGGGTGGGGCAGACGCCGAGGACGATGGGAACCCAGTTGGGGCCGGGAATGCGGAAGGGACGCACGAGAGTCGGTTCGCGGCGGCGAAGAATAATGAGCGCAAGGAACTCGAGCACGATGGACATGCCCCAGAGCAGCAGGTCGATGGTGATGAGTCGCTCGAAAGTCAGCCCCAGCGCCAGCGCCCAGCAGGTGGCACACGCCAGAATGGCGACCCAGGGCGCGCCGTTCTTCAGCCGCTTGGTGAACGCCGCCGGAAGGAAGCCATCCTCGGCCAATGCGTGGGGAAGGCGCGTGTAAGACAGCGTCAGGTTAGTGAATGTTCCAAACGCATCGAGCGAACCCGCAACCACGATGGCCACGGCCAGGCCGGCGCCTGCGAAAATTCGGCCCGCATCGACCCACGCGCCCGTACTGAAGAAGAGGCCGGCGGGAAGTCCCGCCCATGCGACTGCCGCAATCGGCGTGAGATACGTCAGCATGACCATGACAGCGGCGGTGAGCATGACGCGGGGATAGTCGCGCTGGGGATTCTCGACCTCGTGCGCGATTGTGGTGGCGTTGTCCCATCCCATGTAATTCCACATGGCAACCAGGAAAGCGGTCGCGAAATCGCGATTCGCTGGAGGCGCCATCGATGCATGCCCGCCATAGGCGTTATGCACACCCCGAAGGCCCATGTACACCGCGCACCCAATCAGCACGAAATACGGCGAAACTGCAATGAGCCACAGCTTGATCGATCCTCCGCCGACGGCACTTGCGCCGTAGAGATTCCAGATGACGGACGCCGCCACGACGATCAGTTCCAGCGCGAGAGCGCGGTGGCCCGCGACCAGGGGGGGCGCAAGGTGGCCCAGGTAGAGCACGAACGTTGTCGGATAGACAGCCATGTCGAAGACGGAGGCGGCCAGGGAAAGCCACGCCTCCTGGAATCCCCAGAAGGGGCCCATGGCCCTTCGTACCCAGGCGTAGAAGCCGCCCTCGTCTGGGATGGCCGCCGCCAGCTCACCCAGCATAAGTGCCGTCGGAAAGCTCCAGAAGAATGGCAGAAAAAGCAGCAGCAGCAGGGCGAAGGTGTAGCCGCCGAATCCCACGATGTCTTCAAGGCCATAGGGGCCGCCGGAGACCATGAAGTAAGTGGCCGCAAGCAGCGGCAGCATGCGCAGCTTGCGAAAACCACTGGAATTGGAAGAAGCTCGCCGCTTCCGCACTGAACCTCCGAGCGCCGTGCTTGCTGGCCGAAAAGGGGGAATGTGATCGTAATGCCAGCATGACACATTGCGGCTCG
>Ga0207661_10002170_pt1 | contig 13522 bp, 14 predicted proteins | sample KBSC713LmetaG_FD_184337 | JGI IMG/M metagenome (GOLD analysis project Ga0207661, IMG submission 184337) | Corn rhizosphere microbial communities from Kellogg Biological Station, Michigan, USA - KBS C7.1-3L metaG (SPAdes) (version 2) | ecosystem: Host-associated > Plants > Roots > Rhizosphere ... | reverse complement strand
GGGCGTTATTTCCTGAATTCCCATCGGAGTTTAGACGTATGGATTCGCCCCCCTCCCCCGCGGATGCTCGACCACCTCGACCGGAATCCGCCACCTCTTCGCTGCCGCTTCGACCACCACTGCACCTCGCCCGAGGATCCCGGCGTCGACCGTGCCCCCGGCCTCGTAGACGAAGCGCCGCACGGGTGTTTCGACCAGGCGTTCGAGGAACCGTTCGAGCCGTGGGCCGTGGATCGCCTCGATTCCCTCGTGAGCGCCGGTGGCCGAGCCGAGCAACCAGTAGACGGCCGCCACGTCGCCGACCAGGTCGAGCAGGGACCCGGGGTCCCGGGGATCGGCGAGGGCCGCCTCGATTCCGGCCGCCTCGATCGCCGCGAGGCCGGCCTCGCGGCGGCTCGTCCCCCGCACCGCCCAGCCCTCTTCCAGAAGGCGCTTGCCCAGCGACCGCCCGCGGCAGCCGCAACCGACGATCAGCGCGCGCGCCATGCTCTCCGCCTAAGAGGCCTCGAACGGGTTCCGCCGCCGCAGCCGTTCCAGCTCCTCCGCCGCCACCTCGTCGCGCAGTTCCTGCTCGCTGCGTTCCCGCGCACCGCGACGGCGGCGCATCTCGTTCTGCGCCTCCAGCATCTGCTGCACGTCGTCGATCTCGTTCCGCGCCTCGACTTCGGGAGAGCGGGTCGGCTTCCAGTCGACGAGGTCGGCGTTGGTGCCGGGATAGAAGTGTCCGATCACGACCAGGACGGCGACGATCAGGGCCAGCATCGCGAGCGTGCCGAGGACGAACCACATACGACTACCTCCGCTTCGCTCGCGGCGCGAAGAACCAGATATGCACGCTTGCTCGCTCCGCGATCACGACCCAAGGATACGTCGGCTCCCCTCGTCCCCTTTAATCCAGCCCGATGCCCGAGGCATACGTGGTCGACGCGGTGCGGACGCCGATGGGCGCCTACAGGGGCGTCCTCTCCGGGGTGCGGCCGGATGACCTCGCCGCGCACACGATCGCGGCCGTGGTCGACCGCACCGGTGTCGATCCCGAGCGGATCGTCGACGCCTACCTCGGCGCCGCCAACCAGGCCGGCGAGGACAACCGCGACGTGGCACGCATGGCGGTCCTGCTCGCCGGCCTGCCGGCGAGCGTTCCCGGTGCAACGGTCAACCGGCTCTGCGCCTCCGGCCTCGAGGCGGTCAACTGCGCCGCGCGCGCGGTCAAGCTCGGCGAGGGCGACTTCTATCTCGCCGGTGGCGTCGAGTCGATGAGCCGCGCCCCCTGGGTCGTGCCGAAGCCCGAGCGCGGCCTGCCGCGGGGAGACGCGGCGATGCTCGACACGACGCTGGGCTGGCGACTGGTCAACCCGCGCATGGCCGAGCTCGGCCTCTCCACCGAGTCGATGGGCGAGACCGGGGAGAACGTCGCCGAGCGCTACGGCATCAGCCGCGAGGACCAGGACGCCTTCGGCCTGCGCAGCCACCGGCGGGCGGCCGCTGCGGCCGAGGCCGGGATCTTCGCCGGGGAGATCGTCCCGATCGAGGCGCCGCAGGGGCGCGAAACCGTGACGGTCGAGGCCGACGAGGGCCCCCGCCCGGACGCCTCGCTGGAGAAGATGGCGAAGCTGCGACCGGCGTTTCGCGAGGGCGGCACCGTGACCGCGGGCAACGCCTCGACCCTCAACGACGGCGCCGCCTGCACCCTGGTCGCCTCCGAGGCAGGAGTCGACCAACTTGGCGCAGAACCTCTGGCCCGCGTCGTCGCCACCGGCGTCGCCGGGGTCGACCCCGCCTACATGGGGATGGGCCCGGCCAAGGCGATCCCCCGCGCGCTCGAGGCCGCCGGCCTCTCGCTCGAGCAGATCGACCTGATCGAGCTCAACGAGGCCTTCGCCTCGCAGGTCCTCGCCTGCGTGCGCGAGCTCGGCATCGACGAGGAGCGCCTCAACGTCAACGGCGGCGCGATCGCCCTCGGTCACCCGCTCGGCTGCTCAGGCGCCCGCCTCACCACCACCCTCGTCCGCGAGCTGCGCCGCCGCGGCGGGCGCTACGGCATCGCGACGATGTGCGTCGGCGTCGGCCAGGGCCTGGCGACGGTCTTCGAAGCCACCTAACTTCAGTAGCCTCGCCGCCGATGGCCACCGAGTTGAGAGAGCTGGCGAGCGTCGACGGGCGGATCTCAGCAACCGCCGAGGCCACCCTGCCGCTGAAGGACGACGGTCTCTACCGCGGCGACGGCGCCTTCGAGGTGATCCGGCTCTACGCTGGGAAGCCGTTCGCGCTCGGCGATCATCTCGATCGCCTCGAGCGCTCCACCACGGCGATCCAGCTCGAGTTCGACCGTGGCGCGCTGGAGCGCGAGATCGAGGCGCTGCTGAGCGAGCTCGGCGGCGCCGACGGCCAGCTGCGCCTGATCGTCACCCGGGGCGGCCGGCGGCTGGCGATGACCGAGCCGATCCCGCCCCACGCCGAGACCGTGCGCATCGCCACCGTCACCTACTGCCCGACGGTGATCCTCAACGGCGTCAAGTCGCTCTCCTACGCGGCGAACATGCAGGCGACCCGAATCGCCCAGGCGCGGGGCGCCGACGAGGCGGTGCTCGTGCAGCCGGACGGCATCGTGCTCGAGCCGCCGACGTCCTCGATCTTCTGGGTCTCGCCTCAGGGTGCCCTGCGAACGCCCGCCCTCGACAACGGCGTGCTCGAATCGATCACCCGCGATCGCCTGGTCAAGGCGCTCCACGTCGAAGCTGGCGCCTGGCCGATCGCCGACCTGCGCGCCGCGCACGAGGCCTTTCTCGCCTCGACCACCCGCGAGATTCAATCCGTGTCCTCGATCGACGGCGTCGGGCTTCGGCCGGCGCCCGGTCCGCGCACCCGCGAAGCGCAGGAGGCGTTCGCGGCCACCCTTGGAAAGGAGCTTTAGTTGGACTTCCAGTTGAGCGACGAGCAGCGACTGATCTCAGAGGCGGCGCGCGAATTCGCCGACCGTGAGATCGCGCCCCGGGTGCGGGAGAACGACCGCGCCGCCCGCTTCGACCGCGAGCTCGCGAGCAAGCTGGGCGAGGTCGGCTACCTTGGCGCGCCGGTCGCGGAAAAGTACGGCGGCCGCGGTCTCGATTATCTCGGCTACGGCCTGATCGTCGAGCAGGTCGGCCGCGCCGACTCCTCCGCCCGCACGGTGGTCTCGGTACAGACCTCGCTCGTCGCCGGCTCGATCGAGAAGTGGGGCAGCGAAAAGCAGAAGCAGCGCTGGCTGCCGCGGCTCTGCTCGGGCGAGGCGCTCGGCTGCTTCGGCCTCACCGAGCCCGACACCGGCTCCGACGCCGCCAACCTGCGCACCCGCGCGACCAGGACCGACTCCGGCTGGTCGATCAGCGGCCAGAAGATGTGGATCTCGCTCGGCAACTTCTCCGAGGTGGCGCTGATCTTCGCCCAGACCGACCCCGAGAAGAAGCACCGCGGGCTCGCCTGCTTCCTCGTCCCCACCGAGAGCGAGGGATTCACGACGCAGGAGATCCACGGCAAGCTCGGCCTGCGCTCCTCCGACACCGCCGAGCTCTCGCTCGACGGCGTCGAGGTCGGCGAGGACGCGATGCTGGGTGAGATCGGCGACGGCTTCAAGGTCGCGATGAGCGCGCTCGACAACGGCCGCTACAGCGTCGCCGCCGGCTGCGTCGGCATATGCGAAGGCTGCGTCGAAGCATCCGTCGCCTACGCCAAGGAGCGCCAGCAGTTCGGCGTGCCGCTGGCCCGCTTCCAACTGGTGCAGGAGATGATCGCCGACATGATCCTCAAGCGCGACGCCTCGCGGATGCTCGTCTACCGGGCCGGCGCCCTGAAGGACGAAGGCAAGCCGAACACGATGGAGACCTCGGTGGCGAAGCTCTACGCGACCGAGTCGGCGGTCGAGTGCGCGAACCTTGCGATCCAGGTGCACGGTGGGGCCGGCTACGTCGACGACTACCCGGTCGAGCGCTACCTGCGCGACGCCCGCGTGACGACGCTCTACGAGGGGACCTCGCAGATCCAGAAGCTGATCATCGGCCGGGCCGCTACCGGGATCAACGCAATGACGCCAATGACGGAGGCCTGAGCGGTTGGCCGAACTGGTCGAGATCTCGACGGACGGCCACGTCGCCCTGCTGCGCCTGAACCGGCCCGATGCCCGCAACGCCCTCTCCCCCGAGCTGATGGAGGAGCTGGCTGGAGCGCTGGAGCGACTCGACCCCGACCCCGAGGTGCGCTGCGTCGTCATCGCCGGCTCCGAGAAGGTGTTCGCCGCCGGCGCCGACATCAAGGCGATGGTCGAGCGCAGCTTCGCCGAGGCCCTGCGCCACCCCGCCGCATCTTTCTGGCGCCGCCTGGCCGCGATCAAGACGCCGATGATCGCCGCGGTCTCCGGCTACGCGCTCGGCGGCGGCTGCGAGCTCGCGCTCGCCTGCGACATGATCGTCGCCGCCGAGGGCGCCCAATTCGGCCAGCCCGAGATCGACCTCGGGATCATTCCCGGCGGAGGCGGCACCCAGCGCCTGGCGCGCGTGCTGGGTAAGCAGAGGGCGATGGAGCTGGTGCTGACCGGCCGGCGCTTCGACGCCGAGACGGCGAGCAGGCTCGGCCTGGTGAACAGGGTGGCAGCCAACGACGCTTGGCTGGAGGAGGCGATGTCCCTCGCACGTGCCGTGGCGGAGAAGCCGCCGATCGCCGCCCGCCTCGCCAAGCAGGCCGTGATCGCAGCCGAGGAGACGGCGCTGTCAGCCGGCCTGGAGACGGAGCGCCGACTTTACGAGCTGGCGATGGCGACCGAGGACCGGGTCGAGGGCATGCGCGCCTTCGTCGAGAAGCGCGAGCCGGAGTTCGAGGGCAAGTGACGGCGGCGGTTTCCCCATGAAGCCCGGCAAGGGCAGGGTGGAGCGCATCGGCGTCGTCGGCGCCGGGACGATGGGAGCCGGAATCGCACAGGTCGCCGCGCTCGGCGGTTATGAGACCCGCCTGCACGACCCGATCCCGGCGGCGCTGGAGACTGGGATCGGCCGCCTGCACCGAGCACTGGCGAAGGGCGCCACAAAGGGGCTCTGGAGCGAAGCCGAGGCCGAATCCGCCGGCGATCACGTCGGTGCGGCAACCAGCCTCGACGACCTCTGCGAATGCGACCTCGTGATCGAGGCGGCGCCCGAGGAGCTCGGACTGAAGCGCGAGCTCTTCTCGGCGCTCTCGGACGTCTGCAACACCACTGCCGTCCTCGCCACCAACACCTCCTCGCTGCCGGTGACCGAGATCGCGGCCGAGGTGCCGCACCCCGAGCGGGTCGTCGGCATGCACTTCTTCAACCCACCGGCGCTGATGAAGCTGGTCGAGATCGTCGCCACCGCAAACTCCGCCGCGGAGGCGCTCGAGGCCACGACGGAAGTCGGCGTCCGCATGGGGCGCACGCCGATACGGGCCAAGGACTGCCCCGGCTTCATCGCCAACCGCCTCGCCCGTCCCTTCACGCTCGAGTCGCTGCGGACGCTCGCCGACGGAGTTGCCGACCCCGAGACGATCGACCGCGTCTGCAGGATCGGCGGTGGCTTCCGCATGGGGCCGTTCGAGCTGATCGACCTGATCGGGCTCGACGTCAACCTCAGCGTCGCCCGCTCCTTCTACAGGCAGGGTGGCGAGCCGGAGCGCTGGCGACCGAGCCCGATCCAGGAACGACTCGTCGGCGAAGGGCGACTCGGTCGCAAGAGCGGCCGCGGCTTCTATTCCTACGAGGAGAAGCCACATCGTCCCGCCGACCCCGACCTCGGCATCTCCGCACCGACCCTGGATCCCGCCGAGCTGGCGAAGATCGACCCCGCCGCACCCGAGATCCTCCCCCGCCTCGTCGCCCAGATCGCCAACGAGGCGGCCTTCGCCCTCGAAGAGAAGGTCGGCTCGCCCGCCGACATGGACACGGCGATGCGGCTCGGCTTCAACTGGCCCCGCGGTCCGATCGAGCTGACCGAGCTGATCGGGGCCGGGCGAGCCCGCTCGCTGCTCGAAGAGCTGCGCGAGCGGCACGGCGAGGCCTACGCCCCGGCGCCCCGACTGGGGTCCGAGGCATAGCGCGGCCCCGGCGCGACCCGTCGCAGGACTCAAGCCCCGCCCCAGGCGGGCCGATGCCAAGCCCATGAACCGCCAGCAAGCGCGCCGGCCCCGTGCCCCGATCGTCGCGGCGGGCTGGCTTGCCGCCCTCACCCTGCTGCTGGCGGCCTACGCGGTCGTCGTCCTCGAGCCGCTCGGCTCGGGCGCGACGCAGGACTTCTTCGGCCGCTGGGCCTACGACGCGATCGTCCTCGGCGCCGCCGCGGCCGTGCTCGTCCGCGGCATCCGCTCGCGGGTCGAGCGCGGGGCCTGGATCAGCCTTGGCGCCGGCCTGCTGCTCTGGGCGCTGGGCCAGACCTATTACTCCGTCGTCCTCTACTACGCCAGCCCGGCTCCGTTCCCCTCGCCCGCGGACATCGGCTTCCTCCTCTTCTATCCCGCCGCCTACATCGGTCTCGTACTGCTCCTGCACAGCCGCTCCGCGCGCGACAAATTCGCCTGGATGGACGGCGTGATCGGAGCCCTGGCGATCGCCGCCGTGGTCGCGGCGCTGATCTTCCCGCCGGTGCTCGAAGCGCTCGGCGGCAGCAACTTCGGCGTTGCCGTCAGCCTCGCCTATCCCTGCGCCGACCTCGTCCTGATCGGGCTCGTCGCCGGTGCGCTGAGCAGCTCCGGCTGGCGTGGTCAAGGCCCCTGGTTGGCGATCGCGGCCGCTTTCACCCTGTTCGGCATCTCCGACGTCGTCTACCTCTCCGTCGGCGGCCAGTCGACGGAGGCCTTGAACCTGGCCAGCATCGGCTGGCCCCTCGCCTTCCTCTTCCTCGCCGCCGTCGCCTGGCTACCGGTCAGCGCGAGCGAGCCGGCCGGCCACGCGGAGAGCCGCTCGATCGCCCCGCCGATCGTGCTGGCGACCGCGGTGATCGGGCTGCTCGCCGCATCGAGCTTCGTCGAAGTGGGCCTCGCCGCCGTCGGGCTCGGAGTCGCCTCGCTTCTCGTCGTCCTCGCTCGCCTCGCCAGGACGTTCAGCTTCAACAAACGCATCCTCGCCGGCACCCGGCACGAAGCGGTCACCGACTCGCTCACCGGCCTGCCCAACCGGCGCAGCCTGATCGCCGACCTCAATCATCCCCCCGAGGGCCGGTCGGTCCTGGCGCTGTTCGACCTCAACGGCTTCAAGGCCTACAACGACAGCTTCGGGCACACGGCGGGAGACGACCTGCTGCAGCGGCTCGGTGACAGCCTCGGGGCAGCGGCCGCGCCGTGGGGTCGGGCTTACCGGCTGGGCGGCGATGAGTTCTGCGTGCTGGCGTCTACCGAGCGGGTGAAGTCCGATGCGGTCGTCAGCGCAGCCCAGGCAGCCCTCAGCGAACACGGTCCCGGCTTCTCGATCAGCGCCTCATGCGGCGTCGTACGGCTGCCCGCCGAGGCCCAGACCCCGACCGAGGCCCTGCGCCTTGCCGACCGCCGCATGTACATGGAGAAGGGCCAGCGGGCGGATTCCGCGCTGAGCCAGGCCCGCAACGTCCTGCTCGGCCTGCTGCGTGAGCGCGAGCCGGAGCTGGACCGCCACGACAACGGCGTCACCCAGTTCGCGTCCGAGATCGGCCAGGCGCTCCGCCTCGACGCGGAGGAGCTCGACGTGCTCGTGCGCGCCGCCGAGATGCACGACATCGGCAAGGTGGCGATCCCCGACGAGATCCTGCACAAAGCCAGCCCGCTGAGCGATGCCGAGCAGGAGCTGATGCGAAAGCACACCGAGATCGGCGAGAGGGTGCTCTACGCCGCACCGGCCCTGCGCGCGGTGGGGAAGATCGTGCGCTCGACCCATGAGCACTGGGACGGCAGCGGCTACCCCGATGGCCTGGCCGGCGACGCGATCCCGCTCGGCTCGCGGATAGTCCTGATCTGCGACGCCTACTGCGCGATGGTCGGCGACCGCCCCTACGGAGAGCGACTGACCGAGCTCGAGGCCGTTACCGAGCTGCGGCGCGGGGCGGGCATCCAGTTCGATCCCTCCCTGGTCGAGCTCTTCGTCGAGCGGGTGCTGAAGCCACGGCGGGCCGAGGGCTCCGAATCTGCCAACCTGGAGCGATGAGCGACCCTCAGGCGGGCGGCGAGGCGATAACAGAGGCCGGCATCGCGGCCCTGCGTGAAGAGATCGAGGAGCTGGAAGGCCCGCGCCGGGCGGAGATGGCAGCGCGGATCAAAGTCGCCCGGGAGCTCGGCGACCTCAAGGAGAACGCCGACTACCACATCGCCAAGGAGGACCAGGCCCATCTGGAGACCAAGATCAAGCGGCTGCGCGAGCGCCTGCGCACCGCCGTCGTGGTCGAGGTCGACGGCGACGCCGACAGCTTCGCCTTCGGTCGCACCGCCGAGGTCCTCGATCGGGAGAAGGGCGAGGTCAACACCTGGACCCTCGTCGGCTCGACCGAAGCCGACCTCGCCGCCGGCCGCCTCTCCGCCGAGTCGCCGATCGGCAGGGCCCTGCGCGACGGCAAGGCCGGCCAGCCGATCGAGATCGAGACCCCGCGCGGATCGCGAACGTTCGTGATCCAGAAGCTCGTCGGCTGAGCCGCCTTGACGCCTTCCGCCTGCGGGTGTACACCGCAGGGAGCGGGCAGGTCGCCGACACGACTAACCGGAGGTCCGAGATGAGCCGAGTAATGGCCGATTGCCGTCGCTTCGAGAGCGAGAGCAACTGCACCCTGACGATCATCGGCGAGGAGGACGAGGTGGTGAGGACCGCCGCCGAGCATGCCGTTTCCGTGCACGGGCACAGCGATAGCCCGGAGCTGCGCAACCAGATTCGCGACATGCTCGAGCCCGAGTCGGCCTACACCCCGGGCGTGCGCGAGCCGGAGCCGTTCCCGAGCTAGGCTCCAAGACGTTCGAAGCACGCGCATCCGACATTGACCCCCCTGGAGTGGGGTCAATGTCGGATGCGTAACCGTCAGCTGCCCGGCGTCGGGGCGACCTCGACGGGCTCGCCGCCGCTCATCCAGTGCGCCTCGGGCGAGGGCGGCGTGTCGCGCAGGTACCACTCGGCGTCGAGGGCTCCCATGCAGCCCGTGCCGGCGGCGGTTACCGCCTGGCGGTAGGTGTGGTCGACGACGTCGCCGACGGCGAAGACGCCGGCCAGGTTGGTGCGGGTAGAGCCGTCCTGGGTGAGGATGTAGCCCTCGCCGTCGGTGTCGACCTGGCCCTGGACGATCTCCGATTTGGGGATGTGGCCGATCGCGATGAAGGCGCCGTCGGCGGGGAAGTCCTCGCTCTCGCCGCTGTCGACGTTGCGCAGCCGCACGTGGTCGAGCTTGCCGTCCTCGCCGGCGACGAACTCCTCGGCGACGAAGGGCGCCTTGAAGGAGATGTTGTCACGCTCGCGGGCCCGCTCGAACATGATCTTCGAGGCGCGGAACTCCTGGCGCCGGTTGACCACGGTCAGCTCGCTGGCGTACTTGGAGATGAAGATCGAGTCCTCCATCGCCGAGTCGCCGCCGCCGATCACGATCACCCGCCGGTCTTTGAAGAAGGCGCCGTCGCAGACGCCGCAGGTGGAGACGCCGCGGCCGCCCAGCTCCATCTCACCCGGGACGCCGAGCCGGCGTGGCTCGGCCCCCATCGCCAGGATCACGGTCCTCGCCAGATGCTCCTCGTCGCCGAGGAAGACCTTCTGGACGCCGCCGTCCGAGAGCTCGACGCGGTCGACGTCGTCGGTGACGAAGCGAGTGCCGAAGCGCTCCGCCTGCGCCCGGAACTGGCTCATCATCTCCGGCCCCATGATCCCCTCGGGGTAGCCGGGATAGTTCTCGACGTCGGTGGTGTTCTGCAGCTGGCCGCCCCACTGGAAGCCCTCGAACACGAGCGGCTCGAGGTTGGCCCGCGCCGTGTAGAGCGCTGCCGTGTAGCCGGCGGGGCCGCCACCGACGATGATCGTGTTCTCGACTTTCCGCTCTGCCATCGCTGCCTCAGGAGTCTAGTGTCGGTTCCAATACTTCACTTTGTATAGTACCGCCCCTGTCGATCGGCAGCCCCTCCTCTTCCCACCGCTGCACGGTCGTGCGCAGCTGGAAGAAGGCGACCACCCCGAAGGGGATCGGCATCCAGAAGGCGATCAGGCGGTAGATCAGGATCGCCGGGAAGACGGTGTCCTCGGGGATGCCGAAGAGGACGAAGGCACCGATCATGCCGGCGTCGACGGCACCGACGCCGGCCGGGGCGAAGGGGAACAGGTTGGCGACCATCCCGAGGAAGAAGCCCTGCACGACCACCGCCAGCGGCACGTGAACGCCGAAAGCGTGGAAGCAGGCCCAGAGGATGCCGATGTTCGCCGCCCAGAAGCCGGCGGCGCCGAGGACGGCGAGGCCGCCCTGCGACGGATGGGTGAAGAGGCTGAGGGCGAACCGGAACCCCTCGGCGAAGGTGGCCGGCACTCTGGCGACGCGTCTCGCCAGCGCCTGTCCTTTCTCGCCATGGACGAAGCGCGCCACCCGCGGCCCCAGGTCGGGCGGAATCAGCGCCAGCAGCAGGCCCCCGACCAGCAGCAGGCCGGCAACCCCCGCCGGCACGATCGTCAGCTCGACCGACGACTCGCCGTTCAGCACCCCTGTGCGCAGCAGGATCCCGAAGAGGATCAGCGCGATGGGGTAGAAGGCGTAGTGGAGGGTGAGGAAGGCGACCATCCTCCGCGCCACCTCGTGCCGCCGCATGCCGGCCTTGAGCAGGGCCCAGAAGGTGAGGACGATGCCACCGGCGCCCGCCGCCGAGAAGAGCAGCGTCGCCGCCAGGCCCGCCATGTTGATCTCGTAGGTCTCCCGCCAGGTGAGGCGCAGAGCGTTGCCGCCGACCACCGCCTTGAAGAGGGCGATGTAGGTGAGGAAGGCAACCAGGTTGAAGGCGAGCGCGACCCCGATCCAGATCGGGCTGGCGTCGCCGAGCTTGCCCAGCGCGTTGCCGAGGCCGGCGAGCTTGGGAAAGAGGAAGTAGATCCCGACCAGGACGACGAGGACGAGCAGCGTGGTCTGGATCAGCCGCCGGGTGGTGAAGATCGGCAGCTCAGCGGCACCGCCGCCGTTTACCGAGTCCTCCTGAGACACCTCAGGGAAACTACCCGGCGGCGAGGCGCTCCAGGCCTCTCAGGGCCCGGTTGACCGCCTGCACGGCCGGCTCTGCGAACGGCTCGCCGCCGCGCACGGCAGCGACGAGGCCCGCGCCGGCGAGCAGGTCGGTGACGTAGTGCTCGCCGAGGTAGACCAGGGCGAAGCCCAGGGTCAGCGCGTAGCTCCAGCCCACGGCGCCCTCGACCCGCCCCGCCTCGGAGAGCGAGATCGCCGCCATCGTCGAGGTCGCGAAATGCAGCGAGGGCATCGCCGCCCAGGGGTTGCCGCCGAGCGCCCCGTACATCCCCGGCCAGGCGGAGCGCCAGGTTTCTTCGCCGACGCCGATCATGATCCGTCGCACCTCCTCGCCGGTCAGGCCGGCCTCGGACGCCCACCACGGCGGCGCCGTCGGCAGGGCGAAGTAACCGATGCAACCGAGGTCGAAGACGGCGGCAAGCCGGCGCGCCGCGCGCGGGAAGCGCTGCGGATGGCGGATCAGGATCCAGCTCAGAGCGAGGTAGGGCTCGAAGAACCAGAGCCAGTGGACCCAGGTCAGGGTGCGGTCGAGCGCGTTGGCGCGGCGAAAGCCGGCAAGGGCGCGCTGCAGGCGCGCGTTGGGCAGCCGCCCGATGCCGATCACCCGATCGATCGCGATCGGGTAGCGGGCCCTGAGGCGCGCCCGCAGCCGCTCGGGATCGTCGTAGGGCAGCTCGTGCACCATCGTGAAGGCCCACATCTGCATCGCGAACAGCGCCACGTCTCGTTTTCGCGAGCGCGGATAGAGGACGGCCAGCGCCAGCGGCCCGGCTGCGCAGGCCGCGATCGTCACCGGGACGGGTGTTCGCAGGCGCCGGCGCAGGAGCGGCACTGCGACCGCGGCGGCGACCGCACCAGCTGCCCCGGCGCGCAAAGCCAGGCGAAGCGCCGGAGTCGGGCGGGAGCGCCTGCGCATAGGGTGGGCGAGTATAGGAGTCGGCCTGCCGGGCGACGGGCGCGGCGGCACGCCGTGCGGCGTGATTAGAATGGCCGCGCTTTGATCCCGCACTCCCCTGGCGCCGACCAGATCGACACCCTTCGTTGGATCGCCTTCGTCGCCGCGGCGATTCTCGTCGTGGTCGTCAACGGCGCGCTGATCTACGCCGTCCGCCGCGACCGCGACGGAAGAGGGAATCCGCGCCAGCCCGGTCAGGGGCGAGGAGCGCAGCCTCGGGTCGCCGCCGTGCTGACCGTCTTCGCGGCGGTCCTCCTCGTCCTCGGCCTGATCTACACGGAGAAGGCCCGCGAAGCGCCCGTCACCGGATCGAGCGGCCTCCAGGTCGCTCACTCGGAACCGCTGCAGATCGAAACGACGGGCCAGCAGTGGCTCTGGCGCTACGACTATCCCAACGGCGCCTTCTCCTATTACAAGCTGGTCGTCCCGGTCGACACGGCCGTCCAGCTCAAGCTCGTCTCCACCGACGTGATCCACACCTGGGACGTGCCGGACCTGGCGGCGAAGCGCGACGCCGTCCCTGGCAAGACGAGTCAGATCGACTTCCGCGCCGACGAAGAAGGCGTCTACGAAGGCCAGTCCGCGACCTTCTCCGGCCAGGCCTACGGCGCGATGCGGACCGAGGTCGACGTGGTCTCGCCGCAGGAATACGAAAGCTTCGTCAAGGGGCAGAAAGCCGACATCCAAGCCGCCCAGGACCGCGTCGTCGGCCTGATCGAAGAAGGAAAGGTTCCGTGATCGCGGAGCGAACGAGCGCGCGTCCAGAGATCGTCCTCGACGGCTTGCCCCGTCGGCGGCCGCGCTGGGTGGAGATCGCGACCAGCGCCGACCACAAGGACGTCGGCCGCATGCTGATCGGCGCTGCCCTGGGCTTCCTCTTCATCGCCCTGGTCGAGCTGCTGCTGATGCGCCTGCAGCTGGCGATCCCCGAAAACACCTTCCTCTCGCCCGTCACCTTCAACCGCATGCTCTCGCTCTACGGCGCGACGGCGATCTTCCTTTTCGCGATCCCGCTGGCGCTGGGCCTCTACAGCTACCTGGCGCCCCTGCAGATCGGCGCTCGCGGCACCGCCCTCCCCCGCCTCGGACAGCTCGGCCTCTGGCTCTACATCGCCGGCGCCACGGTGCTCTACGCCGGCTACCTCTTCACGCCCTCCGAGGCGGGCGTCAACCCGCTCGCGCCGCTTTCCGAGCTGGCCTTCCTGCCCAACAACGGGGTCGACGCCTGGGCCTCGGCGATCGGCCTGATCGTGCTCGGCTTCGTCCTGATCGCGATCAACCTGGTGGCGACGCTGCGCAAGCTGCGGGCTCCGGGCATGGCCTGGCGCCGCCTGCCCGTCTTCGCCTGGTCGGCGGCGATCTGCTCCTGGCTCTTGAT
>Ga0207661_10002168_pt1 | contig 13525 bp, 8 predicted proteins | sample KBSC713LmetaG_FD_184337 | JGI IMG/M metagenome (GOLD analysis project Ga0207661, IMG submission 184337) | Corn rhizosphere microbial communities from Kellogg Biological Station, Michigan, USA - KBS C7.1-3L metaG (SPAdes) (version 2) | ecosystem: Host-associated > Plants > Roots > Rhizosphere ... | reverse complement strand
TCTCCGGCTTTGCGGATTGCCCGAAAAGGACCCGAGGCCAACGCGAGCCGCTGAACAATGGCGCGCCGCGAAAAACTCGGCGGTTGTCGCCAGCGGCGTCCTATGACACCATTCAAGTAGCGAATTGTTTTGACTTCCAGATACCCTATGCACCGCCGGAAATATCCCTGGGAAAAGCTGTCGGATGAGCAGTTGCTCGAGCACCGCCTCAGTAGTCTGAGGGTTGTGGTCGAAGGCACCTGGCTCGAGGATTGCCTCGGGACTCTCTATGAAGAGCTCGAAGAGCGGGGCATCCGGCTGCGGCCACATGCATGGATTTCGAGCGAATGGTTCAGCCCGGCGCATGTGCCCGGCATTGCCATTCCATTCTATCTCGCCCATCCCCGCCTGATGAAGATCGAAAAGAAAATGATGCTCGATGTCGAGGGCGGCACCTGGTCGGAGTGCATGGCGATTCTCCGCCATGAGGCGGGCCATGCCGTGCAGCACGCCTACCAGCTGCACCGCCGGCGGCGTTACCAGCAACTGTTCGGCCCGTCCTCGAAACACTACCCGCGCTACTACCGGCCCAATCCGGCAAGCCGGCGTTATGTCCAGCATCTTCGGCTCTGGTACGCGCAGAGCCATCCGGATGAGGATTTCGCCGAAACCTTCGCGGTGTGGCTGCGGCCGCGTTCGAACTGGCGGACGCGCTATGCCGGTTGGCCGGCGCTGAAGAAACTCGAATATGTCGACGAGCTGATGGATGAAATCGCCGGGAAGCGGCCGCCAGTCACGACGCGGGAACGTGTCGATCCGTTACATGAGCTCAGCCAGACGCTTGGTGAGCACTATCAGAAAAAGCAGGCGTTCTACGCCTTCAAACCACCGAAGACCTACGACCGCGATCTCTCCCGGCTGTTTTCCGCCGATCCGCGGCATCGCCGGGCACAGCCGGCTTCGGTCTTCATCAGGCGGCACCGCGCCCATATCAGGCAGTTGGTTGCGCGGTGGACGGGCGAGAATCAGCTTACGCTCGATGCTGTGCTTGATGATATGATCTCCCGTTGCCGCGAGCTCAATCTGCGCGCCCCCGGCTCTGAACGGAAGCTTGTGATCAACTTCACCATTCTGTTGACCGCCAAGACCATGCATGCGCTGTTCGGCCCCTCGCGCCGCAAATGGATCGCACTATGAGACGCCTGCGCATTCTGGTGCTGATGCATCCGGACTTCGTGCCCCCGGACTCTTCCGAGGGATACTCCGCGCGGGAAATCAATGAATGGAAAACAGAATACGACGTCGTGAGCACCTTGCGCGCGGCCGGCAATGAAGTTCGCCCGCTCGGCGTGCAGGAGGAAATCAAGCCGGTGCGCGACGAGATCGAAAGCTTCAAGCCGCATGTGGTGTTCAACTTGCTCGAGCAGTTTCATCATGAGCCGGTCTATGACCAGCACATCGCAAGCCTTCTTGAGCTGATGCGGATCCCGTACACCGGGTGCAACCCGCGTGGCTTGATTCTGGCCCGCGGCAAGGATCTGTCCAAGACGTTGGTGCACCACCGCCGGATCGCGACGCCGGCCTTCGCCGTGTTCCAGATGCGGCGCAAGGTCAAGCGGCCGGCGCGTCTCGCGTTGCCGCTGATCGTCAAGAGCCTGAGCGAGGATTCATCCCGGGGGATCTCGCAGGCATCCATCGTCGATACGGACGAGCAACTCGCAGAGCGCGTCACCTTCGTCCACGAGCGGGTCGGAACTGCCGCCATCGCCGAGCAATATATCGAGGGACGCGAGCTCTATGTCGGCGTGCTCGGCAACAATCGGCTGCGAGTGCTGCCGGTGTGGGAATTGGAATTCGGCACCATGGGCGGCCAGGGTGCACGGCACATAGCCACCGAGAAAGTCAAACACGATCCCGATTATCAGGAGCGCGTCGGAATTGTGGATGGGCCGGCCAAGAACCTGGCGCCCGAGCTATACGCTCTCATCCAGCGCACGGCGAAGCGCATCTATAGAACACTGGGGCTCGATGGATACGCGCGCATCGACTTCCGCCTCTCTGCCGACGGCACTCCGCATTTCATTGAGGCGAACCCCAATCCCGAAATCGCGAAGAGCCAGGAGTTCGCTACAGCGGCTCGGTATGACGGGCTCGATTACCCGGACCTGCTGCATCGCATTCTGACCCTCGGGATAAGCAGGGCAAAGGCGGGCGTATCCGTAGGTTGAAAGCGACGCGAGGCGGGCAGCCCAAATTGGGCCACCCGCGCCGGCAAGAGGTTCGACCAGACGCCTCAAATACCGTCGCCTTGCCCGCCTGTTGCAACTGGACCAGCGACTACCGGAGTGCGAAAATCCCACGTTGCCGATTGCATGACCCGGTTGGGAGGATTGTTCATCCATAGCCAATGAGCAGATCGACCCTGGTTCTGTTACCAAAACGAATGTGGTCGCCGTCCCGGCAGCCTGGGGCTCGGCCATCATGGGCTATTCGCGCTGTCGCAACTCTTGCCATTGCCACCGCCTATTTCCTCGCCGCACGCCTAAGCCTTGCCCTGCTCGCAAAGCCTGACGGCGTTGCGGTGTTTTGGCCGGCTGCCGGGGTGGCCTCCGGTATCTTGATCGGCGCGGGTCCTGCGGCGCGATGGCCGGTTGTCATCGGAGTGATGGCAGCGACGGTAGCCGCCAATCTGCTTGGCGATCGCAATCTGGGTCTTTCCGTCTTCTCCGCGGTGGCAAATGCCGGTGAGGCTGTTGTCGTAGCGGGCTTGATCGATCGTTTCTACGGCGCGCCATTCGAGCTCAATCAGTTGCAGCGCGTGGTGGGTTTGTTCGCGGCCACCATTGCGGGAACGATGGTCTCCGGGCTTATCGGCACGCTGGGGTTTGTCCTGTTCTACGGTTCTACTGCGCCCATTCCGACCATCTGGCTTCACTGGTTTGCGTCTGACGCGCTTGGCACCATCACCGTCGCACCACTCGCGATCGGGCTCGCGTCGCTGATGCGGGACCCTCCGCCACGACGCGAATTCGCGGAAGGAGCGTTGGCGCTTACGGTGGCCGCGGTGTTGTGCGCGGGCATGGTTTTTCTGCCGAACCAGCCCTGGACGTTTGAGCTGGCAATTGCCACGCTGAGCCCGCTGATGGTCTGGATCGCGGCTCGTCTTCGACCAGCCTTTACCGCAGCAGCGACATTCATGTGCGCCATCACGATTGTCTGGACGACAACATTCGCCATTGGCATTTTCGGCGATGCAAGTTTGCCGATCGAAGAACGCATCCTGTCGGCTCAAGCGACCATTCTGGCCACCTCGTTCGGCGCGCTCGTTCTTGCGGCGCTTTTTAGCGAGCGGAGGCTTCACGAGAGCACCATTCTCGAGCGAGAACTTCGGCTTCAGGATGCGCTTCGGGCCGGCGGTGTCATGACGTTCGATTGGAACGTTGCGGACGGCCAGGTGCGGCACAGCCAAAATGCAGAGCAAATTCTCGGCCTTGAATCGAGCCAGCCTCTCGACAGCTCTGCCTGGCTTGACCAAATCCATCCGGATGATCGCCAGCAGGTGATGGAATGCGTAAGTCGTGCTCTTCCCGCCACGCCCTCGCATGGGGTGACGTTCCGCTACCTGCGGCCCGATGGCACCGGCGAAGTATGGCTTGAGCAGATTGCTGTCACCCAGTTCGACTCGGCCGGAAAGCCCGCGCGTATCCATGGTCTGGCGACTGACATTACCGCGCGCAAGCAGTTCGAACAGGAGATTTCGCGGGCGAGAAAATCAGCGGAATTGGCCGATCGCGCCAAATCCAGCTTTCTGGCTGCGGCAAGTCACGATCTGCGGCAGCCGCTTCAAACCATGAGATTCCTTCAGGGCTCACTTGAGCAGCAGTATCCTCATGGCGAGGGGCGCAAGCTTGTCGCCAGCATGGGACATTCGCTCGACACCATGTCCAGCATGTTGTCGACCTTGCTCGACGTCAATCAGCTCGAATCAGGAAGCCTCCGCCCGTCGATGAGCGAGTTTGCGCTCAACGATATCTTCGATTCGGTCGCAACCGACTTTGCCCGGTCCATTGAGGAAAAAGGCTTGCAATGGCGTCTGGTGCGTTCCGGAGTGATGGTCCACAGTGACAAGCGCATGCTGGAGGAGATGCTCCGGAACCTGCTTTCGAATGCGATCCGGTATACCGATGGCGGGAGAATCTTGCTGGGCTGCCGACGCGGCGGCGACAACGTTCGTGTCGAGGTCTGGGACAGTGGCGTCGGGATCACACGGGATCAGCTGCCATACATATTCGAAGAATATTATCAGGGCGCGGAGGGCCTGCAGCGCGGCGGTTTCGGATTGGGTCTCGCGATCGTCAAGCGACTGGCAAATTTACTGGATCATCGAGTCGATGTGCGCTCCGCGCCTGGCAGGGGCACTGGCTTCTCCATCGAGGTCCCGCGTGCGCAGACACGCACCGATACGCCAGAGCGGCTGCGGAGTTCGGTGAATGACGCTGACTTGGCCCGCAATGTCCTCGTCATCGAGGACGAGACGTCTGTGCGGACCGCAGTCGTCAGATTTTTGAAAATCAGGGGAATTGAGGCGATGGTGACGGCGACGGGAGATGAGGCGCTGTCCCTGATCAATGAGCAACACTTTTGCCCTGATTTGGTTTTGTCTGATTACAACCTTCGTGGTTCAATCGACGGTGTCGAGAGTATTGCGGCCTTGCGTACCGCTCTTGGCTGGAATGTCCCCGCCATTGTCATGACGGGTGACATGAGGTCTCGAACTGTCGAAGCGATTGCCGCACACGATATCTCGGTCCTGATCAAGCCGTTTTCCGTGAACGAGCTTCTGGACCAGATGACGCGACTTCATCGAGGCCGAGAATCATGGCCGTAGTTGAAGCTCGCTTGATCGCTCGTTCCTGATCGGGAGCGCATGGCGAGCGGAACAATCGGGCACGGCTACGAGCTCTTCCCGTTCTTTCTCGCCGCCGGCACGTCCGAGCGCAGGCTGAAGCCGACGATCGGAATGTGGGCATAGCGCTCTTCGGGGACGCCGTCATGCTGGAAGCCAAGCTTGGCCATCCGGCGGTCTTCTTCCATCGTGACCAGGACCGGCGGATATTCGCCGATGATGATGGCGGCCCGCTCCAAGGTCAGCGTTGAACGCTCGTCCAGGAACATCCGGTACATGACGTTGATCGGGCGCGCGTGCTCGAAGGTGACGTGCCGCTTCCAGTACTTGTCGCCGGAATCGCGGAAAACTTTCGCGGCCTCGCTGACGCGGTGCCATGTGCTCCAGTTCTCCCGCATGAAATTCCCATTCTCCAGGTAAAGCGAGACGCCGCAGAGCATGTCCTTGATCGGGTAAACCGACCTGGCGTTCGCCTTGGCGCAATCGATCAACGCATTGATGAGGATGCGGGCCTTCTTCGCATCGCGCGTCTTGTCGTGGGTCGAGTGCCCCATCTGCTTCAAGCGTTCCTGCCAGGGTGAGAGTTGGCGCCGCCGGGAATCGGCGTCCGAGCCGTCGCCCTTCGGATGTAGCTCCAAAAAATATTTCTGCAAATCGAAATTTCTTATTTACGATAATCAGAAAGTGTGCATACCGTGCGCCATCCCGGCTCGGCAGGAGGGGCGGACGCGTCGTCACGGACGTTGAGGCGGGAGGCGATGGACGCGTTGACGCGCGCGACGAAGCGCGCCGGCGCGTACGGCAAAATCGTGTGGTCCTGATCCCCCGACGCTGGGATCAAGCTTGCCGATGACAACCGGCGGGCGACGGTGGCTAGAAAAGCCCGGACACCGGGGAGAGCACGCCATAAGCCGTAAGGCCATTGCGCAGGGAAGGCCGGGTCGCTCCGGTCGAACCTGTGGTTACTGCCGCCTGCTTTCCTTGTTGCAGGCGGGCCATGGGTGCGGCCAGCATCCGGTCTTCCCTGCGCCCTCCGATGTCGGAGGGACAATGTCGATGCAGAACTCGGGCAAATCATGCCGCGGGAAGGTGGATGTTTGTCCTATCGTCATTGCGAGGAGCGAAGCGACGAAGCAATCCAGACTGTCTCCGCGGAGAGATTCTGGATTGCTTCGCTTCGCTCGCAATGACGAAAGAAGTCGGCTAGGCAAACCGAGCCGTGTATACGGTAGCTCCCCGGGTGGTGGAGCAAGCGTTCGCACCGCCACGCGTGTTGCTTGTGATGGTGGGCACGTCGCTGGCGCGCCTTTGCCCACCCTACAAAATCTACACCAGCGTCGGCGCCTCGACCGCGATCTTGTCGCCGATGCCGATCTCGCCGTCCTCGACCACCTCGGCATAGATGCCGCATTCGGTGTTGCCAAACCGGCGTATCAGTGTGTTAGGGATTTCCAGATCGCGCACCGCAAGCTCCGGATCGACATTGGTGGCGGCGCAGCGGGTGATGCGCTTGACCACCTTGAGGCGGGCGTTGCCGATGGCGAGCCGCTCGCCGAGCAGGCTCGCCTCATGCCAGGCCGGCCAGCCCTTGACATAGAGGTTGGCACGGAAGCGCAGCGGATGAACGGGAACGCCGACGAGGCCCTCGATCGCGGCAAGGCTCTCGAGATTGATGATCGAGACGACCTTTTTGGCGACGTCGGAAAAGCTGTGGCCGGGGCTCACGAGCACCTTTGGCGGCCCCTTGATCCGCCCTGCATGGCGCTCGGCGAAGAAGCGCTCGATGGCAGTCCGGCCTGCCTCCGTCTCCAGATTGCCCTCGACGGCGACCACGCCGTTCTCGCGGAGCGTCAGCACGTGGCTCGCGTCGTCGAAATGGGCCTGCAGCGTCGCCAGCCACTCGTCGCGCATCAGCATCAGGAATACGGTCTTGGGCAGCCAGGCTGGCAGGGCGGGGTCAAACCCGCTCGGTCCGTTCTCGATGGCATAGCGGCGGTCGGCCGGCAGGGTCCGGCCGGCGCTCAAGGCGACGCTTTTGAGGGGCTCGGCGGTGAGGCCTTTGACCGGGTAGCGGTAGAGGCCAGTGATTTCGGCAGGCTGGATCTGGGTCATCCGGCATTCTTAAGGAATTCCGGGCCCTCGCGCTACTGCGCACGAATTTGTGAGGCGGCCTCTTTCGGAACCCGGCAGCCGTGCCCACATTTGCCGCAAGCCTGACAAATGATGGCGACGACCGGCGGCTGGTTGAGGAACGTCAACGCGGCCGTCGAAAACCCAATGAAGATGCTGCTTTCGTGCCTTCGGGGCGAGGCGGCAGGCTGAGGGAATGACATGAATATCGAGAAATACACCGAGCGGTCGCGCGGCTTTATCCAGTCTGCGCAATCGCTGGCGATACGCGAGGGCCACCAGCAGTTCTCGGCATTGCATCTGCTTAAAGTCTTGCTGGACGACAGCGAAGGCCTTGCCGGCGGTCTGATCGACCGCGCCGGGGGCAATTCACGCGCGATCCTCAAGGCGACCGAGGATGCGCTGGGCAAGCTGCCAAAGGTTTCGGGGAGCGGAGCTGGCCAGGTCTATCTGGCGCCTGAGCTGGCGCGCGCTTTCGACGCCGCGGAAAAGGCCGCCGAGAAAGCCGGCGACAGCTTTGTCACCGTTGAGCGGCTGCTGCTTGGATTGGCGCTGGAAAAGAACAGCGATGCCGGCAAGATCCTGAGCAAGGGCGGCGTCACCCCACAGAATTTGAACGCGGCGATCGAGACGCTGCGCAAGGGGCGCACCGCGGATTCCGCGACGGCGGAAAACGCCTACGACGCGCTGAAGAAATATGCTCGCGACCTGACCCAGGCCGCGCGCGACGGCAAGCTCGATCCGGTGATCGGCCGCGACGAGGAAATCCGCCGCACCATTCAGGTGCTTTCCCGCCGCACCAAGAACAATCCGGTGCTGATCGGCGAGCCCGGCGTCGGCAAGACCGCGATCGTCGAGGGCCTGGCGCTGCGCATCGTCAATGGCGACGTGCCGGAGAGCCTGAAGGACAAGAAGCTGCTCTCGCTCGACCTCGGCGCGCTGATTGCCGGCGCAAAGTATCGCGGCGAGTTCGAGGAGCGGCTGAAGGCCGTGCTGCAGGAAGTGACCTCGGCCGAGGGCAACATCATCCTGTTCATCGACGAGATGCACACGCTGATCGGCGCCGGCAAGGCTGACGGCGCGATGGATGCGTCGAACCTGCTCAAGCCCGCGCTGGCGCGCGGCGAGCTGCACTGCATCGGCGCGACCACGCTCGATGAGTACCAGAAGCATGTCGAGAAGGATGCGGCGCTCGCCCGGCGCTTCCAGCCGGTCTATGTCGATGAGCCCACCGTCGAGGACACCATCTCGATCCTGCGCGGCTTGAAGGACAAGTACGAGCAGCATCACGGCGTGCGTATCACCGATTCCGCGCTGGTGGCGGCCGCGACCCTTTCGAACCGCTACATCACCGACCGCTTCCTGCCCGACAAGGCCATCGACCTGATGGACGAGGCGGCGGCGCGGCTGAAGATGCAGGTCGATTCCAAGCCCGAGGAGCTCGATACGCTCGACCGCGAGGTCATCCGGCTCAAGATCGAGCAGGAGGCGCTGAAGAAGGAAAGCGATGCGGGCTCGAAGAGCCGGCTCAAGACACTGGAAAAGGAGCTCGCCGAGTTTGAGGAGAAGTCGGCGGCGCTGACGGCGCGCTGGAGCGCGGAAAAGAACAAGCTGTCGAACGCGCAGAAGATCAAGAGCGAGCTCGACGCGTTGCGCGTGGAACTCGCCAATGCCCAGCGCCGCGGCGAATTCCAGAAGGCCGGCGAGCTTGCCTATGGCAGGATCCCGGCGCTCGAGAAGCAGCTCGCCGAAATCGAAGCCAGCGAAAACGCGGGCCAAATGATGCAGGAGGCGGTCAGCGCCAACAACATCGCGCAGGTGGTGTCGCGCTGGACCGGCGTTCCCGTCGACAAGATGCTCGAGGGCGAGAAGGACAAGCTCCTCAAGATGGAGGAGCAACTCGGCAAGCGCGTCGTGGGCCAGGCCGAAGCCGTGCATGCGGTGGCAACCGCGGTGCGCCGCTCGCGCGCAGGCCTGCAGGACCCGCACCGGCCGATGGGCTCGTTCATGTTCCTGGGGCCCACCGGCGTCGGCAAGACCGAGCTGACCAAGGCGCTTGCGGAATATCTCTTCAACGACGAGACCGCGATGGTTCGTCTCGATATGTCCGAGTACATGGAGAAGCACTCGGTGTCGCGGCTGATCGGCGCGCCTCCGGGCTATGTCGGCTATGACGAGGGCGGCGCGCTTACGGAAGCGGTGCGGCGGCGTCCCTATCAGGTCGTGCTGTTCGACGAGATCGAGAAGGCGCATCCGGATGTCTTCAACGTGCTGTTGCAGGTGCTCGACGACGGCCGCCTGACCGACGGCCAGGGCCGCACCGTCGACTTCCGCAACACGCTGATAATCATGACCTCGAACCTCGGCTCGGAGTTTCTGGTGAACCAGCCCGAAGGCGAGGACACCACTGTGGTGCGCGACCAGGTGATGAGTATCGTGCGGGCGCATTTCCGGCCTGAATTCCTGAACCGCGTCGACGAGATCATCCTGTTCCATCGCCTGCAGAAGAGCGAGATGGGCCGGATCGTCGAGATCCAGTTTGCGCGGCTGCAGAAGCTGCTGGAGGATCGCAAGATCGCGCTGACGCTCGATGCCAAGGCGCGTGACTGGCTCGCGGACAAGGGCTGGGATCCTGCCTATGGCGCCCGTCCATTGAAGCGCGTGATCCAGCGCAGCGTGCAGGATCCGCTCGCCGAGATGATTCTCGCGGGCGAGGTGAAGGATGGCGACAAGGTCGCGATTTCCAGCGAAGGCAATGTGCTGACCTTCAACGGCAACGCGCCGAAGACCGCGGAGATCGCGCAGTTCGAGGCGCCGGTCTCCAAGCGCAAGCTGAACTGAGCAAGAGGCTCGATTGAGCGAAGCGTCAGACTGAAAGACAAATCCCCTTCGCGCAACCCGCGGAGGGGACTTCTTAAGAAAGCGCCTTGACGATTTTTAATGAAACTGCCGCGATCGGCTCCCGTTGCTCCCATAGCCAGATTGGCGCGATCCGACGCGACGGCCATTCGTCATCTCTGGCGGGAGCGGTGCGCGAGCGCGTCGCGACATGTGCTCGGCCAATCCCTCCCTCAATCAGCCAGGAGGTTTGCCATGAGCAGGGAACTTGTCCCCCAGAACAAGCGCGTCTTCGACGAGCTTCATCCCAGGATCTATGCGATAGCGGCCGGCCTTCTCGCCTGGTTTGCGCTGATGGCCTGGGTATTTTTCGACCGCAATGGCTATATCGGCCTTTCGCTGACCTTCGTGACCCTGTTGTTCATTGTTGCGACAGTGCTGCCCTGGTTGCTGTCGCTGGTCTGGAAGCACCACACGCCCGATGAGCAACATTCACAGCCAGTGTCACTACATGACTGGAGCGACGGCGAATTCGAGGTCTGGGGTGCGAAGCTTCACGGCACGCACGCCGCGATCGACGCGCTGCTGCCGCTGATAGCCGTCTCGTTCGGCATGACGGCAATCGGGATAGTGTTCGTGATCGTGCGGGCGATGTCGGTCTAGCTTCAGCGGTTGCTCATCTGCAGCGGCCCACCACTGGCGTCCGAGATGCGCGCGTTGGCGCGGCCCGCCATCATCGCATCGAGCCGGTCGCGCTCCTTCTCGAAGCTCGCCATGATCGCGCCATCGAGCGCACGACCGCGCGGCAGCTTGACGCGCATCGGGTCGACGAAGCGGCCGTTGACCAGGATCTCGTAGTGGACATGCGGGCCGGTCGACAGGCCCGTCGAACCGACAAAGCCGATCACCTGACCCTGGCGGACGCGCTTGCCGACTTCCATGCCCTTGGCAAACGCCGACATGTGGCCGTAGGCGGTCTCGTAGCCGTTGTTGTGCTTGATGCGGATATATTTGCCGTAGCCGCCTTCGAGCCCGACCTTCTCGAGCACGCCGTTGCCGGAGGCGAAGATCGGCGTGCCGTAGGCGGTGGCCCAGTCGACGCCGGTATGCATCTTCACATACCCCAGGATCGGGTGGCGGCGGCCGCCGAAGCCGGACCGCATGATGGCGTTGTTCACGGGCTTGCGCACCAGGAACTTCTTCGCGCTTTTGCCGGTCTCGTCATAGTAGTCGACGACGCCATCATCGGGGGTCTGGAAGCGGTAGTATTTCTTGGTCTCGCCGCCGACCGTGAGCGCCGCGTACAGCACGTCGTTCTTTTCGCTGCTGTTGGTGCCTTCGTCCTCGCCGGCATAGAACACGTCGAAGGAATCGCCCGGCTGCACCTTGCGCTGGAAATCGACGTCGTAGGAATAGATGCGGATCATGTCGTCGATGACCGGCATCGGCACCTTGTTGCGCAGCGCGGTCTCGTAGATGCTCTGGTAGAGACGGACGCCGCTTCCGTCATCATCATCGTCGTCCTCGGTGCTCTTGTTGTCAGCGGTGTCGGTGACGGTGTTGATGGAGGAGACATCGACGGCGACATATTTGCCGAGATCGGAGAGGGCGGCGACCGCCTCGACTGTGGTGTCGTTGGCGATGATCACGCGATAAGGCTGCAGCCTGGCGCCGGGGCTTGCCGGCGCCATCAGGATGCGGAGCTTCTCGCCCTCCTTCAGGCCGCCGTCGCGGCCGCGGGCGCCCAGCATTGCCGCGATCGCCTTGCATTCGTCGGGAGTGGCGCCCTGATCCCGCAGGATCGAGGTGACGGTATCGCCCTTCTTCACGATGTGGACGCGTTCGCCGGTCGGATTGCCGCCGGTGATCTGCTCCTTGGTCTTGGGCAGGAGCGTGACGTTTTCCGGCACGATCCGCGTCTCGAAGCCCGCATAGGGATCCTGCGCCGGGCCCTCGGTGGCATAGGCCATCTTGAGGTCGCTCTGCGTGGTGGCGCCGGTCGCGTCCGCCGTGGCATTTGCGAGCGCATAGCGCACGCCGGCGCCATTGCCGCGCCAGTTGGCGGCATCCTTCACCCGCATCAGGACTTCATCGAGGGCCACGACCGCGGAAATCTTTGCCTTCGGCAGCACTGTGCCGAGATCCTTGGTGACGAAGGAAACCTCGGCGTCGGGTTCGGCGGCGTCCGCATTGGCGTCGGGATCGTCGGAATTGGAGGACGGGGTAGAGCCGACATCGGTCAGCATGCGCTGGGCGTTGAACGGCGGGACCTTGGCCGAGAGGTCGCTCGTCGTCATCGACAGGTTGCCGGAGATGCGCACGAACGGCCGCACGCGCATCACGTCGCGGTTGCCGACCCTGGTGACGGTGGAAACCCGCACCACGTCGCGGGAGGCGGTCGCCTCTCCCGGCGGCGGCAGGCGGTCGCTCTTGTGCAGGCTGACGGTGCGGTCGTTGGCGCCGAAGGCGCCGCGCAGCGCGCTCTCGACGTGCTCCGGCACCCGCGCAAAGGTCATTTCGCCGTCAAGAGACGCAAAAACGGCGCCGCCGATGAGAGCCGCGCCGCACAGACCCGTCAGGATGGTGCCGCTGAACCACTGCACTGACACACGGCGGCGGTCGATCACCGCGGCTTCAGAACCGTCGACCGAAAGCGGTGGCTCATGACCGAGATCGATCATGCCGACCTCGCGTCCATAACCCCCGCGTGACGTCCTGTGGTTCAACCCCGTGTCCCCCGAACTACCACCCAAACCACAATGGGAGACCCAACTCCCGCTGCCGACCTCTTATGCCCGTTTTCAACAGGCTTCGGAGCCATAGCGATGCACTCTTGCCCGACAATCAAAGGCCCGGAAACAAGCCGGAATCTCGAACGAAAATGCGGTTAGGATCTCTCGATGTTGCTCGGCCATCGGGAACAGGCGACGGGTTCATCATGGATCGCCGATCCCCAACTTCCATGAATGCCGGCAGCCCCCACTGGCATCCGACGATTCAATGCTTACTTATACGTCAGATCGTCGCAGGATTGTGGCTCAAGTACGGCGCGAAGTCCCTAAAAATCGGGGCTTCTTTGCGTCGCGGAAATAAGCCGCGTGGTGCGACGATTTATTGACAATGACCGTTGACAATGACGATCGGGCGGGCCTATAACCCGCCCCACTGAGCGCGGCGCTGTTTTGGCCCTTGGCCAAAGCGAGTTCTCGCGCCCGCCAAGCTCCTCATGATGATGAGTGAATGAACAACCGATCTCTATCGGTTGTCATTCGTCGTCGGATGCGGGGCGGACGATCCTCCCTAATAGTGGGAGTGGGGTTTTGACCCCGGGCTGTTTGACAAGTGAAGATGAAGAAAGAGAAACGTGGACGGCGGAGTCCTTGCGGGTCTCGATCATGAAAACCTCAGGTTTTCGTAAATCGAGACCGGACGAAAGACTTCGGCGGTACACGTTTTGAATAAGGAAACACCATGATCGGAAGCGATGTGAATCGCATTCGGTCAATATGGTGGGACCTCGTCAAACGTTGTGATCAGCCGGTTCAAAGTTTCAAGTCCAACTTGAGAGTTTGATCCTGGCTCAGAGCGAACGCTGGCGGCAGGCTTAACACATGCAAGTCGAGCGGGCGTAGCAATACGTCAGCGGCAGACGGGTGAGTAACGCGTGGGAAC
>Ga0207661_10002167_pt1 | contig 13529 bp, 12 predicted proteins | sample KBSC713LmetaG_FD_184337 | JGI IMG/M metagenome (GOLD analysis project Ga0207661, IMG submission 184337) | Corn rhizosphere microbial communities from Kellogg Biological Station, Michigan, USA - KBS C7.1-3L metaG (SPAdes) (version 2) | ecosystem: Host-associated > Plants > Roots > Rhizosphere ... | reverse complement strand
GCCGCCTTCGCCGGTGTTCGACATGCCGCCAATGCGGTTCATGGCGATGGCGAGGGTCTCGTGCGCTTCCTTGCTGATGGACCCGTAAGACATGGCGCCGGTGACGAAGCGCTTCACGATTTCCTTCGCCGGCTCCACTTCCTCAATGGCCAGCGGCTTGTCCGCGAGCTTGAATTGCAGCAGTCCGCGCAGCGTGCAGAGCGTGCGGTTTTGCCCGTCTATCAGGTCTGTGTATTCCTGGAACGTGGTCGCGCTGTTCTGCCGCACCGCATGCTGCAGCTTGCTGATGGTCAGCGGATTCAGCAGGTGATATTCGCCGTTGACGCGGTACTGATACTGCCCGCCGACCACAAGCTCCGTTTCGGATTCAGTAAGCGGCTGGAACGCAAACGCGTGCTTCAACTGCGCTTCGCGCGCGAGCACGTCGAGGCCGACACCTTCGATGCGCGAGGCGGTTCCTGAGAAGTAGCTGTCAACGAGCGCCTTGTTCAGTCCAACAGCCTCGAACACCTGCGCGCCACGATAGCTTTGCAGCGTGCTGATGCCCATCTTTGAGAAGGTCTTGAGCAGGCCCTTGTTGATGGCCTTGATGAAGTGCTTCTCGGCCTGGTTGCCGGTCACGTTGTGTGGCAGCAGCCCGCGGCGCTTGAGGTCGTGCAGCGTCTCGATCGCGAGATACGGATTGATCGCGCTGGCGCCGTATCCGATCAGCAGGGCGAAGTGCATCACTTCGCGCGGCTCGCCGCTCTCGATAATGAGCGCGACCTGCGTGCGGGTCTTCTCGCGCACCAGGCGGTTGTGCACTGCGGCCATGGCCAGCAGCGAAGGAATGGGCGCATAAGTTGAATCGACGCCGCGGTCAGAGATGATCAGCAGCGAATAGCCCGACGCGATCGCGTGCGATGCGCGGTTGCCCAGATCGTCGAGTGCGTGCTTCAACCCGCGTTCCCCGTCCTCTGCGCGGAAGAGCGCGGGCAGCGTGGTCGCGAGCAGATCTCCCGAAGAAACGCGGCGCAGTTTTTCGAGGTCGCGGTTGGTCAGGATGGGATGCGGCAGCTTGAGCGTGTGGCAGTTCTCCGGCGTCTCGTCGAGAATGTTCCGCTCGGTGCCGATGTAGCTGATCAGCGACATCACCATCTCTTCGCGGATGGGATCGATGGGCGGATTCGTCACCTGCGCGAAGAGCTGCTTGAAATAGTTGAACAACGGCTGCGGACGGTCTGACAGGCACGCGAGCGGCGTGTCTGTACCCATGGAGCCGATAGGCTCTTCGCCCTTGGCGCCCATCGGCGCGAGCAGGATGCGCAAGTCTTCTTCGCTGTAACCGTAGGCGCGCTGGCGGCGCAGCAGCGTCTCAGGATTCGATGCAATCACGCGCGAGGGTTCGGGCAACTGATCGAGCGTGACCTGCTGCTCCTGGAGCCACTGCGCGTAGGGCTGGCGCGACGCCAGGTCTTTCTTGATTTCGCCGTCGGCAATAATGCGCTTCTGCACCGTGTCGACGAGGAACATGCGGCCCGGCTGCAGGCGGCCCTTCTTGCGGATATCTTCCGCGGGTAGGTCGAGCACGCCGGCTTCAGACGCAAGCACAACAAGATCGTCCTTGGTCACGAAGTAGCGGCCGGGGCGCAGGCCGTTGCGGTCGAGCGTAGCGCCGATAACGCGCCCGTCGGTGAATGCGATGGCGGCGGGGCCGTCCCACGGCTCCATTAGCGATGCGTGGTACTCGTAAAACGCGCGCTTGTCCTCGTCCATGTCGGGGTTACCCGCCCATGCTTCGGGAATCAGCATGGCCATCACGTGCGGCAGCGATCGGCCGGACTGGTAGAGGAACTCAACGGCGTTATCGAGCGATGCGGAATCGCTGCCGCCGGGCACGATCACCGGGAACAGCTTGTCAATGTGTTCGCCATGCACTGGATGATCGAGCACCGACTGCCGGGCGTTCATCCAGCTCACGTTGCCGCGGATGGTGTTGATCTCCCCGTTGTGCGCCACATAGCGGTACGGGTGCGCCAGCTTCCAGCTCGGGAAGGTGTTCGTCGAGAAGCGCTGGTGCACAAGAGCGAGCGCGCTGGTGACGAGCGGATTGGCCAGCTCGAAGTAAAACTTCTCGATCTGCGGCGCCAGCATCAGGCCCTTGTAGATGATGGTGCGGCACGAAAACGAAGGAACGTAGAAGTGCTCCTTGCCTTCAATGTCAGTATGGGCGATTTCAATTTCGGTGCGGCGCCGAATCTTATAGAGGAGCCGCTCGAAGCCTTCCTCGTCCAGGTTCTCTGGGCGGCGCACGAAGAGCTGCTCGATATAAGGCTGCGAAGCGCGCGCTTCGCGTCCGATGGCATCGCCATTGACCGGCGTGTCGCGCCAGCCGATGACCGCCGCGCCTTCCTCGGTGGCAATGCGCTCGATCACGCCCTCGCACTGCAGGCGGCTGTGTTTGTCCACAGGCAAAAAGCACATGGCTACGCCGTAGGCGCCCTCGTTCGGCAAGGGCATGCCGAGCTCACCGCATTCGCGCGAAAAGAAAACGTGGGGAATCTGGATCAGGATTCCGGCGCCATCGCCGGTCTCCGGATCGCAACCCGCGGCTCCGCGATGGGTGAGGTTGATAAGCACCTCGAGCCCCTTGCGGATGATGTCGTGGCTCTTTTCACCCTTGATGCTGGCGACAAGGCCCATGCCGCAGGCGTCATGTTCGTTCTGCGGATGATACAGGCCCTGGGGTGCAGGTACACGAATACGGCGATCGGATGATTGCATTGCAAACCCTTTGCGATCAGATGTGACGGCAAAGGTTTTCTGCCGCCCTTACTCTCGAAAGATGACGAAGCTCGTGCGGTGTCCGCCGAGGTTTTCAGTTTCAGCGTGCAAGCGTCGTGACTGGCGACTCCGGAGTGGTGCTGGAGCTTTTAATATAACCGAAATGTTCGTCAAGACAAATAGTGAAGATCGGCAAAATGCCAACAAAAACGCCCCGCGGGTTGTGCATTCCGCGGGGCGTCGAGACTTCGCCGGCAATTAAAGCCTATATATCAACAGCTCGCGCTCGTAAATCATCTCCGGCGGCAGATGGTCGTGGAGCTCGATGAACAGGCCTTCATGGCCGATCACTTCCTGCTTCCATGCCTCGCGGTCCACTTCCATCAGCGCGTCGAAATTCTCGCGCGGGAAGTCCAGGCCGACCCAGTCGATATCGTCGTAGCGCGGCACCCAGCCAATCGAAATCTCGCGTCCGTGAGTGCGTCCCTGCACGCGCTCGACAATCCAGCGGAGCACGCGCATGTTGTCGCTGAACCCGGGCCACAGGAACTTGCCTTCGCCATTCTTGCGGAACCAGTTGACATGAAAGATGCGCGGAGTTCGATCAAGTCCCCGCTGCATCTTGAGCCAATGCCGGAAGTAGTCGCCCATGTGGTACCCGCAGAACGGCAGCATGGCCATGGGGTCGCGGCGCACCTTGCCCACCGCTCCGGCGGCGGCCGCAGTCGTCTCCGAGCCCATGGTCGCCCCGATGTAAACGCCGCTGCTCCAGTTGAACGCCTGGTAGACAAGCGGCAGCGTCGTCGATCGCCGGCCTCCGAAGATGATCGCCTCGATGGGTACACCATCGGGCGACTCCCACGCCGGATCCATCGTGGGGCATTGCGATGCGGGCGCGGTGAAACGCCCATTCGGATGCGCCGCAGTGCGGCCGGTCTGGCGCCCAATCTCCGGCGTCCAGCGCTCTCCGCGCCAGTCTTCGCATTCCGCGGGAGGACTGGCCGTCATGCCTTCCCACCACACGCCGCCTTCTGGCGTGAGCGCCACGTTGGTGAAGATGGAGTTCTTTGCCAGCGTCGCCATCGCCATCGGATTGGTCTTTGCGCTGGTGCCCGGAGCGACGCCGAAGAATCCGGCCTCGGGATTGATGCCGCGCAGGTTGCCGTTCTTGTCGGGGCGGATCCACGCGATGTCATCCCCGACGGTCCACACCTTCCAGCCCTTCATGGCTTTGGGCGGAATGAGCATGGCGAAATTCGTCTTGCCGCACGCCGACGGAAACGCCGCCGCCACGTAGGTCTTCTCGCCCTCGGGGTTCTCGACGCCGAGAATGAGCATGTGCTCGGCCATCCACCCTTCATCGCGAGCCACATTCGAAGCGATACGCAGGGCGAAGCACTTCTTACTCAGCAGCGCGTTCCCGCCATAGCCGGAGCCATAGGACCATATCTCGCGTGTCTCCGGAAAATGCACAATGTACTTGGTGTCGCTGCAAGGCCACGGCACATCCTTTTCGCCGGGTTTGAGCGGCGCACCCACTGAGTGCATGCAAGGCACAACACGCTTTTCGTCCTTGTCGATTTCGGCGAAAACGGGAGCGCCGATTCGCGCCATGATCCGCATGTTCACCACGACGTAAGGCGAGTCCGTGAGCTGCACCCCGATGCCCGACATAGGCGAACCCACCGGTCCCATGCTGAAAGGAAGCACATACATGGTGCGCCCGCGCATGCACCCCTTGAAGAGCTGCTTCAGCCGCCGCCGCATGACGTAGGGATCTTCCCAGTTATTCGTGGGGCCGGCAGCATCCCTCGACAGCGAGCAGATAAAGGTGCGGTCTTCCACGCGGGCCACATCGCTGGGCGTGGACCGCGCATAGTAGCAGCCGGGCCACAATTCCTGGTTGAGGCGAGTGAACGTCCCCGCCCGTACCAGCCGCTCGCAGAGAAAGTCATACTCGGCCTGCGATCCGTCGACCCAGTGGATGCTCTCCGGGCGGCACAATTCCGCCATCTTCTCCACCCAGCGGATCAGGTGCTTGTTTTTCGTGAGGACCTTACTACCCCGGACAGGCTCGACGGCAACAGAAGCTTTCATGCGGGACCGAACTCCTCATCAACATTTTAACCATCGCGACTGATCCCTGGCCCACGACGGGCGCCAGCCCGCAGCGGACCGTTTTCGTGCGCCTGCACAACCGCGCGTGGAAAGACCCAAAGCTCCGTAGCTTTGTGTCAGTGTGCGTGAAAACTGCAACGGTCAGGACTTCTGAAGGGGCCCGACTTTAGGAGCTTTGAAGGGGCACGACTTCAGGAGCTTTGAAGGGGCACGGCTTCAGCCTTGCCGTAAAAGCCACCTAAAACCGCGGGGGCTTTAGCCCCTGAGGGATGTTTCTTCCTCACCGAACCGAGACTCTCACGCAGACTCTTCAGCCCCTGCAATGCCAACCCATCGCAAACGCGGAGTCAACCGGACCACTCCTCAGGGCATCTCATGTTCCCAGCGGAGTGGCGCAAACCATGACGGCATCAGCGAATTCCGGCGATCACATCCTCATTACCGGTGGAGCGGGATTCATCGGCGCCAACCTTGCCTCCCATCTGCTGGCCGCATCCAACGCCCGCGTTACGGTGCTCGATAACCTCTCCCGGCCCGGGTCTGAAGCCAATCTGGCCTGGCTGCAGTCGCAGGCGCTCGCGGGCCGTTTCCGCTTTATCCGCGCCGATGTACGCAGCATTCCGGTGATACGCCAAGCCGCAACCGGTGCCTGCGAAATCTATCACCTGGTGAACCACTGCGGAGAGTCCGCAGGCTCGCAAAGCGAGTTCGATGTGCACGTGAATGGCACTCTGAACGTTCTCGATGCGGCACGGCGTTCCCCGCTACGGCCGCCGGTGATGTATGTGTCCACGGCAAAGGTGTACGAGCCGATGGCCTCGAATATGTTGAGGCCCGAAGGATCGCGATTCGTTCCGGTTGAGCCCGGGTTCCGCGGCATACCGGAGCGCGCAGGAACCGAGGCAGACTCGCCCTATGTGTGCTGGAAGGGGCTGGCGGACCGGCAGTTTCTCGAGTACGGACGGGCACATGAGGTCCCCGTCATTTCCTTGCGCTGCGATACCGTGGCCGGGCCGCGGCAGTTTGAAAACGAAGGGCACGGCTGGGTGGCGCACCTGGTGTATTCCATCCTGGCCGGCAAGCCCGTCACCGTATACGGAAGCGGGCTGCAGGTGCGCGACATTCTGCATGTGTCCGATGTGGTGCAGGCGCTCCTGGCCGCGCGCGATTTCCGCGCCGTGACCGCGGGAGAGGCCTACAACGTGGGCGGTGGACCGTCGCACACGGCATCGGTGCTGGAGATGATCCAGTGGATCGAGCGCACTTGCCACCGGCAGGTCAGCGTTCACCACGCTGCGCCGCGGGCCGGCGATCGCGCGTTCTACATGGCCGATGCATCGGCCTTCAGGACACTGACCGGGTGGTCTCCGCGCCGATCGCTGCAGCAGACGATACGGGATATCGCCGCATTCTGGCATGCGATGCGTGGCCAGGTCCACATTCCTGTGAGGCACTCGATCCGCCTCGAGCACCGCGGTCTTCGGCACGCCGCGTAACGCAAAAAAATGGCCGGCTCATTGCCGGGGCGCGGCTTTGCCCTGAAGGTTGAGCGCGACCGCGGCGCGAATGAGCGCCTTGAATTCCTTCTCATTGATCTTGTCGCCTTGCTGCAGATCGATGGCGCGCCGCGCATTCCCTTCCAGGCTGGAATTGAACAGGCCCGCCGGATCCGGCAGGGAAGCTCCCTTGGCGAAAGTCACCTTGACGTGCGTCTTGTAGGTCTCCCCGGTACAGATCATGCCGCCCCTTGACCAGACCGGGACTCCCGCCGGGTTGGTGGGCTTCACCCATTTCCACTCTTCCACGATCTCGGGATCCGCCGCATGAATCAGGTCCCGTACGTGGACGAGCATCGTACTGCGCCAGTCGCTTCCCGGGTCCACGTTCGCCCCGGTACGTGCCGAGCCGGCTTCTGTCTTGATTGGCTTATTCATCAACGCTCCCGTTGTCTCTGTATGCCGCGAGTCGCGCCAGCGCGGCTATCCATTCTCCGCGGTTTTTCGCTGTGCCGGGCCTTTGGCAAACAGCCGCAGAACCACATGCCCTTTCCACATCCACAATCCTGTAAGGACCATGAGCGGAAAAAAGACATACCGGGTCTTGGGAGCGTAGGCCGGCAGCTTATCGAATGGGCTATAGATGTAGCCCAGAATCGGAATGCTCAGGATGAGGTGAATCAATCGAAAGATCGTACGCTGCTTCATGGTTTTCTCCATTCTCAGGATTGTTGCTGCGCTTTCGCCGGAAACTCCATCGTCTTGATTCCGAACTGTTCGGAATACTCCCTGTTGAGCCGCTGCCAATCGAACTTCACCGCGTCGGCGCCCACCAGCCGCCCAATGGGCGCGTCCGCCAGCAGCCGATCGAGCACGTCGAAGCAGATGTGCCATCCCGACGCGCCCCATGCAATGAAGCGCCGGTCGATGTTGTGCCACAGCGTGAGGCGCGTGCCGCCGCCCAGCGGCTCGAGTTCCCAGCGCAAATCCTTATCGCCCCAGTTGTACTCAAGCAGCCGTGGCTTCTCGGCTCGCTTCACCGTTGTCTCGGAAGTGTGCGGCACGGGCGCCCCCGCCGGAACCATCTTCACTGTGGCTCCAGGCTCCGCCAGGCTGCCGTCCACATCGAATGGCGCCCACTCGTGCAGGTGAACGGGGTCGGTCAGCGCCAGCCACACCTTTTCCGGAGCGTGGCGCAGTTGGCGGACCACGATGAGCGTCCAGTTGTCCCCGTCCTTGTGCACGTGCGCCCCGCTCGCCGGGCCTGGCTGGTATTGTGCGCGATCGCTCATCGAACTCTTCCCTTCTCCGGTTCCCAAACATTCTGCCGGCCTCGTTTCAGGCCAACCCTCACCCCTGCCACTTCATCAACTGCGTGATCTGGATAAGATTCCCGCAGGTGTCATTCACCATGGCGATCTTCGAAGCGGTCACGTCGCGTGGAGGCATCGTGAATTCGGCGCCGTGCCCCTTCATGCGCTCGTAATCGCCCTGCAGATCGTCCGTGAAGAACATCGCAGCGGGCTGATTCTGCTGGAACAGCGCCTGCTGATACGCCTGTGCCGCCGGATTGTTGTTCAACGCGAGTTGCAGTTCGGTCCCGTCCGCATCTTCCGGCGAGGCGACGGTGAGCCAGCGAAACGGCCCCTGGCTGAAATCGGCCTTCTTCACGAATCCGAGCACGTCGGTGTAGAAACGCAGCGCCTTCTCCTGGTCGTCCACATACACGCTGGTTATCTTGATTTTCATTTCGTCTCTCCTTGGGAACGTTCGCGGTTGGGGCGAGGGGAGCGCTTGCGTGGCTTCCCTTTCGCGGGTGATCGTTTCTCGCACGCAGGGGCATCGATTTCCGACGCGTCCGCTTCCGGCGCGCTCGCGCAGAGGGTCAGCCCTTCGCCAGGTTGAAAGTCATCCATGCGGTCGAGGTGGCGTTCAAGCGCGTCCACACGCTCCGACCAGAACCGGCGGAACGGAGCCAGCCACGCATCGAGTTCCTGAAGCGGTTCCGGCTTCAGCCTGTAGAGGCGGCGCTGCGCGTCCACGGTCGATTCCACAAAACCGTTCTCGCGCAGCACGCGCAAGTGCTTTGAGATGGTCGGTTGCGGCATGCGAAGCTGGCGTTCGATCTCTCCCACCGACTGCTGGGACAGGATCAACAGGCTCAGGATCGCGCGGCGGTTCGGCTCCGCAATAACTTCAAAAACTGATTCCACACTCTGTATATACCCGTACTCGTATATACTAGTCAAGGAATATTAGTCGAAAATATTTCGCAAGCCGATCCGCGACCGTTGTGCTTTTAGGTCAGCCGATTATCGCCAGCTTACGGCCAGGTGCCAGCGCAGTTCGCGTTGTGCCGTTTTGCGCAGCACCCGCTCGTATTCGCGTAACTCTGAGAGAACCGGAGCAGTTTCAGACCCCAGGGCCGCCGGCGTGCGTTCCAGGAAGTCCATGAGGGCGCAGACGGAAATCAATCCATTGGCGGGGTCGAACCATTGCGGCGCGGGCAGATGATGAACCCAGTCGGGATTGCCTCCTCCCTGCTCGAGCAGCAGCGCCATGGAGTTTTCATCGGCAGAAAAGAACTCCAGCAGCGGACTCACCCCGAGCCGTTCCGCCAGGCGCTCCAGGGCATCCTCGTTCCGCGCCAGGGCGTGGCCATTCACGAAGATGTCGAAACCGGGATCTTCTCCCTCGACGACGATATAGAGGCTGGTTGGCATAATCCCTGCGGCAAGAACCAGCGCAGACCGGCAGCAAGTACCTGCCCCATGCGCATCTTGCCGGTTTTGGGAATAGTCTACGGATGTGCTGAGCAGCAAACCACAAGGAAGCGCGAGGGGGGACCACGGAAAGCACGGGAACGATTGCCGCTCTGTTACTAATGTGTTACTTTGGTACACCCGAAAGTACAGGTACTTACGACCACTTAGACCCCTATAATCTGTGATTCAAAGCCAACTTTTCTGCAGAGGGCGTGGCACCCTCCCAAAAGAGGTAGTGCGAGTGCTGGATTTACTGGATTGGAGTAAATTACCTGACCTGGTCGCGGTCGGCCTGTTGGCCACGGCGTTTGCCTCTGTGGCTCGCAACAGCCAAACGCCGGTCTCAAAGCACTGGCTCATCGCCTGGATTCTGATCGTATTTCACTTTTTCACATTTATGTTCTCGCCCCTGCCGGCCCTTGCGGGCTCGGTGGCCACATTCCTGGGCGTGTGGACCCTGGTCTGGGCGGGACTCCTGTTTACGCGGGCATCGGTTCCCTACCGTCGGGAACCTTCCAGCATGGTAATGCTGTACGCCCTGATGGGGTCGTACACCACGTATCTGGCAGCGCTCATGTTTGGCGGGCCGCCATGGTTGCTGAACGCGAGTGCGATTTTTCTGGGTGTTGCTCCGCTCGTAGTCAGCCTGACGCATATGCGGCGTTTTCACCATCCGCTACGCTGGGCCATCGACGGTGTCCACATCGCCCTGATGATTCTGCTGCTCGCCGTGCAGAACCGGCCAAACGGCTCCGATTATGCCTTGAACGCCATCCTGTTCGCGGTATATTTCTGCGCCGCCTTTCATTTCTGGTACGCGTTCCGGCGCGCTACGGCTGGCGCAATCATCGCGATTGCGGGATTTGTCCTGTGGGCCAACGTGTTCACGGTGGCGCCCGCACTCGGAGCCTGGTACCCACGACTGCACCTCGAGAGCGAGGTGTGGAACCTGCCCAAGTACATCGTCGCGGTGGGCATGATCCTGGTCCTGCTCGAAGACCAGATCGCGCACAATAAGCACCTTGCCTTGCACGACGTGCTGACCGGGCTGCCCAACCGGCGCCTCTTCCAGGACCGGCTGAGCGGAGCGCTCGAGCGGGCGCGGCGGTCAGAGTCGCAAATCGCTCTCCTGATGATCGACCTCGATCACTTCAAGCAGGTGAACGACACCATGGGCCATCACGTTGGCGACTTGCTCCTGCAGCACGTCGCGCTCCAGTTGAGTGGCCGGATCCGGCGTTCCGACACCGTAGCCCGCACCGGCGGCGACGAGTTTGCCGTGATTCTGGAGGGGCCGACAAGCCGCTCTGAAGCCAAACACGTGGGCCGCTCGCTCCTGAACCTGCTGGAGCAGCCTGTGACCCTTGAGAACCGCGTAGTCAAAGTGGGCGCAAGCCTCGGCGTTGCGATGTTTCCCGAGGACGCACAGGATGAAGAGGCCCTTTGCATCCATGCCGACCTGCGAATGTACGACGCCAAGCGCGGAGCTCAGGCGATGCCGCCCCATGGAATGGAGCAACAGTCCAGGCCGCGCACTGCGCGTGCCAAAGGCGAGCCGGCACGGACCTAGCCCATGGCTCGAGCCTTAACGATCATCGCGACCGGCTGTTATATCCTTCCCGCATGAAGACACTTCTACGCACACTTCTCTACCTGTCGCTGATCGTCTGGCTGGGCGCGGAGGTGTTCTTCCCCGTCGTCGCCGCGGTGAGCTTTATGACGCAGCCCGACACCCACCTGGCGGGAACGATTGTAGGGGAGCTCCTGCGCATCCTGCATTGGATGGGCATTGTGTGCGGCGTGGTCGCGCTCGCCCTGCTGGCGCTTGCCCCAGCCTGGAATATCTACAAATCGAAAACCGCACTCATACCGATGGTGCTTCTCGTGCTGATGCTGGGGTGCACGGCGTACTCGCAGTTCGGAATCATCCCCGCCATGGAACGGGACCGCATGGCCGCGGGGGGCGCGATCAATACGCGGGACACAGCCAGCCCCCTCACCGCGGACTTCAACCGGCTGCACGAGCGCAGCACGCATGTCGAAGAGGCAATCCTGCTGCTGGGACTGGGTACCGTAATCCTGGTCGCCTATGCGGAGACGGCCCGCGCCTGAGGCTTGGTTGTAGTTTTCAGTCTTCAGTTGTCAACGAGAGTTGCCGGTTTTCGACAGGTACCGCGGGTCTCCTGACCGTCTGTAGGTGCGGGTGTCCTCACCCGCACACCTGTTTAAAATGAACTCATGTTTACCGGCATCATCGAGCAGACCGGCACCCTCGTGGGAATTGAGAGCCGAGGCGGGGTACACCGCATCACCGTCGAAGCCGCGGGCATTGCGGAACGCCTTCGCGAGGGCGACTCGCTCGGTATATCCGGCGTGTGCCTGACCGCGCTCGACGTGGACCCAACCTACTTCCATGCCGACCTCGCCCAGGAGACCCTCGACCGCACCTCTTTGGGCACGCTCAAGCCGGGCGCAAAGCTGAACCTGGAACTGCCCACCGCCGCCGGGAGCCCGCTCGGTGGCCATGTCGTGCAGGGTCATGTGGACGGCACCGGCACGCTCGTTTCCCTCGAGCCCGTTAACGACCGCCGCCAGCCCGGCTTCGATCTCCAGACCACCGACTGGACCCTCAAGGTCCGCGTGCCCGAAAACCTTCGCAAGTGGATGGTTCCCAAGGGTTCCATCGCCATCGAAGGCATCAGCCTCACCATCGCAGGATGGGATCGCGAAGAAGTCGCGATCGCTATCCTCCCCCTGACCTACTGGCGGACCAACCTGCACACCCTGGCACCCGGCGCGCCATTGAACATCGAAGCCGACGTGCTGGTAAAGCTCGCCTGGTCCCAGATGCAGGCCGAGAAGAAGCCATCCTTCGAGCTGACGGAGAGCTGGCTGGTGGCGAATGGATACTGAGTCGCCGTCTCCAAAACCGTGATACCCTGTGACTGGTCGTTCAACTGGTCAAAACACAATGGCGACAACCCACACGTCTGAACACCGCACCGTGCAAGCCTCCGAGGCGAAGACGCATTTCCTTCGCATTCTCGACGAAGTCGAACGTGGAGACATCGTTGTCGTGACGCGCCACGGCAAACCCGTGGCACGCATCGTGCCCGAAGTTGAGTCCGACCAGGAGCGCGTCGACCGGGCGTGGAGCAGCATCCGCGAGATCCGCAAGCATACAAAACCAGTGTCGCTTGAAGAGATTCTCTCAGCGCGAGATGAGGGACGCCGCTAACGTGCGTTTTATACTCGACGCTTCCGTAACCATCACGTGGGCAATGGCGGATGAGACTCATCCCGTTGCGGACAGAGCCTTCAACGAACTGCGAACCGGTGCGGCGATTGTCCCTGAAATATGGTGGTACGAGGTCCGCAACATCCTGGTCGTGAATGAACGCCGCGGCCGTATCCAGTCTTCCGCCGTTGATCGATTCATCAAAGATCTGCAGGATCTCCGAATCGAAATCGATCGGCACCACGGTTCCTCTGCCGTCCTGGATATGGCGCGAACACAGAGAATCACCGTTTACGACGCCGCTTACCTGTCTCTGGCTGTTCGGGAGCGACTTCCTCTGGCGACTCTCGACAAAAATCTCCGGAGAGCTGCTTCCGCTGTCCACATCGCTCTTCTGGATTGATTAGGAGCGTTCAGCGAACGCTCCTCCCCTCCCGCGCGTCTATAGGTCAGTAGGACTGATAGGCTTGGAAGCAAGGGAGTTGCCGGAGTCCGGGCCGGGCGGAATGGCCGCCTTTGGGCCCCCGGGAAGCGCATGGCGGAATTCGTAATCAGGATGGCCGACGAGCGCGGCCGGGTGCAGGAGCAGGTGCAGACCGCGGCCTCCGCGGAGGAATTGCGCGCCCGCTTTGTGCACGCCGGCTTCCACGTCTTTTCGGTGAAGGTGCGCGGCGCGGGCCTTGGCGTCTTCGCCCGCCGCAAGGTCAAGCTTGAGCCTTTCCTCATCTTCAACCAGCAATTTCTCACCCTGATCCGCGCCGGCCTGCCCATCCTTGGATCGCTGCAGATGCTGGGCAAGATCCAGAAAAATGCCAAGTTCGCGGGACAACTTGAAGACGTGTCCAACCGCGTCAAAACCGGCGAGGCCCTGTCAGCGGCGTTCGAAGCGCAGAGCGGGTTCCCCCTCATGTACACCACAACGCTGGTGGCGGGCGAGCGCTCCGGCAACCTGCAGGAGGTGCTCGAACGCTACGTCGGCTTCCAGCGCATCTCCCTCACGTTCCGAAAGAAACTCATCTCCTCGCTCATCTATCCCGCTGTCCTGCTCACGCTCGTTTCGGCGCTCATGACCTTCATGTTCACCGTGGTCATTCCGCAGTTTGCCACCCTCTATGACCAGATGGGAAACAAGCTCCCCGCCATCACCCA
>Ga0207661_10002160_pt1 | contig 13551 bp, 11 predicted proteins | sample KBSC713LmetaG_FD_184337 | JGI IMG/M metagenome (GOLD analysis project Ga0207661, IMG submission 184337) | Corn rhizosphere microbial communities from Kellogg Biological Station, Michigan, USA - KBS C7.1-3L metaG (SPAdes) (version 2) | ecosystem: Host-associated > Plants > Roots > Rhizosphere ... | reverse complement strand
GTTGACCTTGGTCGAGTAGACGACCGTGGCGGCGTTGGGATCGCTGGTCGTGGTCTGAGCCCGGAAGGCGGGCTCGGTCTGCAGGGTTTCGATCTTGGCCGGGAAGGGACCGACCGCCGGCTCGTCGAGGGCCCTTTGTTCGGCTTCGCGGGCGCTGTTCGAACCAGCGGCGGGGGAAGACCCACCGCCCGCTTCGCCGGCTTTAGCGGACGGCATCTTGGCGAAGTAGAGAGCGACGTCGGCGTCGGAGACCTGTGTGCGGTCGCGCTGAAAGACGCCGAACGGGTAGCGATTCTCGCCCTTCTCGAAGACCTGCGCGGCCGGCGACACAACCAGCGTCGAGGGGGCTTCGGCGGCTTCAAGCACCTCTGCGAGGCTCTTGCCGTTGGCGCTCGGGAAGGCGCTCTTCGGCGGTGCCGGCCGGCTTTCTGCCGAGCCGGACGAGGTCCCGGTCGTATCGGAGCCGCCGCCGCAGCCCGGCAAAGCAACAGCTGCCGCGGTAAGCAGACAGGCGAGAACGGCGAGGGCTCGGCGAGAGAGCATCGGCGGCATGTTATTCACGCTGCCGTTCCCGCCGTAGCGCGATCCCACGTGCCTTGGTGACGCGAGATAGGGTCCGCAAACGAAAGCGGTCGAGCAAAGGAGAGGGTCTTGGCGGAGCGAGCGGCACTGATTACCGGAGCGTCAAGCGGCATCGGGCTGGCGATCGCCCGCGTGCTCGGCGAAGAGGGTTACGCCCTGACGGTCTCCGCGCGGCGGCCCGACAAGCTCGAGAGCGCCGCCGAGGGCCTGAGAGCCGAAGGGATCGAGGTCCAGAGCGTCGCCGCCAATATGACCGACGAGGAGGACGTCGTCGGCGTCTTCGCCAAGCACCGCGAGGCCTACGGCCGACTCGACATGCTGATGAACAACGCCGGCGTCGGAATCGGGGCGCCGATGGAGGAGATCCAGACCAAGCACCTCGACATGCAGCTCGGGGTCAATCTGCGCGCCCTGATCATTGGCACCCGCGAGGGACTGCCGATGCTCAAACGGGCCGGCACCGAGCACGGCAAGGCACTGCTCCTCAATACCGCCTCGATCGCCGGCAAGGGTGGCCAGGCTTGGCTCTCGATCTACGCGGCGACCAAGGCCGCCGTAATCAACTTCACCCAGTCGACCCACCGCGAGGTCGGGGCCGCCGGCATCCAGTGCACGGCCCTGGCCCCAGGGTTCGTCGACACGCCGATGACCGAGTTCGCCAAGGGACAGGTACCCGGCGAGGAAATGATCCGCCCCGAGGATCTCGGCGAGGCGGTTCGCTTCCTCCTGCGTACCTCGCGCAACTGCCACGTGCCGGAGATCGTCTTCACCCGCCCCGGCGAGGGCCTCGACACGCCTTGAGATTCCTCGTCGCCGCGTTCGGCGATCCCGGCCACGTCTTCCCGGCGATCGCGCTGGGTAGGGCATTGCGTGGGCGCGGCCACGAGGTAACGATCGAGACCTGGGAGGAGCGCCGCGCCGCGGTCGAGGGGGCCGGGCTCGGCTTCACCGCGGCCGAGGAATACCGCATGTTCCCGCCGCCCGATCCGGACTCGCCCGAGGGGGAGCACGCCGCGGAGGCTGCGCGGGCGCTGCTGCCCCTGCTCGAGGAGATGCGCCCGCACGTCGTCGTCAGCGACATCCTCACCCTGGCGCCGTCGCTGGCGGCCGAGAAGGCCGGCGTCCCGCTGGCGACCCTGATTCCCCACATTTATCCGGTGGTTGAGCCCGGCCTGCCCTTCTTCGCGATCGGACTGAAGTCGCCGCGGACGCCGCTCGGGCGCGCGGTGTGGCGCACCGGACAGCGCGCGCTCAACATCGGCCTCGAGCACGGGCGACGCGACCTCAATCGTCAGCGGCAGCGGCTCGACCTGCCGCCGGTCGAGCGCTTCCACGGCGGCATCAGCACCGAGCTGGCCCTGGTCGGCACGTTTCCGCAGCTGGAGTACCCACGGCAGTGGCCGGCGGGGGTCGAGATCACCGGGCCGCTGACCTTCGAGATCCCGCACCCCGACATCGAGCTGCCCCCCGGCGAGGCGCCGCTCGTCCTCGTCGCCCCCAGCACCGCCCACGACTCCGAAAACCACCTGGTCCGCACCGCGCTGGCGGCTCTCGCGGACGAGCCGGTTCGCGTCGTCGCAACGACCAACCGCGTCGTGCCGCAGCGCCCGATCGAGGTCCCCGCCAACGCCGTCCTGGTCGACTGGCTCAGCTACAGCCAGCTGATGCCGATCGCCTCCCTGGTGATCTCGCATGGCGGACACGGGACAGTTGCACGGGCGCTCAGCGCCGGCACCCCGCTGCTGATCTGCCCGATCATCGGCGACATGAGCGAGACCGCGATGCGGGTCGACTGGGCCGGCTGCGGCCTCTCGCTGCCCTGGCGCCTCTGCCGGCCGGCGCCGCTGCGCTGGGCCGCGCAACGCCTGCTGGAGGACCGCTCATTCGCCGCGCGGGCGGGCGAGCTGGCGGCGTGGGCCCGGGCGCACGACGGCGCCGAGCGCGGCGCTGAGCTGATCGAGCAGCTGGCGCACGCACGTACTCCAGCCTGAGAGCTCCGGGGGTGGGACTCGAACCCACAACCCCGCGATTAACAGTCGCGTGCTCTACCTGATTGAGCTACCCCGGATCGCCGTTTGAGCTACCTAGGACAGCGCGGTAGCCCGACAACTCTAACGATCCTCCGCGGGCACCTCCTTGACCCCCGCCTCAACCAGCGCATGGCAGTTCGCGCACAGGAGAACACACTTTCCCGCCTCGGTTCGCATCCGACTGATCCTCCTTGTCACGCCATTGTGGCTGAGGTGAAAGAGCTTTTGGGATGGATCACGATGATGAAACTGAAGCGCGGATTGGTGCTCGTCGAAACCACAGATCCGGCATCGGCCTCCGGCCTCCTCGACAAGCTGGCGCTTAACGTGGCGACGGCGCTCGGTAACCGCTGCGATGTTGCACTTGATACAGCGAAAACCGCCATCCCGCCGTCGGAAGAACGCCGTGCGACCGTGCTTCGAGCAACGCAGGACTGCGTTCGTAAGACCCGCTGCCCGAGCCGCCTCGCATTCCCGGCGACGCACCGAGCGCTCAGTCTGGAGCCCCTCCCGCCGTAGCCAATAGCGGACAGTCGAGTAACCGGCTCCCAGCGTCTCCGCGATCTCACGGATCGATCTCTCCTCCTCGACCATCCGGTGCAGGATCTCGAGATCAATCGCCCCTTTCGGTGCGTGCTGCCCGGCCTTGCTTGCCTGAAGTCCGTGCTTTTTCAGCCAGTAGCTGACCGTCGAGGGGTGCTTTTCAACCAGTCTGCCAATGGAGTCAAGCGAGAGACCTTGTGCCAAAGCGTTTTTCGAGAAGGCTCTTCTCCACGCACGAATCATCTCAAGTGATGAAGACAGAACCTTTCTTCCACTAGCTCAGCCACCGACACGCTCGGCGTGGGCGATGCGCTGGACCAGGGCTGCGCGTTCCATGCTCAGCGCGGCACGGCGCTCGGCATCTTCAGCTTCGCCGGCGGCGGCGATCTCGGCCTCGATGCGACGCTGCTCGAGCAGCAGGAAGTTGAGCTCCATCGCCTCGGGCGAGGCGGGCTCGTCGTGGGCGGTGATGATCAGTTCGGCGACCAATCCGGAGAGCTCGGCGTCCTCGCGGGGCAGGTTGGAGGCGGGGTCCTGGGGGTTTTCACGGATCCAAGCGGCGGCGCGGGCGCCGAGCCGGGTCAGGTGCGCGTCGGTCAGCCTTGCCAGGTACTCCTTGCCCTCGCCGGGCAGGGCGATGCACATCGCCAGCAGGGCGCGCTCGCGGCGCTCGCGCGAGGTCAGCTCGGCAGCGCGCTGCGGCTGCCGCGAGGCGGGGCCGCCGCGCTGCGCCCCGGGCTCTGCGGAGCCGCCGCTGAGCGGCTGCGCCGCCACCACCCGGCCCATCACCATCGCCGGCTCGAGGTCGAGCCGCTCGGCCACCCGCCGCACCAGGTCGTCGCGGCTGGCGCTCTCCCCCAGCCCGGCCACGATCGGCGCCACCTCGGCGAGGGCGCGGTCGCGCTCGGCCGGCGAGGAGACATCGGTGCGGGCGAGGACGAGGTCGACCTGGAAAGCGGTCAGCTCGACCGCGCCGTCGAGCAGGGCGCGGAAGCGCTCGGCCCCACCCTCCGCGGCCATCATCTCGGCCGGGTCCTCGCCGGCCGGCATCGCCGCCACCCGCAGGCGCATCTTGCGCCCGGCGGCGACGCGCTGCGCGCGCAGCATCGCCTCCTGCCCGGCGGAATCGGCGTCCAGCGCCAGGATCACCTCGTCGACCATGCCCGAGAGCGCGGCGACCTGCTCGTCGGTGATCGCGGTGCCCATCACACCGACCGCCTCCTCGATCCCCGCCTGGCGCAGGGCGAGCACGTCGGTGTAGCCCTCGACTACCACAGCCCTCCCCTCCTTGGCGATCGCGGCCTTGGCCAAGTCGATCCCGTAGAGCATGTGGCTCTTGTGAAAGAAGTCGGTCTCGGCCGTGTTGACGTACTTCGCCCCCTGATCGGAGCGCATCGCCCGCCCGCCGTAGCCGAGGGTGCGGCCGCGGCGATCGCGGATCGGGAACATGATCCGCGAGCGGAAACGGTCGTACTCGCCGCCGCCCCGCCCCTTCTGCACGAGGCCGACACCACGCATCTCCTCGACCTTGAAGCCGGCGCGCTGGCCGCGCAGCAGCACCGTGTCCCAGGCGCTCGGCGCGTAACCGACTGCGAACGCTTTCAGCACCTCCTCGCCGAGGCCGCGCTCGGCCAGGTACTCGCGCGCCTTGCCCGCCTCGTCTGACTCCCAGAGGTAGGCGGCGTAGAAGCCCGCGGTGCGGTCGAGCAGCTCGCCGAGGCGGCGGCGCTGCTGGCGCTTGGCCTCTGCCTGGGGATCCTCGCGCTCGCGCTCCAGCTCGACCCCGTAGCGATCGGCGAGCAGCTCGACCGCCTCGGCGAAGCCAAGCCCCTCCTTCTCCTCGACGAACTTGATCGTGTCGCCGCCGACCCCACAGCCGAAGCAGTGGTAGAGCTTTTCCCCCGCGTCGACAGAGAACGAGGGCGTGCGCTCCTCGTGGAAGGGACAGAGGCCGACCCAGCGCGCGCCCTGGCGGCGCAGGTCGGTGTGGGCCGAGATCACCTCGACGATGTCGACCGCCTGCTTGACCCGCTCCAGGCTCTCGCTTGAGATCAGTGCCATGGCTGCTCGGGGATGGTGAGCTCGGCGTACTTGGCGATGCAGTAGCGGTCGGTCATCCCGGCCAGGTAGTCGGTGGCGCGCTGGCAATCGCTCGCCCCGGGCTCGACCTCGGGGATCTCATCGGGATGGGTCACGTAGTGGTCGAAGAGCGCCCGCATTGCCCGGTGGACGCGCTCGTGCTCACTGCGCGCCAGCTCCCCAAGGTAGACCCGGTCGAACATGAACTTGCGCAGGCGCAGCATCGCGCCGCCGATCTCCTCGCTCTGGACGATGTCGCCCGCGGCGCGGGAACGCTCGACGATGTCGCGCACGAGGGTGTCGATGCGGGCCGAGCCGGTCTCGCCGAGGAGCGAGATCTCGGCCGCCGGCAGGTCGTCGGGGCGGAGCACACCGGCGCGCAGAGCGTCATCGATGTCGTGGTTGATGTAGGCGACGCGGTCGACCAGCTTGACGATCCGACCCTCCAAGGTGGCCGGCTTGCGCGAACCGGTGTGGTTGAGGATGCCGTCGCGCACCTGCTCGGTCAGGTTGAGGCCGCGGCCGTCGCGCTCCAGCACCTCGACCACCCGCAGCGAGTGCTCGTTGTGCTTGAAGCCGCTGTCGCAGCGCTCGCGCAGCGCCTCGTCGAGCGCCTCCTCGCCGGCGTGGCCAAACGGCGGGTGGCCGAGGTCGTGGCCAAGCCCGATCGCCTCGGTCAGGTCCTCGTTGAGCCCAAGCGCGCGGGCGACCGTGCGGGCGATCCCACAGGCCTCCAGAGTGTGGGTCAGCCTGGTCCGGTAGTGATCCCCCTCGGGAGCGACGAAGACCTGCGTCTTGTGCTTGAGCCGCCGGAAGGCCTTGCTGTGGACAATCCGGTCCCGATCACGCTGAAACGGCGTGCGAACCGGGCTGTCTGGCTCGCCAACCGCACGCTTCGCGGGATAGGAGTGAGTGGCCTCCTCGACCAAGAACTCGTCCTCCCATGCAGAGATGCGGGCCTCGAAGCTTGCGGTTGCGGGCACCTGCCGATCATAAGGAGACGAGGAGGGAGTCGCCGGAGCCTCCCCGCTGTTGCTCCGCCGACTCCCTCCCCGTCTCCCTCTAAGCGGCTGCGCGCAACTGCACATGGGCGTGATGCTCAAGTGTCTCACCGACGGCGCGTTCGACCTGCCGAAGCGCCCGCTCCTCAGCCCCCGGCGCCTCTGCCAGCGGGCTGCCGACCGCGCCGACCATAAAGCGGTGCGCGTCCTCGGAGAGCGGAAAGCCGCCGCCTTCGCAGCTGACGCAGACGACCCCGCCTGCAGCCCCGGAAAAGCCGCTCAGGTGCTCGGCCTCGCCGCAACTGGCGCAGGAGGCGAGCTCGGGCGCGAAGCCGGCCGCCAGGGCAAGCTTGAGCCGGAAGGAGAGCGCGGTCCCCAAGCTCGCGGCATCGCCATCAGGATCTTCGTCAAGCAGCGCCAGGTAGCGACAGAGCAGGTTGTAGGCGGGCGGGTTGGGCTCGGCCGCGTCGAGCAGGCGCAGCACCGCGTCGCAGGCGCGGGCGCCGGCGTTGAGCGCCGGGCCGGAGGCGCGCAGGCGCGGGTAGCCGTCGAGGGTCGAGGCGTTGGTGACGGTGAGCAGCTCGCCACGGCCTTCGTGCAGGATCAGGTCGAGGCGGAAGAAGGGCTCAAGGCGGCCGCCGAAGCGCGACTTCGGTTTGCGCGCCCCCTTGGCAATCGCGCCGATCCGGCCTCGCGTCTTCGAGTAGAGGTGAAGAATGCGGTCGGCCTCGCCGTAGCGGATGCTACGCAGCACCACTGCCTCGGTCTTCAGCGTCTTTCCGGCCATGGCCGATCTACGGTGAACGACGAACCGGACGGAGAACAACTCCCGGACGGCCGGGCGACTTTGTCGCGGATACGCCGACAAAGTCGCCCATGGGTCCCCGGTATGCGGAGGGAGCTACGACCTCTTGACGCGTCGCCGGGGGCGCTTGCGCAGGCGCACCTGGCAGCTCGGACAGAAGTAGGTCGAGCGGCCGGAGACGACGATGCGGATGATCGTGCCGTCACAGCGCGGGCAGTCCTCGCCCTCACGGGTGTGAACGAGGAACTCGTCCTGCATCGTGCCCTTCTCGCCGCGTCCGTCGCGGTAGTCGTCGATCGAGGCGCCACCGCCGTCGATCCCGGCTTCCAGGGCCGCAATCACCGCGTCGCGCAGCGCCTCCAGGTGCTCGGGCTTCATTGAGCCGGCGGGCGATAGCGGGTGCAGGCGGGCGCGAAAGAGCGCCTCGTCAGCGTAGATGTTGCCGACGCCGGCGACGCCCGACTGGTCGAGCAAGAAGGACTTGAGGGGCGCCGTGCGGTTCGCCGCCATCGCGCCCAGCGCCTCGGGGGTGAAGTCGGGCGAGAGCGGCTCAACTCCGAGCTTGGCGAAGCGCGCGTCGAGATCGACGTTGTCGATCAGGAAGGCCTCGCCGAAGCGGCGCGGGTCGGTGAACCAGACCTCGCGGTCGTCATCGAGCGTGAAGCGAGCCCGCAGGTGCCGTTCGGAGGTCGAGCGCTCGGCCTCGTACAGCCGCCGGCCCTCGGAGGGGTCGAGCTTGCTCTCGCCCTCGACCAGGACCAGGTTGCCGGTCATCCGCAGGTGCATGACCAGGGTGCGCTCGCCTTCCAGTGCGAGCAGCAGATACTTGCCGCGCCGGTCCAGTCCCTCGATCGTCGCGCCCTGGACCGCGCGTTCAAGCGCCTTCGGCGCCATCGGCCGGCACCAGCGCGCGTCTAGCACCTCCAACCGCTCGATCCGCCTTCCTTCCAGCTCCGGCTCCAGCTGCCGGCAAACGGTCTCGACCTCCGGCAGCTCGGGCATCGCCGCGAGTTCTACACGACGGTGACTTTCTGCTTATTCGCGCATACCGCTCAGAAAAGGGGCGGTCAGCCGGCGGTGGCGCGGGGGTGGGAGTCGAAATAGACCTCCTTGAGGCGCTCGCCGGAGAGGTGGGTGTACATCTGGGTGGTCGAGATGTCGGCGTGGCCGAGCATCTCCTGCACGGCGCGCAGGTCGCAGCCCCCGGCGAGCAGGTGGGTGGCGAAGCTGTGGCGCAGGGTGTGTGGGCTCATCTGGCCGGCCAGCCCGGCGGCGCGGGCGTTGCGCTGGACGATCTTGTAGAGGCCCTGGCGGCTCAGTGGGCCGCCGCGGAAGTTGACGAAGAGACGCGCCTCGTGGCGCTCGCCGATCAGCTTCGGACGGCCGCCGCGCAGGTAGGAGGAGATCGCCGCGATCGCCTGGCGACCGAGCGGCACCAGTCGTTCCTTGTTGCCCTTGCCGCGGGCACGCAGGAAGCCCTCGTGCAGATCGATGTCGGCCAACTCGAGCCCGATCGTCTCCGAAGCGCGCAGCCCGCAGGCGTACATCACCTCCAGTAGCGCCCGGTCGCGCAGGGCTGTCGGCTCGTCACCGCTGGGCGCCGCCAGCAGCTTCTGCACCTCAGCGTAGTTCAGCACTTGGGGAAGCTTCTTGGCCCGGCGCGGCGCGCTCAGCGCCGCCGTCGGGTCGTCGCCGATCAGCTCGTCGCGGCGCAGCTGCTTGTAGAAGGAGCGCAGGCAGGCGGCCTTGCGATGCACGGTTGCCGAGGAGCAGGCAGGCCGGTTCTCGCCGGTCGCCAGCTCGGCCAGGAACTCACCGATCTCGGCCGGCCCGGCCGCCAGCGCGTCGATGTGATGGGCGGCGAGGTACTCGCCGTACTGGTGCAGATCGGTGCGGTAGGCATCGAGCGTGTTGCGCGATAGGCCGCGCTCCAGCTCCAGGTAGGAGAGGAAGTCGAGGACTAGGGACTCGAAGCGGGACTCGGTGGGCGAAGCAATGGCGACGGACATGGCCGGGAGGTTCTCGTTGAGTCGAAGCAGTCCTTGGTTGGCAAGGGACCGTGCGTCGCGGCGCGCGGGTCCTGTCGTGGGGTGAGGGGGCCTGCGGGCAGTCCACGGGCTGTCCTCGACCCCCTCACCCCACGCCACCCGCGCGAGCGGCGGCAAGGGCCCTGCCCGACGCCAACGGTGCGGCGAAGAAGAGGGGGTCCTCGGCTATGGAGCGGCCCATGGTTCGGGACGGAAGTCCCGTTCCTTCGTAGCCAGAGATGTCGACTGGCGCCTCGATTAGCTCGTGGCGATCTGCGGCCGCCTCGACGAGGGCGTCGGGTACGGGGTAACCCGCCGGAACCGGGATGCGGGTGGAACCGAGGAGTAGCTCCAGCACCGTCAGGGTGTGATGGCTGACCGGCCGGTGGCGCTCGCGGGGGTCGGCGGAGGAGAGACGGGGTGAGATCAGGGTGGGTAGGCCGAGGGCGAGCGACGCGTGGGCGGTGTCGAGCGCGGCGATGCCGCCGTGGCCGAGGCGTGTATCGGAGCCGATGATCCCCGGCCCCGGTCCCGCGATCACGGCGTCCCAGCCCAGTCCGTTGGCGGCGGCATCGAGGGCGCCGGCGACCGAGATCGCCTCGTGCTCGCCGCCGTAGGCCGGGGCGGCGGTGATGTGCCCGCAGAGCAGCCCGCGCTCGCGCAGGCCCATGACGTCGCGGCTGAGGGAGCCGGGCAGCGCCCCTCCCCCGGTCTGCACGTAGCCAATCTTGGCTCCAGGCCAAGCCTGCGCAGCGGCCCAGGCCGCCGGCGCCAGGTGCCCGTGCAGCGGCAGGACCAAGGCCGGTACTAGGTGCAACGTTTTACGGCTCTCCCGAGACCCGAAAACGTTGCACCCCTCCACGGGTTCAACCGGGTGCTGGATCGAGGTGTAGTTGAGCTTGATCACGTGCTCGTCCGCCGGGGCGCCGGCGTCTTCGAGGCCGCGAGTGAGGTTGACGTGGACGACGTCGAAGCCGCCCGAGCCGAGCCCCAGGTCGAGCGCGGCGACGTTGACGACGACCTCGTCGCCCTCGCGCATCTCGCCCAGCAACGTTTCGTCGGCCCAGGCGGGGCGGCGCTCGCCATTGATCTCGACCGTCAGGGGCTCGACGGCAACGATCACGCCGCGGCGCAGCTTCAGCCGGTCGCTCACCAGCCGGCCTCCTGCTCTCGTCTCACGGTTCGGCCGCGGCAGCCTCGGCGACGATCCCCTCGCAGACCTCGAGCATCGCGTCGAGGTTGCGGGCGCTGACCGCCTCCTCGGGCGTGTGATTCGCCTCGGTGCCGTTGGCGAGCAGGATGCAGTCGAAGCCGTCGACAATCAGCGCGTTGGCGTCGCTGCCGCCGCCGGTCGCGGTGCGCTCGGGCTCGAAGCCGGCCCGTCGCAGCCCCGCCTCTGCGAGGGCGAGCGCCGGCGAGGACGATGGGATCCTGTAACCGCGGAAGAGCTCTTCGACCCTGACGTCGGCGTCGCAGCCGTGCTCGCTGGCGCCCCAGGCGCAGGCATCGCTGAGCGCGCCGGCGACCTCGGCCGCGCGGTTGGCGTCGAGGCTTCGGGCCTCGGCGACGATCTCGCAGTGCCCGGGCACGACGTTGCCGGAGGTTCCGCCGCGGATGACGCCGACGTTGGCGGTCGTCCCCTCGTCGAGCCTGCCCAGCTCCATGCGGGCGATCGCGGCCGAGGCGGCGGCGATCGCGCTGTTGCCGTCCTCGGGCCGGATCCCGGCGTGAGCCTCGACCCCGGTGAAGTCCGCCCGCACGCTCTGCTGGGTCGGCGAGGTGACGATGACCTCGCCGACGGTGCTGGCGTGGTCGAGGACGAAGCCGCACTTGGAGCGCAACAGGCCCGGGTCGAAGGCCTTGGCCCCGCGCAGTCCCTGCTCCTCGGCAACGGTCAGCAGCAACTCGATCCCGATCGGCGGTGGCCCGCCGCTCCCTGCGTGGCGCGCGACCAGCTCCATGAAGACCGCGACCGCCGCCTTGTTGTCAGCGCCGAGGATCGTCTCGCCCGCACTGCGAAAGACACCGTCGGATTCGACCACCTCGATCTGCCCCTTATGAGGAACCGTGTCGATATGAGCGCAGAACATCACCCACTCATCGCTCTGCCCCGGCAACCTCGCGAGCAGGTTGCCCGCCCCGGCTTCCGCCGGCCCCGCGGCATCGTCCTCGCTCACCTCGAGCCCGAGCGCCCGTAGCTCGGCGGCAATCGTGTCCGCCACCTCCCGCTCCTCGCCGGTCGGGCTTCGGATCTCACACAACCGCACAAACGTCTCGTGCAATCTCTCCACGGCGAGACAGGCTAACCGGGAGCTACGGTCGCGTCAGTGCGACTGACGAACGCCGGCCTCACTGCCCTGCGCTTCACCCTCGGGCAGCTCGCCGCCATCGGCCGGCTGCTCGCCGGCGTGGTGCGCGGCGGCGCCGACGAACTCGCGGAAGAGCGGCTCGGGCCGGTTGGGCCGCGAGTTGAACTCGGGGTGGAATTGCGATGCGACGAAGAAGGGGTGATCGGGCAGCTCGACCATCTCGACCAGGCGCTCGTCCGGCGAGGTGCCGCCGCAGACCAAGCCCTCGTCCTCGAGCCGGCGCCGCAGCTGGTTGTTGACCTCGTAACGGTGGCGGTGGCGCTTGTAGATGACCTGCTCTGCGTAGATCTCGGCCGCCCGCGTGCCCTCGTGCAGCTTCACCGGGTCGGCGCCGAGCCGCATCGTGCCGCCCATCTCGGAGACCTCCTTCTGCTCGGGCAGCAGGTCGACTACCGGGAAGGGCGTCTCGGGGTCGAACTCGGCCGAGTTGGCGCCGTCCATGCCGGCGACAGTGCGGGCGAACTCGACCACTGCGATCTGCATGCCGAGGCAGATCCCCAGGTAAGGGATTTCGCGCTCGCGGGCGATCCGCGCCGCCGCGACCTTACCCTCGATGCCGCGCTCGCCGAAGCCGCCGGGGATGAGGATGCCGTCGACCCCCTCGAGTCGCTCCTGGTCGAAGTTCTCGGAGTCGACCAGCTCGACCTCGACGTTGACACCGTGGTGGATCCCACCGTGCTCGAGCGCCTCGATCACCGACTTGTAAGCGTCGGCGAGCTGGATGTACTTGCCGACCAAGGCGATCCGCACCGTGCCCTCGGCCTCGTCGGCACGCTTCACCATCGCCTCCCATTCGGAGAGGTCGGAGGAGGGCGCCTCCATGCCGAAGTGATCGAGCACCAGGTCGTCGACGCCCTCGGCGCGGAAGACCAGCGGCACCTTGTAGATGTTGTCGACGTCGTTGGCGGAGATCACCGCGTCGACGGGAAGGCTGGCGAAGAGTGCGATCTTCTCGCGAATCTCGCGATCGAGGCGCCCCTCGGAACGGCAGACCAGGGCGTGCGGCTGGATCCCGATCCGGCGCAGCTCGTTGACCGAGTGCTGGGTCGGCTTCGTCTTCAGCTCGCCCGCGTGACCCACATAGGGCACCAGGGTCAGGTGCACGAACATCGAGCGTTTCGGGCCGAGGTCGGTGTAGAGCTGGCGGATCGACTCGAGGAAGGGCAACGACTCGATGTCGCCGACCGTGCCGCCGATCTCGGTGATGACGAAGTCGACCGACTGCGACTCGGCGACGATCCGGATCCGGTTCTTGATCTCGTTGGTGATGTGGGGGATCACCTGCACCGTGGCGCCGAGGTAATCGCCGCGGCGCTCGCGGTTGATCACCGAGTTGTAGACGGCGCCGGCGGTGACGTTCGAGGCGCGCGAGGTGTTCTCGTCGGTGAAGCGCTCGTAGTGCCCGAGGTCGAGATCGGTCTCGGCACCGTCCTCGGTGACGAAGACCTCGCCGTGCTGGAACGGGCTCATCGTCCCCGGGTCGACGTTGATGTAGGGATCGAACTTCTGCAGCTGCACCCGGTAACCGCGGGAGCGGAGGAGGCGGCCGATCGAGGCCGCGGCGATCCCCTTGCCGAGAGCCGAGACCACGCCGCCGGTGACGAAGATGAACCTGGTGTCGCCTTGAGAAGGTCTGCTCATGCTCTGCCGAGCGAGTCTAGCCATCGCAATGGCGGAACCGATTCGATCGTCGCCGAGATCGAACGCAACTCTCCGTAAATGGTCAATCCCGCGACCACGGCAAGGGCGATGAGGCGCGCATCGGGGCTCAAAGTGGTCAGCAGCCAGACCCCGCCGACGGCGCCGAGCAGGTTGGAGCCGGTGTCGCCCAGCATCGCCCGCTCGCGCAGGGTGAAGGCGGCACCGACCAGGGCTGGGCCGGCGAAGATGCCGAGCAGCTCCAGCGGCGCGAAGGTCCAGGCGCCGAGGCAGAGCCCGGCGGCGAGCAGCGCCAGGGCCTTCTCCGCCCGCCCCGGCCGCAGGTCGAGCAGGTTGAAGAGGTTGGTGGCGAGGATCAGCAGCGCCACGTCGGCGATGTAGCGCCAGGATTCGAGCCCGCGGCCGGAGACGACGTAGGCGGCGAGCGCCAGCGCCCCCAGCGCCTTGACCGCGCCA
>Ga0207661_10002156_pt1 | contig 13557 bp, 12 predicted proteins | sample KBSC713LmetaG_FD_184337 | JGI IMG/M metagenome (GOLD analysis project Ga0207661, IMG submission 184337) | Corn rhizosphere microbial communities from Kellogg Biological Station, Michigan, USA - KBS C7.1-3L metaG (SPAdes) (version 2) | ecosystem: Host-associated > Plants > Roots > Rhizosphere ... | reverse complement strand
TAGTCGAACGTCGCGTCGAACCCGAGCTCGTCGAGCCACGCAATCTTGGCGGCGCTCCCGGCGCTGCCGATCACGCGGGCGCCGCGGCGGCGCGCGAGCTGGCCGGCGAGGCTGCCGACCGCCCCGGCCGCACCGGAGACGAGCACCGTGTCGCCCTCCTTGACCTGACCGATGTCGTCGATTCCCACGAACGCGGTCAGGCCGGGCATGCCGAGGACGCCCAGCGACGTCGCGAGCGGGGCGCCGGCCGGGTCGAAGGCGCGCGCTCGCTCTGCCGGCACGATCGCCGCTTCCCGCCAGCCGAGATCGTGCACGACCCACGCCCCCTCGTCGATCCCCTCGGCACGGGAGGCGACGACCTGCCCGACGGCACCCCCGGTCAGCGGCTCGCCGACCGCGAACGGCGGCACGTACGAGCGCACTTCGTTCATCCGTCCACGCATGTACGGATCGACCGAGACGAACGCATTGCGAACGAGGAGCTCGCCGTCCACGGGGTCGGGAACCTCGACCTCGGCGAGCTCGAAGTCGGCCGCCTCCGGCACACCCTGCGGGCGGGCGGCAAGCCTGATCTCGCGCGACCGCAGCGGCACAGATGGATCCTATGCCCCTCGCAACGACGCTCCCAAGTGGTAACCCGTCGGTCGACTTCTTACGGAATCTTCTCAGGAGGTTGCTACCGTGCCGCGCGGCCTTTGGCCATGTCCTTTGACGCCGGCCGCCGTGAGGCGGCTCGGCCAGCAACCCTCTGTTCGTCGCGGAAGGGAGATCAATGCGTCGTCTCAGAATTCTCATCGTCCTCGCGAGCGCATTCGTCGGAGTCCTCGCCTTGACGCCGAACGCCCCGGCGGGCGACTTCAAGGACGCCGCGTGTAGCGGCGAGCCGGCAAAGGTCTGTCCGAGCGCGACGGTGGGCCAGGCCTACTCCGTCGAGTTCACGCTCAACGAGCCAGGGGACGCGTGCCCCGTCTTTGCCGTGAGCTCAGGATCGTTCCCGCCCGGGCTGACCCTCTCGACCGACGACGGCACTGCGACAGGGACGCCGACACAGGCCGGGAGCTACACCTTCTACATCACCATCTCGTTCGCGTGCCCGAACGGCAGTAAGTGCGCGGTGTGTCATTCCGACCAGGAATACACGATCAACGTCAATCCGGGAACGGTCGCCGCGCCACCGAAGCCGACGGTTGCAATCACCACGGCCTCGCTGCCGGATGCCAACGTCAACCAGCCGTACACGTCGCCGGGGCTGACCGCGACCGGCGCGACGGTGACGTCGTGGACGCTCGCAGGCGGGGCCTTACCGACCGGGCTGACGCTCGGCGCGAACGGGGTCATCACGGGGACGCCGACGCAGAGCGGGACGTTCACCTTCACGGCGCAGGCGAACGCGACCGGCGCCAGCGGCACCAAGAGCCTCTCGTTGTTCGTGCTCGCGCCGCTCGCGATGCAGACGCTCGTGAACAAGACCCCGCCCGAGACCGGGCTGACCGCCAAACGGCTCGTCGGACAGCCGCTTTCGACGGGCGTCAAGGCCGTCGGCGGCCGGGCGCCGTACACGTTCAGCGGCGAGGGTGAGCTTCCGCCCGGGCTGACCCTCGACCCGGCGACCGGGAAGATCACGGGCACGGGCACGGCCGCGGGCCGGTACGACTTCACGGTCACCGTGACCGACACGACCGGCACGAAGGCATCCGTCCCGTGGAAGATCACGATCCTGCCGCTGCTCGACTTCACGAAGGGCAAGGGCCTGCCGATCGGGCACCTCAACAAGCGGTACTCCGCGCGAATCCCCGTGAAGGGGAAGGACTCGGCCACGGCGGAGTTCGCGATCGCGGGCAAGATCCCGCCCGGGTTGGAGCTGGACGAGACCGGCCGGCTCGTCGGGACGCTGTTGAAGAAGGGCACGTACAAGGTCCGCCTCTTCGCCTTCTCGGAAAGTGGCGCGCCCATCAGCAAGCAGTTCACGATCCGCGTCCGCGCGTAGCGCGCGTGTTTGCGCCTCTCGTCCGCCCGGCGCCGTTCGGGCGGGCGAGAATGGCGCGATGCGCTCGCTTCGCGGTCAGCTGCTCGTCGCCGGCCCGGCCCTCCTCGACCCCAATTTCCACCGCACCGTCGTCCTCCTGGGCGAGCACGGCGAGGACGGCGCGATGGGCCTCGTGCTCAATCGCCTGTCCGACGTGACGGTGGCGGACGCCGTTCCGCCGGTCGCAGAGCTCGTCGCCGACGGCGAGCTCGTCCACGTGGGCGGCCCTGTGCAGCCGCAGGCGGTCGTCGTCCTCGCGGACTTCGTCGAACCTGACCGCGCGGGCGCGCTCGTGCTCGACACGATCGGCTTCGTCCCGGGCGACGTGGACGACGCTAGCGACCTGGGCGAGCTGCGCAGCGTCCGGGTCTATGCGGGCTACGCCGGCTGGGGCCCGGGCCAGCTCGAGGAGGAGCTGGACGAGCAGTCCTGGGTCGTGCTCCCGGCGCGCGCCTCGGACGTCTTCACGTCCGCGCCCGACGCACTGTGGTCAGCGGTCCTCCGAAGGCACGGCGGCGCGCTCGGCATCCTCTCGCTCCTTCCGGAGGATCCGCACGTCAACTGACACGCCATAGCCGGTCGGAAGCGCTCCAAACGTAAACAATTCGTATGGAACACACGCCTGGGAATGACAGCGAGCGTCCAACCGTTCACACTATTCGAGCGCGCCGAAGCGCACGGCATCTGCTGCGCACGGCGTCGACCTCCGGACACACCGACCACCGTGCGGGCCTGTCTGCGCCGTGCGGCTGAACACGAAAGAGGAAGAGAGAGAGAACTTGGAGACCAGCATCATCGAGATTCCCGCAGTTGACGCGTTCGCCGCCGAGGCGGAGGAGCGCGGCAAGGTCGAGGCCCACGAGCTCGACGCGCTCGTGCTCGAGCACGAGCTCGACGAGGAGGCCGTGACCGCCCTTCGCGCGCTCCTGACGGAGCGTGGCGTCGAGCTGCCCGCCGTCGACGAAGACGACCTCGAGCTCGACCTGACCCCCGGGAGCGGCCCTTCGACGACCGACTCGCTCGGCCTGTTCCTCTCGGAGATCGGCCGCTACCAGCTGCTCACCGCCGCCGACGAGATCGCGCTCGCGAAGCGCGTCGAGCGCGGCGACCGGGCCGCGAAGGAGCGGATGATCAACTCGAACCTTCGCCTCGTCGTGTCGATCGCCAAGCGCTACCGCGGGCACGGCGTGCCGTTCCTCGATCTGATCCAGGACGGCGTGATCGGGCTCAACCGCGCGGTCGAGAAGTTCGACTACCGCAAGGGGTTCAAGTTCTCGACGTACGCGACCTGGTGGATCCGCCAGGCGTGCCAGCGCTCGGTTGCCAACCAGTCGGCGACGATCCGGGTGCCGGTGCACGTCCAGGAGCGCCAGCAGAAGCTCAATCGCGCCCGGCAGCGCCTCGAGGTGAGCCTCGGGCGGCAGCCGACAGTCGAGGAGCTCGCGAAGGCGACGGGGCTGAAGCTCCACCACGTTCAGGAGGCCCTGGACGCGGTCGAGGCGTCGGTCTCGCTGAACCAGGCCGTCGGGTCGGACGGCGACGGAGAGCTCGGCGACCTGTTCGCCGACCGCACCGCGCCCGACCCCGTCGAGGAGGCGGACGAGACGTTCCAACGAGATCGCGTCCGTATGGCCCTCTCGGGCCTGCCGGAGCGCGAGCGCCGCGTGCTCGAGCTGCGGTTCGGCTTCGACGGTCAGGAGAGCCTCACGCTCGAGGAGATCGGGCGCCAGCTCGAGCTCACGCGCGAGCGGGTTCGCCAGCTCGAGAAGTCGGCTCTGATCCGTCTTCAGCACGCGCTCGACACCGACCCGCGCCCGCTTTCGCGGCGCCGGGACCTCGCCGACGCGGCGTAGGACCTGTCGTGGGGATGGGCCTTGCGGCCCATCCCCACACCGCTCCGATCGCTGCTACCGTGCCGATCGATCAACCAGGACGAGGTACCGGTCGTGCGTTTCTGCACCTTCCTGCCCGTTCGTGAGTACTTGGCAAGGAGGTGTTTCAACAGATGGCAACCGGAACCGTGAAGTGGTTCGACGACGCCAAGGGGTACGGCTTCATTACCCCGGACGACGGCGGCAAGGACCTCTTCGTGCATTTCAGCGGCATCTCGGGCGATGGCTTCAAGACCCTCACGGAGGGCGCGAAGGTCGAGTTCGTGCCTGAGCAGGGCCAGAAGGGTCCGCAGGCGACGAACGTCGTTCTCGCCGGCTGACGCGTTGACACACTCGAGGCCCGGACGCGCGCTCGTCGCGCGCTCCGGGCCTCTCTTTATGTACGGGTGCGTACGCTCCCTGCGTGCGCGCGACGCCACCTGTCCTCTGGGCCCCCGACGAGGCTCGGATCGAGCGCGCGACCATCACGCGCTACGCGCGCCGGCTCGCCGAGCAGGGTGTTCAGACGGCGGGCTACCACGACCTGTGGCGGTGGTCGGTGGAGCACCTCGACGAGTTCTGGGCCTCCGTCTGGGAGTTCTTCGAGGTCCGGTCGTCGGCGCCGTACCAGCGCGTGCTGGCGTCGCGCGAGATGCCGGGTGCGGTGTGGTTCCCGGGCGCGCGGCTGAACTTCGCCGAGCACGTGTTCCGCGAGCGCGAGCCCGGGCTCGTGGCGGTGCGCCATGCATCCGAGCTTCGCCCGCTCGCCGAGACGACGTGGGGAGCGCTCCAGGAGGAGACTCGACGCATCGCCGGCGCGCTCCGCACGTCCGGGATCGGGCCCGGCGACCGCGTCGTCGCGTACATGCCGAACGTCGTCGAGGCGATCACCGCGTTTCTCGCCTGCGCGAGCATCGGCGCGGTCTGGTCGAGCTGCTCGCCCGACTTCGGCGCGCGGAGCGTCGTCGACCGGTTTGCCCAGATCGAGCCGCGCGTCCTGCTAGCGGTCGACGGCTACCGGTACGGCGGCCGCGACCACGACCGCCTCGACGTCGTGCGTCAGCTGCAGGAGGCGATGCCGAGCCTTGAGCGGACGGTCGTGCTCGGCTACCTCCGCGCCGAGCCGGCGCTCAAAGGGCTTCGCGACGCGACGGAATGGGCCGCGTTTCTCGAGGAGGGTGGCGACGCTCCGCTCCGGTTCGAGCAGGTCGCGTTCGACGACGCGCTCTGGGTGCTCTACAGCTCGGGGACGACCGGGCTGCCCAAGGCGATCGTCCACGGGCACGGCGGGATCCTCCTCGAGTCGCTGAAGCAGCTGAACCTCCACGTCGACCTCCAGGCCGACGATCGGCTGTTCTGGTTCACGACGACCGGCTGGATGATGTGGAACTTCGTCGTCGCAGGCCTCTTGAGCGGGGCGTCGATCGTGCTCTACGACGGCAATCCCGGGTATCCCGACCTCGGTGCCCTGTGGCGCCTTGCGGAGGAAGCCGGGATCACGACGTTCGGGGCCTCGGCGAGCTACATCGCGGCCTGCATGAAGGACGGCGTCGACCCGCGTGCCGGGCGGGACCTCTCCCGGCTGCGGGCGGTCGGATCGACAGGCTCTCCCCTCTCGCCCGACGGCTTCGACTGGGTCTACGAGCGCCTGGGGCCCGACCCGTGGCTCTTCTCGACCTCCGGCGGCACCGACCTCTGCACCGCGTTCGTCGGCGGCGTCCCCACGCTGCCGGTCTACCGCGGCGAGCTGCAGGCACGCGCGCTCGGCGCCAAGGTCGAGGCGTGGAACGCGGACGGGAAGCCCGTCGTCGGCGAGGTCGGGGAGCTCGTGATCACCGAGCCGATGCCGTCGATGCCGCTCCGCCTCTGGGGCGACCACGACGGCTCGCGCTACCGGGCGAGCTACTTCGAGATGTTCCCTGGAATCTGGCGCCACGGCGACTGGATCGAGCTCACCGAGCGCGGGACGGCGATCATCAGCGGCCGCTCCGACGCGACGATCAACCGCGGCGGCGTGCGAATGGGCACCGCCGAGATCTACCGGGCGACGCTCGCCGTCGACGAGGTCGTCGACGCGCTCGTCGTCGATCTCCCCCGCCCCGGCACCCTGGGATACATGCCGCTCTTCGTCGTCCTCCGCGACGGGGTGGAGCTCGACGACGACCTCGTCTCGCGCATCCGCACGAGGATCCGAGAGGACTGCTCCCCACGCCACGTCCCCGACGAGGTGCGTGCCGTCCCGGCGATCCCCCGCACGCTCTCGGGCAAGGTGCTCGAGGTGCCCGTCAAGCGGATTCTCTCCGGCGAGCCCACCGAACGGACGGTCAGCCGCGACGCGCTCGCCAACCCCGACGCGCTTCTCCCCTTCGAGGAGCTCGCCCGGTCAGCAGAATGGAGTGGCGAATGACGTATCTCGCCGATACGGAGCGCTACGACCGGATGCAGTACCGCCGGATCGGACGCAGCGGGCTCCAGCTCCCCGCGATCTCGCTCGGGCTCTGGAACAACTTCGGCGGCGACCGGCCGTTCGAGACGAGCCGGGCGATCGTCTGCCGCGCGTTCGACCTGGGGATCACGCACTTCGACCTCGCGAACAACTACGGGCCGCCCTACGGGTCAGCCGAGGAGACGTTCGGCCGGCTGTTCTCGACCGACCTCGCGTCATATCGGGACGAGCTCGTGATCTCCACGAAGGCGGGCTACGACATGTGGCCGGGCCCCTACGGCGAGTGGGGCTCGCGCAAGTACCTGCTCGCGAGCCTCGACCAGAGCCTGCGGCGATTGGGCATGGACTACGTCGACATCTTCTACTCGCATCGCGCGGATCCGGATACGCCGCTCGAGGAGACGATGGGCGCGCTCGACACCGCCGTGCGCCAGGGGAAGGCGCTCTATGCCGGGATCTCGTCGTACTCGCCCGACCGGACACGCGACGCGGCCGCGATCCTCGGGCGCCTCGGCACCCCGCTCCTGATCCACCAGCCGTCGTACTCGATGCTCAACCGCTGGATCGAGGAGGGGCTGCTCGACGTACTCGGCGAGCTCGGCGTCGGCTGCATCGGCTTCTCCCCGCTCGCCCAGGGGCTTCTCACCGACCGCTACGCGGCCGGCATTCCGGCGGATTCCCGCATCGCGCGCGATCTCTCCCTCGATGCCGACCAGCTCGACGAGCAGACCACCGCGAAGGTCGCAGGCCTCCGTGAGATCGCCGCGGGTCGTGGCCAGTCGCTCGCGGCGATGGCGCTCGCGTGGACGCTGCGCGACCCGCGGATGACCTCGACGCTCGTCGGCGCGTCGAGCGTGGAGCAGCTCGAGCAGAACGTCCACGCGCTCGACCGCCTCGAGTTCTCCCGGGACGAGCTTGCCGCGATCGACCGTTTCGCCACCGAGAGCGACATCAACCTCTGGGCGCAGTCGAGCGACGTCTGAGCCTTACGAAGAAGACCACCCGAGCGGGCGGCCGAGCAGCTCCTCGAGCCGGCGGTTCGGCTCGGCGAAGCGTGCCGTCAGCGCGGCGCGCGTCTCCTCGCGCATCGGCGCGTAGTCTCGGTCGAATACCCGCGGGTAGGCATCGAGCGCATGGGGCGCCGCGCCGAGGAACGCGAGCACCGACGCGTACGTCCCGGCCGGCCGCGTGCCGAGCTCCTCCGTCGTGATCGCGAGCACCTGCTCGCGGGGGAAGAGCGCGAACCAGCGCTCGAGCTGGTCGGCATACAGGCCTCGCGCCGCGTACGTCTGGTTCCACCACGCGAAGCTGAACGCCTTCGGGTCGGCCTCCAGCCGCTCGACCTCCCCGCGGACGCGGGCGTCCTCGGCCGCGAGCGCGTCCTCGAACGACAGTGTCTCTCGCCCCAGCGCGACCGCGTGCTGGTACTGCGAGTACGCGCGGTCGCCGGGCTCGCGGAGCAGCACGATCAGCTTGACCTCGGGAACGAGCGAGAAGACCCGCTTCGGCGCGAGCGGGTGGAACACGTAGCTCGGGCTGGCCTCACCCACGACCTTCCCGCTCGACCGAAGCGGGAACTGACCGCGGTACCAGGCCTCCCCCCTCGCCCAGTGCCGGTCGAAGAAGCTGACCTCCTTCCAGAACGGCCCGGCGATCGACGGGTGCCAGCGGAGATAGGCGTACAGCGCCGTCGTCCCGGCCTTCTGCGCCCCGATCACGAGAAAGTCCGGGAGCTCGCGCCAGCGGGCCGTCAGCCTGCCGCTCGTCCAGACGGCGGTCCGGGCCACCTTCCGCACGGGGTCGGGAACCGTCGGGATCACCTCGATCGGCACGCGTCGCATGGCGTCGGACGCTAGATGATCGATCGGCGCAGGCGCCCCCGCTCCTCTGAGACGATCACGGTCGGACTCGAGGAAAGGGGAACGGGCGGTGGCCGACGACACGCTCACGATCACGGACAACCGCACCGGGAAGGAGTACACGCTTCCGATCGTCGAGGGCACGATCCGCGCAACCGACCTGCGGCAGATCGGCGCCGACGACGGGGACGGCGGCCTCCAGTCTTACGACCCCGCCTACCTCAACACCGCGTCGTGCCGGAGCACCATCACGTACATCGACGGCGACGCGGGGATCCTCCGTTACCGGGGCTACCCCATCGAGCAGCTCGCCGAAGAGGCGGGATTCCTCGAGACCGCGTACCTGCTGCTCGAGGGGGAGCTCCCCACGTACGCGGACCTCGCCCAGTTCGAGGAGGACGTCCGGATCCATACGTACGTCCACACGAACGTGCAGAAGTTCCTCGAGGGCTTTCGCTACGACGCCCACCCGATGGGGATGCTCCTCGGCGCCGTCGGCGCGCTCTCGACCTTCTACCCGGACGCGAAGCGGATCGGAGACACCGAGGGGCGCAAGCTGCAGCGTGTCCGGCTCCTCGCGAAGCTGCCGACGATCGCGGCGTTCGTGTTCCGTCACTCCCGCGGCCTGCCCTACGTGCTGCCCCGGAACGACCTCGACTACATCGGGAACTTCGTGAACATGACGTTCGAGATCGGCGGCCGGCACGAACCGAACCCGGTGCTCCAGCGGGCGCTCGAGATCCTCCTCGTCTTGCATGCAGACCACGAGCAGAACTGCTCGACGAGCGCGGTGCGAAGCGTCGGCTCGTCCCACGTCGACCCGTTCTCCGCGGTCTCCGCCGGAATCGCCGCGCTCTACGGCCCGCTCCACGGAGGCGCGAACGAGGCCGTCCTGCGGATGCTCGACGAGATCGGCGACGTCGGCCGCATCCCGGCGTTCATCGAGGAGGTCAAGGCCGGCCAGGGCCGCTTGATGGGCTTCGGGCACCGGGTCTACAAGAGCTACGACCCGCGGGCGAAGCTGATCAAGCAGGTCGCGGACGACGTCTTCGAGCAGACCGGGCTCAACCCGAAGCTCGAGATCGCGCTCGAGCTCGAGCGGATCGCGCTCGAGGACGACTACTTCGTCCAGCGCAAGCTGTACCCCAACGTCGACTTCTACTCGGGGCTCATCTACCAGGCGATGGGCTATCCCACCGACTACTTCACGGTGCTCTTCGCGATCGGCAGGCTTCCGGGCTGGATTGCCCAGTGGGAGGAGATGCTCGCCGACCCCGAGCAGAAGATCTCGCGGCCGCGTCAGGTCTACGTCGGCGAGGGGGAGCGCGCGTACGTCCCGATCGCCGCGCGCGGCTGAGAACGAGCGGCGCAGTCGGGACGCGCCGCGGGCACCTCGTCGAGATGTTCACCTTCGAGGGGGCCGCCTACGACGTCGTCGCAGCCGCGGTCCGGGCGCTCGCACCGGCTCGGCGAGCGGGCGTCGGACTACCTCGTGATCCGCAGCCAGTCCGTGCTCGCCGTCGTACGCATTCTCGGGTGCCACGTAGCATCGTCGTCCGTGGAGCAGTCCGACGTGGATGCGACCCGGATCGACCGGTGGCTCTGGGCCGCCCGCTTCTTCAAGACGCGCGGCGCGGCGACGGACGCGGTCGCAGGCGGTCGCGTCCACCTCAACGGCGCGCGCGTGAAGGCGGCGAAGGGCGTCCGGGCCGGCGATACCGTCGAGGTGACCGTCGGCGACACGCGGCGCGAGGTCATGGTCATTGCGCTCGCGGAACGGCGCGGGCCCGCGACGGCCGCGCAGTCGTTGTACGAGGAGACGCCGGACTCGATCGCCCGTCGAGAGGAGCGGTCCGTCGACCGCCGGTTCGCTCGACCGCTGGGAGCGGATCTCGGTGCCCGCCCGACGAAGCAGGACCGGCGCCGGCTCGAGGCGCTACGGCGCGCCGAGCACCGTCGCGGCGGTGGCGCTTTCTAAGAACTCGTCGGGCCGCGTCCGCGCGCGAAGAGCACCACCGCCAGGAGTGCAGAGGCTGCGGCGACGGCTCCGAGGACGTCGATGCCGAGCCCTCGTGCCCGGATCGCATCGGCAAGGGCGAGCAGCAGCGCCGAGGCGACGAGCGCGCCGACGCCGAGCGCCGCGACGTAGGCGACGCGGCGGAGGTCGTCGCCCGGCATGCCGCGCACCCGATCGCGAGTGTCGAGCGACCAGTAGGCCAGCTCGACCGCCATGACGAGCCCCGCGGCGAACGCGGGCGCGACGACGTCGAGCGGGGCGTCGTCCACGGCGAGTTGCGCACCGTAGATGCCCGTGACCACGACGAACGGGATCGGAACGGCCCACTGCACGCCGAGCACGAGAACGACGGCGAGCAGGGCGACCGCCACGACGCCGATCCGCAGGCCGGCGTGGTGAACGCCGCCGCCCGCACGGGCGAGCGGGAGTGCGACGAGCGCCCCCGCGCAGGCGACCGAGACCCCGCCCGTCGCTAGCCGAGTGCCCGTCTGGCGTAGCGCCGGAACGTCGTCACCTCCTCCAACGCCTGGTCGAGCGATGTCTCGTCGCTCCAGCGCCCGACCGCGATCCCGGCGCCCTCGAGCCGCATGCGGAGGACCTCGCGCTCGAGGCGCCAGAGCCGGTGCGCGAGTTCGGCCTTCCGGCCGGAGCTCGCTGGGAGGAGCTGCAGCGGGTCGAGCTCGACGACGACGACGTCGAAGCGACGAGCGCGGAGATCCTCGAGCATCGCCACGAAGCGCGGATCGACGAGCGGCGTGAGCGCGACGACGAGCGCCTTCGGCGCGAGGATCCGGGCCGGAATCAGGTTCGCGTCACGCCACGTGAACGTCGGCTCGACGCCGGTCTCGAGCAACGTCTCGACCAGCCGGTACCGCTGGCCGACCCCCATCCCGGGCCGGAGCCAGCGAAGGATCCCGCCGTAGCCGACGAGGCCGACCCGGTCACGCCGCTCGAGGTAGCGCGACGCGAGCGTCGCGGCGGCGCGAACGGTGTCGTCGAGCGTGCTGCGATCGCCGGCGACGAGGTCGACGAAGCTGTCGACGAGAATCACCACGTCGGTGTTCCGCTCGGGGTGGCGCTCGTTGACGACGAGCCCCTGCCGGCGCGCGGACGCTCGCCAGTTGATCGACCGAACACGGTCGCCGGGCACGAAGTCGCGGAGATCCGCGTACTCGATCCCGTCGCCGGGATGACGAGCCACCTCGTTGCCGGCATACACCTGCGTCTCCCGCGCCGAGACAACCCTGCGCACGGGCTCCAGCCGAGGGTACGCCTTCACCGTCCGCGGCTCGTTCAGCCGCTGCTTCCACGTGACGAAGCGAAACACGTCGGTCGCACGGAGCTCGACCTCGCCGACGTCGAAGACCCCCCAGCGGGTGCAGCGGAACACCAGCGGAACCGTCCGTTCCTCGCCGGGGTCGAGGCTGAGCGCAAACGCGCGGTCACCCTCGGGGACGTCGACGCCCGCGGGCAGCTCGAGGAAGACCTCGAGCCGTCCCACCGCGGTGTCCGACTCGAGCGTGAGCTCGGCGTCGAGGTCGTCCCCCTCGAGCGTCCGATTCGTCGAGGGCTCGAGCGCCGCATTGATGCGCGGATCGCGCGTGAACGTGGTGCCCGCAGCGAGGACGAGGGCGAAAGGCGCCGCCAGGATTGCGAGCTCCGGCCGCCGGAGCGCGAGCGCACCCAGGAGCAAGAGCGCAGCGAGGAGTGCATAGCCCTCGACCCGCGCGGTGCCCCGACGTGTCACCGCGTGGCGGAGATGTCCTCGGCGCGCGGCGTCGGGACACCGGCGAGGAGCTCGTGGACGACGTCCTCCGCAGAGACGCGTCGCACCCACAGCTCGGGGCGCAGCACCAGGCGATGCGCGAGCGCGGCAGGAGCGACAGCCTTGACGTCGTCCGGCACGACGAAGTCCCGCGCGGCGAGCGCAGCGCGGCAGCGGGCGAGCTTCAGCAACGCGAGGCTGCCGCGCGGGCTGGCGCCGACGGCGATGCTCTGGGACTCGCGCGTCGCGGCGGCGATGTCGACGCAGTAGCCGAGCACGCTCTCCGCGACGTGCACCCGTTCGATCGCCCGCTGCATCTCGAGGAACGTCTCGCGATCGACGACCGTGTTCAGCTCGACCTCGTCGGTCCGCCGCTCGACGCGACGACCGAGCACGTCGATCTCGTCGTCCCGCGCCGGATACCCGAAGGCGGTACGCAGGACGAAGCGGTCGAGCTGCGCCTCCGGCAACGGGTACGTGCCCTCGTACTCGATCGGGTTCTGGGTCGCGATCACGAGGAACGGGGCCCCCAGGCGGTACGTCTGTCCCTCGATCGTCACCTGTCGCTCCTGCATGCCTTCGAGGAGCGCCGCCTGTGTCTTCGGCGGGGCGCGGTTGATCTCGTCGGCGAGGAGAAGGTTCGTGAAGACCGGCCCCGGCCGGAACTCGAAGTCGCCGTCGCGCTGGTTCCAGATCGACGAGCCGGTCACGTCGGACGGCATCAGGTCGGGGGTGAACTGGATCCGGGTGAACTCCATGCTCAGGGTCTGCGCGAACGAGCGTGCGGCAAGCGTCTTCGCAAGTCCCGGGTAGTCCTCGAGCAGGACGTGCCCGTCGGCGAGGAGCCCGAGCAACGTCAGCTCGAGCGCCTCGCGCTTGCCCACCACGGCGCGCTCGACCTCGTCGAGCACGAGCCCCGCGAGCTCCCGGACCCGGTCGAGCTCGAGCCGCGCCACTAGTGCCCCTTCCGGTGATGCGGCCACGCCAGGGACCTGGAGGGCATCGCTGGAAGGGGCACTTACAGGCGCTCCAGCGAGACGACGACGCGCTCGAGGGCGTCTGTGGACAGCCCGAGCCCACGGCGATCGCCAGGGACCTGCTTGTCGGCGCGAACGAGCTCCCACGTCTCGTCGCCGAGCAGGCGCCGCGCGCGCTCCGGCTGCTCGTCGAGCGCGACGCCGCGCCGGCCTTCGAGGAGCCCGGCCGCGATGAGGCGAAGGTGCGGTCGAAGGAGGAAGTGGAAGTCGAGCGCGTTGCCGATTCCTGTCGTCACCTCGTTCTCCAGCTGCCCGAGACTCCGAGGAGTGGCGCGCCGGTCGCGCTGCCCGCCGGGCGAGCGGTGCCGCGTCGTCTGCGGAAACCCGTCCCGCAGGCTTCTGACGGCGAGCGTCAGGACGACCGCACAGACCAAGAGAGCGTAGATCCGGACAGCCGGCTCGAGTCTTCCCGAGGCAAACACCGCCACGCCGAGCAGCACGATCGTCGGCAGGACGAGAAGCCGGATCCCCCGCGGGACGGCGTTCCTCACGCGAGCACCCCGGGGGTGTCCACGTCCGCCGCCGCCGCCGCGACG
>Ga0207661_10002155_pt1 | contig 13559 bp, 10 predicted proteins | sample KBSC713LmetaG_FD_184337 | JGI IMG/M metagenome (GOLD analysis project Ga0207661, IMG submission 184337) | Corn rhizosphere microbial communities from Kellogg Biological Station, Michigan, USA - KBS C7.1-3L metaG (SPAdes) (version 2) | ecosystem: Host-associated > Plants > Roots > Rhizosphere ... | reverse complement strand
AAGCCGATCACCGTGGCAAAGAAAATCCCGATCACCGCGACCAGGATGGTGTTGAGCAGGCCGACCAGGAAGACGCGGGTATAGGTGTCCGAGCCTGAATAGGGAATCAGGCTCTGGCTGACGTCAAAACCAGCGGTGTTGTTGAGGAAGCCGAAGCCGGAAGCGATCCGCTGGTTTGACAGATTGTCGCGGGCGTTGACCAGGACCTCGTAACCGATCCAGATCAGGACCAGCGCGAACAGGACCTGCAGGAAGAATCCGCTCCAGCCGGCCCGGCCGCCGAGGGCGCGTTTCAGCCGAAACGCGAACTGCGACGGTGGGGACCGGGCTTCGATGCTCATAATGCGGCCAGCCGCGAGAGCGAGTGAGGATCAGCGGATCGGCGGCGCGTACTGGATTCCGCCCTTGTTCCAGAGGTTATTCAGCCCGCGCGCAATCTGCAGCTTGGAGCCGGCGCCGACATTGCGGTCGAAGGATTCGCCGTAATTGCCGACCGCCTTGATGATGCGGCCGAACCAGTCCTTGGTCAGGCCGAGCTGTTCGCCGAGGTTGCCGTCGGTGCCGAAGGCGCGCTTCAAGTCGGGCTTGTCCGATTTCGCCATGTCATCGACGTTCTTCTGGTTGACGCCGAGCTCCTCGGCATCGACCATCGCAAACAGCACCCACTTCACGATATCGAACCACTGGTCATCGCCATGGCGCACCATCGGGCCAAGCGGCTCCTTGGAGATCACTTCCGGCAGCACGACGTGATCGGCCGGGTTGGCGAGCTTCAGCCGTTCGGCGTAGAGCTGCGAGACGTCGGAGGTGAACACATCGCATCGACCAGCCTCATAGGCCTTGACGGTCTCGTCGGCCGAGGTGAAGGCGATCACCTCGTATTTCATGTTGTTGCCCTTGAAATAGTCGGCGAGATTCTGCTCGGTGGTGGTGCCCGTCTGCACGCACACGGACGCGCTGGAGAGTTCCAGGGCTGAGTTCACCTTGAGCGATTTCTTCACCAGAAAGCCCTGCCCGTCATAATAGGTCACGCCGGTGAAATTGGCGCCGAGCGCGGTGTCGCGCGACAGCGTCCAGGTGGTGTTGCGCGAGAGCACATCGATCTCGCCGGACTGCAGCGCCGTGAAGCGGTCCTTGGCCGACAGCGGCACGAACTTCACCTTGGTCGGATCGTTGAAGATCGCCGCCGCAATGGCGCGGCAGACGTCGACATCGATGCCAGTCCAATTACCCTTGTCGTCCGGCGAGGAGAAGCCCGGCAGGCCCTGGCTCACCCCGCAGGACAATTGGCCGCGGTCCTTGACCGCCTTCAGCGTTTGGGCGCTGGCAGATTGCACTGCAAAGCCGGCGGCAAGAGCGAGGGTTAGAACCAGGGATACGCGTTTCATGGGCTTAAGCCTTTCAAGGGAGTGCTTCGGAGGTCGGCGCTGATGGTCGGCTCTAAAGGTCGTCTGTTAACTCGTCGTCGAAACGTTCGCTTTTCGTCACGCAACGCCGGACGGGCCCACCCCCAATGATCCTCGAATGCAAGCGCCAGATCCTTGAAAGGTCTGCCCTCAAAAGGTAGCGCTTCACAGGCCAAGCGTGGATCGAAGGTCGCGGCAAGCCCCTCAACGTGCGGCGACAGAATAGCTGGCGCGCATCACAGAACGACTGGCGAGCCGGGTCAAGGGGTTGACGGGGCTCTTCGATGTCCTGTTATTAACGGTCCCGGCCCAAATCAGCGGCGGTGCGGCTGAGACTAGTGCCGCCGATTTGAAGTCCCTGCACTGCAAGCGGCGAAATGAACCCAGGGACTTCAAATCGAAAAGCGGCACTAGAATCATGAATTTCCTAGTGCCCATGGCTTTCCGAAGTTCGTAGACGGTGGTTGCTGCAATAGTGTACGAACTTCGGAAAGTGGGCACTAGTCTGGCGGTAAGAAAAATCAGGCAATGGCGGCTGAGGGCATGGATCAATCGCAACCGCCGGGCGCGCAAAACCCGCAGAAGGCTGAGACGGCGCTGGTGACGGCAGGCCGGGACACCAGGGCGCAAAAGGGCTTCGTCAACCCGCCCGTGGTCCATGGTTCCACGGTGCTCTATCCGACGGCCGAGGACCTCCACGCCCATCGCGGCGAGTTCCAGTACGGCCGCCGCGGCACGCCGACCACGCGCGCTTTCCAGGATCTGCTGATGGCGCTGGAAGGCCCGCAATGCGCCGGCGTTGGCATCGCCCCGTCGGGGCTCGCCGCGATCTCCACCACCCTGCTCGCGGTGGCCAAGGCCGGCGACCATGTCCTGATTTGTGACAACGCCTATCGCCCGACGCGCAATTTCTGCAACGGCCTGCTCGCCCGCTACGGCGTCGAGACCACCTATTTCGATCCTCTGATCGGCGGGCGCATCGAAGCGCTGTTCAAGCCGAACACCCGCGCGGTGCTGGTGGAATCGCCGGGCTCGCAGACTTTCGAAATGCCCGACGTCCCCGCGATCGCGGCCGTGGCGCATGCCCGCGGCGCGCTTGTCATCGACGACAACACCTGGGCGACGCCGCTCTATCACCGCTCACTCGAGTTCGGCGTCGACATCAGCATGCAGGCCGGCACCAAATATATCGGCGGTCATTCCGACATCATGTTCGGCACCATTTCGGCCAACGCCAAGGCCTGGCCGATGATCCATAATGCGATCACCGAGCTTGGTATCTGCGCCGGACCGGATGACGTCTATCTCGCGACCCGCGGCATGCGCACGCTGTCGGTGCGACTGGCGCAGCATTGTCGCGCAGGGCTGGAGATGGCGCGCTGGCTTGCGCAGCGGAGCGAGGTGCAGCGCGTATTATATCCCGCGCTCGAAACCGATCCGGGGCATGCGATCTGGAAGCGCGATTTCACCGGCGCCTCCGGCCTGTTCAGCATCGTGCTGCAACCGAAACCGCAAAAGGCGGTCGATGCCATGCTCAATAGCCTGAAGCTGTTCGGGATGGGCTTTTCCTGGGGCGGCTTTGAGAGCCTCGCCATTCCCTTCGATTGCTCGGCCTATCGCACCGCCACCAAATGGGCGCCGGGCGGCCCGACGCTGCGACTGCATATCGGGCTGGAAAACACCGACGACCTCAAGGCCGATCTCGACCGGGGCTTTGCGGTGTTCAACGCGGCTTGATTCACCGGTTGCTTAAGACGCCTTCTCCCCCTCGCCCTTCATATCCGCCCACGGCTCGCCTGCGAGCAGCCGTCGCGCCAGGCCCGCGGCGCAGGCCTCGAACAGCGCTTCGCCTTTCTTCGCCGAAGCCTTGCGGGCGTCACCCGCGACGCCGGACGGCGTCAGGTCCGCAAACGAGCGGAATCGCTTCAACGAAGGCATGAGCGAGCCCGCGATGTCGAACGCCGGCCCGTGTGCTTCGTTCAGGCGCGAGCGATCGACGAGGTCGGGATGCGCGGCCATCATCATCGAGGTCTCGGCCTCGCAGGCGTGCATCACGCCCTTCTGGTCTTCGAGGATTTCAGCGGCTTCCGCAGACCCTTCCATGAAATAGGTTGATGTGGCGATGGGCGCTCCGAGCTCGCGCGTCAATTCGCCCGTCAGGACCGCCAGCGCCTGGATGTTGCCGCCGTGCCCATTGACCAGCACGATGCGCCGAAAGCCCGCCTGCAGGATCGAGCGGCACAGGTCGCGTAATACCGCATGGTAGGTTGCAAGGCTGATCGAGAACGTACCGCCGAAAGCGACGTGATGATCGGCGAGCCCGAACCAGACCGTCGGCGCGACCACGACCGGCTGCCTCGGCGCGAGCTTTGCCGCCGTGCGCCGGCAGACTTCGCTGCACAGGAAGTCGTCGACGCCAGTGGCCAGATGCGGCCCGTGTTGCTCGGTGGAGGCCACCGGCAACAGCACGATGGCGTCGTCTGTTGCAAGCGAGCGGAGGGCCGCCGCCGACAATCGATTCCAGGCAATCTCGGTCACGACTGCGCCTCCCGTTTCGCCACAGATCACCGGTCCAGCGTTTCCGATCCGCTGGCGCGGTTCTTCCAGATCAACATGATGTTCCTGACATAGATGATGTTCGACAGCGACTGTCCGATGATGATGACGGGCTCGCGTTTGACCAGTCCATAGATCAGCGTCATCGTCCCGCCGGCCACCGAGAAGAACCAGAACGCCATCGGCACCACGCTCTTTCCGGCGCGTTCGCTCGCGATCCATTGCACGAGGAAGCGCGCGGCGAAGGAGAGCTGCGCTGCGAGGCCAAAGGCCAGCCAGAAATCGAACCTGGCCACGAAAATGTCGTAGAGGTAATCGCCGAGCGCCTGACCGTATTGAATGATCATCCCTTCACCTCGGTCGCAACGGGCGTCGGCTTCTTGCGGCGGATCAGCCACCACACGCCGAAGAGATCGAGGACCCCGATCCACAGCCGGTCGAAGAACCCGTAGTTGGACACGCCGGAATGGCGCGACCGGTCGATCACGTCGACATACGCGATCTCGTAACCTTCCCGGCGCATCAGCGCGGGCAGGAAGCGATGCAGCCCGTCGAAATAGGGCATCATCAAGAACACCTCGCGGCGGAACGCCTTCAGCCCGCAGCCGGTATCGCGAGTGCCGTCCTTGAGGATGGCATTGCGGATCGAATTGGCGACGCGCGACTGCAATCTCTTGAAACCCGTCGCCTTGCGCCCGATCCTTTGCCCGGCGACGAGGCCGACGCGCTTGCCGCCGTTCTCGATTCCCGCAATCAGGTCGGGCAGGAAAGCCGGATCGTTCTGGCCATCGCCGTCGAGCGTCGCCACGATCCTGCCGCGCGCCGCGCGCACGCCGCTGCGCACCGCGGCCGATTGGCCCGTCGATTTGGCATGATCGATCCGGCGCAGATTGGCGCGCTCTTTCATGACGGCGGCCAAACGCTCGGCGGTGGCATCCGTCGATCCGTCGTTGACGTAAATGATCTCATAGGCGAAGCGGCCGTCGAGCGCGGCCGCAATCTCCGTGATCAGCGGAATGATGTTCTCCGCTTCGTTCCGGACGGGAACGACGATGGAAACCGCGACATCGGTGTCGGAGGGAGACAAAGTTGAGGCTCAGCCCATCGAGAGAAACACGGTCGACGCCGCGGAAGCGCCGCCGCCCGGGCGCTTATCGCGTCCGGACGCGGCGGGCAACCCTTTTGATCGCTATTGGAGGGGCGGAAAACCGAAGATTTCGGCGGGATTATCCACCAGGAAGCGCATCCGAGCGCCTTGAACAATCAACTATCAATTTGGTTGGATTGTACCGGCGCGTGATCCACGCTGATTTTTTTCGCACCTCAAGCGATCATTCGTGTATGCCGGCGAGCGAGAAAAGCCCATCCGAAACCCCTGCGAACCGCGCCTACAACGCTATTTCGGACGCCATTGTCCGTGGCGAATTAGCCGCCGGTGCGCGCATCAGCGAGGCAGCCCTAACCAGGCGATTCCAGATCGGCCGCGGGCCACTGCGCGAGGCCTTGCGGCGATTGGAAGGCCGGCGGCTGGTTGTCACCAAGCCCAATGCCGGCGCCCGCGTGGTGTCGCTGTCGACACGGGACATGAACGAGCTGTTCGAGATCCGAGAAGTGCTCGAAATGCGGGCTTGCCAGCTTGCGACCGAGCGGATGCTGGACTGTGATATCGACGCGCTGGAGGCCCTCCTTGACATCCACGATAGGGACCCTCAATCCGCGCGCGCAATATCGCACGCGGGTGGAACGCCGGATTTTCACAGTGCCGTCGTGCTGGGAAGCAAAAGCAAACAGCTCATTGATCTGCTGTGCGGCCAGCTTTGGGACCTGCTTCGAATTTATCGTTTCAAATCTTCGGGCGAAGTCGGACGTATCGCGGCGGCGATCCGCGAGCACCGCGAGATCGTGCGGGCGATGCGTGAGCGCAATGCGGAGCACGCGGCTTTCCTGATGGGTTGCCATATTCGCGAGGAGCGCTGTCACCTGTTGCGCCTGCAGGGCGTCACACCACTGGCCTGCGAGCTGCAACTGGACAACCAGACGGCCGCGGCGCTGCGCGGGAGGAAAAAAGCACCTCGCACGGGTTCAACAGTGGGCGGCGATTAGCGCGCGACGATCCTGCCGTCCGCTTCGATCGCAAATCCGATTTCGCGCGCGGCGAACCAATATCGGACCGTGAGCGCGCCGACGAGACCGACGACCGCACCGCCGACCACATCGCTCGGATGATGCGCCAGCGTCACGAGGCGGCTCGCCGCGATCGCCAGCGCGTAGACGAACACGGGAATGCGCCATCGCGGCCAGATCGCGGCCACGCCAAAGGCAAGCGCAAAAGCCGTGACCGCATGCGAGGACGGGAAGCTGAAATACGGTTCCGCCCCATGGAAGGGCTGGAAGTTGAACGGGTTGGCCTTGCCGCCGACGAAAGGCCGGCCGCGGCCGACCACGTCCTTGATGATTTCCGAGAACACGAGCGGCACCGCGACCGCGAACAACAGATATTCGGCATGACCGGCGAAACGAAGCAGCTTTGCGCGCGCAGGTCGGTGCAGAAGCGGAAAGACCAGCATCATCACGATCAAGGTCGCGCCGAGCAACATCAGCACGTAGGAATCCTTGCCGAAATCGGTGATGACGCGCGCCGGCCAGGCGCTCGGCGCGCCGCGCGGCGGCATCAGCGCGATCTCGGTCGCGTCAAAGCCGAATATGAGCGCGACAACGAGGATCGCGCCGATCCCGATCAGCCATAACGACTGCATGCGCAAGCGGTGAACGGCCTCCGCGCGATGCGGCGCCGTCGGCGAACGCGCGAGCTGCGATGCCGAACCTCCCACCAGCGCAACCAGTTGCGACGGGTAGCTCCGCTTTTCGCTGATGACTGGCGGCGCGCTCATCACTCCGTGCCTTCGGAGCGGTAGACCGCGATCGAGACCGGCTTGCCGCGCGAGATGTTGTAGCCCTCGATCCGGGTCGCGACGTTGTAGCGCAATCCGATTGCTTCCGCGCGCTGCACGAAGGCGCGCTCGGAGCGCTGCTCGACCAGCGCGAAGCGGCAACTGCCCTGGCTCAGGAAGTCAGCCGCGCCCGAGCCGTCGGTCAGCAGGGTCGAGGTGTCCGTCATGAACACCAGGCTCGGCTCGTCGAAGCCGGCGGAGGCGAGTTTCGGCTTGACGCAGACGGCATAGCGCAGCGCACGTGCAAACTCGGCGCTCGGAAACAGCGTGTTCAAACGCGGCAACACCACGCCGTAGATCGCGAAGGCGAGGAAGAGCGCTGCCACGACGGCGTTGAGCAGCGAGCGCTCCGCGCGGCCGTCTTCATAGAGCCACCACGCGAACAGGCCGAAGATCATCGCGACCGCGAGCAGCGGCCAGGCCACAAACGCCGGCTGCCGCGTCAGCATGATGGCGCCGACCACGGCCAGGATCGAGGCGAGCGCGGGAATCGCAAACCACCAGGCCGCCCCCTTCATCAGCCAGGAGCGCGACAACACGCGCCGCTCCAGCGCGCCGGCGGTGAGGATCGCGATCGCCGGATAAAGCGGCAGCACGTAATGCGGCAGCTTGGTCAGCACGATCTCGAACACGATCCAGGAGGGCAGCAGCCAGGCAAGCAGATATTGCGCGCCGGGCTCGCGCCGCGCCCGCCAGACGGCAGGCGCCGCCATGCCCGCCAGCGGTGCGCCGGGCCAGAACGTGATCCAGAACAGCAGCAGATAAAGCCCGGGCGGCGCGCCATGTGATTCCTGCGCGGCGAGCTTGCTCAGCATGTCGCCGCCGACGGAGTCGGTGAAGAAGGTGCCGCCGGCGCGCCAGAAGATCGCGATGAACCATGGCAGCACCAGCACCAGCATCCAAATCAAGCCCCAGACCGGGCGCAGCCGCCACAGCCATGAGGCGCTGCGGTCGAGGATACCGAGCGTAAGGATCGTGAGCCCCGCAAACATCAGGATCAGCGGCCCCTTGAGCAGGATCCCGCCCGCAAGCGCGGTCCAGAAGATGATCGGCCAGCTCCACGGCGGATGCTCGGGGTCCTCGCCGCGCTGCCAGGACAGATAGACTCGCGCCAGCGCGCCCATCGCCGCCACCACCGTGAGCAGCAACATCGCGTCGGTCTTGGCGAGCCGCGCCTCGGCCGAGAGCAGCACGCAAGAGCACATCATCAGCGCGGCGAACACCGCGCCGCGCCGCGTCACGAAGGCGAGCGCCGCCCAATAGGTCAGGAGCACCGCGCCGATCGCCCCGATCAGCGACGGCACGCGATAGACCCAGATGCGCACTTCGGCCCTCGGCAGCCCGAGCGCCTTGAAAGCCTCGACGGATGCGGCCTGCATCCAGTAGATGCCGACCGGCTTCTTGTAGCGTACGTCTTGCTGGAAACGGATGTCGACGAAGTCGCCGGTCTCGACCATCTGCTTGGTGGCCTGTGCGAACCGCGCCTCGTCGCGATCGACCGGCGGGATGGAGAAGAATCCGGGCAGGAAGAACAGTGCGCCGCACACAAGCAAAAAGGCAATCGCGCGTGTGTGGCTGGCGCTGACGAAATCGATCAGCTGCACCAGGCGATTGCCCGGATTGGCCAGGTTTTTCGGCTCGCGGGGAGCGCCAAATCGAGGTCGGGGATAGCTTTCGTCCATTGGTTCCGCATACGCTGAAACCATCGTCCGGACAACCGCTTAGAGCACGATCCGGAAAAGTTGGTACAGCCGTTTCGACCGGCACGCCCTCGGAACCCGACCCGAGGGATCATGCTCAAAGGAAAGTCACTATTGCATTCTCACGACGACGGTGTCCGCTGCGCCCGTGGCATCGATCACGGTGAGCCTGGTAAAGCCCGGCCCCGGCGGATCGATCAGGCGCTGGCGGCGTCCATCGATCTCGCCGACCGAGCGCCCATTGACCAGAACGGTCATCGGTAGCGCACCGCCGGCGACCCTCACCGGCATCGGGGTAACGTCCGCCGACGAGCGGTCGACATCGATCCGCGAGCCATTCAGCGGGAACTGGATATGCAGCGCCTGCTCGCTGCCGGTCCGTACCAGTTCGCCCATGGCGCGGAACCTCCTCAGCGGCAGCGGCAGCTTGGCATTGGAGGCAATCAGCGCTCCTTTCGGCGCCTTGGGCAAGGCCGCCGGGAGTTTCCCGGTGCGGGCGAACGCATCGAACAGGATCGGAGCCGCCGAAGCGCGCCCGATCAGTCCGGGAACCGGCGCGCCATCGGGACGGCCGACCCAGACGCCGATGGTGATGCGGCCGTCGAAGCCGACCGACCAGGCGTCGCGATAGCCATAGCTCGTGCCGGTCTTGAACGCGATGCGGCCACCTACCCCGTTCTCCGGCGGCGGCGTGCCCATCAGCACGTTGGCGACCTGCCAGGCCGCAACCTGATCCATCAGCCGCATCGGCTCGCGCGCATCCGATCGCGTGTCCATGATCTCGCGGAGCGGCCTCGTGGTGCCGAGCCGCGGCAAGCCGGTATAGAGCAGCGCCAGATCCTGCAAGGTGACGCCGACGCCGCCGAGCCCCATCGCGAGTCCCGGCGCCTCGTCCTTCGGCAGCACCAGATTGGCGCCGGCTTGCTTCAGGCGCGACGACAGCCGGCTCGAGCCGACGCGGTCCAGCAGCGCAATCGCCGGCACATTCAACGACTGCTGCAACGCGCGCTTGATCGGCACCGTGCCCTGATAGGTCATGTCGAAATTTTCCGGCGCATAGGAGCCGAAGCGGATCGGCCGATCCTCGATCAGGCTTTCCGGATGCACAAAGCCGTCCTCGAAGGCGAGCCCATAGATGAACGGTTTCAGCGTCGAGCCCGGCGAGCGCACCGCGCGGGTCATGTCGACCTGCCCGGCCCGGCTCGCATCGAAATAACCGGCCGAGCCGACGCGCGCGAGCACGTCGCCGCTGGCATTGTCGACCACGATGATCCCGACCGAGATGTTCTGGCCAAGCGCAATCGCGCGGTCGCGCGCCAAAGCCTCCAGCACCTTCTGCAAATTCGCATCCAGCGTCAGCTGGATGACCTGAGCATCCTTCATGGTGGCGATGGCCTGATCGGCCGAATGCGGTGCCAGGATCGGCATCGGCTTGCGCATCTTCGGCACCGGCGTGGTCTTGGCCTGCTCGGCGTCCTCGGCCGTGATGCGGTGCTCCGCGATCATCCGATCGAGCACACGGTCGCGTGCGGCCCGCGCCGCCTCGGGATAGCGATCGAGCCGCCGCGTCTCCGGCGATTGCGGCAGCGCCACCAGCAGCGCGGCTTCGGCGAGCGACAGCCGCTTCGGCTCCTTGCCGAAATAGGCGATGGAGGCGGCGCGAATGCCTTCGAGATTGCCGCCGAACGGCGCCATTGCGAGATAGAGGTTGAGGATCTCGTCCTTGCTGAGCTGCCGCTCGATCTCGATCGCGCGCACGATCTGGTGCAGCTTGGCATAGAAGGAGCGATGGTGCGCCGGCTCTTCCATCAGCCGCGCCAGCTGCATGGTGATGGTCGAGCCGCCGGAAACGATGTGGCCGCGCGTTGCGAGCTGAAACGCCGCGCGCGCCAGCGCCAGCGGATCGACGCCGGCATGCTCACGGAAGCGCTGGTCTTCATAGGCGAGCAGCAGATTGAGATAGGTCGGATCGACGTCCTTTTTCGCATCGACCGGCAGCCGCCAGCGGCCGTCCGCCATCGCATAGGCGCGCAAGAGTTTTCCGTTGCGGTCGATCACGGTGGTGGAGACTCGCCTGGCCTCCGAAAGCGGAAGTGGCCCAAGCGAGGCAACCCACGCGGCGAAGGCGATACAAACGCACAGGGCCACCACGCCCAGCGCGGCCACGGCACGAACAACCGGCCTCTTTCTCCGCTCGTCATGCCCGGGCTTAACCCGGGCATCCACGACTTTGTCTTCCGCGCGCGAAGACGTGGATGGCCGGGCCTTCGCCGCGCCGAAGGGGCTTCGGCCCCGCAGGCGGGTCAAGCCCGGCCATGACGATGGAGTATGTAGCTCACCTTCGCTCATTTCGCCGGACGCACCTCGACAGTTCCCGTGCCGCTACGGCCGTAGCGCGAGGGATTGTACATGTCCTCGACACAGGCCTGCGGCAGCACATATTTGCCCGGCGTGACCGCACGGACAACATAGGCGACCGTGAATACCGACTTCGAGTCGCCGGCACGGTCGAGCGCCGCGGTGAAGCGGTCATCACGGAACTCGGTGTTAACGGGATCCTGGCCATCCTCGATCCAATCCAGCGTGCCGCTGTCGCCCGACGACACCAGATGCGGGTTATCGATCTCCAGGCCCGCCGGCAAATAATCCGACACCATGATGTGGGCATATTCCGGCTTCGGCTCGGTGATCTTCAACACCACCGCGAAGCGGTCGTTCTGCTTTGCCGTGGAGATGTCGACCGGCTTGCCATCGAGCGTGAAATAGCTGCGCTCGATCTTGAAGCCATTGGAGGCTGCCGGCTCCGGCGTGACCGGCGATCCCGATACCGAGACCACCGCCTGCACCGGCGCATCGCCGATGTTGGTGATCTTCAGCGGCTGGCCGTTCAGCTCCATTGCCTTGTAGTTGCGATAGAGCGCCTGCTTGATCGCCGTGCCGTTGAGATCGAGCGCCATGGTCTCTTTCGCAAGCGCGCGCGCGGCCAGCACCATCCACGCATTTTCCTGCGTGGAGGTATAGGGCGTCAGCCCGCGCGCCGCTTCAACCCGCATCACCGCCTGTGTCAGCGTCGCACGCGGCGCGTTGCCTTCGGAGGCGAGCGAGACGAATGCCGCGGCATCGCGCAGCGCCGAGCCGTAATCGACGCGGCCGAAGGTCAGCACCGGCTTCGGGGTCAGGTCATCGAGCGCCGAGGCATAGACCCGCTCGGCACGGTTGCGGTCGCCGACCAGCGCCAGCGCGGCCGCGAGCTGTGACTTGGCAATTGGCGTTGCCAGATCATTCAGCTTGGTGTCGGCGAGGTAGCGGAGATCGCCGACCGGGGCGGCGCCATTGCGCGCGAGCACATAGAGGCCATAGGCGAGATTGCGCCCGCCATCCTTCTCCGGTTCCTGGGCGTTGACGACCGAATTTCTGACACGGTCGAGCGCGCTCTTGAACAACACATCCGGCACCGCAAATCCCTTCTCGCGGGCGCGGGTCAGGAAGTCCGTGACGTACGCGTCGAGCCAGGCATCGTCGCCGCCGGCGGACCATAGGCCAAACGAGCCATTGGAGCCTTGTCGCGCCAGAAGCCGCTCGATCGCGTCCTTGATGCGCTGGTCGACATTCTCGTCCTGCGCCAGATGCGCCCCGGTCGCGAGCTCGTTGACATACAGCAGCGGCATGGCGCGGCTCGTGATCTGCTCCGAGCAGCCGTGCGGATAGCGGTCGAGCGCTTGCAGGATGGTCGCCGCATCGAGCGCGGTCGACAGCCCGACCGAGAGCGAGACGCTGCCGGTGCCTGGCACGAGATCGCTGAACATATCAGCCGTCAGCGTCAGGCTCTCACCCTTCGCCAAGGTGCGGATCGAGCGCCGCGCCAGCACTTGCGTCGCCGGCTTCACGTCGAGCGCGTAATGCCGCGCCAGCGTCAGCCCGTTCGGCCCGCTGATGGAGACATCGAGCTCCGCCTTGCCGGCGCCGCCGGTATCGAGGCCGAGCGTCATCGAGCTGCGCTGCTTGGCGTTCAGCTTCAGCGTGGTCGAGGCATTGCCCGCCACCTTGACTGTGCCCGTCGCGTTGACCTTGACCACATAGTCGCCGGCAGTGCCTTCGACATTGTCGAGGTCCATGCTCATGGTGCCGTGGTCACCGGTGAGCAGGAAGCGCGGCAATGTCGCGGTCAACACCACGGGATCGCGCACGATCACGTCGGTGGTGGCGCGCCCGAGTTTGGTGGCGCTCCACGCCACTGCCATCACGCGCGCAGTGCCCGCGAAATCCGGAATGTCGAAGCTGACCTCGGCGGTGCCGTCAGCTCCGACCGTGACGATGCCGGAATAGAGCGCCAGCGGCTTCTGCGTCGGCGGCGAGCCCTGCAGCTCGGCGCCGGAATCGCCACCGGTCTTGAGCTGGCCGCGCCCGCCCTGCATGCCGTCGATCAACTGGCCATAGAGGTCGCGGATTTCGGCGGTGAGCCGGCGCTGGCCGAGATAGTAATCATCCGGCGCCGGCGGCTTGTAATTTGTCAGGTTGAGGATGCCGACATCGACGGCGGCGATCACCACCTTGGCGTCCTCGCCGGGGTTGAGCCCGCCGAGATTGACCGGAATCTTCAAAGTCGAGTTCGGCCGCACCAGGGCCGGCGGTGAGAGCGAGACCTGCAAGGTCCGCGCCTGCTTGTCGATCCCGAACCATTTCAGTCCGATCGCCCGTCCCGGCATGCGTTGCGCGGCCGTATCGAGCGGACGGCGCAAGGTCGCCATCACATAGGCGCCGGTGCCCCAATCATGGCCAATGGAAATCCTGACTTGCGAGGTTCCTTCCCTGACATCGACGCTCTGCGTCGTCAGCAGGCGGTCGCCGAGCACATTGACGGTGAGCTTGCCCGCGGTGCGCGCATTAACCGATACCACCATGGTGTCGCCGGAGGTGTATTGCGGCTTGTCGATCGAGGTTTCCAG
>Ga0207661_10002154_pt1 | contig 13560 bp, 9 predicted proteins | sample KBSC713LmetaG_FD_184337 | JGI IMG/M metagenome (GOLD analysis project Ga0207661, IMG submission 184337) | Corn rhizosphere microbial communities from Kellogg Biological Station, Michigan, USA - KBS C7.1-3L metaG (SPAdes) (version 2) | ecosystem: Host-associated > Plants > Roots > Rhizosphere ... | reverse complement strand
CCACGAACAGGATCGCGTTGACGGCCAGCACGATCACCAGCGGCGTCAGCCCGAGGTTGCAGTACACCGCGACGATCGCCGCGCCCACCACCGTGCCGATCACGAAGAGCTTGTACTTCCCGACGGCGTCGGCGACCTTGCCCAGCAGCGGCCCCGCGATCAGCGTGACCACGCCCGTCGCCATGTAGATGATGGGAAGCTTCGTCAGCGGGATGCCCAGGTTGTTGACCGTGAACGTGCTGCCGAACGGCATCAGCATGAAGCCGCCCGTCGTCAGCATCGTGGTCGCGAGGAACGTGCGCAGGTAGCGCCCCTGGCTGATCGTCGCGGCCAGGTGCATCACCGGATTCCGCGTCGACGGCACCTTCAGGTGCTCGACGATCGGCTGCAGGCGGGCGGCGATGATCAGTCCGACCGGCGCGCCGATCACCAGGATCATGATGAAGGGGGCGTGCCAGCCCCAGTGGTTCGACAGGAACACGCCCAGCGGCAGCCCCATGACCTGGCTGGCCGCGAACGACGTCTGGATCGTCCCCATCACGCGCCCGCGAACCTCCAGCGGAAACAGGTCGGCGATGATCGCCATGGCGACCGACCCGATGACGCCGCCGAAGATGCCGGTCACGATGCGCGCGCCCAGCAGGAACGCGTAGCTGGTCGCCAATCCGCACAGCAACGTGCCCAGCAGAAAGCCCGCGTAGAAGAAGAGCAGCAGCCGCTTGCGATCGAACCTGTCGGCGAACCCGGCCGCGAGCAGGCCGGACACGCCGGCCGCGAACGCATAGGCCGACACGACAAGTCCGAACTGCCGCGTGGTGATGTGCAGCTCTTGCAGCAGCAGCGCCCCCAGCGGGCTGATGATCATGAAGTCGAGGATGATCGTGAACTGCAGGAACGCGAGAACGGCGACGACGAACTTCTGGTAGCGCGTGAAAACCGGCGGCATTGCGCGCGTAAAGGTACGGGGCGCACCGCCTCCGTGCCACCCCCGAGTCCGTTACTTGTTCGCTCGAGGGAACGCGCCGACAATGGCGGGTCGAGGGAGGGATCATGAGTCGGCTGGGGCCATCGCTCGTCATCGCCGCCGCGCTCGCTGCCGCGGGCTGCGACGACCGCTCGGACGTCGCGTCGTGCACCATCTCGGGGTCCGCGGACGCGGGCGTCGCGCAAACGACCTGCTGGGAGCTCAGCGGGCTCACCGCGGAGAGTCGGCACGTCTTCAGCGACAGCTGCTTCGTTTCCACCGCGCAGTTCGGGGAGGACGCCACCGCGCGCCTGGCATACGCGCCGTGCCCACGCGCCGGCGCGCTGGGCGGCTGCCGCCTGAACGCTTCCTCGGACACAACGTTCTGGTACTACGCCGGCGGTCAGTACGCCGCCGACGACATCCCGGCGTTGTGCGTTCAGATCAACGCGACGTTCGTGGCGCCCTGAATCAGGGGGCCTGCAGGGTCATGTTCGCGACCGGAAAGTCCACGCTGCCCTGGCCGCCGCCGACCTCGACGAGGAGCTGCGCCTGGTCCATCTTCCCCAGCGTCATGCCGGCCGCGGCCCAGGCCTTGAAGTGCTCGGTCACCGAGATCTGCCCGCACGTGCGCGCGGTCATCCGGACGCTGTAGAACTGCACCCAGTTGGAGACGCCGGGGCACTTCGATCCGCCGGTGCCGCTCGTGTTGCGCGTGTACAGGATGTACTGCCCACCGTCGATCGTGACCGTACCCTTGTTGGTCGTGTTGCCCGGATTGACCGGCATCTTGTTGAAGGAGTCGTCGACGATATAGAACTCGACGCACGGCGAGACCGACCACCCGTACATCCCGATGTACGAATAGCCGCCTCCCGAGCCCGTCTTCTTCGAGGCGTACTGGGCGGTGACGGTCCCCAGCGCGTCGTACGTCTTGGTGGCGTTCCACTGCAGGCCGAGGCGCGCCAGGTAGTCGCCGGAGTTGTTCCACGACGCGCTGAACGCCGGAACGCTGAAGGTCGTGATCGTCCCGGGGCTGGAGTTCGTCCAGATCGTCCAGTTCATGCCGGCGGCGGTGCCCGACGCGTTCGACGACGTGTGCGCCGTCCCGCCGCTCGGGAGCGTCGCGTTGCAATCGATCGCGACGCTGCCGCCCCCGCCGGTCGTGCCCGCGGTGCCCGTCGCCCCGGCGGTCCCGGTCACGCCCGCGGTGCCCGTCGTCCCGCCGCGCCCGGCGGCGCCGGTCGTCCCCGCCGTTCCCGTCGTCCCGCCGCGCCCGGCGAGGCCGGTCGTTCCGGCCGTGCCCGTCGTGCCGCCGCGTCCGGCAGCCCCGGTCGTGCCCGCGGTGCCCGTCGTCCCGCCGCGTCCGGCGGCGCCGGTCGTGCCCGCGGTGCCCGTCGTGCCGCCGTGGCCCGCTTCGCCGCTCGCGCCCGCGGGGCCCGAACCCGCCGAGCCGCTCACGCCGGCCGATCCGGTGCTGCCGCCTTCGCCGGATCCGATCGAGCCGCCGTTTCCGACGGTGCCGGCCGTGCCCGGTCCGGTGCCGCCCGTCGATCCACCGCCGGTGGTTCCCGCGCTGCCGCCGGATGTTCCGGCGGTGCCCGTCTCGTCGCCCGCGGGCTCCGAGGCGGCGCACGCGGCGAAGGCCAGCGCGGCGAGGCACGAGCTGAAGACAAAGAAAGCGCTATAGGACCGGCGAGGGGGGGTCATCGGCAATTAAGGATTCCCGGGTTGGTGAAAATCGATTCCGGTTCGGAGTTATTTTTGTGCCGATCGCAGGGGCAGGGCTTCGATTTTTCGGTGCCCACCGCGCCATCTGTGCGGCGCTGTAGGACTTCCGCCGACGCCCGCCCACCATGTGCGCCGCACCGTCGGTGCGGGTCTTGCCTCGACGGGGAGCGTCGTTACTGTCGTTCGGGCGCACAGAGGACCAATCGGGACAGGGTGAATGTGGATCGTCCGTCTGGCCCTGCGTCGCCCGTACACGGTCCTCGTCGCCGTGCTGGCGGTCGTCCTCTTCTCCGGACTGGCGCTGACGAAGTTGCGGCGGGACGTCCTGCCCAACATCGACATCCCGGTCGTCAGCGTCATCTGGAACTACCCCGGCCTCTCCGCCGACGACATGGAGAAGCGGATCGTGTTCATCACCGAGCGCGCCCTCTCGACGACGGTCGGCGGGATCTCGCGCATCGAATCGCAGTCGCTGTTCAGCACCGGCCTCGTCCGCGTCTACTTCGAGGAAGGGGCTGACATCGGCGCGGCCATCGCGCAGATCAACGCCGTCTGCAACACGGCCCTGCGCATCATGCCCCCGGGCATCACGCCGCCGACGATCCTCCAGTACAACGCCTCGAACGTTCAGGTCGCGCAGCTCACGATCAAGAGCGACAGCCTCAGCGAGCAGGAGCTGTTCGACTACGGGCTGAACTTCCTCCGGCTGCGCCTGTTCACGATCCCGGGCCTGTCGACGCCCGCGCCGTTCGGCGGGCGCAGCCGCCAGGTGATGGTCGACCTCGCGCCCCGCCAGATGCAGGCGCGCGGCGTGTCGGCCCAGGACGTGGTGGCCGGGCTCGCGAGCAACAACGTCATCCTGCCGGCGGGGCAAGCGCGCATCGGGGGCACCACCTACGACGTGCTGATGAACTCATCGCCGCCGACGATCCCCGACTTCAACGCGATGCCGTTGAAGGTGGAGAACGGCATGACGGTGCTGCTCGGCGACGTCGCCCACGTCCACGACGGCTTCGCCGTGCAGACCAACATCGTCCACGTCAACGGGCGCCGCGCGACGTACCTGTCGATCCTGCGCAAGGCCGGCGCGTCCACGCTGAGCGTCGTCGACTCGGTCCGGAACCTGCTGCCGTCGATCAAGGCGTCCGCGCCCAAGGGCGCCGATCTGTCCATCGACTTCGATCAGTCGCTGTTCGTGCGCGCCGCCATCGGCAGCGTCCTGCGCGAGGCGGTGATCGCGGCGGTGCTGGTGTCGCTGATGATCCTCTTCTTTCTCGGCAGTTGGCGTTCGGTCGTCATCGTCTGCACGTCGATCCCGGTCGCGCTGCTGGTCGGCGTCATCGGGCTGTTCCTGACCGGACAGACGCTGAACCTGATGACGCTGGGCGGCCTCGCGCTGGCCGTCGGGATGCTGGTCGACGACGCGACCGTCGAGATCGAGAACATCCACCGCAACCGGCTGACCGGAAAGCCGCTGACCGTCGCGATCCTGGACGGCGCGCACCAGGTGGCCGTGCCCGCGCTGGCCGCGACGCTGACGATCTGCATCGTCTTCTTTCCGGTCGTGATGCTGGAGGGACCGGCGCGCTACCTGTTCGTGTCGCTGGCGCTGGCCGTCGTGTTCTCGATGATCGCGTCGTACCTGCTGTCGCGGACGCTCGTCCCCGCGCTGGCGCGCCGCCTGCTGGGCGCGCAGCACGAGGGAGAGTCGCGCTTCAACCGCTGGCGCGATCGGCAGTTCGAACGCCTGCGCGGCGCGCACCACGGGCTGCTCGCGGCCTGCCTGGCGCGCCGCCGGCTGTTCCTCGGGGGCGTCCTGATCTTCAGCGTGGCCAGCCTGCTGCTGGTGAAGATCGTGGGCTTCGACTTCTTCCCGTCGGTGGACACCGGGCAAATGCGCCTGCACGTGCGCGCGCCCGTGGGCACGCGCATCGAGGACACCGAGGGCGTCGTCGCGTCCGTCGAGGCGGAGATCCGCCGGATCATCCCCGCCGACGAGCTGGACATGATCAACGACATGATCGGCGTCCCGACGTTCTACAACCTCGCGTTCGTCTCGACCGACAACGTGGGCGAGCAGGACGCCGAGGTGCTGGTGCAGCTGAAGAAGACGCACCGTCCGTCGCAGGAGTACATGACGCGCATCCGGCGCGAGCTGGGCGAGAGGTTCCCCGACGTGCAGACGTACTTCATGCCCGCCGACGTCGTCACGCAGGTCCTCAACTTCGGCGTCTCGTCGATGATCGACGTGCAGATCGAAGGCAGGGACCCGGACGCCATCTACGGCGTCGCGCGGACGATCGCCGCGAAGGTGCGCCGCGTGCCGGGGACGGAGGACGTGCGCATCAACCAGGTGTTCGACCACCCGGCGCTGCGGCTGGAGGTCAACCGCCAGCAGGCGATGCAGCGCAACATCGGCTTCCGCGACATCGCGGGCAGCGTGCTGACGTCGCTCAGCTCGTCGCAGCTCTCCAGCCCGAACTTCTGGGTCAACCCGCAGAACGGCGTGAACTACATCGTCGCGGCGCAGACGCCGATCGCGCAGATGGCCAGCGTCGACGATCTGCTGGGCACGGCGGTGACGCCCGCGGGCGGCCTCGTGCAAGCGAGCGCCACCGCCCCGGGCGCGAACCCGAACCCGGCCACGTCGGGCACCAGCACGCTGGGCCCCACGGCGACGGACGCGCCTTACCTGGGCGGCGTCGCGCGCCTGGTCCCGACCCGGAACCGCGCGTCGATCAGCCACTACACCGTCCAGCCGATCGTCGACGTTCAGGCGTCGGTCCACGGCCGCGATCTGGGCGGCGCGACCAGCGAGATCCAGAAGATCGTCGACGACGTGAAGTCGCCCGCCACGTCGCGCATCACCATCCGCGGTCAGGCGCAGAGCATGCGCGAATCTTTCGTCAGCTTCGGGCTGGGGCTGATCGTCGCGATCGCCCTCGTCTACCTGCTGCTGATCGTGCTTTTTCAATCCCTGCTGGATCCGCTGATCATCATGGTGGCGGTGGTCGGGGCGTTCGTGGGGATCGCCTGGATGCTGGCGATCACGGGCACCACGCTGAACGTCGAGTCGTTCATGGGCGCGATCATGGCGATCGGGATCGCGGTGTCGAACTCGATCCTGCTGGTCAGCTTCGCCAACCAGTCCCGCGCCGAGGATCCGACGCTGACGGCGCTGGACGCGGCGCTGAACGCGGCGTCGACGCGGCTGCGGCCGGTCCTGATGACGGCGCTCGCGATGATCCTGGGCATGCTGCCGATGGCGCTCGCGCTGGGCGAGGGCGGCGAGCAGAACGCGCCGCTCGGGCGGGCCGTCATCGGCGGCCTGCTGATGGCGACGCTGGTGACCCTGCTGGTCGTGCCGACCGTCTACGTCATCCTGCGGCGGAAGCCGCCGACGGCGCACGCGCTGGACGAGAAGTTCGCGCGCGAGTCACGCGGCGCAGCGGCCGGAGCGGTATCGGGATGACCGAGGACGCGATCCGCCCCCCGGGCGCCCACGCGCACCGCGGCTTCGTGTGGGGCGGCGGCCTCGCCCTGCTCGTGACGGCGATTGTCGTCGTGCTGTTGTTCTGGCGTCACGACCGGGCGCTCGGGCGCGAGGCGGCGCAGCGGCAACAGCAGCTGGATCGCGGGCCGCGCGTGTTCGTGACCGAAGCGCGCGCCGCGCCCGCGTCGCGCGCGGTGACCTTGCCGGGCAACGTCCGCGGGTTCCTGCAGTCGACCGTCTACGCGAAGATCGCCGGCTATGTGAAGTCGATCAGCGTCGACAAGGGCGACCGCGTGAAGGAGGGCCAGGTGCTGGGCGTGCTGGAGTCGCCCGAGGTCGACCAGCAGGTCGCGGCCGCCGAGGCTGACGCGGCGGTGAAGCGGCGGACCTTCGAGCGCTACCAGCAGCTCGTGAAGAAGGACTTCGTCTCGGTCCAGGACTTCGAGACCGCGCGCGCGCAGTACGAGGTGTCGCTGGCGACGCTGAAGCAGACGAAGGCGCTGCTCGGCTACGCGACGCTGCGGGCGCCGTTCACCGGCATCGTCACCGCACGCTACGTGGACCCGGGCGCGCTGGTCCCGGCCGCGACCGGCTCGACCGAGAGCGCCCTGCCCCTCGTCGAGGTCGCGGATCTGCGCCGCCTGCGCGTGCTGGTGTTCCTTCAGCAGGACGCCGCGCCGTTCGTCCACGCGGGCGACCCGGTCGAGATCCGCGTCGACGAGCAGCCCGACGTCTGCGTCGCGGCGCCCGTGAGCCGCTGCGCGAGCGCGCTGGATCCGCGGACGCGCACGATGCTGTGCGAGATCTGGCTGGAGAACGAGCACCGCCTCTTCCCGGGCACGTTCGTGCACGCGACCTTTCGCCTCGTCGCGCCGCGCACGCCCGTGATCGATTCGAGCGCCCTCGTCCTGCGCAACCACAAGCCCAGCGTCGGCGTCGTCCGCGACGAGCGCATTCACTTCGTCCCGGTCCGTCCCGGGCTGGACGACGGGAAGACCGTCCAGATCGTCGACGGGCTTCACGCGGGCGAGCGCATCGTCCTCGCGCCGCCCTCGGAGCTCGCGGAGAACGACCTGGTTCAGGCGGTCGAACGGCAGGCGCCGCCGACGCCGGAGACGGGCGCGGCCACCACGAAGCCGGGCGGCGACCCGCCCTGCGGCAAGAGCAGCGAGACCGGCGCGACCGACGGGACCGGCCCGGCCGGCGGCGCCCCGAAACCCCGACGCCCCTCGGGTGCGACGGGAGGCTGACGATGCGGATCGGCCCTGGGATCGCGGCCGCGATCTGCGTGGCGTGGGCGGGGCGGGCCAACGCGGAACCGCCCGCGTCGCAGCGGCTCACGCTGAAGGACGCCATCGCGATCGCGCGGGCCAACCACCCGAACGTCGAAGCGGCCAGCGGCCAGGTCACGGCGTCGTACGGGCGGAAGCAGCAGGCGCTCGCGCGCTTGCTGCCGTTCGTCCAGGCCGGCGTCACCTACCAGCCGACGACGCCGAACCTGGTCGTCACGCCCGCCGAGTCGCGCGCGCTGTTCGCGTCTGCCGGCACGGTGACCGTGAACGACGCGGCCGGCAACCCGGTGGTGGTCAGTTGCCGGAACCCGGGCATGGGCCCCTGCGAAGCCGTGACGGCGCCGCCGAACAGCTGGACGATGCAGAGCTTCTGGCTGATGAACGTCGGCCTGGCCTGGACCGCGTGGGACTGGGGGCGCTCGATCTACGGATACCGCAGCGCCGGCGATCTCGCGGCCGCGGCCGACGTCGGCGTGCGCGCGGCGTCGCAAGACGTCGCGTTGCAGGTCGCGTTCGCGTTCTACAGCGTGATCGCGGCGGCCGAACAGGTCGCCGTCGCCGAGGACGCGCTCAAGACCTACGGCGCGCACCTGGCGCAGACGCGCGCGCTTCACGACCAGGGCCTGCGCACCGGCATCGACGTCGCGACCGCCGAGTCGGCCGAGGCGCAGGTGGAGATCGGGCTCGCCCGGGCGCGGGCGGCGCAAACGGCGGCGCGCGCGCAGTTTCAGGTCGCGCTGGGCGTCGATCGGTGGCGCGACTGGCAGCTGGTCCCCGAGCCTTCGGCTTTCGATCTGCAGGCGGACGACGATCGAAACGCAGACGCGCCGACGGGCACGCTGGTCGACGCCGCCGAGTCGCGCCGGCCCGAGATGGAGCAATACCGGCTGCAGGTGCGCGGTCTGGCGAGCGCGGTGTCGGCGACGCGCGGTTCGTACCTGCCGCAGCTCACGCTGAGCATCGGCCCGACCTGGGCGGGCCGCGAGCTCGGGTCGCTGACGCCGAACCTGACCGGGATGATCTCGCTCGGCTATCCGGCAGCGGGCATGAGCCCGTTGCTCGTCCACGGGCAGACGCGCGAGGCCGAAGGCGCGCTCACCGTGGCGCGCGCCCAGGCACGGGCCACGGTGGACGCCGTGCGATCGGAAGCGGTGACCGCGCAGGCGTCGCTGGTCGCGGCGCGCGACGAGCTTCGCTTCGCGCGCCGCCTGGTCGAGACGTCGGCGCGCCAGCGCGCCCTCGCCGAGGGCCGCTACCAGACCGGCGTCGGCAACGTCATCGAGCTCTACGACGCCCTGCTGACCGACGTGAACGCGCGCTCGCAGCTCGTCCAGGCGCACCTGGATCTCGCGTCGGCGCGGGCGCGGCTACGCCACGCGGTTGGGCAAGAACCGTAGCGTTGCGTGACTGGCGCACCGCCCCGTTTCTGTTGCGATTTCGGCAACAACAAAGGCCTGGGAAGCAACGCTTCCAGGTCTGCTCAAGCATAAAAGTTAGTCATATCTATTACGATTTTATCTGGCGCGAATCGTGCTTGGCTCGGGTACACCCCCGATGCACAAGCACCATCCGTCTGCCTGGATCGCCGCCGCCGGCCTCGGCTTCGTCGCACTCAATGGTTGTCAGGGCTCCCTCGGTGACACGACCAACGGCGCCAGCGACGACGCGCTGATGGCGACCAACGGTCTGACCGCCATCAACGGCCTGTCCGTCACCAACGGCCTCTCGGTCACGAACGGCCTCTCCGTCACCAACGGCCTCTCGGTCACGAACGGTCTCTCCGTCACGAACGGCCTCATCACCACGGCCGACGGACGCAAGACGATCGAGTACCTCGTGCGCTGCGCGCTTCCGACCGGTCACAAGATCAACAAGACCTACGCCGGCGTCGCCTACTCGTTCGCCGGCAGCATCGGCCTCGCGCCCGAGTGGGAGACCGGCGCCTGCAACACCGCCTGCCAGGAGGCGGTGAGCGCCTGCATGATGGCGCACGTGAACACCACCGGGCAGCACATCGCCCTCTGGATGGTCGGCAGCAGCCCGGCGCTCGGCTGGGGCTACACGACCGACTACCCGTACCAGGAGGGGTCGTTCTTCGGGAACATCTTCATCAGCCCGCCGGTCGCGAACTACTGCAACGGCAGCGACTTCAACTCCGCCATCGTCCCCGGCCGCCTGGGCGCGATGCAGACGGGCTCGCCGTACAAGAACCCGTTCGCGGGCACCGGGTACTGCCGCGACAACTGCGTGGGCGTCACGGGCTACACGCACTACGACGCGATGGGGAACCCGGACGTTCCCGACGGCTTCACGAAGTGCGGCACGCGGTCGCGCGTCGTCACGGTCTATCGCGAGTTCGACCCCGCGACGGACTACAAGCTGTGCAACCGCCAGAGCGGCCTCTGCATGGACGTCGCCGGGAACGCCACCACCAGCGGCGCGGCGTTCGACCAGATCGCGTACGCGAGCCTGCCGCGGCACAAGTTCCGGATCGTGAAGAACGGTCCTTTCTACTACTCGTTCAAGGTCGCGAGCACCGGCATGATGGTGTCGCTGGCGTCGACCACGTTGCCCGAGACGTCGCTCCCGCCGGTGAAGCAGTACGCCGTCGGCAGCACCGCCGCGTTCCAGGGCTGGTTCGCGTCGCCCACGGGCGACGGCTACTTCCGCCTCTGTTCGGACCAGACGTTCCACTGCCTCAGCGTCGGCAGCACCGCCAGCGGCGCGGCGATCCAGGGCCGGCCCTCGACGACGTCGGGGCTGAACATGGACTGGAACATCCTTCCCGCCAACTGATGCGCGTGCGGGCCGGTCCCGCGCGCCGTCAGTTGACGATCAGCTTCTTGCAGCCCGACGGGCAGGGCATGCCGATGTTCACGCCGTCGTCGCAGTCCTCGTAATCGGTCTGGACGACGCCGTCACCGCAGTACTCGCCCAGCTTGCAGCCGGGCCCGCAGACGCCGTAGCCGCCGACGTTCTTGCCGTCGTCGCACTCCTCACCGATCCCGACGATGGCGTCGCCGCAGACGGGACGGCACTCGCTGGGCGCGGCGTTGAACCCGCTCAGCGTCAGCCGGTACGACGAACCGCTGGTCTGGCGCTCGGCCTGGAACACCGCGACCTCGTAGACCTGGCCGTTCATCAGGCCGAACATCGCGGGGCGGCCGGCGCCGCCGAACGTGACCGAGCCCTGGACCGGCGTGTGGATGCCGCCGAGATCGACGGCGAGCTTGCGGTTGATGAACAGCCAGACGTCGTCGTCGCCGGTGAAGTCCAGCGTGTACATCGTGTTCGCGTCGTACTGGAACCAGTAGCGGACCTCGCTGGTGAAGCTGAAGTTGTGCTTCGGCATCCCCGCTTCGGCGTTGTAGTTCGCGTCGTAGGGCGGTGCCAGCGTCGCGCTGCTGCGTTCGGTCGCGGGCGTGAAGTTGTCGCCGTCGACCGGAAAGAACACCGGCGTCCCGTCGAGCCGGGCGGTTTCGTAGGTCGCGCGGTAGCTGGTGCCCGATACCATGCACATCACCCGCGTCAGGCCCATCGCGTCCATCTTGTCGCAGTCGGTGGTCCCGTAGCGCGACGTGCACGGGATCGCCATGCCCGTCGTCGCGTCCATCTTCTCCTCGCCGACGTTGCCGCAGTAGTAGGCGGGCGCGGTGACGACCCACTGCTCGCAGTTGGGGCCGTAGCGGTTCACGTACGCACCCTTCCCGTTGCTGCACAGGGTGAGCTTGCTCGCGGTCGTGTGGTTCGTGCCCGCGGTGTCCCGGTACCAGGTCGAGAACGTCGCGACGGATGCGACGTAGCTGTTGGCGACGTTGCCGACGTAGACGGGCTTGCCGTCGGCGTCGAGGTCCGTCTTCACCATCCCCGGCAGCGCGGTCATCCGACCCGTCGCGCTCGGCTCGAAGTCCGTCGGGTTGTGGAGGCGAAAGTCGCGGTAGACGACCGGCACCACCATCGTGTCGCCCAGCGCGGGCTGCTTGCACATGAAGCCGGGTTCGATCTTGCAGTCCGCCGTGCAGCCATCGCCGTCGACGTTGTTACCGTCGTCGCACGCTTCGTTGACGACGATGCCGTCGCCGCAGCGGGACATGCACGAGCCCGTCTTGCAGTCGGGCTCGTTCTGGCAATCGGCCGAGCAGCCGTCGAACGGCAGCGCGTTGCCGTCGTCGCACCCCTCGGCGCCTTCGACCTTCTTGTCGCCGCAGGTGGTGTGCGAGCAGGTGCTGGGGCTGCCGCTGCACTTCCAGCCGAGCTCGATCTTGCAGGTGTCGGAGCAGCCGTCGCCGGCCTTCACGTTGCCGTCGTCGCACAGCTCGGGCAGCACCGCGACACCGTCGCCGCAGCGGGCGACCCGGTGGCAGGGCGCGCCCGGGGGCGCGCACGAGAAGCCGGGGTCGACGGTGCGGCAGTCGGCGGCGCACCCATCGTCACCGACGGCGTTGCCGTCGTCGCAGGCCTCATCCTGGCTGCGGACGCTGTCGCCGCACGCCGAGTGCGGCGGGGCGATCGAGATCTCGGCGGTCTTGATGTCGACGGGCGAGTAGCCGTCCGGGTTGGTCACGACGCCGCCGTCGTGACCGCCGGTCCCTCCCGTGCCGGTGGGAGACTGGGGTTTCACGCCGGCGCAGGCTATGAGCGAGGCGCAGGCCGCAACAACGAACAGACCCGACCAGTACGTCGATCGCATGGAGAGCTCCCGAGCCCTTCAATTCCCGCTGCCCCGGAAAACGATCCGGGCGTTTTCGCGGTCATTCGTGAAGGGCCCCCGGAAGACAACCACTAGAGACGGGCGGCGTCAACGTCCGGCCCCGGCCCCAGGCGCAGCTGGCGAACGCCGCGCAGATCGAGCCGCCACACGCCGCGCAGCCGCGTCGCCGAGATCATGAGGTGGTCGCAGTCCGGGCAGCGAAACACCGCGCCCATCGCCAGATCGTAGACGAGCAGCGCGCCGATCGGCGCTTCGTGCGCGCAACCGTCGCACGTCACGACCGCCGCGGTGATCTCGAACGAGAATAGTTGATCGAGGAAACCCGCCGCGGCGTTGCCGTCGACCCGAAGATCCCCATCGATCGTCATGGCGTCCGTCCCGTCGGGCCGAAGCGTTCCGTCCACACGCGGTCCGGCGCGTGGCCGAGCCCGACCAGCGCGCTGGCCACCGCCTCGACGAACGGCGTGGGCCCGCAGACAAAGATTCGCGGCCGCTCGGCGGGCGGAAACGTGTGAGCGCGCAGCATCCCGGCGTCGATCCGTCGGCGCTCGCCCGACCAGTTCGGCGGCGCCTCGCGCGTGAGGGTCTGGACGATCGACAGGCGCGTGTCGCCGGTCGCCAGCGCGTCCAGCTCGGCGCGATAAAGGATGGCGTCGGCGCTGCGCGAGGACACGAGCGCGCGCGCCGCGACCTGCCGCCCCGCCAGCGCGCGGTGGCGCAGCATCGCCATCAGCGGGACCAGCCCCGAGCCACCCGCGATGAGCTGCAGCGGGCCGCCCGCCTCGACCGTCCAGGTGAAGTAGCCGCCGATCGGTCCGCGCAGCTCGAACCGATCGCCGCGGCGGGCTTCGCCGGCGAGGTAAGGCGACACCTCGCCGTCGTCGATCCGCTCGATCGTGAGAGTCAGCTCGCGGCGCTCGGGCGGCGACGCGATCGAGTAGCTGCGCTGCGCCTGGTAGCCGTCCTCGGCCGTCAGGCGAACGTCGACGTGCTGACCGGGCAGGTGTCCGGGCCAGTCCGCAACCGCCAGCACCAGGCTGCGCGCCGTGGGCGTCTCGTCGACGACATCGAGGATCTCGGCCTCCCGCCAGGCGAGCCGCGGGGGCGTCGTCACCGTCGGACGCAGCGTCGCGAGGACCGCCGCCTCAATCGCCGTCATAGCGCTGTTCCTTCCACGGATCGCCGCGACGGTGATACCCGAGGCCCTCCCAGAAGCCGGGCGCGTCGGCGGCCATGAAGCGAAGCCCGCGCACCCACTTCGCCGACTTCCAGAAGTAAAGGTGCGGCACCAGCAACCGCGCGGGCCCGCCGTGCTCGGGTGCGAGCGGCTTGCCGTCGTATTCGGTGGCGATCATTCCCTGCCCGCCTT
>Ga0207661_10002153_pt1 | contig 13566 bp, 10 predicted proteins | sample KBSC713LmetaG_FD_184337 | JGI IMG/M metagenome (GOLD analysis project Ga0207661, IMG submission 184337) | Corn rhizosphere microbial communities from Kellogg Biological Station, Michigan, USA - KBS C7.1-3L metaG (SPAdes) (version 2) | ecosystem: Host-associated > Plants > Roots > Rhizosphere ... | reverse complement strand
CAAGGCGACTGGTCCGTCGGCGTCGGACGTCGCGAAAGTCAAGGAACAGCTGCTGCGTGCACGCGAGGTCGAAATCAAGCAGAATGCGTACTGGGTCGGTAACATTCTCGCGCGCGACGGGGCGGGTGAAGATATCGGCGGACTGCTCGGTGCGTATGACGAAATGCTGAAGAACATTTCAGCCGCGGAGATTCAGGCTGCGGCAAAGAAGTACTTCGACACGGCGAACTATGCGCGGTTCGTGCTCTTACCGGAGAACGGAAAGACGACGCCGTAGCACAGAGTGCTGGAACTAGGCGACGGTCAACAACAACGCGTTCAATGATCAGACGATTTACCAGTTTACTCATTGCCGGGGCGGCCGTCGCGTCAGCGCAGATTCCGCAGGCAGAGTGCGCGACGCGCCGAGACGCGCTCGCAAAAAGAATCGACAGCGGCGTCGTCGTGGCGTTTGGTGGACGAACGCCAATCACGGATTTCGGTCCGTTTCACCAGATCCCGGCGTTTCACTACCTGACGAATTTCGACGAGCCGGACGCCGCGTTCGTCATGGTCGTAAGGCATGGCGCCGGCACGCCGGTCCTTTTCCTCACGCCAGCCGATCCGCGATCGGCGTTCTACTACGGGTGGCGCCCGGATACGGCGAGCGTTCGAAAGACGCTCAACATTCGCGGCCGTCCATTTCCCCAGCTCGCGGCGTTCGTCGACTCGCTCGCCGGTACCGGACTGCCATTCTACACGCTCAACGATTTCGAAGACTCTGATTTCGCGCGAACCGATTCACTGACGCGCGGTCGTGTGTTCATGAAGAGCGTCGCGGCGCGTCATTCGGGGCTCGTCGTGAAAGACGGACACGAGATCGTCAATCAGCTTCGCGCGAAGAAGAGTCCCGCCGAAATCGCGTTGCTGAAGAAAGCGGCGGAGATCAGCTCGGAAGGACATCGCGCGGCGATGACGGCGCCGCTTCCGCAGCATGAGTACGAACTGCAGGCTGCACTCGAGTATCAGTTTACGCGACTCGGCGGGACGCGTCCGGCGTATGGCTCCATTGTCGGATCGGGCCAGAACGGAACGCAGCTTCATTACATGAAAGACCGCGGCGCGACGAAGCCGGGTGATCTCGTCGTCATCGATGCTGCAGCGGAATACGAGGGCTACGCCGCGGACATCACGCGAACGTTCCCGATCAGCGGGACCTTCACGCCTGAACAGCGGAAGATGTATCAGATCGTTCGCGACGCTCAGGCGGCTGCGGAGCGCAACTCCAAGCCGGGACTCTCGGCTCAGGCAGCGCAGGACTCTTCAGTGGCCGTCCGAATGAAGGGACTCGCGGGCCTTGGACTCGTCGAGAGCGAAGACGCGTCGTTCGATCCACCCTGGCAGGCCAACTGCGATCGGACGCCGGCGCAATGCAAGCAGGGAATGTTCTGGATGATTCACGGCATCAGCCACGGCCTCGGACTCGCGGTGCACGATCCCGCGCAGTTCTCGACAGGCGATCGCACGTACAAGCCGGGCGATGTGTTCACGATCGAGCCGGGCATCTACGTCAGCACGCGCATGCTCGACGCGCTGCCCGATACGCCGAAGAACCGCGCGTTCATTGCGAAGGTTCGTTCGGCTGTCGCGAAATATGAGAATACTGGTGTTCGCATCGAAGACGACTACCTCATCACCGACACTGGACTCGAGCGACTCAGCACCGCGCCGCGCGAGATTCCGGAAATCGAAGGGCTGATGAAGCAACGTACCCGCGCTGTCGTTCCGTAACTACGGAGCGTGCGTCGATGTTCTCTGCATCAAAGCTCCAATTAGGGGCGCACCCCTTCTAATGGACGGTAATTGACGTCGAGCGCTTTGAGCCGCGCGAGATGCTGCGCCAACCGAGCCGAGAAATTCGCAAAATCCTTCCGGCCGCGAGACGTCCAGAGTGCTTCGGCAAGCGCAGCCTCGCGCGGGAACGCCATGAACTCGACGCTCTTTGGTCCTTCCATGTATTCGGTCCACACCTGTGCCTGTGCGCCGAGTATGTGGGTCGCGAACTGCGGCTCGAGGTCAGTGGGAACGGGATCGTACGAATACACCGTATCGATCGGCAGGTATCCGCCGATGGCCAACGGCTCGGCGGCGGTGTTTTGCGACTGATAGTGGTCGAAGTACGTGTGGCTGCCCGGTGTCATCACGACGTCGTGATTCGCGCGCGCGGCTGCGATTCCGCCGCCGGTTCCGCGCCATGACATGACAACAGCGTTCGGTGCGAGACCGCCCTCGAGAATCTCGTCCCATCCGACGAGACGTCGTCCCTTCGATGACAGGAAAGCATCCATCTTCGTCGTGAACCAGCTCTGAAGCTCGTTCTCGTCTTTCAGGCCGAGCGCTTTCATGCGCTCCTGCGCGCGAGGGCTGACCTTCCACTGCGCCTTCGGTGCTTCATCTCCACCGATGTGAATGAACTTCCCGGGAAAGAGCCCGATCACCTCGGTGAGAACGTCCTGCACGAATGCGATCGTCGTGTCACTCGGGTTGAGGATGTAGTTCGTTACTCCCCACATCGTCCAAGGCTTGATGGTGTCGCCGAAGTTGCCGAGCACAGGATACGCTGCGATCGCGGCCTGTGAATGTCCCGGCATTTCGATCTCAGGGACGATTGTCACGAATCGATCGCGCGCGTACGCGACAATCTCTCGAACGTCGTCCTGCGTGTAGTACCCGCCGTGACGCTTCTTGTCGAACGGTGCGTGCGTCGTATCGCGCACCATGTGTCCGACGATCGTGCTGTCGCGCCACGCGCCGATCTCGGTTAGACGCGGATACTTCTTGATCTCGATCCGCCAGCCCTGGTCATCGGTAAGATGCCAGTGGAAGGTGTTCATTTTGTGAAGCGCGATGAGATCGATGTACTTCTTCACGAATTCCTTCGGCATGAAGTGCCGCGCGACGTCGAGATGCATCCCACGCCACTGGAATCGCGGTCGGTCGATGATAGTCACGCCGGGAATCGTCCATTCGGTTCCGGCGATCGGCGCGTCACGGAATATTTCTGGTGGAAGGAGCTGTCGCAGCGACTGCGTCGCGTAGAATGCGCCGGCCGGCTTCGCTGACGTGATCGTCACGACGCCAGGCTTCACGTCGAGCCGATAACCCTCGTCGCCAAAGCTCGTGTCACGCACCGCGGCTCGACGAAACACGATTCGATTTCCACTCGACGTCACGCCGACTCGTACCGGCAACGCGAATCCCGTTGCCGGCGCGAGCGAGAACGCCAGCCGTTGCGCCACGGCCGAGTCGCCGCGGTCAGCGACGATGACAGTGCGTGCGGTGAGAGTGAAGTGTCCGCTCGCCAACTTTACTGAAGTCGGCCGGGGAATGATCGGGACGTCGGCGGTCTGCGCGCGCGATCGACAGGGCGCGAACGTCAGACCCGCGAGCATCATGAGATAACGCATGAGGCGGGAAGTTATCGCGGTTCTCTTCGACCGCGAGAGCAGTCCTTACTCATGACAGGCAAGAGGAGCACGGCAATACTGCAGGAGGCAACCAACGTACTCCGAGGACCGTGCGCATGGCACTCCGGCGCGCTTTCACGGTTGGGATTCGGTCGCTCTTCCGCGAAGACGCCGTCTCGCGAGAGCTAGACGACTCCGGGTCAGACCGCCGACTCGGTCAGTGCGGGTGAGCTCAACGAAGGTTTTGCGACCCACGGCTACTTCTCCGCGATGCGCGTCCGTCTCCTCAGCGGCCGATTCCTAACCCGCGAGGACGGCGCACAAAAAATTCGCGCGCTGTGGTCGCCGATCGTGACCGACCTGTTGCTGGCCGAGGAGGAGGCGCGCGATTGCCGAGCCGGTTGTCGTCAGCGAGGCGTTCGTGAAGCGGTTCTTCCCGAACACGAATCCAATCGCAAAGCGCTTCTGCATCGATCCGACGAACAAGACCTACTGGTTCACCATTGTCGGAGTCGTCGCCGACATGCACCGGTCCGGGCTGCTCGAACGACCCGCGATTCCCGAGTATTCCGGGCCGTATCTCGCGTCGCCGATTGGCCGAGCCGACCTACCTGTTCGCGCGAAGGGAGACCCGCTTCGCCTCGCCGCTGCCGTTCGACGCGAGATCAGCGCGGTGATTCCAAGCGCAATGATCGCGGGCGTCTCGACGGCCGACGGGCAGCTCGGCGGATTTACCGCGCAGCATCGTCTGCAAGCCTGGTTGCTCATCGCGTTTGCGATGCTCGGCTTGGCACTCGCCGGTCGGGATCTACGGACTGGTGCATTACACCGTGGCCGAGCGCACACAAGAGATTGGGGTGCGGGTGGCACTCGGCGCGACGCGGGCGGATGTCGTCGGGCTGGTTATCAGTCAGGGGATGCGCTTACCCCTCGCCGGAATCGCGCTTGGTCTTGGCCTCGCGGCATCGCTCACGCGAGTCATCTCGCATCTGCCGTTCAACGTCGGGGCGATGGATCCGATGACGTTCAATGCCGTGGGAATCATGCTGGTGCTAGTTGCCGCCGTCGCGTGCTACCTCCCTGCACGGCGAGCAGCCGGCATCGACCCCGTTCGCGCGCTCAAAGGGGGCTGAGTCGGCGATAGCGCAGAGAGGAACGAAACGCCATGTTACCGAGCGTTTTTCCCCTCTGCTTTTCGGCGATGGCCCAGACTCGACGAACATTTCTCGCGACCCTCGGCGCCGCCGCGCTCACTGCAGCGTGCGGACGCTCGGGAGCAATAGCGGCAGTGTCCGCCGCTCCCGTTGGTCGACGGAAGATCAAAGCAATTGGAATTCAACTCTACACTCTCCGTCGCCCGGCAGCCGCGGACCTCAGCCGAACGCTGAGCCAGCTCGCGAAAATCGGCTACAAGGAAATCGAGTTTGCCGGTTTCTATAACCACCCGGCGACCGAAGTGCGCGACATGCTCAAGGCGAACGGGCTGACTGCGCCGTCGACGCACATCGGGCTGAACGAAATCCAGAATACGCCGGCGAAGGTCTTCGAGGAGTCGCACATCGTCGGTCACGAGTGGATCACGGTGCCATCATTGAACGGTCGCCGCGAGACCGTGGACGACTGGAAGCGAACCGGCGATCAATTCAATAAAGCGGCCGCACAGGTGAAGGCAGCCGGGTTTCGGTTCGGCTATCACAACCACAACGCCGAGTTCAAGAAGGTCGACGGCCAAACGCCGCTGGAAATACTTCTCGCATCGACCGATCCGTCGCTCGTGTCGTTCGAGATGGACATCTATTGGGTGGTGAACGGCGGCGGCGATCCGATTGCGCTGCTCGACAAGTATCCCGATCGATTCAAGATGCTGCATGTGAAGGATTCGATGGGTCCGCCGGAACAGAAAATGGCGGACGTCGGCTCCGGAGTGATCGATTTCAAGGCGATCCTCCCGCACGCGAAGAGTGCAGAGCATTACTTCGTCGAACGAGACGACGCGATGGATCCGATCGCCTCGGCAACGAACAGTTATAAGACTTTATCAACGATGGAATTCTGATGAAACAACGTCCGGAGTACGACGTCGCGATCATCGGTTCGGGTGCGGGCGGCGGAATGGCTGCCTATGTGCTGACGAAAGCCGGAGCGCGCGTGGTGATGCTCGAGGCGGGACCGAGCTGGTTCGCGTCGAAGAATTCGCAAATGCTCACGCCGAATTACGCGACGCCACATCGCGGCGCCGCGATTCACGGCCGGCCGTTTGGCGAGTTCGATGCCTGCGACGGGGGATGGGAGATCGACGGCGAACCGTACACGAAAGCGCCGGGCACGCAGTTCAGCTGGTGGCGCGCTCGCATGCTTGGCGGTCGCACGAACCACTGGGGAAGAATCTCTCTTCGATTCGGACCGGACGACTTCCGCGGCAAGAGCATCGACGGACTCGGCGACGATTGGCCGATCGGCTACGACGACGTGAAGCCGTACTACGACAACGTCGACAAGTTCATCGGTCTCTATGGAAGCAACGAGGGGCTGAGAAATCATCCCGACGGGATCTTCCATCCGCCCCCGAAGCCTCGGTGTCACGAACTGCTCGTGAAGAAGGCGTCGGACAAGCTCAACATCACGTGCATTCCCGCTCGACTGTCGGTGATCACGAAGCCGCTGCCCGGCCGGCAAGCCTGTCACTACTGCGGCCAGTGCAATCGCGGCTGCCAGGTGAAGGCGAATTTCTCGAGCCCGGACGTGCTCATTGCACCCGCGCTCGCTACGGGCAAGCTGACGCTGATCACGAACGCGATGGCGCGCGAAGTCACCGTCGGAACGAACGGACTCGCGACGGGCGTGTCGTACATCGACAAGAACACCGGCGCGGACGAGCATGTGCGCGCAAAAGTCGTCGTGCTGGCGGCCAGCGCGATGGAAACGGCGCGCTTGTTACTAAACTCTAAATCGAGCCAATTCCCGAACGGGCTCGCGAACACGAGCGGCATCGTCGGGAAGTATCTCACCGACACGACCGGCGCGGGCGTCTCCGGATTTATCCCGGCGCTCATGGACCACATTCCGCACAACCACGACGGTGTCGGCGGAATGCACGTCTACATGCCGTGGTGGCTCGACAACAAGAAGCTCGACTTCCCGCGCGGCTATCACATCGAGGTGTATGGCGGCGCCGGTCAACCCGGGTCTGGCTTCGGCGGTGGTATTCAGCGCCGAAATGGCGGCGGCTACGGCAAGGATCTCAAGGCCGACTATCGGAAGTACTACGGAGCATCGATTGGCTTTGACGGCCGCGGAGAGATGATTCCGAACGAAGATTCGTATTGCGAGCTCGACCCGACAACGGTCGATCGATTCGGTATTCCGGTCCTTCGTTTCCACTGGAAGTTCGCAGATTATGAATACAATCAAGCGAAGCACATGCAGGAGACCTTCCGGTCGCTCATCGTCGCGATGGGCGGAACGCCGAACGGTCCAATGCCGACGAAGGAGCAGGGATACGGACTCGCGGCAGGCGGTACGATCATCCACGAGCTTGGCGGCGCGCGCATGGGGGCGGACCCGAAGTCATCCGTCGTGAACAAGAACTGTCAGGCGCACGACGTAAAGAATCTCTTCGTCGCGGACGGCAGTCCGTTCGTCTCGCAAGCCGATAAGAATCCAACATGGACGATTCTCGCGCTCTCGTGGCGCACGTCCGACTACATCGCGGAGCAGCGCAAGGCGGGTGCGTTATGAGCCAGGGGTCAGAGATCGGAGGTCAGGGATCGGGGAACGACAACGGCGTGACGCCTCAGGTCGAGAACATTCTCAGTCGCCGCCGCGCACTACAGATTCTCGGCGCGGTTCCGGTCGCAACCGCGCTCGGCGCACAGCAGCCGACGCACGCGATGCCGAAGCCGCTCGCCCCACCAACGACGGGGCAGAACCCAAACACCGATACGGTCGGCGCCCAGCGTGCTCCGAAATTCTTTAACAAACACGAATGGGCAACCGTCGCGATGCTCGCGGACTACATCATTCCGCGCGATGAACGTTCCGGTAGCGCGACCGATGCGAAGGTCCCGGAGTACATGGACTTTCTCCTCGCCGAGAAGGACGCGAATCCTGCGAACCAGGTCGCGATGCATGGCGGACTCGCGTGGCTCGACACCGAGTGCCACAAGCGATTTCAGAAGACGTTCATCGCGTCGACCGATAAGCAGCGCCGAGAAGTCCTCGACGACATCGCCTATCCGGACAAGGCGAAGCCCGAGATGCGCTACGGCGTCATGTTCTTCAACCGCTTCCGCGACATGACCGCGTCGGGCTTCTTCTCGAGCGCAATCGGCTACAAAGACCTTCAATACATCGGAAACGTGTTCAACCCAGGCTACAACGGCTGTCCTCCCGCTGCGCTCGAGAAGCTCGGCGTCAGCTATGATGTGATGCAGACCCGAATCGCACCGCAATCGAAATGAGCGACGCATCGAAGCGGCTCGGCGTCGGGTTCATCGGGAGCGGCTTCAACGCTCGCTTCCACATGCAGGCCTTCCAAGGCGTTCGCGACGCCGACATCCTCGGCGTGTGGAGTCCGAACAAGAAGAACGCGGCGTCCGCGGCGGAGTTCGCGCGCTCACTCGACGTCGGTGCGGCGAAAGCATACGCGTCGATCGAGGACATGGTCGCGGATCCGGCGATCGATGCGATCTGGCTCACCGGTCCGAATCACTCGCGCATCGAGAACGTCGAAGAGATCGTCCATACGATCGAAAGCGGCCGCGGCACCCTCAAAGGCATCGCGTGTGAAAAACCACTCGCGCGAAACGTCGCTGAGGCAAAGCGAGTGATCGAGCTCGTAAAGCGCGCCGGCATCAAGCAGGGTTATCTCGAGAATCAGGTGTTCTCGCCGCAGGTCGAGACCGGACGTACGCTGCTGTGGGCGCGCGGCGCGGCGACGACCGGTCGGCCCTACCTCGCGCGAGCGGCGGAAGAGCATAGTGGACCGCACATGCCATGGTTCTGGCGCGGCGATCTTCAGGGCGGCGGCGTCCTCAACGACATGATGTGCCATTCGGCGCTCGTCGTTAGACATCTGTTAACGAAGCCGGGCGCTCCGCTCGCGTCAGTGAAACCGAAGCGAATTACGGCGCACATCGCGAGCCTCAAGTGGTCCCGTCCGGCGTACACGAAGCAGCTGTCGAAGATGATGGGGAAAGACGTCGACTACGCAAAGCGCCCGTCGGAAGACTTCGCGAGCACGACGATCGAATTCGAGACGGACGACGGCTTCACCGTGATGGGAGAAGCGTCGACGTCGTGGAGCTTCGTCGGCGCAGGACTGCGCCTCTCCGCCGAGCTCCTCGGACCTGAGTACTCGATGTCGTGGAACACACTCGACAGTGGGCTCAAGCTCTTCTTCTCACGGGCCGTGCAGGGCAAGGCAGGCGAGGATCTCGTCGAGAAACAGAATGCCGAGATGGGGTTGATGCCGGTTGTCGCCAACGAACCGATGGCGTACGGCTACGAAGCCGAGGATCGCCACTTCGTGCGTGTCTTTCTCGGCAAAGAAGAACCACTGCTCACGTTCGACGACGGTCTCGATGTTGTCAAAATACTCATGACCGCATATCAGAGCGCGGAACAAGGAAGGACGTTGGACTTTCCGCCGAAGGGGCTGGACAAGTTTGTGCCGAAGGTCGCGAAGGGTGAATGGACTCCGGCTTCTAAATAGGAGCCATCCCGAGTGAAGCGAGGGATCGCTCGCTCTTCTACATCGAAGTCATCCCGAGTGAAGCGAGGGATCGCTCTCTCGGCGAGGTAGGTCAACCGCCTTGGCTGGACAGCGATCCCTCAGTCGCTGATGCTCCATCGGCATGACGTTGGCAATCCACAGGAGATCTCATGTCAGACAAGCCCAAAGACATCTCTCGCCGCGACTTCGTCGCCGACGCAGGAAAATTCGCCCTTGGCGCCGCTGTCGCGCCGATGATCGTTCCGCGACACGTGCTCGGCGGCCCTGGATTTCAGGCGCCGAGTGACACGGTGAACTTCGCGGTGTGCGGCTTCGGCGGTCAGGGTTCGGTGAACGCGAACGGACTCGCCGCGACCGAGCAGCTCGTCGCGGTGTGCGACGTCGATCAGACCTTCGCGAAAAAGGGCGCCGACGACAAACTGCGTCCGCGCGGCCCCGACAAGATTGTCGATCCAGCGGCGATTCGACTGCAGGAACAATTCGGGAAGGCGGCGAAGTATGCCGACTTCCGCGAGATGCTCAAGAAAGAGAAGGGCATCGACGCGGTGGTCGTCGCGACGCCCGATCACTTGCACGCCGTCGTCGCGAAGGCAGCGATGGACATGGGCAAGCACGTCTACGTACAGAAGCCGTTGACGTGGTCCGTCCACGAAGCACGAGTCCTTCGTCAAACTGCGCTGAACAACAAGAAGCTTGTCACACAGATGGGCAATCAGGGGCACTCGACTGAAGGAGCGCGACTCATCAACGAATGGATCGCGGCCGGGGTCATCGGTCCGGTCCACGAGGTCTATGTGTGGACGAATCGTCCGGCCGGCTATTGGCCGCAGTTCGTTCCGCGCCCGGGCGCCACGGTCGCGATGCCGGCGCCGGGCAGCGTCAACGGGTTCAGCTCGCAGTGGGGGCAGAACGTCGTCAACGGCACGCTCGCGCGCGCGATGGGTGAAGCAACCGTTCCTGAAGGACTGCACTGGGATCTCTATCTCGGTCCAGTGGCCGAGAACATTCCCTATCATCCGATCTACCATCCGTTCAACTGGCGCGGTTGGCTCGACTTCGGGATGGGCGCACTGGGCGACATGGGAGCGCACCTCATCGATCACCCGTTCTGGGCGCTCGGACTCACTTATCCGACGAGCATCGAAGCGACGTCCGCGCCGTTCGGCACGATGACGATCCCCGCGGATCCAAACGCGGCGCCTGGTACGCCGGCGTCGCGCAATCGGAGCAAGCCCGTTTCGTATCCGCTTGCATCGACGGTCCACTACCAGTTCGCCGCGCGCGGCAATCAGCCGCCGGTGAAGCTCTATTGGTCGGATGGCGGACTCTATCCGCCGCGCCCCGACGTGCTGCCCGACATCGGTCCCGACGCCACGCTCAAGTCAGAAGGCGGCGTGATCTTTGTCGGCGAGAAGGGCGTGTTGATCAACGACACGTATGGCGCGAATCCGCGCTGCTATCCGGAATCTCTAATGACTGATGCGATGGCCGTTCCCAAGACGCTGCCTCGCATCATGTGGAGTCACGAGCAGAACTTCGCAAAGGCGATCAAGGGCGAGGCAACGGCGAGCTCTCCGATCGAGTACGCCGCGCAGCTCACGGAGACGATGCTGCTCGGTGTCGTCGCGCTTCGTGCCGGTCAGGGCAAGAAGATTCTGTACGACGGCGAAAAGATGGAAATCACGAATGCGCCCGAAGCGAACCAGTATCTGACGCGCGAATACCGCGCAGGGTGGGCCATTTGAGAACGCGAATCGCCGTCCTCGCGGCGTCGATTGCCGCGGCGGGTTGCCATCATGGCCTCAATCGCGCCGCAACGGGAGCGACCGCGGTTCGTGAGATCGATCGCCAGACCGGCTGGCGATCGCTCTTCGACGGCAAGACGCTCGACCAATGGCGCAGCTACTCGGATACCGCCGTGCGCGGGTGGACCGTCGTCAATGGCGTGATCGAGAAGGGCCGCGGTGCGCGCGACCTGATGACGAAGGAACAGTTCGCGAACTTCGAGCTCGAGCTCGAATGGAAGATCGGCAAGGCCGGCAACAGCGGCGTCTTCTATCGCGGCACGACCGAGTATGACCACATCTACTGGAGCGCGCCGGAGTATCAGCTCGAGGACGACGTCAACGCCGACGACAACAAGACGGCGATGAATCGCTCGGGTGCGGACTACGCTCTATACCCGACGATCGACGGTCACGTAAAGCCGTTCGACGAATGGAACTCCACGCGCATCGTCGTCAACGGCAATCATGTCGAGCACTGGCTCAACGGATTCAAGCTTCTCGAATACGAGTTCAATAGCCCGGATTGGAAGGCCAAAGTGAAGGCCAGCAAGTTCAACGCGTGGCCGAACTACGGTCTCGCCAAGAAGGGGTACATCGCCATTCAAGGCGACCATCCAGGAACGCTCAGCCTTCGCAACATTCGCATCAGAGAACTCCCATGAACAGCGCGCGGACGAAGCTCTCGGTGATGATGTTCCTCCAGTACTTCATCTGGGGCGTGTGGTTCGTCACGATGGGCACGTATCTCGGCCAAACGCTCCATTTCACCGATCCGCAAATCGGCGCCGCCTACGGCGCGACAGCGATCGCCGCCCTGGTGTCGCCGTTCTTCATGGGCATCGTCGCCGACCGGTACTTCGCGAGCGAAAAGCTGCTCGCGCTGCTGCATCTCATCGGCGCGGCGCTCATGTGGGGTGTTTCGACGCAGACGAACTTCAGCGCGTTTTACCCGCTACTGATCGCATATGCGTTGTGCTACATGCCGACGCTTTCGCTGACGAACTCCATTTCCTTCCACCACGTCACCGACTCGGCGCGCGATTTCCCGATCATTCGAGTTCTCGGAACGATCGGCTGGATCGTCGCGGGCATCATCGTCGGCAAGGTGTTGCATGCCGACGCGCTCGTCACGCCGATGCGAATCGCCGCCGGCGTGTCCGTACTGATGGCCGTGTACTCGCTGACGCTTCCGCATACTCCGCCGAAAGCGGCCGGCACGGAGTTCAAGATTCGTGACGCGCTGGGCCTGGACGCGCTGTCGCTCCTCGGCAAGGGCGACTTCCTGACGTTCATTCTCGGATCGTTCCTGCTCTGCATCCCGCTGCAATTCTACTACACGTTCGCGAATCCCTTTCTCAACGAGATCAAAGTTCCGGAGCCGGCGTTCATTCAGACGTTCGGCCAGATGTCCGAGTTTTTTTTCATGCTTCTGCTGCCGTTCGCGCTTCGGCGCTTCGGCATCAAGATCATCATGCTTGGCGGAATGCTCGCGTGGGCGCTTCGCTATCTCGCGTTCGGCAACGGAAATCCTGGAGCGGGAATGTGGCTGATCTACGCCGGCATTCTGCTCCATGGTGTGTGCTACGATTTCTTCTTCGTCGGCGGGCAGATCTACACTGACGAACGGGCGGGTGTGCAGATCCGCGCCGCCGCGCAGGGCTTGCTCAACTTCGTGACAAATGGCCTCGGCTACTTCGTCGGAGCGTTCGTGTCCGGCGCGGTGGTCGATCGTTATGCGACGCCGAACGCGAGCTGCACGGATGTCGCGGCCGCGGCTCATGAGTGTCTCAAGGTGACCCATGATTGGCACGCCATATGGCTGGTGCCGGCTTTGGGAGCCGCTGGAGTCTTCATCTTGTTCAGTCTGGCCTTCCGACCGAGCAAGAAAGGCAATATGGATCAAGCACTTAGCAACACATCACCCGCCGGCTCTCCTGCCTGAGGCGGCGAGGCCTTCCGCACGACGAACAATTTTGCAGTACCTTCAAAGGGTGGAACTTTCGGATCGGACGTACGTCGTGCCGCTCGGCGTTGACTGATCTCTAAACGATCATCCTTCTGATGGACCTCTACATCTCGAGCTTGTTGCTGGGCGCCATCGGCCTCGGGACGATGGCGCTGAGCGGCCTCGGGAATCGAGGTCACTCGGGCGCGCACGGACACTCACACAGCGCGCACGGCGGAGACGCCCTCGGCCACGTACACGGTGGCCACTCGCACGCCGGCCACGTTCATGCCCATGGCCATGCGATCGCGCACAATGTCGGAACGAGTCTCGCCCAATCGGTCGCGAGCAAAGCGTTCTGGTCGATCACGTCGCCGCGCTTCCTGTTCAGCTTTGCGCTCGGCTTCGGCGTCGCCGGCGAGCTATTCAAGCCAGTGCTCGGTGGACCTGCGTTGCTCGCAGCGGCGATCGGCGGTGGAATCCTCTTCGAACGACTGCTCGTATCGCCGCTCTGGAATTTCGCGATGCGATTCGCTTCGAAGCCGGCGGAGACGCTCGAGAGCGCGATCACCGATGAAGCAACCGCTGTGACGTCCTTCGACAACAACGGACAGGGCATCGTGTCGCTCGAGGTCGATGGACAAATCCATCAGA
>Ga0207661_10002151_pt1 | contig 13570 bp, 16 predicted proteins | sample KBSC713LmetaG_FD_184337 | JGI IMG/M metagenome (GOLD analysis project Ga0207661, IMG submission 184337) | Corn rhizosphere microbial communities from Kellogg Biological Station, Michigan, USA - KBS C7.1-3L metaG (SPAdes) (version 2) | ecosystem: Host-associated > Plants > Roots > Rhizosphere ... | reverse complement strand
GGGTGGAAGCAGCTATCGCAGTTGGTTAACATACAAAAGGAGCTGCTTAGTTCTAAGCAGCTCCTTATGATGGCTATCGCATCTTTGCGGTAGTGTCTCTTTTTACTCTTGCGGTATCAGCGGAAGATCCCGGTTCGGAATGGCTTACCGCAGTATCGCCAAGATCATTTCTCATGAAATTTTTATCCCGTTCATCTTTGAACTCTTCTCTTTTCTCTTTATCCTGCGCACAGCTTGCCAGGAACATGGCTGCAATGGCAGCACCCAACCATAAATTTTTCATAGTATATTTTTTAGTGGTTCACAATATAGTATTACCATAACAAAAAAAGGACCCTTCAGACAATAGCAAAAAAAATCCGCAGAATAGATCTGAGGATTTTTAAGGGTACATGATGCTTTCAGACTATCTTGCCGGAGCAGTAGTCGTTGCTGAAGAATCAGTTCTCATTTTAAGACTGTCCGCATTAGATGTCTTTGTGGTCATTGTATCCGTGCTCATTGTAGATGCATTGGTGTTATCCATCGTAGCACTGGTGCCTGTTGCAGTAGAATCTGTTGCACTGGTAGACATGGAAGATTCTTTAGTTCCGCAGCTTACTGCAAAAATCCCGATGCTCAGGATTAAAACAACTTTTTTCATAACGTTTTATTTTTAATGTATCCTTGCGTAAGCAATAACCATTCCCATTTGCGATTTTTAGGATAATTTACATTAAGTTTATATTAACAATCCATGGATTTTAATGAGAAATGATCTGTATGTTAATTATTTGCATAACTGATGAATTGACGCTTCGAAGATGAGCGTTTGAGAGCCGGTGGGTTTAGCGTTGTAGGGTGGGAGAGTTTGAGTGTTTTTAGAGAGGATAACCACAACGCTTTTTATGACACATAAAAATCTGCTTGATCTGCTGATCTGAAAGGAATACAAACCACAACAGCCACAAAATTTTTTTGACACATTAGAATCTTAAGAAGCTAGCTTTGAAAACATTAAGAGCAGATTAGTTTTTAAAAACCTACGGTTTTTGTGTGGACATAACTTTGTTCTGTTTGTCGGAAACAGCGGTTGGGACCGATTCCCCGCCTTCGGAGGGGTGGGGAAAATTCAAAGAATTTTTGACGGGGTGGTTTTAATAATCTTGAATTATAACAGACTGCAAAATTTTTAACACTTTAGAATCCTAAGAAGCCAGCTTTGGAAAGAGAAGAGCACATGAGGTTTAAAAATCTACGGTTTTTATGATACGTAAAAATCTGCTTGATCTGCTGATCTGCGAGGGATAAAAACCACAACAGTCACAAAAATTTTTGACACATGAGAATCTTAAGAAGCCAGCTTTGAAAACAGAAGAACACATAAGTTTTTAAAAATCTGCGATTTTTATGTGCACGTAAAATCTTGCAGCTTGCGGAAATACCAGCTGGAAAATTCCCCCTCCCTCGGAGGGGTGGCGAAAATTCAAAGAATTTTTGACGGGGTGGTTTAATGATCGTGTATTATAACAGCTGCAAAATTTTTAACACATAAGAATTAGTAGAAAAAGCTTTGAAAACAGAAGAGCACATTAGGTTTAAAAATCTACGATTTTTAAATGCATGGAAAAAAATCTGTGCAATCTGCTACTCAACGAGAGGATAAAAACCACAATAGCCACAAAAGTTTTGTGATACATCCGGTGGCTGAGCCTCTCAAAGACACACGAAGATGAAGATATGTGGGAATGACTAATAAAAGTCTCGGCCGGAACGAAGTTCCGGCCGAGACTTTTTTATCCAGATGTATGCATCGATAATTATCCTAAATACGGATATTTATAATCTTTGGGCGATACAAAGGTTTCTTTGATGCTTCGTACCGAAGTCCATCTCAAAAGATTCATTTTAGAACCCGCTTTATCATTGGTTCCTGAAGCTCTTCCTCCACCGAACGGCTGCTGGCCTACTACGGCGCCGGTCGGCTTATCGTTGATATAGAAGTTTCCGGAAGCATTTTCCAATGCTTTGTATGCTTCACTGATCGCATAACGGTCCTGTGAAAATACAGATCCCGTAAGGGAATAGGGTGAGGTGGAATCAACCAATTTCAGGGTTTCGTTCCATTGTTCATCTTCATAAACATACACGGAAAGGATAGGACCGAAGATTTCTTCTACCATGCTTTCATAATGCGGATTGGTTGTTTCAATAACCGTAGGATGTACAAACCAGCCTTTGGAATCGTCGCATTTCCCTCCGATAGCTACCGTAGCATCACCGGCACCATTGGCTCTGTCGATGTATCCTTTGCATTTTTCAAAAGAATTTTTGTCGATCACGGCATTAACGAAGTTGGACGGATCTTCAGGAGAACCTACTTTGATGGAACCGATCTGCGTTTCCATTACTTTTTTTACGTCTGCCCAGATGGACTTAGGGATATAAGCTCTTGAAGCAGCAGAACATTTCTGTCCCTGATATTCAAACGCACCTCTTACCAGAGCAGTGGCTACCGCTTCTACATTGGCTGAAGGGTGGGCAATAACAAAATCTTTACCTCCTGTTTCTCCCACGATTCTTGGATATGTTCTGTACTGGTGGATGTTGTCACCGATCATCTTCCACATGCCCTGGAACACTTTGGTGGAACCGGTGAAGTGAAGTCCGGCAAAGTCACGGTGTGCCAATACTTTTTCAGCTGTTTCTTTACCATCTGTAAAAATCATGTTGATGACCCCTGCAGGAAGTCCGGCTTCCGTTAAAACATCCATGATGACTTTGGCGGAATACACCTGCTTATCAGAAGGTTTCCAAACCACTACGTTTCCGAGCATGGCCATACATGTAGGAAGGTTTCCTGAGATAGCGGTAAAGTTAAAAGGAGTTACTGCAAAACAGAAACCTTCAAGAGGCCTGTATTCTACGCGGTTCCATATTCCGTTATCGGATACCGGCTGCTCAGCATACATTTCCGTCATGAATTCTACATTGAACCGTAGAAAGTCGATGAACTCACAGGCAGCATCAATTTCAGCCTGGTGTACGTTTTTAGACTGGCCGATCATCGTCGCTGCATTAATGACCTCGCGGTAAGGTCCGGCAAGCAGGTCAGCGGCTTTCAGGAAAATAGCAGCCCTCTGTTCCCATCCCAGTTCGTTCCATTGCTGTTTGGCGGCTAAAGCGGCATTGATGGCATCATCCACATGCTGCATGGTTCCCTTGTAATAAAACCCGAAATCATGCGCATGGTCCTGCGGAGACTGAAGCGCTACCTTTTCATCGGTTTTTACTTCTTTTCCGTTGATGATCATTGGGATCTCGGTTTTTTCTGCCCACATTTTCTTATAGGTGGCCAGAAGGCTTTTTACTTCCGGAGAACCCGGTACGTATGAATTTACCGGCTCATTAACAGCAAGTGGCACTTGCGAAATTGCTTTTGACATATGATGTTGTATTATATTTTAATTTGTGAATGATACAAATTTACAACATTTAATTCGGAGAAAAAATTGATTGCCGTGAATTACAGCTTTTCGGTTTCCAGGATTTTAAGAACCAGTTTTTCTTCCTGGGTAAGGTCAGCTTTGCCGTCATTTTTCTCTATGACTTCCAGCTCATCAAGATATTTTTTGATGGTATTGTTTTCATATAAATTGATGACCAGGGGATGCACATAATACTTTTTGCACACCGCTACGGTGTTTCCGAGATGGGAAGCGACAATGTCGAGGGCTTCCTTCACTTTTTTCTTGTATTCGGCATTGGTTTCAGCATAGCCGATTTCTTTGAAAGCTATTAAAGCATTAACCGTTCCGGACCAGGTCCTGAAATCTTTCGCAGTGAAATCTTCACCGCTGATTTCCTTGATGTATTCATTCACCATTCCCGAATCTATGCAGTGCCGGTTTCCGTCATCATCATAATACTGGAAGAGTTCTTTTCCCGGGATGTCCTTGCATTTCTGGACCAGCCTGGAAAGCCTGCTGCTTTTCAGGTCTATATCATGCATCACACCCTTCTTGCCCTTGAAAGAGAAGGATAATTTCTGGCCTTTTACTTTGACGTGTTTGTCTTTCAGGGTAGTAAGCCCGAAAGATCCATACAGCTTTTCATAGGCACTGTTGCCGATCCGGATATTGGTCCGCTGCATCAGGCTTACGATCAGCGCAAGGACTTTTCTTTTTTCTAAATTTCGCAAGGCAAGGTCCTGCTCGATATGCAGCCTTATCTGAGGCAATGCGTAGCCGAACTGGAGCATGCGGTAAAATTTAGTGTGGTTCCTCAGAGCGTTCCATAGGGGATGGTACCGGTACTGCTTTCTCTTCTTGGCGTCAATTCCTGTGGCCTGAAGGTGGCCGTTATCCAGCGCGCAGATCCATACATTTTCCCATGCCGGTGGCAACACGAGTTTGTTAATCCTGCTGATTTCATCTTTGTCTTTGATTTTTTCGCCGTCTTTATAATAAGAAAATTTCTTTCCTCGTTTTTTCCGGATAATACCGGCGGTTTCTGCATCGGAGGTATAAATAAGATGTACCGCCTTGGCAGAGGCCACCGGATCTTTCATAATTTTGACAATTTTTGAAGGCTTCAGGTGAGAAATAATATCTAAATCTGAATTTTCCATAAAGTCCGGTTAAGAGTTTTTACCCCTGGAGAATAACCATAATAAAAGTCCTATTACGGCTACAACGAGAATGATTCCCCACCACATTCCGGCCTTAAAAATTGTTTCTACTGCTTCACAACTGGTCAGCATCAGTAAACTTAAAAAAGTAATACTGTATAAGCTCCATTTTTTCATAATAATTTATTTTTATTGGTGATCAATTCTTTTTAAATCCGGTGATGGTCCGGTTTCCATTTTTTAATGGACTTCTTTATATCGTTGCCTGAAACGGATTCATGCAGGGCACGGTACAGCAGTTCTTTAAACTCATCATCATAGGTAAACCTTAAAGCAGCAATCTGATCGAATTTCAGCCTGGCTTCCACTTCATCGGACCGTTGCCCGAACAGCTCAAAATACCTCTGTTTAAACTCAAGTCTTACCATCCGGTCCTGAAGTCCCAATGCATAATGCTGCCGCACCATAATGGCCAGGTAAAGGATCAGGAAAATAACAACAGAAAACAGAATCCAGGTCAACGGGTTGCTGCCATCACTAAAAGCCTTATAGATTCCGAAGATCTGCAAAACCAGTAATGCGGGAAGGTAAACAAAGTGATGAGGTGCATAAAACTTCCTGTGATTGCTGTAATTCTGTGTTTCCATAGGTAGCATGTAGCAATAATCTTTCCAAAGGTGAAAATATCAGCTCCGATAGCGGGTTCCAGCGCCTGAAAATTATTCGGGGTGTGACATTCCTGCTCTGTATACCTGCTTTTTATATTGGATTAAATCCCTTTCTGAAATCAATTTTTCGTAACTTTCGGTTTTAAAAATCAAAAAAATGACTTCAAAGGAAAAAGTGGCTGCACTCCGGGAAGAGATGCAGAAAAATAATGTTGACGCATTTATCGTCTATTCTGCTGATCCGCATATGAGTGAATACCTGCCGGAAGAATGGCAGGAAAGATCATGGCTTTCAGGATTCCTGGGATCTGCCGGATTTGTGGTGATCACTAAGGACAAAGCAGGGCTATGGACGGACGGACGGTATTTTACCCAGGCTGCCATTGAGCTTCAGGATTCCGGGATTGACCTGTTCAAAGACGGAATGGAAGGCACTCCTCACTATATCGACTGGATTATTTCCGAAATTCCGGAAAACGGAAAAGTAGCCGTGAATGCACTGGCCACTTCACATGCCAACTGGGAGCTGCTGTATGAGAAGTTTCGTACCAAAAATATCACGCTGGTAGACCTCCCGCTCCTGAAAGAGCTTTGGAAAGACCGCGGAACCCCTTCCAAGAACCCCATTTACGTACATCCGGTAGAACGGGCCGGAAAGTCGGTAACCGATAAAATTTCCGCCATCCGTAATGCGATGGAGGAACAGGGCGCTACCGTACATATCATCTCCAGCCTGGATGACGTGGCGTGGACCCTTAACCTGAGGGGAAGCGATGTACAGAGCAATCCGGTATTCCTGGGTTACCTGATCATCACCATCAATGATGCAATCCTTTTTACCGACCTTGATAAACTGGATGTGGAAGCCAGGAAGCAGATGAATGAATCATTTGTGAAAATGATGCCGTACGAAGAATTTTTCAGCCACCTGAAAATGTGCAGCGACCAGAAAGTCTTGGTTTCTCCCAACAGCAACCAGTCTATCTTTGAAGCCTTAAAATATGCCAATACATTCATCAAAGGCCCGGTTCCCGGCAACCTGATGAAAGCCCGGAAAAATGATACTGAGCTGGAAGGGTTCAGAACCGTGATGGTAAGAGACGGTGTGGCAATGGTGAAATTCCTGTACTGGCTGACACATCAGGCAGGAAAAGAACCGATGAATGAATATTCCATCGGAGAAAAACTCAGGGATTTCCGTGCACAGGGTGAGAATTTTGTAGGGGAGAGTTTCGGAAGCATCATCGGGTATAAAGATAACGGTGCCATCATGCACTATTCCGCAAAAAACGAAGGCAGCCATGAGGTGACCAACGATGCAAGCATCCTGGTAGATTCCGGAGGCCAGTATCTGGAAGGAACGACCGATATTACCAGGACGCTGGCTTTAGGAGCGGTTTCCGAGGAGTTCAAAAGAAACTCTACCTTAGTATTACAGGGGATGATCCGTTTATCGATGGTAAAATTCCCGAAAGGAACCAAAGGCGTGCACCTGGATGCCATTGCCAGGCTTCCGTTATGGATAGAAGGGAAAGATTTCAACCACGGGACCGGGCATGGAGTAGGAAGCTTTATGAATGTCCACGAAGGTCCCCAGAACATCAGGAAAGACATGAATCCGCAGGAGCTTCTTCCGGGCATGGTGTGTTCCAATGAACCCGGATTTTATGTAGAAGGACAGTATGGGATCCGCCATGAAAACTTAATCGCCGTTAAGGAAGCGGAAAAAACCGATTTCGGGACCTTCTACGAGTTTGAGACGCTTACGCTGTGTCCGTTCTTTAAAGATACGATCGTGAAAGATATTCTTTCGGAAAAAGAAGTTGATTGGCTCAATGCTTACCACAGGACATGTGAAGAAAAACTGGGTCCATATCTGGACGGTGAAGTGAAAATATGGTTCGCAGAACTGGTAAGTCCTTTGTAATCAGTTGATCAACATGAAATATAACCAAATCCTGCTTCACGCAGGATTTTTTACAGCCTCCGTAAAAACCCGGAGGCAATTTCCGGGATTTCCCTGAGGCGCAGAAAGAAAATGAGCTGTATCTTTGTCATACATCAGAGAAACATCATTTCACTCTTCATATAACTCAGTATTTATTTAAAGCAGTACCAATCGCCCCGGAAACGGGGTGATTTTTTTGCTTTTTATTTTGCCCGGAAATATCGGAGATAAAGACATTCATCATCAGGATCTTTATTCTTTACATTCAATTTTAGTCCTGCCGTAAAGTTGCCGACAAAATAGAAATAGGTATTATTAATATTGAAAGGCAGCCGGAATCAATAGTTCATATGGATGATTAGAAGTAAAAAAATAAATAAGCAAACTTCCGCAAAAACAGGCATTATTATGGATGTTGAATAACGATGATCCGTGTCGGTGGTGCCAAACAAAGAAATGATGAAAAATAGAAACTACAAAGCTTTCAGAAGTAATTACGAAGGGAAAATTTCAAAGAAATTAGAAATTGACCGGGAAGAATTTTATCATGACTTTTATATCGGCAAGCCACCCTTTGGTTTAGCTGTTTTCGGGTTTTTGTTGTTTATGCTTGCCTTGTATTTTATGTTCAATACTCATTGGATGTACGGAATCTTCATCATGATTCCAGGCTTATTTTTCTTACAGGGCAGTTTTAAAAAGAAGGAGCTGGCTTTGAGGGTTTCTAAAAACGGCCTGTGGACGGCTGAGTTCGGATTTATTTATTTTCGGCATATTGATCATTTTGAGTTCTATCGTTATATAGGGAAATACAGTTCGGAGCGGATGAAAATTCACATAAAAAATTACAAAATGTACCCCATGGAGATGCCTTTTTTAGAGCAGCATATTTCTCATATTGACCGATATGGCGATCTCAAAAGCATACTCGACAGCGCCCTGATAGCTGCACATAAACGCAATGCAAATAAAAAACGTTTTTAAGGGTGTATTTACATCTTCTGAAATCCGGGATCAATTACCTGTAATTGAAGATATCGACCATCGTAACGCCTGCCTGCTCTTTGTTGACATTGTTTTTACGGGTTAGCTTCATTTCCCTGTCGGAAGAAACTTTTATATGGACAGGAAGAGGCTGTTTCGTAATCCCTATCAGCGGTTTTTCATCTTCAACGTTCCCAAAATAGCGTGTAAAATCTGAAACCACCAGGGAATCTGTCAAGGTTTCAGGGACAAGAAATCTGATGCCCGATTCCATTACAGGGCCGAGTTGATTATTTTTATAATAATGAATTACAATATCCTGCCTGCTCTGCTCTTGTGTGGAATCATACATGACCAATGGCAACTGACTCGCATATTTTTTATTGATTGACCTAAGCTCTGCCTCGCTGAACTTTGCATCGGGAAGCTTTACCAAGGCATCTAAATAGGCCAGGAATATTTGGGCCCGGCTGCTTTTGATTTCCTTAACTTCCGCTTCAGCAGTTCTGTTCCTCTGTCTTTGGGTATGATCTCCGTTGCAGCTCAGAAAACAGCTGAACATACAAGCGGATACTATATAATAAAGGACTTTCAAGGTGATAAGGGATTTCTCATTTGAAATTGATATTAAATTATAATGATGTATTCAGGTCATTTTTTGATTAAGGAGATCCAGTAATTCATTCTTATCAATATCTAATACATCAGCATTAATGATCATGGAACGTGATGGATCATAGGTATGAACCCATATTTTAGAATGCCTTCCACTTGACATTTGGACTGTTTTCATTGTGGCATAAGAGATCTCATTCCAGTTTAGAAATGTACGTTTAGAGATGTTACAGCAGATTCCGAGATGATCGATTTCCAGGGCAGGGATATGGCTGAGACTTTTTATGTAGCGCCGAAGGTATCTCCAAAGATTAACAGTAAGTGCTGCCATTCCGGCAAGCACAATGATTTTCACAATCAGATCCTTTACAGGCATCGAGAAATTATTATTCAGTATTATAATACAGCAAATGCCCAGTCCCGCAAGGTTCAACACGATGTTTGCTACAATCTCAGATCTTTTGAATTTGATTTTTATTGCCATCTGCCATTTAGTTTATCACCTAAATTAACGATTTTATCCTAACGGATCCTATTAAGGAGTTTTCCGAAGATCAGTCTTATTGTAAAAGATAGAGGGAATATCATCCGAATATCATTATAAAAGAAAATAGTATGCAAGCAGGAACATTATACATTTACCGGTCACTTCATTTCGCTTTAAACAATTACCTGCCGGGGAAATACCAGCTATTCTGACCTTTATAAGATCCTGAAGTGATAACAATTACCTTCCTGAAAGGAATAAAATATTTAATTCTTTCAAGAAAATATTTTTATATTTATTGTACATACAATCAAAGATGAAAAATATAATGAACATTGCAAACGAATTCAATTCAAATTATGAAAAATTATGGAATGAATCTGACTTTAGTGGATTGTCCAACCTATATTCAGTGCATTCCATACTGGTTGGATACGATGTAGTTCAGAATCGGGAGAGTATTATAAAAAATTTGAAACAGATTATTGATCAGGGCTGGACAAAAATTAAAATCCAGACCCAATTGGTATCCTCTATAGATCCGGATATAATTTTGGTTGCTAATATATATGAAGCCTTTAATTCTAAAAACCCTGAACAGGACAGTATAAAAACAAAATCCAGCCATGTTTTAAAAAGAACTGGAGATGCCTGGCAGACGGTTATGCACTCTGCCTTTTAGAATCAGGGATATTTGATTAATTTAAGATCAATGGATTTTTAGCTGATTATTTCCAATAAATGGCCAGCACGTCTTCACAACCTATAAACAAGGAATTGAAAGTGTTTTAATTATTCATTGCTGTTCCGTAATCAATTAATTATTCACTCTTCTGATCCTTTTTTTCAAAACTCTCCAACTCTTTACTTACTTCTTCCAAAAGTTGTTTCTCCGTTGGTAAGTACAATTCATATTGGCTTGCAAAAATTTGTTTTTGTCCTTCCGGAAGGGTGAATTTCACAACGGCATCGTTTTTATTGGCACAAAGTAAAATACCAATAGTTGGATTTTCGTGTGACAGTTTTTCTATTCGGTCGTAATAATTGACGTACATCTGCAATTGTCCAATATCCTGATGGGTAAGTTTGGCTGTTTTGATTTCGATGATTACAAAGCATTGTAAAATACGGTTGTAGAAAACTAAATCTACAAAAAATTCGTCACCCTCAATATGTATTCTTTTCTGTCTTGCTATAAATGAAAAGCCATTACCTAATTCTAATAAAAAATCCTGTAAGTGCGTGATGATGGCACTTTCCAAATCTCTCTCTCGTAGTAAGATGCTTCTCTTTTTAAACCAAGAAACTCCAAAAACATCGGGTCTTTTATAATTTCTTTGGCATCAGAAGGCTGCTTCTCATTCCTTGCCACTGCCAGAACGCTTTCTTTATCATTACTTAGCAGCAGCCGTTCGTATAGACTGCTGTAAATTTGTCGCTCCAATTGACGAACAGTCCAGTTATTTTTCACTGTTTCAGCAATATAAAAAGCTCTTTTATCCTGACTGTCAACACTTAATAATAGTTTATATTGACTCCAGCTCAATTGTGCATACAGTGTATGCACATTCTCAAATGTTCTGTAAAATTGGCGATAAAGGTTGATTTGTCTTGTAGAAAAGCCACTTCCAAACTCAGGTTGTAGTTGTTCTGAAAGATATTTAATAAGAAACTTACCATAATCTGCACGGTCTTTACCTTGCTGTTCTTCTTCAAAAATACGTTTGCCAATATGCCAATACATCAAAGTCCGTTGATGGTCAACAACACGAATAGCACTGTCTTTTGAATTTGCAATAATGCTTTTTATATCGCTTATTATAGATTTGTTGACCAGCATTCTTCAGGTGTAGCATTTTTAATTGAGAGATGATAAAATTATAAAAAGAAAGCTATATAATCTCATTTTACCTCCCGAAAATCAAGTGCAAAAATTTCATAAATAATTTACATAATCACCTGATTATTGAACAAGTTAAAAAGCTAAATTATTTCCCGATACAAAACTTAGAAAAAATATTCCCCAGCACCTCATCATTCGTGACTTCCCCGGATATTTCTCCCAGATGCTCTAAGGCGTTTCTCAGTTCATAGGCCAGTAATTCGGTGGAAATGCGGAAGGTGATGGCTTCTTTCACCTTATGAACGGCTTCCATAGATTTGCGGAGGGCTTCGTAATGACGCTGGTTGGTAATGACTATATTGCTTTCCTGTGACTTCAACTGTTCCACGTAAGAGGAAAGCTCATTTTTCAGGTCCTGGATATTCTGGTTTTCTACCGCAGATATTTTTATAAAATCGAACTCCTGAGGAATGGCCTCACGGAAAATGCTTTCTGCCTTTTCGTACTGCGCAGGGAAGACTTCATCGATTTTTGTTGCGCAGATAATGAGTTTGAGATCTTCACGAACCAACGAGCGGATCATTTCGATATCTTCTGAAAAATCTTCCGTTCCCGCATCAGCAAGGTAGATCAGCACATTGGCATTGGCTACTTTTTCACGGGCCTTTTTCACACCGATGGCCTCGATTTCATCCACCGTTTCACGCAGTCCTGCCGTATCGATCAGACGGAATGCATGACCTTTAATATGCAGTACTTCCTCAATCGTATCCCGGGTGGTGCCGGCAATATTGCTGACAATTGCTCGCTCTTCCTTCAGCAAAGCATTCAGCAGGGTGGATTTTCCGGCATTCGGTTTTCCGATGATCGCTACGGCGGTTCCGTTCTTAATGGCATTTCCGTACTGGAAGCTGTCAATCAGCGAATGCAGCTTGGATTCAATCTTATCCAGCAGCAGGTTCAGGGCAGAGCGGTCGGCAAACTCCACATCTTCTTCCGCAAAATCGAGCTCGAGCTCGATCAGGGAAACAAAATTCAGCAGGTCGGTCCTCAAAACCGATATTTCATTGGTGATGCCGCCTTTCAGCTGACTGATGGCCACCTTCCGGGATGCTTCGTTTTCAGAAGCAATGACATCGGCGATGGCTTCCGCCTGGGAAAGGTCGATACGGCCGTTGATAAAAGCGCGCAGGGTAAATTCCCCGGCTTTCGCCATACGGGCTCCGTTTTTAATCAGGGTTTCAAGAATACGTTTTCCAATGTGCGGCGAACCATGGAATGCGATTTCCACAGAGTTTTCCGTGGTAAAGCTTTTCGGTGCCAGAAAAATGGACAGCATCACCTCATCAATAGATTCCTCTCCATCCATGAAATAACCATAATGCAGCGTATGGGATTTCTGCTTTTCAAGGTTCTTTCCAGGGAAACTTTTCTGGACTACCGGAAGCGCTTCCGGTCCGGAAACACGGATAATCCCGAGGGCTCCTATTCCATTGGCGGTGGCCAGTGCACAAATGGTATCGTTATTCATGCTGCAAAGTTAAGGTATTCATGCTAAATGAGGATAGGATTTTTAAAGGGGAATATTTGTAATGGGAGAGTTTAAGTGTGGGATAGTTTGAGTGTGGAGGTTTTTAGTGTAGGAGGGTTTTAGGGTTTAAACTGTACGGGAGCTTCTTCATCTTTGATAGTTTGGATGTGGAATATTGATACTGCTATTTGAGATTCCGGCAGATTTCGCTCAAAAGCATTATTATGAGTAGAAATGGAGTTCCCCTTTATTGAAAATAGACGCCAATTTAGCAATGATATTGCCCAAAGATTTTGATTGAATCAGATAAATTATCATTACGATCATGCAGATAAGCGTGCTGTTATTGAGGCTCATTGTCCGTTTTTGCCCTTGATCCAATATATTATATATAAAACTTAATGATTAATATATTTGTTTTCACATAACTATGTATGCAAAATCCGAGATGCAAGAAAAGTGTTTCCAGCAGGGCAATGCTGATCTGTGAAGAATCAACAAAGCCTTCTACAGGTCTGGTGAAAATAAAGCTGAGGTGAGTAAACACCTTTGGATGAAAATTTTAGTCTGGCGTTATGCCATCAATCGGATACAGATGGCTGTAATAACGGATATGCTATGTTGAGAATTCGAAGGTGAAAATAAAATGGTAGCAAAAATTTATATTTTATTCCCAGTCAGGGCACTGAATTTATTCCCAAGTTTATCTTTATAATAGTTGCCTTCTTTTTTAAAACTGGCTGCATCTACACCTTTCAGCAACTGGTTCCGGTAGTACGCATTCTTTGCATCTTTGCCGAAATCACGGCCGATCAGGATAAATGTTTTTGCATCAGCACCCGGAATGACTTCCTGATCATAGTAGATATTGTTCTTGTCTTTTGC
>Ga0207661_10002148_pt1 | contig 13576 bp, 9 predicted proteins | sample KBSC713LmetaG_FD_184337 | JGI IMG/M metagenome (GOLD analysis project Ga0207661, IMG submission 184337) | Corn rhizosphere microbial communities from Kellogg Biological Station, Michigan, USA - KBS C7.1-3L metaG (SPAdes) (version 2) | ecosystem: Host-associated > Plants > Roots > Rhizosphere ... | reverse complement strand
CGTCGGGCGCGACGGCCTGCCCGGCGAGTGGCCGTCCGATTACGACGACCCACTGCCCTGCACCCCGGCCTGGCAGGAGCCGATCTCCGGCGTGGATCGTCACGCCGCGGCGCGGGTGGCCCGCGAATTCGCCCGCAACGCCGAGGTCACCCGTGGCCGCTCGATGATCGCGATGGGCGCGGGCACCAACCACTGGTTCCACTCCGACCAGACCTACCGCACCTTCCTGTCGCTCGTGATGCTCTGCGGCTGCGAGGGAGTGAACGGCGGTGGCTGGGCCCACTACGTGGGACAGGAGAAGGTGCGCCCGCTGTCCGGCTGGCAGACCGTGGCGTTCGCGCTCGACTGGGTGCGCCCGCCGCGCCACCAGTCCGGCACGCCCTTCTTCTACATGGCCAGCAGCCAGTGGCGCTACGAGCGCTACAGGCCCTCGGATCTGGCGTCGCCGCTCGGGCAGGGGCTCTTCGACGGCAAGCACATCCTGGACGTGAACGCCCTCGGCGCGCGGCTGGGCTGGCTGCCGTCCTTCCCCAGCTTCGACCGCAGCACGCTCGACCTGGTGGACGAGGCGGAAAGCGCCGGCAAGGAGCCCGCCGACCACGTGGTGGACGAGCTCAAGGCGGGCAACCTGCGCTTCGCCTGCGAGGACCCGGACGCGCCGCACAACCACCCAAAGGTGATGACGGTCTGGAGGGCGAACCTGCTCGGCTCCTCGGGCAAGGGGCACGAGTACTTCCTCAAGCACATGCTCGGCACGACGGAGAACGCGGTGCGCGCCGAGGAGACGCCGCCGGAGCTGCGGCCGCAGGACGTGGAGTGGCACGACGAGCCGCCCGACGGCAAGCTCGATCTGCTCACCACGATCGACTTCCGGATGACGAGCAACGCGCTCTTCTCGGACGTCGTGTTCCCGGCCGCCACCTGGTACGAGAAGTACGACCTCTCCTCGACGGACCTCCACCCCTTCGTCCACACGTTCAACGAGGCGGTGCCGCCGCCCTGGGAGAACAAGACCGACTGGGAGACGTTCAAGCGGGTGGCCGAGCGCTTCTCCGAGCTGGCTGAGAAGCACCTGGGCGTGCGCCGCGACGTGATCGCCGCACCCCTGCTGCACGACACCGCGGACGAGATCGCGCAGCCCTTCGGCGAGGTCCGCGACTGGCGCGCCGGCGAGTGCGAGCCGGTGCCCGGCAAGACCATGCCCAAGTTGATCGTGGTGGAGCGCGACTACCCGAACGTGGCCGACAAGTGGAAGTCCCTCGGCCCGCTCGTGGAGCAGCTCGGCCAGCAGGTGAAGGGCGCGAGCTGGGTGGCCGACGAGGAGGTGCAGGAGCTGCGCTCGAAGAACGGCGCGGTGCGCGGCGGGATCGCCGACGGGCGGCCGTCGCTCGATCGCGTGCAGGACGCGTGCGAGGCGATCCTCGCCCTCTCCGGCACCACGAACGGCCGCCTGGCCACGGAGGGCTTCCGCTCGCTGGAGGGAACCACCGGCCTCGAGCTCGCCGACCTGTCCGGCACACGCGAGGGCGATCGCATCACCTTCCAGGACGCTCAGGTGCAGCCGCGCACCGTGATCACGTCACCCGAGTGGTCGGGCATCGAGTCGCACGGCCGCCGTTACGCGCCGTTCACGATGAACGTGGAGCGGGACAAGCCCTGGCACACCCTCTCGGGCCGGATGCACTTCTACCTGGACCACTCCTGGGTCCTGGAGCTGGGAGAGGGGCTGCCGGTGTACCGGCCGCCGCTGCACCACCGCGCCGTGTTCGGCGACCAGAGCGAGCAGGACGGCCGCCGCGAGCTCACGCTCAGCTACCTCACCCCCCACTCCAAGTGGTCGATCCACTCCGAGTACCAGGACAACCTGCACATGCTCACCCTGTTCCGCGGCGGCGGGATGCTGTGGGTGAGCCGCGAGGACGCCGAGGCGCTCGACATCAAGGACAACGACTGGCTTGAGGTCTACAACCGCAACGGCGTGATCGCCTGCCGCGCCGCGGTCACGCACCGGGTGCCGCAGGGCGTGTGCCTGATGTACCACGCCAAGGACCGGCACCTGAACGTGCCTCTCACCGAGCTCCAGGGCAAGCGCGGCGGCACAGACAACTCGGTCACGCGCATCGTGATGAAGCCCTCGCACTTCATCGGCGGGTACGGACAGCTGTCGTTCGGGTTCAACTACTACGGGCCCACGGGCTCGCAGCGGGACGAGATCGTGGTGGTTCGAAAGCGGGAGGCTCCGGTGGTGTTCGAATGAGGATTCGCGCGCAGGTGGGGATGGTGATGGCGCTCGACAAGTGCATCGGGTGCCACACCTGCTCGGTCACGTGCAAACAGGTCTGGACCAACCGGCCGGGCGTCGAATACATGTGGTGGAACGACGTGGAGACCAAGCCCGGCCTGGGCTACCCGCGCCAGTGGGAGGACCAGGAGCGCTGGAAGGGCGGCTGGGAGCTCGACAAGAAGGGGCGGCTCAAGCTCAAGGCCGGTGGCCAGATCAAGAAGCTCCTCACGATCTTCTCCAACCCGGACCTGCCGCAGATCGACGACTACTACGAGCCGTGGACCTACGACTACGAGAAGCTGATCACCGCGCCGCTGTCAAAGCACGACCCGGTCGCCCGCGCCCGCTCGCAGCTGACGGGCAAGGAGCTGCAGGAGATCAGCTGGGGCCCCAACTGGGACGACAACCTGGCCGGCACGGCCGAGCGGATCGACCAGGACCCGCTCACCTACGGCATCCAGGAGCAGGTGAAGGCCACCTACGAGCAGGCCTTCATGTTCTACCTGCCGCGGATCTGCGAGCACTGCCTGAACCCGTCGTGCGTGGCGTCGTGCCCATCGGGCGCCATGTACAAGCGCGAGGAGGACGGCATCGTCCTGGTGGACCAGGCCAAGTGCCGGGGCTGGCGCTTCTGCGTGTCGGGCTGCCCGTACAAGAAGGTCTACTTCAACCACCAGACCGGCAAGGCGGAGAAGTGCACGCTCTGCTACCCGCGCATCGAGGCCGGCCTGCCCACGATCTGCTCGGAGACCTGCGTTGGACGCATCCGCTACCTGGGCATCGTGCTGTACGACTCGGACCGCGTGGAGGCCGCGGCGTCCGTGCCGGATCCGAAGGATCTGCTCGACGCGCAGATGGACGTGTTCCTCGACCCGCACGACCCGGCGGTGCAGGAGCAGGCGCTGCGGGACGGCATCCCGGAGGACTGGCTCGACTACGCGCGCCGCTCGCCCGTCTACGCGCTGGCACACCGCTACCGCGTGGCGCTTCCGCTGCATCCCGAGTACCGCACGCTGCCGATGGTCTGGTACGTGCCGCCGCTCTCCCCCATCGTCAACATGCTCGAGACCGACGGCTACGAGGCGGACCCGGACCACGTGTTCCCCGCGATCGACTCGATGCGCATCCCCGTGGACTACCTGGCCAACCTGCTGGCCGCCGGCGACAGCGAGGTGATCCGCGGGGTGCTGCGGCGCCTGGCCGCCATGCGCGGCTACATGCGCAAGCGCGAGGTCCTGGACGAGCGTGACACCTCGATGGCCGAGGCCGTCGGGATGAGCGTGGAGGACATCGAGGACATGTACCGGCTGCTCGCTATCGGCAAGTACGACGAGCGCTACGTGATCCCGAAGGCGCACGCCGAGCTGGGCGAGCGGCTGATGCAGCAGCAGGGCACCTGCGGGCTCGACTTCGAGGGCGGCCCGGGCAACTGCGGAATGGTGGTGCCCGAGTCGGAGGCCGACGTGGAGGGATTCATGCTCACAGACGAGGCGACCGAGCTCGACATCGTGAAGATGGCCGGCGGCCGCCAGGTGGACGGGGAGGCTCGTCCATGAGGCTGCTCCGCCGCAATTCCGCCGCGCCCACGATCTACAAGCTGTGCTCGCTGTTCCTCCAGTACCCGGACGCCGAGCTGTACAGCGCGCGCGAGGAGCTGGCCGCCGCCGTGCGCGAGCTGCCGCGGTCCCCGGCCTCGGAGGCGCTCGCGCGCTTCTGCGAGTGGTGGGGCGCGCAGGAGCCGCTCGCGCTCGAGGAGCACTACGTCGAGACGTTCGACCTGCACAAGCGCTGCGGCCTGTACGTGACCTTCTACGGCGAGGGCGACAAGCGCGATCGCGGGCCGGCGCTGCTCCGCCTCAAGCGGCTCTACCGCTCGGCCGGCCTGCCGCTCGAGGGCACCGGCGAGCTGCCCGACTTCCTGCCCGTGATGCTCGAGTTCGCCGCCGCCGCGCCCGACGGCAAGGGCGAGATCGTGCTGCGCGAGCACCGCGCGGCGCTCGAGCTGGTGCGGCAGGGCCTGCGTGAGCGGGGCACGCCGTACGCCCACGTGCTCGATGCCGTGGTGGCCACGGTTGGCGATCTGTCGGCGGCCGAGCGCAGTCAGGCGCTCAGGCTGGCGGCCAGCGGGCCTCCGCAGGAACTCGTGGGCCTCGAGCCGTTCACGCCGCCGGAGATCGTTCCGAGTGTGGAGGCGAGGCGATGAGCGCCGGCAAGGTCCTGCTCTGGATCATCCTTCCCTACGCCGCCATCACGCTGTTCGTGGCGGGGCATTGGTGGCGCTACCGGCGCGACCAGTTCGCCTGGACCAGCCGCTCCACCCAGCTGCTCGACCGCAGCGTGCTCGGCTGGGCCAGCCCCGCGTTCCACTACGGAGCGCTGGCGGCGGCGGGCGGGCACCTGATCGGCCTCTGCATCCCGGAGGCCTGGACCGACGCCGTGGGCATCAGCGAGAACACCTACCGCTGGATCTCCGCCATCGCCGGTGGGCTGGCGGGCGCGGTGTCGCTGATCGGTTTCCTCGGACTCGTCTACCGGCGTTCCACGAGCGACCGGGTCAGGCGGAGCACCACGCGCCTCGACATCTTCACCTACGGGCTGCTCACCATCCTGATCCTGCTCGGCTGCTGGATGACGTTCGTGCACAACCTCGGTACGAACGCGCCGTACAACTACCGCGACTCGATCGGCGTCTGGTGGCGCTCGATCTTCTACCTCGACCCGAACGTGGGCGCCATCTCCGGCGCGCCGATCGTGTATCAGGTGCACGCGATCGTGGCCTGGGCCTTCTGGGCGGCGTTCCCGTTCACACGGCTCGTGCACGCCTGGAGCATCCCGCTCCAGTACCTGGGCCGCCCCTACATCATCTATCGCCGCCGCTTCCAGGCAGTTCGCTGATGCGAGCGGAGGCACGGGCGCGCCTCCTCGCAACTGCAGACCGCGAACTAAGCGGCCTCTCCCCCTCCTATTTCGCGCTCGTGATGGCCACGGGCATCGTCTCGATCGGCGCGCACCTGCTCCACGTGCCGGTTGTGGACGTGGTGCTGTTCGCCGTGAACATCGGGGCCTACGTCGTGCTCTGGATCCTCACCGGCCTGCGGCTGATCCGGCACAGGCGCTCACTGCTGGACGACCTGACCAACCACCGCCGGGCGCTCGGCTTCCTCACGATCGTGGCCGGCACCTGCGTGCTCGGCGCCCAGATGATCGTGATCGCGCACGACTACGCGATCGCCACCGGACTGCTGATCGTGGGCGGCGCGCTGTGGGTCGTGCTCGTGTACACGATCTTCGCCGCGCTCACGATCAAGCCGGACAAGCCTTCGCTGGCCGAAGGGATCAACGGCGGCTGGCTGCTGGCGGTGGTGGCCACCCAGGCGATCGCGGTGCTGATCGCGCTGCTGTCTGCCCACTGGCACCAGCCGCTGCGCCTGCACGCGAACTTCGTCGCCCTGTCGATGTGGCTTTGGGGCGGGATGCTCTACATCTGGATCATCTCGCTGATCTTCTACCGGTACGTGTTCTTCCGCTTCGCCCCGGACGACCTCGCTCCGCCGTACTGGATCAACATGGGCGCGATGGCGATCTCGGTCCTGGCCGGATCGCTGCTCATCAGCGATGCGCCCGCGGCGCCCTTCCTCGAGTCGTTGCGGCCCTTCCTCGAGGGCTTCACCGTCTTCTACTGGGCCACGGGCACCTGGTGGATCCCCATGATCGCGATCCTCGCCGCGTGGCGTTACGGCTACCGCCGCCTCCCGCTCGAGTACGACCCGCTCTACTGGGGCGCCGTGTTCCCGCTCGGCATGTACGCGGTGGGCACTTTCAGGATGGCCGACGCGATGTCGCTCGGCTTCCTCGACTTCATTCCACACATCTTCTTCTGGACCGCGCTCGTGGCCTGGCTCGCCACCTTCGCCGGACTGGCGCGTACCCTCCTTCGGCGCTACTCGGCCGCCCTGTAAGCCTGCGGGAAAGCACGGATCGGTCCCACGGGAAGCTGCGGTTTTTGAGCTGAGTCGCTCCGGGGAGGATCTGCACTACATGGAGACCCAAGAACGACGGTCGAATCCAGTTGCTCTGAGCCTCGCGCTGACCGCCTTCGCGGTGTGCTTCTTCGCCTGGAGCATGTTCGGTCCGCTGAGCCCGACCCTGCAGGACCACCTCGGGCTGTCCGACTTCCAGCTGGCGGTGGCGGTGGCCGTTCCCGTGGTGCTCGGCTCGGTGATGCGGATCCCGGTCGGGATCCTCACCGACCGCTTCGGCGGCCGGATCGTGTTCACGCTCCTGATGGCCTACAGCGTGATCCCGCTCGTGCTGCTCGCGCTGTTTCACGACTCCTTCGCGATCGTGGTCGTGCTCGGGTTCCTGCTCGGCGTGACCGGAGCATCGTTCGCCGTGGGCGTGCCGTTCGTCAACCGCTGGTACAGCCCGGAGCGCCAGGGCTTCGCGCTCGGGGTGTACGGCATGGGGATGGGTGGCACGGTGATCGCGGCGCTCACGGCGCCCAAGATCGCCAAGCACTGGAGCCTTGCCACGCCGTTCTGGATCGCGGCGGGACTGATGGCCGCGGCGACCGTGATCTTCTGGCTCTTTGCGCGTGACGCCCCGGCCCCGGCGGCCGCGAACCCGCCGAAGTCGATGTCGATCGTCGCGCCGCTTCGCGTGTTCAGGAGCAGCCCTCGCGCCTGGGCGCTGACGCTCTTCTACTTCCTGGCCTTCGGCGGCTTCGTGGCGATGTTCCTGTACCTGCCCAAGCTGCTGACGGGCGTGCACCACCTCACCAAGACGGATGCCGGCTATCGCGCGGCGGGATTCGCGTTCCTCGCCGTGGTGGCGCGCCCGCTGGGCGGCTGGCTCTCCGACCGGATCGGCTCGGAGCGTGTCCTGCGCGGCTGCTTCATCGCCACGACCGCGCTCGCCGTCGTGCTGGCCTTCACCTACAAGCACATGGTGCCGCTCACGGTCGCGTGCCTCACCATCGCGGTGGCGCTCGGTCTCGGCACGGGCGCCGTGTTCAGGCTGGTGGCGGCCTGGTACCCGAACGATGTGGGTGCTGTCACGGGAGTCGTCGGCGCGGCGGGCGGACTCGGCGGGTTCTTCCCTCCGCTGGTGATGGCGCTCGTGAAGAGCATCACCGGCAACTACACGATCGGCTTCCTGCTGCTGGCTGCCGTGGGTGTGGCGTGCCTGCTGGTGCTGATGCGCTTGGACCGCCCCCGCCGCGCGCCGGCTCAGGCTCTACGCGAGGACCTCGCCGTCCGCTAGCGCGATCGCCTCGATCTCGATCTCCAGCTCGGGCAGCGCCAGCGCCGTGACGCCGACGATCGTGTCGGCGGGCCAGGGCTCGGTGAAGTGCCGCCCGCGCAGCTCCACGATCTTGGGGAAGTTCGACATATCGGTGAGGTAGATCGTGACCTTGACGATCTTGTCGAGGCTCGATCCCGCCGCCTCGAGGGTGCGGCGAAGGTTGGCGAACGCCTGCTCCGCCTGGGCGTCGAAGTCACCGACGCCGACGAGCTGGCCCTGCTCGTCGATGGCCGCCTGGCCGGAGACGATCACGAGGTCGCCCACGCGGTAGCCCTGCGCGATTCGGAACGGCTCGCCCGGATCCGGATCCAGCTTGATTCGTCGGGCATCGACGGCCATGGCAACTCCTTTTCGACGTATGAGCGCGTCACTATGGCGCACTCTGCGGATGCGCTGGAACTGCACCTTCCAACGCACCCCATTCCTCGATCTTTCGTCGATTTGGGGTATTCAGGCCTGTCCCCTGGCCGATCACCGGGCTGTCGTGGGAGTTCGTCTGGGACACCGCCACATCGTTGCGAGCGTCACCGCTCTCGTCGTGGCAGTGGGCCTGCCAGGCGCGGCCGCGGCCAGGGCGCGGCAGCACCATCGCATGCCCACCAAGCCGCCGGCGCCGCGCAAGCACAGCGGCGCGCCGACCAAGAAGGCCACTCGCCATTCGGCGCGCCTGCTCACGATCCCGAGGTCGCGCTCGCATCACCACAAGCGTCAGTGGATCTGCGCCAGCCCCAAGCGGCTCGGCAGCGCGAGCTGCGAGGCGCAGGTGATCGCGGACGCGTCGAGCGATGCCGCGGTGGCCGCCACAACGCCGTATGGCTACGGGCCCAGCGACCTGCAGAGCGCCTACTCGCTCACCAGCTTGTCCACGTCGCGCGGCTCGGGCCAGGTCGTGGGCATCGTGGACGCGTACGACGACCCGACGGCGGAGAGCGACCTGGCCGCCTACCGCTCGCAGTACGGGCTGCCGGCCTGCACGACCGCAGGCGGCTGCTTCCGCAAGGTCAATCAGCGCGGCGGCACCACCTACCCGGCTCCCAACTCGAGCTGGGCGGGCGAGATCTCGCTCGACCTGGACATGGTGTCGGCGGTGTGCCCGAACTGCCAAATCGTGCTGGTCGAGACCGACGACAACGGCTTCGGCAACCTGGCCGCCGGTGTGAACGAGGCCGCGGCGCTCGGCGCCACTCAGATCTCGAACAGCTACGGTGGCGGCGAGTGGGGCAGCGAAGCCTCGCTCGACTCGTATTACACGCACGCGGGCGTGGCGGTCACAGCGAGCTCCGGCGACAACGGCTACGGGGTGAGCTACCCGGCCGCCTCGAAGGCAGTGACCGCGGTGGGCGGCACATCGCTCTCGCACGCCGCCAACTCGCGCGGCTGGTCTGAGTCGGCATGGTCCGGCGCCGGCTCTGGCTGCTCGCTGTATGAGTCCAAGCCGAGCTGGCAGACGGACTCCGGCTGTCCCAACCGCACGGTCGCCGATGTGTCCGCTGTCGCGGATCCCAACACCGGCGTGGCCGTCTACAACGGCGGCTGGCTGGTCTACGGCGGCACCAGCGCGTCGGCGCCGATCGTGGCGGGTTTCGATGCGCTGATCGGCGCGTCGGCGGCGTCCGCGCAGTACTTCTACTCGACCCAGCTCAACGATGTGACAAGCGGCGCGAACGGCAGCTGCTCCCCCAGCTACCTCTGTGTGGGCAGCGTGGGCTTCGACGGCCCGACCGGCATGGGAACGCTGAAGGGCGTGATCACGCCGGGGGCGCCCGGGGCCAGCACCGGGTCCGCCACCTCCGTGGCGAGCACCGGCACCACGGTCAACGGCAACGTGAACCCGGACGGACTGGCCACCACCTACCACTTCGACTGGGGCACGACCGCCTCTTACGGGAACAGTTCGAGTGATCAGACCGCCGGCTCCGACTACGCGAGCCACGCGTTCTCGGCGAGCCTCACGAGCCTCAGCGCCGGCACCACCTACCACTACCGCCTGGTGGCCACCAACTCGAGCGGCACCACCTACGGCAGCGATCAGACCTTCACGACCACAGTGCCCTCTGCCCCGCAGGGGAGCTGGAGCGGCACCTACGGCAGCACGGGCTACGACCTGCTGGGGTGGAACGGGTCGAGCGACCAGGCGTCACTTCCGTCGGGCGTGACCGCCACCGTCGCCCAGGGCACTCGCTACACCTGGGCGTCCAGCACGAGCGATGGTCGCGCGCTCAAGGGACCGGGTGGCTCCGCCGCTCGGGCGGCCGGCCTGTACGACTCGGGCCAGATCCGGGTCAAGCTCGACTTCGCGGCCGCCTACAGCGGCAACATCGAGCTCTACGCCCTCGACTGGGACAACGGCGGGCGGCGCGAGACGGTCACCGTCGGCTCCGGCACCACCAGCATCGCGTACGCGTTCAACATGGGAGCGTGGGTGACCGCGCCGGTGACGGTATCGGCGGGCGGCAGCGTGACCATCACGGTGGCTCGCACCGCGGGCAGCAACGCGGTGCTCTCGGGCATCTTCCTCGACGGCACCTACACCCCGCCCTCCGGCGGTGGCTCGTCGGGGCCGCAGGGCAGCTGGGTCGGCACCTACGGCGCCCAGGGTTACGCACTCGCGGCCTGGAACGGGTCGACCGACCAGGTGTCGCTGCCGAGCGGCGTGAGCCTGAGCCTCGTGAGCGGCAGCCGCTACCAGTGGGCCGGCTCGACCAGCGATACGCGCGCCCTTCAGAGTGCTGACCAGAGCACCCGCCGGGCAGCCGGCTGGTACGACTCGAACCAGGTCCAGCTGAAGCTCGACTTCGCCGGTGACTACAGCGGCAACATCGAGCTCTATGCGCTCGACTGGGACAACGCCGGCCGGCGGGAGACGATCACGGCGGACGGGCAGACCACCACACTGTCGAGCGCCTTCAACCAGGGCGACTGGGTGACCGTGCCGGTCACGGTCTCCGCCGGGGGGAGCGTGACGATCACGGTCGCTCGCACGGCGGGGAACAACGCTGTGCTGTCCGGCGTGTTCCTCGACGGCACCTACACGCCGCCATCCGGTGGTGGCGGAGGTGGTGGGGGCGGGACCGTGGCCAGCGCGCCTCAGGGGAGCTGGTCCGGAACCTACGGGGTGGATGGATACGTGCTCGGCGCATGGAACGGCTCGAGCGACCTGACCGCGCTGCCCTCTGGCGTGAGCGCCGCGCTGGTGCGCGGCACGCGCTACGCCTGGGCCGCGAGCACTAGCGACGTTCGCGCGCTCCAGAGCCCGGACAAGACCACGCGCGAGGCCGCCGGCTGGTACGACTCGAGCCAGGTTCAGGTCAAGCTCAGCTTCACGAACGCGTATTCCGGCAACCTGCACCTGTACGCGGTCGACTGGGACGCCAGCGTTCGCCGGGAGACCATCACGGTCAACGGGCAGGCGACGTCCCTGAGCAGCTCGTTCAACCAGGGAGCCTGGGTCACGCTGCCGATCACGGTGTCGGCCGGCGGCACGCTGACGATCACGGTCGACAACACGGCGGGCACCAGCAACGCGGTGCTCTCAGGGATCTTCCTCGGCGACGCCGGCACACCGCCCACTCCGCCCTACACCAACGCCCCACAGGGCAACTGGGTGGGCGCCCACGGGACGAACGGATACGACCTCTTCGCGTTCAACGCCGGGAGCGACGTGAGCTCCATGCCCGGTGTGACCGCCACGGTTCAGCAGGGCACGCGCTACGTGTTCGCGGCTGGAACCACCTCGGTGCGCGCGCTGCAGAATGCCGCCAAGACGAGCCGCACCGCCGCCGCCCTCTACGACCCGAGCGAGGTGCGCGTGCAGCTCACGTTCACCAGCGCCTACAGCGGCAACCTCGAGCTGTACGCGGTCGACTGGGACGCCAACGTGCGCCGTGAGAAGTTCACGGTTGGCACCACCGTGGTCGACGTGCCCGGCGCCTTCGACCAGGGCGTGTGGGTGAACGTGCCCATCAGCGTGTCCGCGGGCGGCAGCGTGGTTATCAAGGTCGACACCAAGACCTCGCAGGGCAACGCCGTGCTGTCGGGCCTCTTCCTCGACTAGCGCTTTCGTACGAGCCCGCGCGCCGCGCGAAGCGGGCGCGTGAAGTGGCCACGCCGGTGTCGGGCGGCGTGCCTGGGACGGTGCACCGGATCGCCTTCCGCATCGTCAAGAGGTGATCCGGGTACCCCGGGGCCATGGAACACCGCGAACAACGGGGCGGGACCACACCTGACAAGGACGAGGCCCGCGAGAAGGGACCCTGGGCGGCGAAGGCGGCCGAGGGCGTCGTGCCCGACGAGCTCGGCGGCTCCGACGCGCCCGAGGAGATGCTCGACGACGACCCGGAGCTGAAGAGCGACGCCCTGGGTGAGACCACCGGATCTGACGAGCCGGCCACCGAGGAGGGCATCGACCGCAGCGCCGGCGACCGGGCAGATGCGACCAGCGACGGGGGCGCCGAGCCCCCGCCCGACGCCGAGCCGGACCTGAAGGATGCGCCGGCCGCGGCGCAGCAGCCCGACGACTGAGAGCTGGGGGTAGTCCCAGCTAGAGCACGAGTGGATCGAGCAGGCGCCGCTCGGCCTGCAATGCCGCGCTCACCGGGTCGTCGCGGAACGGCTTCTTCGCCGCCACGGTCACCACCTCGTCGGCGCGCGGGACCACACGGCACGTCGGGCACGCGCTGTGCTCGTCCAGCTCGGTTCCGCAGGCCGCGTGCATGAACCTGCGCGGCTTGCCGGCCTTGAAGCGGTAGCGGCTCCCCCACCTCATCAGCGCGTGCAGGGCCGGCCACAGCTCACGGGCCGAGCGCGTGAGCACGTACACCTCGCGTCCCGCGTGGTCGGGATCCGGCTTGCGCTCCATCAGCCCCGCTTCCACGAGCCCGTTCAGCCGGTCCGACAGCACCGCGCGCGGTATGTCGAGGTGCGCGGCGAAGTCGCTGAAGCGCCGCACTCCGTAGAACGCGTCGCGAAGGATCAGGAGCGTCCAGCGCTCCCCCACCACCTCGAGTGCGCGAGCGAGCGAGCAGTCCTGTGCCTCGTAGTCCTTGCCAAGCATGCTTCTGATCTTATCCGACTGTCAGTTCAGTGATCGAACTCACGCTGTGATACGGTGCCCGACCATACAGTTCGATCATTGAACCGGAGGTCCTTCCCGCCAATGGCACAGAACCGGACACTGCTGATAGTCGGACTCGCCACCCTCGTGGTGCTGGCGGTGTTCAGCATCCTGGTCGCCACGATCGGGCCGACGATCGAGGACTTCCATGCCGGCGCCAGCTCGCAGACCTGGGCGCTCGGCGGCATGAGCCTGGGCATGGCGTCCGCCCTGCTCACGATCGGCGCGGTGGCGGACCGGGCCGGGCGGCGCCGCGTGTTCGCTCTGTCGAGCGCCCTGCTGGCCGTCACAACCGTGCTGGGCGCCGTGGCACCCGGCATCGAGATCTTCGTGGCGGCGCGGGTGCTCGAGGGCGTGGCCGGAGCGGGCGTGCTGGCCGCCGGGCTCGGCCTGGTGGGCCATGCGTTTCCCAGCCCGATCGAGCGCACGCGCGCGACCGGCGTGTGGGGTGCGATGCTGGGCGCCGGCATCGCGCTCGGCCCGCTGGCGGCTGCTCTGCTCGCCCGGGCGTTCGACTGGCGCGCGTCCTACTGGGCCTTCGGGCTGGCCGCCGGCGTACTGGCGCTCTCGGCGCTCACGCTCGACGAGTCGAAGCCCGCGGGCGAGGCTCGCCGCTTCGATCCAGCCGGCGCGCTCTCGATAGCGGTCGCGATGACCGCTCTGACCGCGGGACTCACCTCCGGCCGCTCGAGCTGGACCTCGGCCGCCACCGTGACGCTGCTGGTGGGCGGCGTCGCCGCGCTCGGCGTGTTCGTCGCGATCGAGGCACGGCGCGATCACCCGCTGCTCGACCTCGAGCTCTTCCGTGGCCCGCTGTTCGTGGCTTCGCTCAGCGGCGCCGCCATCACCGGCCTGGCCACCGTCGGCCTGATGAG
>Ga0207661_10002146_pt1 | contig 13578 bp, 16 predicted proteins | sample KBSC713LmetaG_FD_184337 | JGI IMG/M metagenome (GOLD analysis project Ga0207661, IMG submission 184337) | Corn rhizosphere microbial communities from Kellogg Biological Station, Michigan, USA - KBS C7.1-3L metaG (SPAdes) (version 2) | ecosystem: Host-associated > Plants > Roots > Rhizosphere ... | reverse complement strand
ATGACCTTCAGGCGTCGCCCGAGCGCCTTCATGGCGAACTCGCGCGTCTCCTCGATGCTCACCCCGAACAGGTCCATGCCCTCCTCGTACCAGGGCGGCGTGAGCACGCCGTCGGCCGCAGGGCCGCACTCCACGAGCGTGCGCTGGATCGCCTCCGCGTACTTGGGATCCGCCTGCGCCATCTCGCGCAGGAAGCGCGCGCCGAAGGCCACGTGGCGGTGCTCGTCGCGGGCCACGTTGTTGAACCCCTCCACGAAGCCGGGCAGGGTCCCGTTCTCCTCGTTGTAGGTGATGATGAAGTGCTGGCCGGTGAGGGCGAGCATTCCCTCGATCACCATGTGGTAGAGCGTGATCGCCTCGACCAGCGTCTCGAGGTCGCTGGGATCGCGCGCCAGCTTGTCCACGCGCGAGTGCAGCATGTCGTCGAAGAGGTCGTGGAACTTGGGGTTGAGGTGCGCGCTCGTCTCCTTGAGGCGGTCCTGGAGGTTGCTCGACTCGAGCACCCCCACCTCCTCGTAGAAGCGGTTGAAGAACGCCACGTGCCGCGCCTCGTCCGCGATCTGCGTGCAGAGGAAGATGCGCATCTCCTCGGTGGGCGCCGCGCGCATCATCGGCCCCAGCTCCTCGGCAACCTTCTGCTCGCCGATGAAGAACGACGAGAGCCCGTACATGCGCTGGAACTTCTCCTCGTCGGGGAAGTTCTCCCAGTCCTCGCGATCCTGGCTGAAGTCGAGGTCCTGCGTGCGCCACTGCTGACGCTCCCAGAGCTCGTAGAGCTGCTGGTAGGAGAGGAGCTTGACGTCCCCTCGGTCGGCCGACTCGATCAGCGCCGGGTCGCTAGTGGCCTGAAAGTCCTCGCGCTCGGTGCGGGTGGTGGCGCTGTCGGTCATGCGGCTTCCTCCTGGTGCTTTGCCCTCAGCTCCGGGCAAGGGTAGCCGACCTTGGCTGGCTGGCCAACTCAGGGGCCGGGCTCGGCGTTGGCCACGATCGCGAGTGTCTCCGGGGCGCCCGACACGTCCGCCGTGTAGCGCTTGCCCGCGCGCAGCCCCGACAGCGTCACGCTGGCGGTCGGATGCGCCGAGTCGGCTTTGAGCTCATGCCCCTTCACCGTGATCGCGTAGCTCCCGCCGTCTGCCGAGTGAAGGATCACCTTGACGGCGATGAAGGGCGGCACCCGCACGGTGGCGGGCGTGATGTCGCCGCCCTTGCCGGTGAAGAGCGCCTGGGTCGAAATCGGCACCTCATCGCCCGCGCCGCCGGGCTTGTCCTCCGGCGATGTGGAGGTGGGCGCCGGCGTAGTCGGCGTGGTGATCGTCTCGATCTTCTGGGTCAGCTGGTAGCTCGGCGGCGGCGGGCTCGTCCCTGCGGCAGCCGTTGTCTGGCTGCCTCCTCCTGCGCCGCCTCCGCAGCCCGCGAGCGCGAGCAGCGCGACCCCGATCAGCAGCGACCTAGACCGTATGGCTCTCACCCGGATCGAGCACCACCGCCCGCGATGACGTCTTCGCCGCGACGTCATCCTGGAACGCCTTGTCGTCGGTCTCGATCGGCGGGAAGGTGTTGTAGTGGCAGGGGATTACCACGTCTGCGCCCACCCAGTCGACGGCCGTGACCGCGTCGTGCCGGTCCATCGTGAAGTGGCCGCCGATCGGCACGAGCGCCACGTCCACCTTGTCCCGCGCCTTGACCAGCTGAAGGTCCGAGAAGAGCCCCGTGTCGCCCAGGTGGTAGACGGTCTGGCCACCGAGGTTGATCACGAGCCCGGCGGGCGTGTTCACGGTGCCCTTCGGCGTGGTCGAGGTGTGCCAGGCCGGTGTGAGCCGCACCCAGCCACCGTCGAACTCCACCGTGCCGCCGATGTTCGGGTTGGAGACGTTCTCGACACCCTCCTCTTCGAGCTCGCTCGCCAGCTCCACGATCGCTACGACCTGCGCGCTCGTGCGCTTGGCGATGTCGACGATGTCGCCGTAGTGGTCCTGATGCCCGTGCGTGAGGAAGATGTGCGTCGGGTTCATCTCAGACGCCTCGGCACCGGCCTTGGGATTGCCGGTGAGGAACGGGTCGATCAGCACTCGGGTGTCGCCGTCGCTCAGCTCGAAGCAGGCGTGGCCGAGAAAGCGGATGTCCATCGTCAGTCTCCTTCTGTGTGGTCGGAGTCGAAACCTTCAAGTTCCCGTGCCAGCTCCCAGCCCACCGCGACGCCGACGAACATCACCGTGCGCGTCTCCTCCGCGATCAGGGTCTTGACCGCGGTGAGGCGCTCGTCCGCATCCGGCGTGGTCGCCGCCTTGAGCACGGCAGCCTCGTGAGCCTCGTCGAACCAGCCGCCCTCGTGCAGGATCTGCACGATCGTGCGCTGGAGGTCCGGCGCCATCTGGGCTATCCGTGCCTCCCACTCTTGAAACCGCTCGGGGGTGAGCTGCTCGAGCGCGGCGTGCAGCTCCGCCTCCGTGAACTGGGGCTCGGGCACGGGGCGGATAATAGGTAGATGGAAACGGTCAAGCTCACCGCCCTGTCCCACGGCGCGGGCTGCGCGTGCAAGCTCTCGCCGGCTGAGCTGCATCCGCTGCTCGCGGAGCTGCCGCGCTCCGACGACCCGAACGTGCTCGTGGGCTCCGACACGGCGGACGACGCCGCCGCCTACCGCGTGGCCGACGATCTGGCCATCCTCACCACCGTCGACTTCTTCACGCCAATCGTGGACGACCCGTACGACTTCGGCCGCATCGCCGCCACCAACGCGCTGTCGGACATCTACGCGATGGGCGGCGAGCCTCTCACTGCCCTGAACCTCGTCGCGTACTCGCTCGAGGACCTGGGTGGCGACGTGCTCCGCGAGATCCTGCGCGGCGGCCAGGATGCCGCCGCGGGCGCGGGCGTGGCGATCGTGGGCGGCCACTCGATCGACGACCCGGAGCCCAAGTACGGCCTGGCGGTCACCGGCCGGGCGCATCCCGACAAGCTCGTTCGCAACTCCACGGCTCGCGCCGGGCACGACCTCTATTTGACGAAGCCCGTCGGCGGCGGCGTTGCGTCCACCGCCGCCAAGCGCGGCCTGGCGAACGGCGACCTGATGGAGCGCGCGATCGAGGTGATGACCACCCTGAACCGCGACGCCGCGGCGCAGGCGCTCGAGTCAGACCTGAGCGCGATGACGGACGTGACCGGCTTCGGCCTGCTCGGTCACCTGCACGAGCTGGCCCTCGCGAGTGGCGTGGCCGCCGAGGTGGAGGCCGGCGCGGTGCCGGTGATCGACGGCGTGCTCGATCTGCTGCGCGGCGACGAGCCGCCGATCGCGGGCGGCACGCGCCGCAACCGCGAGTGGGTGGAGCCGTTCGTGCACTTCGCCACCGGCCTCCCCGAAGAGCTCGCGTGGATCGTGTGCGACGCGATGACCTCGGGCGGCCTGCTCGTGGCCGCGGCGCCGGGTTCCGGCGCGCCGGGAACGCGGATCGGCCGCCTGGTGGAAGGCGAGCCCGGGCGGATCTCGGTCAGCGCCTGACGAACGCGGACAGCGGCACGCCGAGCGCCGCCCCCACGAGGCCGCCCGTGACGCCGGCGATCGCGCTGGCCTGCGAGGTCATGAGCGGCAGTAGCAGCAGCACCACGGCGATCACGATCACGCCGATCAGATCGTTCCCGCGGTCCTCACCGCGCCGGCCGGCCAGGCGGTCGTCCACGAGCCACGCGCACAGCAGGCCGAGCGCCGCGCCGTTGGCGCCGAGCGGAATGTGCGAGTCGTTCAGCTGGATCCCCGCATATACGCCTACCGCGCCACAGGCAAGGAACAGGACCACCGGCACCACGGGGCCGAAGCGGCGCTCGAGGTGGGTGCCGAAGATCGCCACGGTGCCGAGCGTGACGAGCTCGTAGCCGGCGTTGGCATGCAGGAACGGCGTGGCGAAGTAGCGCCACACCTGCTCGCTGCCGGGCAGGATCGCCCCGAGGTCGAAGTAGCTGACCTGGTCGGTCGCGATCGCGATGTTGGCGGCGATGCACAACGCGATCAGCACCATCGTCGCGTAGGGGCGGGTGTCCGGCGCGATGCCCGGGATCTCGTCCCTGCGGATGCGGCCGAGGGAGGGAACCCGCCGCGTGCGCGTGCGCCGCTTGCGCGGCTCCTCGGGAGCGTCGCCGCGGTCGAGCCGCGGGGCGCGCTTGCGCACGCGCTGACCGCAGTAAGGACACTCCGTCACGTACGGACTGACCTCGGATCCGCAGTTCTTGCAGACGACGAAGAGGCCGGGCTCGCTCACCAGAACGAGGATACCCCCCGCGGCTCAACGTCTATATGGGGCTCAGGCGGTCGTAGCCTCGACGATCTCGCGCATGACCTCGCGGAGGTCCTGGTTGGCCTCGTAGACCACGACCTGCCGCGCCGCCCCGTTGCCCTTGGTCAGCAGATCCTCGATCCAGGCGAGGTCGTCGGCCGAGCCCAGTTCCTCCGCGTGGGGGCGGACGCGCTCCACCACACGCCGGACCAGCTCGCGTGTCGGGACTCTGACCGTCTGCGGCAGGTCCACCAGCTCGCCCTCCAGCCCGTGCCGCGCGGCCAGCCACTTGTTCTCGTCGAGCGGCTCGTAGGGATAGTGGCCCAGCTCCTTGCCGGCGTCGAAGTGCTCGCACAGCTCCTTCACGAGCGCCTGCACCAGCGCGGCGAGCGCGAGCGTGTGCTCCACGCGCGTCTGGGCGTCCATCACGCGCACCTCCACCGTGCCGAACATCGGGTGCGGGCGGACGTCGTACCAGAGGTACGTGTAGTCCTCGATCGTTCGCGACTCGATCATGAACTTCACCCGCCGCTCGTAGTCGTCCCAGTCGTCGTAGCGCGGCGGGATGCCGACTCGCGGGAAGGCGCGGAAGATCGGCGTGCGAGTGGACAGCAGGCCGGTGGCGTCGGCGCGCCAGAAGGGGGAGTTCGCCGACAGGGCAAGCAGCATCGGCAGGTGAACGCGCATGCCGTTGGCGACGTGGATGGCCTTGTCGGGGTCGTCCACCCCCACGTGCACGTGCACACCGAAGATCAGCTCCTGTCTTGCCACGAAGCGCAGCGCCGCCACCAGGTCGCGGTAGCGCGGCCGGGCCACGATGCGCTGGTCCTCCCACATCGCGAACGGATGGGTGCCCGCCGAGCCGATCAGCAGGCCGTGCTGCTGGGCCAGCTCGGACACGAAGGAGCGCAGCTGCCGCAGCTCGGCGCCCACCTCGCGCGTGTTCTTGCATGGCTCGGTGGCAACCTCGAGCACGGACTCCATGAGCTCCGGCTTCACCTGCCCGTTTTCCCCCTTGGCTGCCTCGAGCATCGTCTCGATGGAATTCGAGAGCTCAAGCGTTTCGGCATCAAGGATCATCAGCTCTTCCTCGATGCCGATCGTGTACGGGGGCCCCGTGAATCGGTGCTCCACGCGGGCATCGTATCCACGACGGTGGCGGGTATAACCTCCGCCACATCACGACTTAGGAGGCGGATGCAACTCCCATGAACCCCGGCTACGACGGCAAGCTCTTCATCCTCGCGTTCGACCACCGCGGTTCCTTCCAGAAGAAGTGGTTCGGGATCGAGAGCGAGCCCACCGAGGAAGAGACCCAGAAGATCTCTGACGCCAAGCACCTCGTGTTCGAGGGTCTCGAGCACGCGCTCGACCAGGGCGGCGAGGCAAGCATCACCGGAGCACTCGTGGACGAGCAGTTCGGCGCCCCCACCGACATCCCCCAGACTGCGCGCGACCGCGGCCTCAAGCTCGCGATGCCGGTGGAGAAGAGCGGCCAGAACGAGTTCGACTTCGAGTACGGCGAAGACTTCGGCGCCCACATCGAGAAGTTCAACCCCGACTTCTCCAAGGTGCTCGTTCGCTACAACCCGGACGACCCGGATACCGAGATGAACAAGCGCCAGCTCGAGCGGCTCAAGCGGCTCGCGGACTGGCTCCACGAGCACGACCGCAAGTTCCTCTTCGAGCTGCTCGTGCCGGCCACCGACGACCAGCTCGGCTCCGTGGGCGGCGACACCGACCGCTATGACGCGGAGCTGCGGCCGGAGCTGATGCGCCGGGCGATCGAGGACATCCAGAACTTCGGGATCGAGGTGGACATCTGGAAGATCGAGGGCGTGGACGAGCGCTCCGACGCACAGATGCTCGCCGAGCAGACCCGCGCGGGCGGCCGCGACGGCGTCGTATGCGTGCTGCTGGGCCGCGGCGCAAGCGACGAGAAGGTGGACCACTGGCTCACCGAGGCTGCCCCCGTTGAGGGATTCGTCGGCTTCGCGATCGGGCGTTCGATCTGGGGCGACGCGCTCAAGGGCTTCCTGGACGGCTCGCTCGAGCGCGAGGACGCCGCGCGGCAGATCGGCGACAACTACCTGCGCTTCGTGAAGGTCTACGAGGAATCAGAAGCCACGGCCGCTGCCCGATAAACGGTGTAGCCTTCCGGACCCATGGCGATGCGCATGCGACAGTCCCTGGCCGAATTCGAGGCCGCCTTCCACGAGGAGACGACCGAGGAAAGGCTGCGCAGGGAGCGCCTCCGCAAGGAGGCCGCCGACCGTTCTCGGATGCGTCGCGCCCAGCGGCTGGAGAAGCGCGGGAACATGAACTTCACCGTGCTCGTGCTCACCATCGTCGCCACCACCATCGTGGTGACGATCGCGATGTTCCAGACCCTCTCGCTGCTCATCGGCTCTTAAGCCGCGAAAACCAAGGCTGGCAAGAACGCAGGGAGGCCATAGTGCTCTGCACATGGCCGACCGAGGACGCCGCCAGGCGCAGGTTTGCAGCGGCTTACTGCTTCTTCGATTTGAGGCGTTCGAGTGCCTCGGTGACCTGCTCGCGCTCGGTGCTGTCGTCCGAGCGCTCGAGCTGGATCTCGAGGTAGACCTCTTTGCGGAAGACCGGCACCTTGCGCGGTGCCTCGATGCCAATTCGCACCTTCTCGCCCATGATCGCCAGGACCGACACCTCGATGTCGTCCCCGATCATGATGCTCTGGTTGGACTTCCTAGTCAGAACCAGCATCGATTGCCTCCCTGCCCGGGTTCGCGGCCCAACTGCATTGAGCGCCTCCGTGGCTCAGTGTATAGATCACCGCCCCCAGACTGGCGCACTTGGTGCCCATGCTGGCGGGCGGGGCTGTTGCGTGGTGACACCGGAAGTCTAAGCAAGATCCCTGCGTAATTGGGTTGGTAGTCTCCCCGCCTCTTGGCACGCAGATCACTGAAATCCCAACTCAACCAAATCCGCAGCTGGGTCCGCGAGGGGCGCACCAACGCCTGGATCGCCCATCAGCTGGACGTGAGCGTGAAGGACATCGACACCTTCAAGCGCGAGCACGAGCTCGTGCCGTCCGGCGGCGACGGAGATTTCGGCGGCGGGATGGACGACGAGCTGGACCTCCGCGCCGAGGACGACGCCCTGGTCGCGGCCGAGCTCGAGGCGGAGCCGGACGAGGACGAGGACGAGGACGACGACGAGGAGGAGGCCGATGGCCGCTCCTCAGAGGACAAGCCCAAGCGTCGTCGCGGGCGCCGCGGTGGACGTGGGCGCCGCGGGGGACGCGGCGGCGGCCGCAGCCGCGAGCTCGAGGGCACGTTCGACCATGGCGACGAGGGTTACGGGCTCTGGCTCGACCCCGCCGTTCAGGACAACCCGGTCTACGCCGAGCATTGGGCCGGCCACCGGCCGGTCTCGATCACGGTCGAGCCGGACCGCATCGTCATTCGCCGCGCCGGCGAGGAAGCCGGCGACGATGACGACAACGGCGACTCCGACGACGACTGATCAGCGGTCGGCGGGCGAGTGCGCCCGGCCGATGACTTCGCGCGTGCGACCGCCGGCGTAGTTCGTGGCCTCGCGGGCGTAGCGGCAGAAGGCGGCGTCCACCACGAAGGACGAGTCCGTGCCGGCGGCCTCGCGCTGGGCGATGTCGGACGCCCAGTCCACGTCCTGGGCGTAGAAGGCCGCGAGCTCCTCCACGCTGAAGGCGGAGCCCAGGCGGCGGCGCAGCTCATCGAGCACCGCCATCACGGCGCCCTCGAGATGGGCGCGGGCGGGCTCCGGCGTCTGGCGCAGATGCCGCTCGCCGTCCTCCCACTGGAAGAGCGCATTTTCGACCGCGTAGGACACGGCCTACGACGTTAGCGATCAGGGAGGTTTCTAACCACGTATTCGCGCTCCCCCCGGCGGATCATGCCGAGTTTGCGCGCCTCGGCCTCGAGGGCCGACGGGTCGTGGAGCAGCTTGATGTGCGCCTTCAGGTCCGTGTTCTGCTTCTCGAGCTGCTGGAGCTCGGCGTTCTGCTGCTTGGCCAGGTTGTGCTGGGTGATCCAGCGGTGGAGCGGCGAGATGTAGAGCAGCAGCACGATGCCGAGGGTGGCCAGCAGCGCGGTGCGCGCCACGCGGTCCCAGCGGATCCCGGAGGCGCCGGTGGTGCGCTTTGGACGGGTGCCCTGGGCTCGCTGCTTTCGCCGTGCCGCGGCCCGCTGGGCGCTCGCTGATGCCGCCTGTGCCATCTCGGAGTCGCCCTTCGCCCAGGCTGGCCCGTCTCCTCCCCGGCTCGGCAAATGGGCGCACGATCCCATCTAGGGCCGCTATATGCGGACCAGGATGGGACGGTGGATCGCTAGACGGGTTCCAGCGCCCGGTGGGGCTCCGCCGGCAGCTCGGTCGCTATCGGATCGCCTGGGCGGACCTCGCCGCCTGTGATGACGATCGCCATCACGCCGGCCCTGCGGATCAGCTCACCGTCGGCGCCGCGGTCGAGGGTCGCGGCCATCAGGCCGTCCTGGATGCCGTTCAGCTGCTTGCAGGGATTGCGGAGGCCCGTGATCTCGATCAGCGCGGTGTCGCCCAGGCGCAGCCGGGTGCCTACCGGCAGCGCCAGCAGGTCCACGCCGCGCGTGGTCACGTTCTCGCCCATCTGTCCCGGCTCGAGCTCGAAGCCGCGGTCGCGCAGCTCGTCGTGCAGCTCCGCGTGGACCAGATGGACCTGGCGCAGGTTGGGCTGCGTCGGGTCGCGCCTGATCCGCGACAGGTGCTGGACGGTCTCGCCCAGGTGGGCATCGCCGTCCACGCCGAGGCCTTCCAAGAGCGTGATGGAGTCGCGGCCCAGCTTGCCCACGCCGTGGCGGGGGCTCGAGCTGACGGCCAGGACCTGGGCGCTCAGCGGAACGCGCTGCGTCCCGGGTAGGAGGCGTCGCCGCCGAGAGCCTCCTCGATCCGGAGCAGCTGGTTGTACTTGGCCACGCGGTCTGTCCGCGATGGGGCACCGGTTTTGATCTGGCCGCAGCCGGTGGCCACGGCGAGGTCGGCGATCGTCACGTCCTCGGTCTCGCCGCTGCGGTGTGACATCACGGCGGTGTAGCCCGCCGCGCGGGCGGTGTTGACGGCGTCGAGCGTCTCGCTGAGCGTGCCGATCTGGTTGACCTTGACGAGGATCGAGTTGGCCACGCCCTTGTCGATCCCGCGCTGCAGGCGCTCGGTGTTGGTCACGAACAGGTCGTCGCCCACGAGCTGGACGTTCGAGCCGATGCGGTCGGTCAGGACCTTCCAGCCGTCCCAGTCCTCCTCGTCCATGCCGTCCTCGATCGAGAGGATCGGATAGCGGGAGGCGAGATCGGCCCAGTAGTCGGTCAGCTCGGCGGAGGAGAGCGAGCGACCCTCGTGCTCGAGCTCGTACGACCCCGACTTGAAGATCTCGCTGGTGGCCGGGTCGAGGGCGATGGCGACGTCGTCTCCCGGCTTGTAGCCGGCGGCCGCGATGCCCTCGACGAGGAACTCGAGGGCCTGCTCGTTCGACTCGAGGTCGGGAGCGAAACCGCCCTCGTCGCCGACGGTGGTGCCGAGGCCGCGGTCGTGCAGCGTCCTCTTCAGCGCGTGGAACACCTCGCAGCCGGCTTGAAGCGCGCGCGAGTAGGTGTCGAAGCCACACGGGACGACCATGAACTCCTGGAAATCGACCTTGTTGTCCGCGTGCGCGCCGCCGTTCAGCACGTTCATCATCGGCACGGGCAACACGGCGGCGTCGTCGCCCCCCAGGTAGCGCCACAGCGGCACGCCGTGCTCCTCGGCCGTGGCCTTGGCGGCGGCGAGCGACACGCCGAGCAGCGCGTTCGCCCCCAAGCGGCCCTTGTTGGGCGTGCCGTCGAGGTCGATCATCGCGCGGTCGAGGCCGGCCTGGTCGTCGGCGTCGAGCCCGGTGACCGCATCGGCGATCTCCCCGCGCACGTTCTCCACGGCCCGCGTGACACCCTTGCCGCCGAAGGCCTCGCCGCCGTCGCGCAGCTCGACCGCCTCGAACTCGCCGGTGGACGCACCCGACGGCACGATCGCCCGCCCGCTCCCGGCTGAGGCGAGCTTGACCTCGACCTCCACCGTGGGATTGCCGCGGCTGTCTATCACCTGCCGGGCGTGTACCTGCCTGATCTCGCTCATTGCTCGTCTATCGCCTTCCTGAACCTGTCAGCGGCGGCGCGCAGCGCGAGCTCGGGGTCCACCCCGGCGTCGCGCGCCAGCGCCACGCAGTCGAAGAGAACATCCCCGATCGCCTCGAACTCCTCGGCCTGGTCGAGCCGCTCGTGGAGACGGCGGCGCAGCGTATCTCGATCCGGGTGCTCGAAGTCGCTACGCGAGGCGGCCCGGCGCAGCACCTTGCGCGCATAGAGCGGCGACGGCAGGTTCTCCGGGATGTCGTGGAACACCTCGTCGCCGTCGCGGCCGGGCTCGGTGCGCTTGATCTCGTCCCAGTTGCGCAGCACGGTGGCGGCGTCCTCGGCCTGGGTGTCCCCGAACACGTGCGGGTGCCTGCGGATCAGCTTCTGACGGCAGTGCTCCGCCACGGCGGCGAGGTCGCCCTGACCGCGCTCCTCGAGCAAGAGCGACAGGAAGTAGACCTGGAAGAGGACGTCGCCCAGCTCGTCGAGCATCTTGGCGTCGTCGCCGGAATGAGCGGCGTCCGCCAGCTCGTACGCCTCCTCCACCGTGTGCGGAACGATCGAGCGCTCGTCCTGCTCGCGATCCCAGGGGCACTCGCGCCGTAGCCGGCGCGTTATCTCGTCCAGCGCGACCAGGGAGCGGGCCGGCTCCCGATCCACTACTTGCCCGTGGTGCCTGAGGGCGCGGCTGGCGTAGTGCTCGGGGCTGGCGTCTGCTGCGGAGCCTGGCCCGAGACCGGAGCCGTTGCCGTCTTGCTGGCCTTCGGCGCGTTCTTGCAGCTATCGATCACGTAGCCCTTCGCGCACTTCGTCTTGTCCTTGTACTTCTTCTGGTAGTCCTTGACGAAGGCGTTGATCGCGTTCTGCTCCTGCTGCGAGCGCAGGAGGCTGACGATCGTGTCGTGCGCCTTCTGCTCGGACTGCTGCGTGGCGGGCGTGACCTTGGTGACCTTGAAGACGTAGTAGCCGAACTGCGTCTTGACCGGGCCGACGAGGGTGTTCTTCTTGGCCGAGAAGATCGCGTTGTCGAACGACTTCTCCTGCTGGCCCTTGGCGACGCCGGGCAGCTTGCCGCCCTGCGCCTTCGAGGCCTGGTCGATCGAGTACTTCTTGGCCACGTCCTTCCACGCCGTGCCGCTCTCGATCGCGGCCTTGGCCTGGTCGGCCTTTGCCTTGTCCTTGGTCAGGACCACGAGCAGGTCGCGCCGCTCAGGCTGAGCGAAGCGTGCCTTGTTCTTGTTGTAGTAAGCGGTGACCGCGGCGTCCGAGACCTTGTCCTTGCCGGCCACGATCTTCTGACGGACCTGCTGGGTGAGCAGGTCAACCTTCACGCGGAAGCGGAGGTCGTCCATCGTCATGCCGGAGGTCTTGAGGAACTTCTGGAAGTCGGCGTTCTTGGGGAACGACTGCTTGATCTGGTCGTCGAGCTGCTTCTGGATCGCTGCCGGCTTGGCGCTGAGGTTGCGAGAGTCGGCCTCCTGGAGCAGCCACTGCGACTGGATCAGGAACTGCATCACCTGGGTCTTGAGCCCGTTGTACTGCTGGGCGCACTGCGCCTTGAGCGCGGCGGCCGAGGGCTTCTGCTGTCCCTTGGCGACAGGCTGCTTCTGAAGCGCGGCGACGCAGCCCGTGTAGTTCGGCGGGTCCGGCACCGGAGGCGCGGCGGTGCTGCCCTGCGGCGCCGACTGCTTGGCGGCGACGCTCAGCCAGTGCTGGAAGTCCTCCTTCTTGATTGGCGTACCGCCGACCTCGGCGACCGAGTTCGACGGGATTCCACTGCCGCAGCCGGACACGAGCACGGCGACGAAGGCAGTGAGCAGAGCAAGGACGGTGAGCAGCTTCTTTGTCATTCCTAAGAGGTGTCGGTGATACAGAGCAGAATGCGCGCGGGGATGCGCGAGCCTCCCGGGCCTGGCGCGCAGGGAGTCGATACTAGCGGACGTTTGGCGTCAGCGGTGACGCTTAAGAGACGCTTAGGATCGCCTCAGCCGCAGCGACCACCGCCGGGAAACGGGCCGCCGGGTCGTCCGGAACGCGCACCTTCACCGTGCTGCGGCCGGACTCGTAAATCGCCCCGGGAAGCGCAGCGCGAAGCGCTTTGTTGCCGTTTGAGTCGAGCTCGATCGGCGACACGGTGAGCTGCCCCGAGCGGAAGCCCACGTCCTTGGCGCCGGCCCTGCCGAGCTTGATCCGGGCATCCTGCAGGCGTATCAGGTTGTCGAGCGGCGGCGGGACCGGGCCGAAGCGATCCTCCAGCTCCTCGCGCAGCACGATCAGGTCGGCGATCTCCTTCGCGCCGGCCACGCGGCGGTGGATCTCGATCTTGGCCGCCTCGTATGGCACGTAGTCGCCGGGCACGTACGCGTCCACCGGGATGTCCATGCGCACCGGCTCGGGCGCCTCGTCCGCGCTGCTGCCGGACAACGCGGCCACTGCCTCGTCGAGCATCGCCACGTACAGCTCGAAGCCCACGGCTGCAACATGACCGGACTGCTCCTCGCCGAGCAGGTTGCCCGCGCCGCGGATCTCGAGGTCGCGCATCGCGATCTTGAAGCCGGAGCCGAGCTCGGTGTAGTCGGACAGCGTGGAGAGGCGCTTCTGCGCCTCCTCGGTGAGCGAGTGATGCGAGGGGTAGAAGAGGTACGCGTAGGCGCGCTCGCGACTCCGGCCTACCCGCCCACGGATCTGGTAGAGCTGGGCCAGCCCGAGCGTGTCCGCGCGCTCCACGATCAGCGTGTTGGCCGTGGGGATGTCGAGGCCGGCCTCCACGATCGTGGTGCACACGAGCACCTCCGCCTCGCCGCGCAGGAACTCGAGCATCACCTTCTCGAGCTGCTTCTCGTCCATCTGGCCGTGGGCGACCGCCACGCGGGCCTTGGGCGCGATCGCGCGGATGCGCTCAGCGGTCTCGTCGATCGTGTCGACGCGGTTGTGCAGGAAGAAGGCCTGTCCGTTCCTCGCGAGCTCGCGCTCGATTGCCTGGCGGACCAGCTCCTCGTCGTACTCGCCCACGTAGGTCTTGACCGGGCGGCGGCCCTCGGGCGGCGTCTCGATCACCGAGATGTCGCGCAGCCCGGCGAGCGACATCTGGAGCGTGCGCGGGATCGGCGTGGCTGAGAGCGACAGCACGTCCACGCGCAGCTTGAGCTGGCGCA
>Ga0207661_10002144_pt1 | contig 13586 bp, 11 predicted proteins | sample KBSC713LmetaG_FD_184337 | JGI IMG/M metagenome (GOLD analysis project Ga0207661, IMG submission 184337) | Corn rhizosphere microbial communities from Kellogg Biological Station, Michigan, USA - KBS C7.1-3L metaG (SPAdes) (version 2) | ecosystem: Host-associated > Plants > Roots > Rhizosphere ... | reverse complement strand
CGTGAACGTCGCCGACGTCTTGGTCGGCAGCGTGTACGTGAACGACTGGCCGCCCCAGTTCACCTTCACCGTTTGCGAACCGCTCGTGTTGTTGTACACGATGAGCGCCTTGGAACCGTCCGGGTTCTTCCAGGCGACGTTCGGCACCGAAGCGTTGGCGCTCGAGTCGATCCGCACGGCGCCCGGCTTCACGAACTTGGTGAGATGCCCCATCGTGTAGTACTCGACCGTGTAGTCGATCTGCCCGCTCCGGCTATCTCCATTGTGGACGGTGAGGAGTCCGGTGCAGGTGCCGCAGCCGCCGTTGTGCGGGCCCATGGACTGGTCGACGGCGAGGCTCCATTTGACCCACGAACGGCCCCAGTTGCGGGTGTAGTCGATGAGGTTGAGCATGTCCTCCTGCTGCTGGTTGGTGATCCAGGTACCGCCGGAGTGCTCGGTGTCGTAGGCGTTCACGCCCGGGTACTGGTTGTGCACCGTCGTCTGCTCGCTGACGTTGCCGCCGTAGCCGTGCCACGCGATGCCGCCGAAGTTCGGGTCGTTGCGGATCGCCGTGTCGGCCAGCAGCGGCGCGGCCCACGTGTCGTAGCCGTCCCAGTTCCAGTCATGCACGAGCACCTTGGTGGTCAGCCCGTTGCTGTGCAGCGCCGGGTACAGCCCGTTCTTGATGAAGTACTGCAGGCCGGACGTGTTCCACTGCATCGAGGGATAGCCGGCGCAGCACGTCGGCTCGTTCTGCGGGGACACGTAGTCGATGTGGATGCCCTGGGCCGCATAGCCCTGGATGTACTTGGCGAAGTACGTGCCGTACAGCGCGTAGTACTGGGACTGCAGCCAGCCCTGCACGAACGAGTTGTTGTCCTTCATCCAGGCCGGCGCGGTCCACGGCGTGCCCATCACCTTGAGGCTCGGGTTGAGCTGCTTGGCCTGCTTGGTGAGGGCGAGCACGTCGGTGTCGCGGCTGAGCGAGAAGTCGTTGAGATCGCAGCAGGTGTCGTCGTAGGAATAGCTGAAGCGGGCCAGATCAGAGGCGCCCATCGGGTTGCGCGTGAAGCTCAGCCCGATGCCGTTGACCGGGTCGAAGAGCTTCTGCATGGTGGCGTCGCGGGTGCTCGCGCTGACCGCGCCGCTGCCGCGCAACAGGTAGGCCGCGGTGTCGGTGAACGACGCGCCGGCTCCTTCGAACGGCTGGTACGTGGTGTTCTCGTTGACCGTGATCGTCTGGTTGGCGCTCGCGGAGGTCGGCGCGAACGCGATCGCGGCCTGCGGCTGCAGCCCGCGGGTCACCGTGCGCCCGCCGCCGTCGGAGGTCGTGGTCAGCCAGATGCTCACCGACTCGCCGGCGGCGTGGGCGGCACCCGCCGGGATGACGGCAAGCCCGGTCGCGACCAATCCGAGCGCGAGCAACTTCCGGACAGGCATGGCCTCCCCCTTCGATAGACAACTATCGAACAGGAAAGTTACCAGTTAATTCATGCCTTGAATAGACGGCTGGCTCTCGTTCCAAGATCGGTCAAGGGCGCTGACACAGTAGGTGCCTTTCGAGCCGGGGTCGGTCCAGGTCGTCCGGCGGGTTGTGGCAACCAGGGAAGCCTTGTCGCCTTCCACCTTGTACACGGCGAAGCTGGTCGCCCCGGCACCTCGCCAGCTCACCGTGTGGCCCTTGACGGTGACGCTGGTCGGCGTCGGCGGGGTGTGCCGCGGCAGGCCGCGCATCGTCGGCACGAGGGCGGGGCCGGCGTTGAGCGCGTCGCGGTACTGCTTGACCGCGCCGAGCTTGTCGTCGCGGAGGTTCGAGGCGGTGAAGTGGATGCTGCCGGAGACCTCGTACTTGGCGTTGAGCCGCAGCTGGCGGGTCAGCTCGGCGGGGTCGGACCAGGCGCCGGGCTGGCCAACGCGGTAGTCGGCCTGCCCCACGTAGAGCTGCACGCCGGTGCCCTTGACAACACTGGACCACCAGGCCAGGAGTTTGCTGTAGTCGGCCACGGCAAAGCCGATGTTCCAGTACAACTGGGGCGCGATGTAGTCCAGCCAACCCTCACGCACCCAACGCCGGGTGTCGGCGTAGATCTCGTCGTAGCTTTGCAGGCCGCGGGTCGGCGAGCCCTTCGGGTCGGTCGTGTCGTTGCGCCAGATCCCAAACGGGCTGATGCCGAACTTCACCCACGGCTTGATTTGTTTGATCCGCAGGTCCATCTCGTGCACGAGGTGGTTGACGTTGTCGCGGCGCCACTCGCCCTTGTCGGTGAAGCCCTTGCCGTACTGCGCGAACGCCGCGTCGTCCGGGAAGTCCTGGCCCTTGACCGGATACGGGTAGAAGAAGTCGTCGAAGTGCACCCCGTCGAGGTCGTACCGGCGGACCGCGTCGAGGATGGCATCCTCGACGAACGCGCGAGCGGCCGGGACGCCGGGGTTGAAGTAGATCCGGCTGTCCGGACCGGTCGCCGGGAAGGTCACCGACCAGTCCGGGTGCGTCCGGATCGGGTTGTCCGGCTGCAGCAGGTTGGGGTCGGCGATCTGGCTCGCCTTGTAGGGGTTGAACCAGGCGTGGAACTCGAGATTGCGCGCGTGCGTCTCCTCGATCATGAACTCGAGCGGGTCCCAGCCCGGTCCGGAGCCGTCGCGGCGGCCGGTCAGCCAGTCCGACCAGGGGGCGTCGAGCGACGGCCAGAAGGCGTCGCCGCTCGGCCGGATCTGCACGAAAATCGCGTTGTGGTTGAGCCGCTGGGCCAGGTCCAGCCAGCTGCGGAACTCGGCCTTGAGCGTCTCCGGGTCGAGGCCCGGCCGGCTCGGCCAGTCGGTGTTGCGCACCGTGGTCAGCCACATGCCGCGCAGCTCATGCGGGGCGCTCAGCGGGGCACCGGCGCAGTGCGCGACCGGGCGGTCGTCGCGATCGGCCCGACCGTCGCCGCGTTCTCCGTCGGCCGCTCCGGCGATCCTGTCGTTGCGGGCGAGGTACCACACCGTGCCGGAGACGGCGAGCGCGATCACGATGAGAGCGGCCATGATCGAGACCGTGCGGCGGCGGCGATGCACGCAGACAGTCTGCACGTATCTAGCGGGAAGGGTCGAATTCGCGATCTCGCGCTTTCTTGGTCGCGATTCAGCGCGCCTTCATCCACGTCTTCCGAGGAGGCCGCGCGAGCGCGGCCTGAGGTCCAGACGCGGCACGGCGCGCCGAATCGCTCGCGGTGCTTCCTTGGTCGCGATTCAGCGCGCGCCGAATCGCTCATCTATGGCGGCGGCCAGCTGGGCCCGCGCGGCCTCGGTCGCACTGTCGAAAAGCCGCTGCTCCTGCCCGGCCGTACGGATGCCGTTGGTGGTGATGTCCAGCGTCGCCTCGCCGGTCGCGTCGGCGGCCGCGCGGCCGAGCTGGAGGGCGTGCTCGTGCCGGGCGATCGCCTCGTGCTCGAGCTGGCGGGCCGCGCGGGCCTCGGTCCGCTCGTATGTGTTGCCGTGGGAGGCCAGCTTCAGCGCGATCGCCGCGCAGTCCAGCAGTACCAGGAGAAGCGCGATGCCCACATAGAAGAAGCCGACGCCCCAGAAGTCGGCGGTGACCAGGTGCCACATGGCCTTGGTCCGGGCCCCGAAGCCGGCGTCGCCGCTGATCGCGGTGAGCGTGGCCTGCCGCTGGTCGGCGATCCGGCGCTCGAGGTCGGCCTGCTGGCCGGCACGCGCCTGCCGGGCCGGGCCCTGGCTCTCCAGGAGCCGCTCGGCCTGGGCGTCGGCCGCGCTGGCCTCGGCGTTCAGCACGCGTGAGCGTTGCACGAGCGAGTCGCAGTAGCCGCCGCGCGGACAGCCGGCCCGGTGGGTCACCCCGTTGCCTTCTGAATCGGCCAGGGCCTGGGCGTAGAGCTTGGTCGCTTCGTCCCGCTTGGCGGCGGCGAGGGCGTGCAGGTCGGCGACCGCCTGGTCGTCGTCGGCGTCGCGCTGCTTGAGCGCCGCGATCTGCCGCTGATACTCGGCGATCGCCCCGGTCGACTCGGACCGACCGAGCTCCTGGCTGTGCAGCTGGTTCAGGTATGCGTCGATTTCCGGTTTGTACCGGGAGAGCATCAGTGGTTCGGTGATCACCACCGCGAAGAGAAACGCGATGAAGATCCGGCCCAGGTAGATGGTCTTGGCCCGCCGCTGCAAGAGCTTGGCCGGATCCGGGTCGCCGGGGTCGGTCAGGTTCACCGCGACTCGCCCGACGACGGCCCGGTCGAAGGCGATCACCGCGAGCGCGACCGGCGGCCCGACCAGGAAGCGCCACCACGGATGCGCGTAGTCGCTGCTGGCGTCGACGAACGCGGCGGCGCCGGCTGTCGCGTACGCGAAGTACAGAAGGATGAAGACGCCGATCGAGGAGTACAGGACCCGGTCGGTATGGATCTTGACGCTGGCCGGGTTCACATTGGCAACCCGTAGCAGGAGCATGGGCCGACCGTATGCGACGTGGTGATCGGTTCGGGCCATGTTAGGCTATCTCCAACTCAAACGTTGGAGTTGTGAGTGAAGGTCATCGGGGCGTTGTCGTTCGGGGCGCTGGTGGTGCTCGGCCAGCTCTACCTCACCATTCCCTTGATGCCCGACATCGAGCATCGCTACGGGGTGAGCCCGGGCGCCGCGGCGTGGGTCGGCAGCGGCTTCAGTCTCGCGTACGCGATCGGGAACTTGATCTTTGGGACGATCTCCGACCGGTACGACCGAAGGATTGTCATGATCTTCGGCGTGGTCAGCGGCGCGGTGTTGGCCGCGGTCGCCGGCCTGAGCACCGGCTTCGCGATGCTGGTGACCGTGCGGGCCGCCCAGGGCTTCGTGGCGGCGGCGTTCGCACCGGTGGCGCTGGCCTACGCGGTGGAGGCGCTGCCGCTGGCCCGGCGCGCCCTCGGGCTGGCCGCGATCTCCTGCGGCTTCCTGCTGGCCGGGATCGCCGGGCAGGCCTTTGCGCTCTGGGGCAACGCGGCGCTCGGCTGGCGCTGGGTGCTCGCCCTGCCCGCGGTGCCGCTGCTGGTGTGCGGGGCGTGGCTGGCCGCGCTGCCGGCCCCGCCGCGACACGAGTCGGCGTCGACGGTCGGCCGCACGATCGTCGGCCTGGCCTCGCTGGTCCGCCGCCCGCAGGTGCTGGTCGGCTGGGTTTGCGCGCTGACGCTGCTGTTGGCGTTTGTCGGCATGTACGGCGGGCTGAGCGACGCGGCCGGCACCCGCTACGGGATCACCGGGGCCGGACCGCTCCTGCTGCTGCGGCTGGCCGGGATACCCGGCATCCTGATGTGCCTGTTCGCCGGCCGGCTGATCGGGCGGCTCGGCCCGCACCGCACCGGGGTGCTCGCGTTCCTGCTGAGCGCCGGTGGGCTGGTGGTCGAGGCGCTGGCCGGGCCGCTGTGGCTCCTGCTCGCCGGGTCGGTGATCTTCGTGGCCGGGGTGGCGCTGGCCATCCCGTGCGCGGTCGCCGTGGTCGGGGACGCGAGCGGGGCGGCGCGGGGCGCCGGCATTGCCGGATACGGCTTCCTGATCGGCGTCGGCGGCGCCGTGGCTCCGCTACTGGTGGCGGGAGTGGCCGGCTTCGGACCGCTCTGCCTGCTGCTGGCCGGGGCTCAGCTGCTGGCCGCGGCGGCGATGGTGTTCGGCTACCTCGCCGCTTCCCGCGGCTTGGCGCTGGCCACTCCTTCCGCTCCTTCCGCTACTTCCGCGAAGTAGCCGAAGGAGCCGAACGAGCGGAAGTGGCCGAAGGAGCGGGCCTTTCGGGCCTACGTCCCCGAAGTGGCGCCGGCGAGGCGGTGGGCGGCTTTCACGACCGTCGCGCGGCGCTTCGCGTGCTCCTCCGGGGTCACCTCGGACACCCCGGTCACCATCCGGGCCAGTTGGGGGACCGCGTCCCACCACGACGCCATCGCCATCGCCAGGAAGACCAGATGAGCCGGCTCGAGCACGCCGTCCCGCGGGGCCTGCTCGAACCCCGCCACCTTCCGCCGGTAATGCGCGACCCGCGCCTCCTCATCGGGGACCGGTTTCTCGCCGTAGGCGAGGGCCTCCCAGTGCAGCAGCCGCGCGAAGTGGGGGTGGGCGACGTGGTAGTCGTAGCAGCGCCCGGCGTATTCGCCAAGGTCGACTTCGGTGAGGATGGCCGGCGGGATCGCCTCGGCGATCTTGGCCATCTCGTCGGCGAGAACGGTCGCGAAGAGCCGTTCCTTGTCCCCGAAGTACTTGTAGAGCCGCTCCTTGTTGATGCCGGCCCGCTCGGCGATCCGGTCCATCCGGGCGCCGGCCAGGCCCTCCGCCGCGAACTCGACGACGGCCGCCTCCTTCAGGCGCCGCCGAGTCTCCTCCGTGTTCCAGGCCACACGGAAAGTCTAACTCCAACGTTTTAGTTGGCTGTGAGGTCCTTGACGAGGATGCGGCACTTCTCCGGTACCTGGGTCTCCTCGCCGTCGGACATCACCACGTACGTCGTCCAGATCTCGCCGTGTTCCCACTCCCGGTAGCCGAGCCGGTCGTAGAGCCGAGCCGCGTCGTGGTTGTGCAGGCGCAGGCCGAGCGCCAGTTTCTTCAGCCCGAGGCCGAGCACGTGGGCCTCGGCTGCCTCGATGATCGCCGTGCCGATCCCGTCGTTGCGCCGGTGCTCGACCACCTCGAGGTGGTTCAGCAGCGGTACGTCGGGCAGGTGCTCGCGCAGTTCCGGCTCCTCGGCCTCGCCGCGCCAGACATAGACCACGCCGATGGCGGCGTCCCCCTCGTAGGCGACCAGGAGTTCGCCGTGCCCCTCTTGCTGGCGCTGGAGCCGGTCGGTGAAGAACCGCTCCTCACCGAAGGTCCGCACGATCGCCGGCTGGTCGCCGACGTGCGCCTGTCTGATCGCGAGAACTGCAGCCACCTTGCAATAGTGCCCATAGACGCTGATACGGGTCGATGGTAAGCGGGGCGGGGACGCCGAGCCGAACGACGTCCCCGCCCCTCCCCCTTTTGAATAAAGCTATTGCTGACCAGCCGATATGAAGGCCAGGGCGGCGATCCCGGCAAACGCCAGGACGAGCATCAACGCGATGAGCGCGAGATTGACGACGACCCGGAACATGGCGATGAGGTCAGAGAACATCTGGCCAAGGCTGCGGAAGGACCAGCGCAGCAGAACGATGACCAGGAGCACGACGACGCCGATGCCGGGAGCGACCGGCAGGTGGTCGGCCGGCGGCTCCGGGGCGGCCAGGAAGGTGAAAGTAGTGACGAAATGGCCGTGCAGGGCTAGTGTTTGCATTGCGGTTACCTCTTGCCTGGAAGCAGATCGGTTGCCGTTTTGACACCCCTGGTTGCCGCCGGGGGTGTCGCGCGTTAAGAGCACAGAGCGTGACGAGGGCGGGCCGTCGATCGGCGGCTCGGCGCGGTGGCCGGCGGTGCGCGCTCGATCGGGTATGAGGCTCGTAGTGGCCGGCGAACGATCATGTTAAACTCCTCCGGGTCTTCAGCAGGAGTGAAGTTTCTTACTGAACGATCGCTAACTAACTGACTTCAGACTAGACTTCAGGTGTACGCTGAAGCAATGCACTTAGAGCCCCCAACTTCGATGTATTGAGCGCTACGTCGCCGTCGACAGCGAGTTGAAGCCACTGAAGCCCAGCTGAAGAGGAGCTCATCGTGGAGCCCGCAGTGAGCCCGAAGCGCGCGATGGCGCGCCGGCTTCGGGCGCTTCGGCTTGAAGAATGGCCTGGCGTCACCGTGACCCAGCCGCAGTTGGCCACGGCGCTGGGCGTCAGTCCGCCGCTGATCTCGGCGTGGGAAAACGAGGACAAGCCGACCCTGGTCCCACCGCAACGGTTGGTAGCGGTGGCGCGGTTCTTCGCGACCCCCCGATCCCTCAACGGCAAGCGGGCCCGGCTGCTCGAGGACCGGGACATGACCCCCGAGGAGCGGCTCCGCCGCGACGAGCTGCAAGCGGAGCTGATGACCCTGCACGACGCCGCGCGGACCCAGGCACCGGGATCCCTCCCGCCGCCCAGCCCGTTGGTCGCGCCTCTCGGCGGCCCGCTGCGATTCCCCTTCGATCAGGACATCACGATCGTGTGCGCGCCGCTGCCGCCGGCAATGCGAGAGCGAATGCCCTACCACGATCCCGACGAGCCGGACTACGTCGAGTCCTGGGTCTACGCCGATCCGGACGCGCTCATCGAGCTGTTCGGCCACGTCCGCGCGTCCAACCCGCAGAGCCAGGTGCGCATCCGCCTGGCCTCCAACCTCCGCCGCGACGACCTGACCACCCACCTGCTGCTGATCGGCGGCGTGGACTGGAACGCGCTGACCCGCGACCTGCTCGACAAGCTGCCGGTGCCGGTGTCGCAGACGCCGCGCGAGGACGACGAGGCCACCGACGAGGGCGGCTTCTGGGTCGGCGAGGGCACCGACCGGCGGGTGGTGAACCCGGTCGTCGACGTCCGCGGCCGTCGCCGCACGCTGCGCCAGGACGTCGCCCATCTCTTCCGCGGGCCGAATCCCTTCAACCGCAAGCGCACCGTGACGATGTTCAACGGGGCGTTCGGGCGCGGGACCTATGGGGCGGTGCGCATCTTGACCGACTTCCGGTTCCGCGACCGCAATGCCGACTATCTGACCCAGCGGTTCAGCGACGGCATCTACAGCATCCTGGCGCGCGTACAGATCGTTATGCGAGAAGTGGTGACCCCGGACTTGACGGTCGAGGAGACCCGGCTCCACGAGTGGCCGGACGCCTGATGGCGACGCCGGTCGAGCCGCACGTCGTCTACCACCACGGATCGCACACCAAGCTGCTGCGGCCGCTGAGCCCGCACGTCGAGCGACCGGCCGGAGTCAACGCGATCGTCGTGCCGACGGCCCGCCCGCACACCTATCTGACGGACGTCGTCGACCTCGCCGCGCGGCTCAACAGCCAGCTCGTCCTGCTGTGCAGCCATTGGGCCGACGCCGGCCGGGCGGTCGAAGTCGCTCGGCGCCGCGACGTCCGGGCCGTCGCCGTCGACATCAGCGCCTCGGCCACGCGCATCCCGCAGTTCCTGACCACCGGCATGCTCAAGGGCACGCGGTTCGAGCAGAAGACCGACACCAGCGTGAAGCGCAACGTCGGGCTGGCCATCGCTCGCATGGTCGGCTGGCGCCATGTGCTGTTCCTCGACGATGACATCAAGGTGGACAGCGCCGACGACATCCGCGACGCGGCCGCGCTGGCCGACTCGTTCGCCGCGGTCGGGCTGATCAACGCCGGTTTCCCGGACAACTCGGTGGTCTGCCACGCATACCGCCGCGTCGGCGGCATCCAAGGACAGTTCGTCGGCGGCGGCGCGATGGTCGTGCCCGGTCGCCGGTGCTCCTCGTTCTTCCCGACGATCTACAACGAGGACTGGTTCTTCCTGCTCAACGACGAGGGCCGGCTGAGCCCGGTCACCGCGACCGGCAAGGTCGACCAGAAGTTCTACGAGCCGTTCCGGGACCCCGAGCGCGCCCGGTCCGAAGAGTTCGGCGACTGCCTGGCCGAGGGTGTCTACGCGCTGCTGGATGACAACAAGAGGGTGCGCGACGCGGTCAACGTGGCCTACTGGCGGCAATACCTGGGCGTCCGTGAGCAGTTCATCAAGGACGTCCTGGACAAGTTGCCGGCAGCCGGGCTGGCCAAGGCCGAGGAGCTGCGGATCGAGGCGTCGCTCAAGGGCGCGTCGGGCCGGCTGAAGCACATCACCCCGCAGCTGTGCGTCGACTACCTCAACGCGCTGCACACCGACCGGAAGCGCTGGCAGCAGTTCCTGAAGCGGCTCCCGCGGCGGCAGAGCGCGGCCGACGCGCTCCGCTATTTGGGACTGAACCCGCACACCTCGTAAACGGGCGCTCACCATGGTACGAAGGAGCAGATCCGGGGCCGGTGAGATGGGGTCGCGATGGGGCAGGACGTTGAAACGCATGAGTTCAGTCGGGAAGACCGCACGCGCTACCGCGACAAGGTCCGCCAGTGCCTCGACGTGTTCGCGCGCATGCTGGCGGAGTCGTCGTTCGACGAGTCTGCGCAGCTGACCGGGCTCGAGCTCGAGCTCAACCTCGTCGACGGCAACGCCGACCCGGCCATGCGCAACGCGCACGTGCTCGAGGTCATCGCCGACCCGGCGTTCGTGACCGAGCTGGGCCAGTTCAACATCGAAATCAATGTTCCGCCCCGCGAGCTCAAGGGCGACGGGCTGGCCGGCTTCGAGGAGCAGGTGCGGGAGAGCCTCAACGCCGCCGAGGTGCACGCCAGCGGCGAGGGCGCCCACCAGGCGATGATCGGCATCCTGCCGACGCTCCGGCAGGAGCTGCTGACCCCCGACGTGCTGTCGGCCAATCCGCGCTACGCGCTGCTCAACGAGCAGATCTTCGCCGCCCGGGGCGAGGACATGCTGATCCAGATCGACGGGGTGGAGCGGCTGGACACCCGGTGCGACTCGATCGCGCCCGAGGCCGCCTGCACGAGCGTCCAGTTCCATGTCCAGGTCCCCCCGCCGCAGTTCGCCGCGTACTGGAACGCCGCGCAGGCGATCGCGGCCGTGCAGGTCGCGCTCGGGGCCAACGCGCCCTTCCTGTTCGGCAAGGAGCTGTGGCGGGAGACCCGGGTGCCGCTCTTCGAGCAGGCCACCGACACCCGCGCCGAGGAGCTCAAGGCCCAGGGCGTGCGGCCGCGGGTCTGGTTCGGCGAGCGCTGGATCACGTCGATCTTCGACCTGTTCGAGGAGAACGTCCGCTACTTCCCGGCGCTGCTGCCGATCACCGAGGACGAGGACCCGTCGGTCATGCTCGACGCCGGCCAGGCCCCCAAGCTGCCCGAGCTCCGGCTGCACAACGGCACGATCTACCGGTGGAACCGGCCCATCTACGACGTGGTTGACGGCTGCCCGCACGTGCGGGTGGAAAACCGGGTGCTGCCGGCCGGGCCGACCGTGGTCGACGTGATGGCCAACGCGGCGTTCTACTTCGGCCTGGTGCGCCGGATCGCCGAGCAGGACCGTCCAGTGTGGACGCAGATGTCGTTCGGGGCGGCCGAGGAGAACTTCCACGCGGCGGCCAAGAACGGCATCGACTCGTCGGTGTTCTGGCCCGGGCTCGGCTCGGTGCCGGTGACGGAGCTCGTGCTGCGCCGGCTCCTCCCGCTCGCCCATGAGGGACTGGACAGCTGGGGCGCCGACCCGGCCAGCCGCGACCGGCTGCTCGGCATCATCGAGCGGCGCTGCCTGACCGGGCGCAACGGCGCGGCGTGGCAGGTCGAGGAGGCCAAGCGGATCCAGGCCACCGGGGAGTCCGATCGGGCCGAGATCATGCGGCTGATGCTGAGGGAATACCTGCCGCGGATGCACAGCAACACCCCGGTCCACGAATGGAGTTAGGCTAAGCCGCCGGAATTGATCGAAGCTCCTCGACCGACGTGGCAATCAACTGACCCTGCAGGATCTCGACCCGGTAGAGGCATTCCAACCCGAAGCCATCGAGGTCCTCGCACTGGCGAAGGAACTCCTCGTCGAGTGGAAGCCGGGCCCCGGCCCAGGTGCCGTAGCCGTAGATTCCGGCGATCACGACCAGCGTTCGATCGGGTCTGAACGGGCTCCGGGTGCGGATCAGGACGCCATAGTCGGCGCGGAGCCGGCGGGCGAATCGATCCTCGCCCTTGGCGACAATCGACCAGCCATCACCGAACGCGGGAAGCTGGTTTTCGGCGAGCCGGTATTCTTCCCACTCGGTTTCGTAGACCTTCCTGGTCTGGGTGTCCGTGATCGTCATGTCGTCCACGTCGACGACAAAGCCGGTGCCGATCTTGGCCAAAACGATCGGCGCGAGGCTGTTGACGTCACCGAAGCCGAGCAGAATCAGGTTTTCCCGATGCTGGTTGTCCATCAGCCGCGACGCGTACGCGATTTCGAAGAACACGCCGAGGCGCCCGAGTTCGGTGGCCAGCTCGTAGAGCGCGTGATTGTCGCCCAGGCCGACGAACCCGGACGGTTCAAGGATGTAGTCGCGGTCGAAGGAGCCGAGAAACAGACGTGTGCGGCCGCCGATGATGTGCCGGCCCCAGAATCGACGTCCTCGCCGCGATCGGATGTAGCTGACCGCGCTACGGGCGCCGACACCGAGCGCGAATACGACAATCGCCGCGAAAATGTTGACGACGAGTTCCTCGATGCTGCGCACCGGAGCAGCGTATCGACGCCCCTGTTTACGTCTTGGCCGATGTGACGGCCATTCGTTTGGCTTTGTGGAGATCGGCCATGAGGACCGGTCGCGGCTCCTGCATCGCGCTCGCGACGAGCGTTCCCAGTACCCCCGCGATCGCATAACCGCCGAGGACCAGGGTGGCGCGGTGGACGCCGATGCCGTGGAAATACGCGATGCCGCGGATCGCGTCCGTGCCGGCCCCAGGCGGCAGCCACGGCCCGATCGCCCGCCAGAACGGGGGCAGCAGCGGTGCCGGGTAGGCTCCGCCCGCGCTCGGGTTGCCGAGCACCACGAAGAGCAGCACGGCGAGGCCCATGCCGACGAAGCCGAAAAGCGCCTGCAGCGCCATCGTGAAGGCCCCGGCGGCGAACACCAGCAGCGCACCGAACCCGGCCAGCTCGAGCGACAGCGGACCGAACAACGTGTGCGCCAGCACCGTGCCGAGCGCCCCGGACACCGCCGCATACACGGCGAGCGCGCCGAGCCGGATCACCGCCCGGTGCCGGTTGGCCGGCCTTGCCCCCTTGCTCGTGCTCACCGCGATCGCCACCAGGTATCCGCCGACGACCCAGCCGAGCGCCAGGTAGAAGCCGGACAGCCCGCGGGCGTCGCCGAGTAGCGCCGGCTTCACGTCCACGGTGACCAGGTCGTGCTTCTGCGCCTTCTCGACTTGGGTGAGCACCTGGGTGAGCGCCTGCGCGACCGGCGCGCCGGCGGCGCTGGCGACCAGCAGCCGGTCGTACGCGGCGGTGCCGGTCATGACCAGCGCTCCGTACACCTGGCGGTGCTCGATCTGGGCCCGGGCGGTTGCCTCGTCCGGCACCTGCCGGGCCCGCAACGGCCGGCCAGGCAGCCCGTTCAACCCGTCGATCACCTTGTCGGCCGGGCCCGGATAGACCACCGCGATCGGAATCCGCTGCGGCTTGGGGGAGTGAAAGGCGCCGATGTAGCTGCCGATGAACGCCAGCTGCACGACGAGGACGGCCAGCATCAGCGCGGCGGCCCGAGGGGTCACCGCGTCGCGTAATTCGCCGAGGAAGTCCGGTTTCACCGGTTTCGACAGTACCGGTAAATGAATAGAGGCCGGGCAAAACCGTCGAGGGTGAGATTGCCCACCACCGTGAGCCGGGGTGGACGCCAAGTTCCGAAGGCACCAGCCCGATGTGGCGGCCGCCCGCCGCCCGGCGACGAGCGTCGTGACCTCGCTCTACGCCGTACAGCGGGTCTACGGCGTAAGGTGACTCTATGGCGTAGAAAGTCAACCGATCGGCTTCACCCGAGTGGGGTTGGAGCGGTACGGTTTTGGTAACACGGAACAGTAAGGGTGGCCTTAGCGTTGGTGACTGCAGGACTCAGTGACATGCCTCAGGAGGCGAGAATGACGCGATACAACCTCCGCAGCTGGGGCG
>Ga0207661_10002141_pt1 | contig 13593 bp, 8 predicted proteins | sample KBSC713LmetaG_FD_184337 | JGI IMG/M metagenome (GOLD analysis project Ga0207661, IMG submission 184337) | Corn rhizosphere microbial communities from Kellogg Biological Station, Michigan, USA - KBS C7.1-3L metaG (SPAdes) (version 2) | ecosystem: Host-associated > Plants > Roots > Rhizosphere ... | reverse complement strand
TCCAGAGTCGGTATTTCAGTCGGTATCATAAAAAATGGAAAGAAGTTTATCTATAATTACGGCTCAACTGAAAGAGACAAGCAGGATCTTCCGACAGAACATACCGTATACGAACTAGCTTCCATCACAAAGACATTTGGTGCTACGCTACTGGCAAAGGCCGTTCTTGACAAGAAGGTAAAACTGAATGATGATATAAGAAAATATCTGAAGGACGACTATTCTAACTTGGAATATAATGGAATACCGATCACTTTGCTGAATTTGGCCAATCTTACTTCGGGACTGCCTAACTGGATGCCTGATAAGGATCTATTTGGAAAGGCAAACCCGGACGATATACCCTACATTTTGGATTCTGTCCATACGGTATATAGCAGACAGGATTTCTATCGGGATCTGCATCAGGTGAAACTTAAAGCTTTGCCGGGAAGCATTTCGAGACATTGCAATACTGCAGCACAATTGCTTGGATTTATAATGGAGGATGTTTATAATGACAGCTATGAAAATCTTCTAAAAAAACATTTTGTAAAACCATTAAAAATGAAAAATACCTGTCTGCTGAAATCCGGAGAAGTCCCATTAAAAATGGCAAAGGGCTATGACGGCAAAGGGCGAATAATGCCGATAATTGATTGGGAAGACCTTAGAGTAGCAGCCAGCATCGCATCTTCCACTTCGGATATTTTGAAATATATGGCTTTCCAGTTGAATGAAAAAGATCCTGTTGCATCTCTGAGTCATCAGCCTACTTTTGGCAAGATCGAGGATGGTGCCATTGCACTGAACTGGAAAGTAAAAATGACAGAAGATGGCAGGAGAGGTATCTCACATACAGGAGGAAGCCTGGGATTCAGCAGCTATATGGTCTTTTATCCTGATTTGAATTCCGGTATTGTTCTCTTATCAAATGAAGCCGACCCAGGCACCCAAAATGAACTGATAAATTTGGCAGATAAGATAACCGAGAAATCAACCGGAAGGTAAGGTATCGAGAAATCGCCACGATTTGCCCTTACAGCTAGGTCGTAAAATTACTATTTGTAATACACTTTAGTGCTTAGCTCGATAGGATTATAATTCTTTCTAATTTCCTCCTGTCTTAATCGTTTTATATCATCCAGATCGTTTACATTTTTAACTTGTCTTCCATAGATAGCCAATGTATAATCTTCTCCCATCATCATTTTTGTTCTGATTTCAGAAAAGGGATTATTATAAGCATCAAGAAGGAGCTTATTAAATACGTCCAATGTTACAGGTAATGCTTTTTTTCCAAAGTTTGATTCCAAAAAGTTTTTTGTATCGTGTTCCTGCTTAAGCTTTTTTATCTCGGCCAGTTTAAATTTGAAGTATCCTTTTTCATCTTCAATTTCAAAAATCAATCCTGGTAAACCACGAAATTTATACGGTCCTTCGGTCAGATTAATCTCTTTACAGAACCACGCCTTCCAAATCCTTCCACCGAATTCAGTGATGGCCAGCTGTAAATTGTATTCATTTACTTTTTTACCTTCAGATTCTATTTTCCATCGCTGTTTATCAGAAGATTTTATTTTGTAATAATCACTATCAATAAACTTGTAAACCGTATTTTCATCCGAGCCGTTGACTCTTGTACACATAAGAGATCCGGACATTGTCATCGAGCTATTTTCTTTTGTTTGTTTCTGTATAGAATCAGATATATAAAAGTTTTCATTATAAAATTTAACTTTTTGAGGATAAATATCTAAGTAATATCTTGTTGAAAATTTATTTTTGGCAATAGTATCTGTTACATAACTGTAATCATAAATAACCCTATATGATTGTGAAATAAAAAATATTGGTATAAAAATAAAGAAGAATTTCATTGACAAAATTTAATTAACAGTTTCAACCGTTTTAATTATTATGTGAAATTTTAATTAACGATAAAAATAATAATTGTAGTATTCAGCAAATTAGATTATGTCCCAACAACTTGAGGACAGTTTTTAGATCCACCACCTGCTCCACAGGAAACTCCAAACCCATCGTTGGCAATACATGTTCCTTCGCAGCTGATCGATACAGAACCACCTCCTGGGCAAGATGCAGTACAAGACGATAATGTTCCATTACCGAAAATATTATTTAATTCAGTTCTAGAAAGTTTTTTTAGATTTCTCATTTTTTGTAAATTTTAAGATTAATATTTTTTTATGAAACCTACCCAATATAGACTTCACCAGAATAAAGTTACAGTGAGTTAAAAATGTTTCTATAAAAATCGAACAATGAATTAAGAGCCTACGACTTGTAGACAGTTTTTTCTTCCACCTCCTGGGCCGGAGCAGGATACACCTGAACCATCTGTAGCTATACAAGTACCATCACAACTAATTGATACTGTACCACCTCCGGGACAAGATGCACTACAAGATGATAAAATTCCGCTACCGAAAATGTTGTTTAATTCAATTCTGGAAAGTTTTTTTAGATTTTTCATGGTAATAAATATGATTTGATATATTCCTACTCTGTCAAGCTTTTCGGATTCCGCTATATTTTATTAGTTTTTTATAAATATAAGCATTTTATCTAATTAATATGGTCATAATCTGTTAATTAAGCGAAAAGTCAAATTGATTCTCTCCTTCAATGGAATAGTTGATTTTGCAATCCTGTACTCCCACTGCTCCTATAGATCACCTTTCATAATCAATAATGAACCGTGAGGAAGAGGGAGGGTGTATTTGCTTTGGTGATGGTCTTTTTTTAGGAAATTAAATATTTTTGCTTGTCTAAAAAAAGTGAAGTAAAGCTGCAATTATTATGTTACTTATACTAAATCAAAAATTGTATTTACTGTACATTTTAGGGAAATTACGCTTACTTATTTCAAGGTTGAAGCAGACCTCAGTTAAACAGAACGAAAAGTTACCGTATTAATATACATGATACCAATTAAATTAAAGCAAGAGCATTAGTTGAATAAGAAAGTTATTATAATAATACAAATATTTGTGAATAAATGAAAAATTGTTTAAATTACAGCGTCTTAATAACCACGAAATTACACCCTTATGAAAAATTTACTTTTTCTTGTCCTATTATCAATAGGCCTTCTCTCTTCCTGTAAAGATGATAACCAAGACTCAACTGTATTACCTGAAGCAACACAATCCGGCAAAAATACAGCAGGAGCTTTAGTAAATGGTAAAGTATGGGTAGCTACCACAAAAAAAATTAACCAACCTGGTACCTATTGCGAGAATTTAGGTAATAGAATTAAGATCACTTTAGACTTGCGACAAGTAGAAAATCAGGCAAAAAATTCGATAGATATCACCGCGATTATCGAGGACTTAGAATTGAATAAGAGCTACCCTTTGTCGGAAGATCCGGATACGGGTTACAAATTTGCAATCTATACGGATAATAATCTGGTAAATTATGGTACCAACTCTACTAACACAGGTACCATTAAAATAACCAGACTTGATCTACAAAACCAGATCGTTTCGGGAATTTTTGAATTTAAAGCTGTAAATAATAATGGCAATGTCATTACAGTAACAGAAGGTCGATTCGATAAAAAATTCGATTAATAGCCAAACTTAAAAAACAATAACCTATGAGAACAAAATTACGTATTTTGGCAGCATTCCTATTGCTGTCAGAGCTTCTGCTTGGACAGATCCAAGTCAGTCAACAACTTGTAGTACAGCCGAGTGACCCTGTTGATCCGGCACTTGCATCTACACTTTTATTGCCTTTTTCAGAATTGGACAAGACAAAAATACAGACGGGCTTACTACTGGATGCAGGAATAGAATTTGCGGATCTTAAGAAATATAACGGAACTCCTACAGATAGCTCATTTACCACATCTAAAACTATCAATGATATTTACGGGTCATTGGTTATGAGTAAAATATCGTCTAATGGCAGCACTCTTAAATCTCCCGCTGACTTTCAAAGTGAATGGTTCCAGGCACAGACAATCGATTTGTTACCGGTGGGGGGAACCTATTTCAAATACAATCAATTTTCAGAAAGCAATCAAACTGCTTTTAAAAATATGGCTCCTAATCTGCCTACAGAGAGATCGACTAATATTTCTACAAGCTCTCTTACGTTAACGCCTCAAAATAAAATCTTAGATGTTTACGTAAATAACGTATGGCAAGATCCTTATGAGATCAACAAAGTTTTTGCAATGGCCCCAATTGCTAATAGTCACAACAAACTACATTTCAATGTTATTTTTCCACCTACTTTATTTCTAAGTAATTACAATAGTGAAATTTCAAACCTGGAAGTCAGATTCTCCGATGCAGCAAACTTTCAGACGGTAACATTGGGGCAGATGATACCGGTTAGTTATCCTTCGGCCGGGGATTATACCTGGACATATAAGCTTACTTTAACCAATGGGCAAATACTTTATTCAAAGAACAAATTTTCAGTTACTGGAGATTTGGAAAAATATGTAGATATAACCGGCAATGGACAAGCCATTGCTGCTACAGCTAACGTTTCAGGTAACAATTACTGGAAGGTACAACTAGAAAATTATCAATACTTTATTCCTTTTCCGCCTACAGTTGTGAATAAACCTAAACTTACATTATATATTAAACTTCGGGAAGGGCAGACCCAGATCACAAAACCTTTTATTGTAGCTGAGGGTTTTGATACAGGTCACATTACAGCTCCTAGGGAAGAAAGCGGAGATAATAATATCGATGATTTTTTGAATAAAGGAGGTATGCAGTATACTGCATTAAAATCCTATTTAGAAGGAAATTACGATATTATCTATGTAGATTGGGGCATTGGTACTGATTATATACAAAATAATGCTGAACTCTTAAAAAAAGCAATCAGATGGGTAAATCAAAATAAAGCTGGAAACGAGAAGAATATCGTTTTAGGGCAAAGTATGGGAGGTCTGATCGCTCGATATGCGCTAAAGGATATGGAGGATAATGGTGAGAACCATGATACAAAATTATTCATTTCGCATGATTCTCCCCATTTGGGAGCAAATACACCTTTAGGAATTCAATATATGCTTAGAAACGTTTCAAAAACGTTTCTACGTTCACCGATCGTTGCTGGATTGAACTATGTTTTTTCACCTATATTTACTGGTGGTGCTCCTGTAAGCGACATTCTTACGATTGCAGATACTCCTGCTTCCAGGCAAATGTTGATCAATTATGTAAACAGTAGCTATAATATTGATAATTCCGTTCACAACACCTGGCAGGCCACTTTAAAGGCGAAAGGCTATCCTCAATTGACCAGAAATGTGGCAATTTCAAATGGAAGCGAATGCGGTACAGACCAAAATATTCAGGATCTGGTTACGATGCACCATAATAGTAAAGGGTGGTTTGTGGATTTTATTGGTGCTTTGATTGGTGGGGTAACATTAGATCCGGTTCAGGTAATACTTTCAGTTGTTCCGGGAAAATCCCGCTATTATTATGATTTTGTTGCTCGACCAATGTCTAATATTAATGAGTCAAAACAGTTGTATTATGGAAAGATAGTGTACAAAAAAGACATTTTATGGGTTATCCCGGCTCAACATACCTTATTGTCCGGAAGCAGAAATCAGCCATCGAATGTTCTTCCAATCGATAAATATGGTGGTGGTAAATATAGATTTCCGACTTCCTCACTTCCTGAATGGCTAGGAAATCATATTACTGCAACTGATTTTTCCTTTGTTCCCACACCCAGTGCCTTGGATTACAATTTTGGGAATACAACGCTTACAGAGAATGAATATCAGAAAACTTTTTCACCAGTAGACGATGCCAGTAATATCCCTTTTGCAAACTTTGTTGCGGAAGAGATAGGGAGTTACTATGGAGAAAATACAAGCCATACCTATTTTAGCCCAAGGAATAGGCAGTTTATTCTCAATCAATTCTCAGAAGCCACGAAAGATCAAAAATTAACTACTGCTTTTTTGTGCGGAAGCAAAGTGAAAATTGGCGGCGATGCACTATTGTGTGGTAATAATACTACAACTTACACAACAGGTTTTGCACCAACCATCCAATGGTCGATATTAAATGGCTCTAACCTTATTGATATTACCGGTCCTACTAACCAATCGCAAATCTCACTTACTCCTAAAGCAAATGCAAGCGGTTTACTGAAGCTACAAGCATATCTTGCTGGTGGTGGAGCAAGCAATACGGTTACCAAAGAAGTTTGGATAGGAAAACCTATGTTTAGTGTATCCCAGATTAACAATCCTAATTACTATAACGAATCCCATTTCTATTTAAGTAATAGTAATGCAACACCTGTCGGTAATGAGCAGGGGATTACACAGGTAACTTGGACAAAATTGTCGTCCAATCCACAATATGGGGTATCGCTCCATACATATAGTAACCAATTTGAAGGATTTGCAAGTGGACCAAATAATAATTGGACAATGGAAGTTAAAGTGGAAGCAACCAATGGCTGTGGAACATCTACTCAAACAGTAACTATTACACCTCCGCCAGCAGCGCCGTGCGAGACATTTTCTATTGCAAAAACCGATAACACCTCTGAGAGCTATGTTGTATTAAAGTATATTGAACCACCTTGTGTTTCAGGTAAGACTGTAATTTCGAAACAAGGAGATCAATATCAGATAACTGTTGCCAACAGCATGGGAACCATTGTAATTTCCAAAGCAGGAGACTCTTTCGATCTGCAGAGTTTTCCGACAGGAATGTATGTAGTAAATATTTCAAAAGACAATCAAACCTTAGTTAATCAAACGATTATTAAAAATTAGTCTTAACATCGTTAGTCAGAAACAGGAAGATTCGGTCTTCCTGTTTTTTTATATTAAATTCCTAAGCATTGATATTTCGATTTGTATTGTTACAGGCTCTCTTATACTTCTTAGCTTCATGCGAACTATACATTGGCAAATATATTCCAGGCTATTTGTTATAGTTGAACAGAAATATGGTCATAGTCCGCTGATTAACCTAAACGTCAAATTGATCCTTTCTTTCATTGGAATAGTTGACTTTGCAATCCTATGTTCCCAATGCTCCTGTAGATCACCTTTCATAATCAATAATGAACCGTGAGGAAGAGGCAGACTGTATTTACTTTGATGATGATCTTTTTTCCTGAAATCAAAGTTTCTGGTCTGTCCGAGACTGATCGATGCAATGACCGGTCTTTTACCATAGCGACTCTCCTTATCCCTGTGCCAGGCCACTGAATCATTGTTGTCACGGTAAAGATTAAGCAGTACCCCATTAAACTGATAGCCGAACTCTTTTTCAATTCTTTCTTTCAGAGAAAACAATTCAGGTGTCCAATTATTGGTACTTGAAGTATTATTATCAGCCGTATCATAAGATCTACTGTGATCTCCGTGCCAGGCTGTCAAACGAGGTGTGATCACCGTCTTGTCATACATCTTTTGAGTACGTTGCTCCCAAGGTGTAGAATGAAGCAGTTCATCTTTTAAAAGGTCAGCTTCTTCCCTACTCAAAAAATGTTCCCTAAACTCCAAAAGGTCTTTCGGAAATTCATACAATTCTTCGGAATCAAATAAAGTTAGCTGCGTCATGATTTTATTCTTTTTTAGCTTTTACTTAAAATGAATTTATTCTCTGTCCCCCATCCTTTCCTTGATATGCCTGATATCAGATTTGATCTCTGCTATGAAATTCTGTATATTCCGTTCTGAAAACTCACCAGGTTCGTATTCTTTTGTACTGATGCTGCAGGCAAATTCCCAGATCTCTCTGATCTCAGAAAGAGGAATCTTATAAGGTTCATAAAAGCTGTTGTCAGCCTTCACCCAGATGCCGTCTGCTTCGTGAAACTGGAATCTTTTATAGCTGATCCCGTCATTGACCGTGATGAAAACGTAGGTTCTGTCCGTTTTCAGATCGGAAAGATTTTCGACATATTTTCCTACGATGTAGGTCCCGTTCTTATACGGAGGCATCGAATCGCCATCAGCAGGAAACGCCCTGAACTTACCTCCCTTTAAGAATGGTAATGATATCGTATCCAGACCTTCTATATACTCCGGATCACTGTAGCCGTTCAGATACCCCATGGAAGCCTTTTGCGGGATGATCTCGATGTGGTCATTTCCTTCATGGTCTACTTTAATTGGTAAAACGATCCTGTTATCGGGAAGTTCCACAAGTTCATCAATGGAATATTTGCTGACATTGATGCTTAGTAGCAGGTCTATACTGGCATTGTAATATTTTGATATTTTAAGAAGGATCTCAAGAGGTGGCTCCGTCGCACCATCCTCATATTTCGCATACCTACCGCGGGTGATCGAAAGATGGTCCGCAACCTTCTGTTGTGAGAGATTCAGCTTCCCTCTCAGATATCGCATGTTTTCTGATAAAATTGACATTGCTATAATTTATAGCAACAAATATAAACATTTTTGATACAAAACGTAATAATTTTGTTAACATGAAACGGGCAATAGCACATATGGATTTGGACACATTCTTCGTCTCCTGTGAGAGATTGAAGAACGCTGACCTTGTTGGAAAGCCGCTTATAATCGGCGGTGGTGACAGAGGTGTTGTCGCATCATGCTCTTATGAGACCCGATATTTTGGAGTAAGAAGCGCCATGCCGATCAAGATGGCACTTCGGCTTTGTCCTGAAGCAAAAGTCATCAAAGGTGATATGGAAATGTATTCCAATATGTCACATATGGTCACCGAGGTTATCCAGGAAAAGGTTCCTGTATTGGAAAAGGCAAGTATCGACGAGTTCTACCTTGATCTTTCCGGTATGGATAAGTTCTTCGGCTGTTATCAATGGACGACTGAAATCGCAGAGGCTGTTAAAAAAAATACTGGACTACCTATCAGCTTTGCATTATCCACCAATAAGACCGTTTCAAAGATCGGAACCGGCGAATCCAAGCCTGTTGGAAAACTTGAAATTCCGGAACAGAATATCAAACCCTTTCTGAATCCGCTTTCCATAAAGAAGATCCCGATGGTTGGGAATGTCACTTTTCAGCTCCTATCCAGATTAGGCGTCAGAACCATCGAGACCTTATCGGAAACACCCGTTGAAGTTCTGCATCAGTTGATCGGCAAGAACGGTGAGGAACTCTGGAAGAAGGCCAACGGCATCGATGAGTCACCTGTTCTACCCTACTCTGAAAGGAAATCCATCTCAAAGGAAAATACATTTTCTCAGGATACCATCGATATCAACGGAATAAAAAGCATATTGTCAGCAATGGTGGAACAGTTGTGCTTCCAGCTCCGTCAGGAGAAGTGGCTCACCTCTACTGTGGTGATAAAGATCCGATACTCCAACTTCGACACGGAGACCAAGCAATACAGGATACCTTACACGTCTTCCGACCATACGTTGCTCAGGTATGCATTAGAATTATTTGACAAAGTGTATTCCAGGAGGATGCGGATCCGACTTATCGGTGTCAAGTTCACCGGCCTGGTACACGGCTGCCACCAGATGGACCTGTTCGAAGATACGGAAGAGCTTATCAGCCTTTATCAGACGTTGGACAAAATTAAAATGAGGTTCGGGTCAGACAGCGTAGGAAGAGCTTCAGGATTTTTAAACCTATAGATCTCAATGTTTATCAATTGTCACTCATATCACAGCCTGCGATACGGCACCATCTCCGTTAAAGAATTGGTTCAGCATTGCGTTGAACTTGAAATCGGTGTGGCTGCTCTGACCGATATCAATTGTATTTCCGGCATCTATGATTTTCACAGGTTATGTGAAAAGAACAATATCAAGCCCGTACTCGGAGTGGATATCAGAAACGATAACAGGCAGCATTACATCTGCCTGGCAAAAAATCAATCAGGCATCGGAGAGATCAACAGGCTTTTGACAAAACACAATTGCGAAGGGATCGATCTTCCACTTCATCATCCCGATCTGTCAAATGTGCTTGTCATCTATCCTCTCGGTAATTTTCCGGAGAAACTTGATAAAAACGAATTCATCGGGATACGCCCTGAAGAGATCAATCTTCTGATCAATCCGATTTTGAAAAAGTATCTGCCCAGAATGGTCATTTTACAACCTGTAACCTTTAAGACAAAGACAGAATATACACTGCATAAGATCCTGCGTGCCATCGATCGGAATACGCTGGTCACAAAGCTTGATGAAAATGACATATGCGGACAAAACGAAAAACTGACTCCAACCGATGAGTTGCTAAGACAATACCAACATTATCCGCAGATCATTGAAAACACCAAACATTTGCTGGAACAATGCCATTTTGATTTCGATTATAAAACCCCAAAAAACAAAAAGAACTTTACAGAAAGTAAAGACAGCGATATAAAGCTTTTGAAGGAAATTGCCTACAAAGGGTTCACCAAGAGATATCCTGATGATGATGGAAAGGCTAAAGCACGGATGGATAAGGAGCTTAATGTCATTGACCAACTTAATTTCTGTGCCTACTTTCTGATCACCTGGGATATCATCCAGTATAGCAATCGAATGGGCTTTATGCACGTAGGTCGTGGGAGCGGCGCCAATAGTATTGTGGCCTACTGCCTTGGCATAACGGACATATGCCCGTTAGAGCTTGACCTCTATTTTGAACGATTCCTGAACCTGAACAGGAAAACGCCGCCGGACTTCGACATTGACTGGAGCTGGCAGAACCGGGATGCGATCTTACAATACATCTTTGACAAATATGGCAGAGACCATGTCGCATTTTGCGGAACCAATGTTGAGTTCAAATACAAATCTATTTTCCGCGAAGTGGGTAAAGCATTCGGTCTTCCCAAAGAAGAGCTTGATGAACTGGCTACCAAACCCCTAGAGCAGCACGACATCAATTCCGTCTCCAGATTGGTCCACAAATACGGGAAATTATTGGAAAAGTTTCCCAACCAGAGAAGTATGCATAGCTGCGGGATTCTGATTTCCGAAGAACCCATCACCAATTATTCAGCATTGGAAATGCCTCCCAAAGGATTTCCGATCGTCCAGTTCGATATGCACGTGGCCGAGGAGATTGGTCTGGAAAAATTCGATATACTATCTCAACGTGGCTTGGGAACCATCAAAGATACCGTAATCTTAATTGAAGAAAAACTTGGCATCAAGGTCGACATACGAGACGTCAGTTTGTCAAAGGACGAAGAAAGGTGCAATGAATTTCTAAGCAGGGGAAAAACGATCGGTTGCTTCTATATCGAAAGTCCTGCCATGCGCGGGCTGCTCAGAAGACTGAAATGCAACAATTATAAAGTATTGGTAGCAGCCTCTTCTATCATCCGTCCGGGTGTGGCACAAAGCGGAATGATGAAGGAGTATATCTTCCGCCATAACAATCCAAACAGGTTTGAATATTTTCACCCTGTTTTTGAGAAAGAACTTGGAGAGACCTACGGCATTATGGTCTATCAGGAAGATGTTATAAAAATAGCTCTTCATTTCGGAGGGCTGTCCCCTGCTGACGGCGATGTGCTACGACGTGCAATGAGTGGCAAAGGGCGTTCCCTAAATGCCCTTCAGAAAGTGAAAGACCATTTCTTTGAATCCTGTAAAATGCTGGGCCACCATGAGCAACTCTCCAAAGAGGTCTATCGGCAGATAGAATCCTTTGCCGGCTATTCATTCTGCAAGGCCCACTCTGCATCCTATGCCGTAGAGAGCTACCAAAGCCTCTATCTGAAGGTTTACTATCCCATAGAGTTTATGGTTTCGGCGATCAATAATGGCGGCGGCTTCTACAGAACAGAGGTATATGTCCACGAAGCTAAGATGTCCGGTGCTGCCATATTAAACCCCTGTGTCAACCTAAGTGAATACCAGACCACGGTTTACGGAACTGATGTTTATTTAGGGCTGATGCATATTGAAAAGCTTGAAAGCAAAATTGCCGTTTTAATTCCTGAAGAACGAAAAAAGAATGGTGATTACACATCATTGGAAAACTTTGTCAAAAGAATACCTATCGGAATTGAGACCTTACAGACATTGATATTCATAGGGGCATTCCGGTTTACCGGGAAGCAAAAGCACGAATTATTAATTGAAGTACGGTTTCTTCTGGCAGGAAACAGGCCGATCTTCAAGTACGTTACGTTATTTGAAGAACCGAAAAAAGAATATACTCTTCCGATAGTAAAGAGACATCATTTGGAAGATGCATTTGATGAAATAGAGATTCTTGGATTTCCGGTTTCAGTCAGTCCATTCGACTTACTGCAAACCAAATACAGAGGCAGCGTGATGGCCAAAGACCTGACGAAATACCATAAGAAACAAGTCAAAATGCTGGCCTACCTGATATCCCGAAAGCACGTTCCCACCAAAAGAGGGACCATGTTTTTCGGAACTTGGATTGATGCAGAGGGTGAGTATTTTGATACGGCGCACTTCCCAGATAACCTGTCACAATACCCTTTTCAGGGAGGGGGATGCTACTTATTGTTAGGAACCGTCGAAGTAGATTTTCACTTCCCCACCATTACCATATTAAAAATGGCAAAGATGCCATTCATTCCTGACCCTCGATATACCTTGGATAAAGACAAAGCTTACGATGCATACAATAATATCCGTGAAGATGTCAGTATGACTTCCAGAAAGCCTTATCCCCAGGAACATGAGATCGGATTGCCAAGAAGAAAAATGAACTGAATAATTTCAAACCTATCTCTCGTGTACACGTTAATTTATTAATATTCGTCTCTGGTAAATAAGTTCAAGGAAACTATTGTGAGCTTTAATATTTCATTTCTTAATCTATATATTTTTTCACAGATAACTTAATTTTTATCTTTTGAGCTTAGTAGTATCTATTCTAGTAGGCAATTTCATTTTTTTTCCTTCAAACTTTTATAGTGAATTGAAATTGCAGGTTTTTTGAGAATAAATTTATATATAGCTAACGTTCAACCATCTGAAAGCAGCGCTTTTTTATTGCATGTTGGCGGCTGTTTCTTTAATTAACCTGTTGCCTTCCAAGAATCATTTATATCATAGTCATGACCACGCGCTTGTGAATTATGAAAATTTATTACAATTTGCTCAACAATTCCCATTTTCTCATAAGTTTTTAATACAGCAGGATAAAGCTTTATGTAGTCAGCAATGAAAATGCTAAACATCATAAATGCTATTTGTAGATTGAATTTCACTAAATCACGATAACTTTCTTTACCTTTTTCAAACATGTTTGCGTATTGAAATACGGCGACATTTGACGGATGGGAATAAAGTGAAAAATATGTATATGCATGATCAAGCTTACCAGTTTTAATATGCATTGATTTAATCATTTCTCGCCAACTTAAAAACTCAACTTCAAGCCCATTGAAACGTAATAAATAATCTTTGCTTTTGAGTTTTGTTGTAATTTTTCGTTTATTTTTTTCATCTAGTTTTTTGAATAACGGATTTTCCTCAATAGCTTTTTTGATTCCATCCATTTGCTTTTTTTCATGTTCTGATTTTTCTTTATTTTCTTTTGTAGTTATTATGTTATCAAACCTCTGTCTATATGATAATCCAGCATGAACCCAAAGTAAATAAATAATTTGTCGTTCATCATTATTCTTAGCTTCTCGATAA
>Ga0207661_10002139_pt1 | contig 13595 bp, 9 predicted proteins | sample KBSC713LmetaG_FD_184337 | JGI IMG/M metagenome (GOLD analysis project Ga0207661, IMG submission 184337) | Corn rhizosphere microbial communities from Kellogg Biological Station, Michigan, USA - KBS C7.1-3L metaG (SPAdes) (version 2) | ecosystem: Host-associated > Plants > Roots > Rhizosphere ... | reverse complement strand
TTCGGGTCGAGGAACACCTGCCGCTGCGCCTCGTACAGGTCGTGTTCGTCCACAGTGGATGCCGCCGCGAGCACCCGGTCGGCGTCGTAGAGCACCAGCCCGATGTACCGCAGCCGGCCGACGCAGGTCTCGGAGCAGACGGTCGGTATGCCGACCTCGATGCGCGGAAAGCAGAACGTGCACTTCTCCGCCTTGCCGGTGCGGTGGTTGAAGTACACCTTCTTGTACGGGCAGCCGGACACGCACATCCGCCAGCCGCGGCACCGGTCCTGGTCCACCAGCACGATGCCGTCCTCGGCGCGCTTGTAGATGGCCCCGGACGGGCAGGACGCGGCGCAGGACGGGTTGAGGCAGTGCTCGCAGATGCGCGGCAGGTAGAACATGAACGTCTGCTCGAACTCGAACTTCACCTTGTCGGCGATGGCCCCCAGCAACACGTCCTTGTCGCCGTGGTCCGGCGACCCGCCCAGGTTGTCGTCCCAGTTGGCCGACCAGGAGATCTTCATGTCCTTGCCGGAGATGAGCGAACGCGGCCGGGCGACCGGGGTGTGCTCCTGAAGCGGCGCGTTGGTCAGCGTCTCGTAGTCGTACGTCCAGGGCTCGTAGTAGTCCTGGATCGACGGCATCTTCGGGTTGGAGAAGATGCTCGCCAGCTTCCGCAGCCGGCCGCCGCCCTTCAACGCGAGCCGGCCGCGCCGGTTGAGCGTCCAGCCGCCGCGCCACTCCTCCTGGTCCTCGTACCGCCGGGGGTACCCCTGGCCCGGTCGCGTCTCGACGTTGTTGAACCAGACGTACTCGACGCCGGTGCGGTTGGTCCACGCCTGCTTGCACGTGACCGAGCAGGTGTGGCACCCGATGCACTTGTCGAGGTTCATCACCATCGCCATCTGCGCCATCACGCGCATCAGTACGTCACCTCCTGGGAACGGCGACGGATCACGGTCACCTCGTCGCGCTGGTTCCCGGTGGGACCGAGGTAGTTGAAGGCGAACGACAGCTGCGCGTACCCCCCGATGAGGTGCGTCGGCTTGATGAGCAACCGGGTCAGCGAGTTGTGGATGCCGCCGCGGCGGCCGTTGGTCTCGGTGCGCGGCACGTCGATGAGCCGGTCCTGGGCGTGGTGCATGTAGACGGTTCCCTCGGGCATCCGGTGCGAGACGATCGCGCGGGCCACCACGACGCCGTTGCGGTTGACCGCCTCGATCCAGTCGTTGTCGTGCACGCCGATCTTCGCGGCGTCCTGGGTGGACATCCAGATCGTCTGCCCGCCCCGCGACAGCGACAGCATGAACAGGTTGTCCTGGTACTCGGAGTGGATGGACCACTTGTTGTGCGGCGTGAGGTACCGCACGGTGATGCCCAGCTCCCCCGTCTCGCCGATGCGCGGCTCGCCGAACAGCGCGTGCATGTTCAGCGGCGGCCGGTAGACCGGCAGCCACTCGCCGACCTCGGCGATCCAGTCGTGGTCGAGCAGGAAGCTCTGCCGGCCGGTCAGCGTGTGCCAGGGTTTGAGCCGCTCCACGTTGATGACGAACGGCGAGTACCGGCGGCCACCCGACTCCGAACCGGACCACTCCGGCGAGGTGATGACCGGGGTGGGCCGCGACTGGGTGTCCGCGAAGGTAACCTGCTTGCCCTCGTGCTCGGCGGCCAGGTCGGCGAGCTTCGTACCGGTACGCCGCTCCAGCGTGTGGAACCCTTGCGTGGCAAGGTGTCCGTTGGTGGTACCGGACAGTGCGAGGATCGCCTCGCACGCCTGCACGTCGCGGGCGATGGACGGTCGCCCGTCGGCCACGCCGCCGCGCACCGTCCCGTTCTTGTGGCGCAGGTACTCGACCTCCCGGTCGACCTCGAACGTCACGCCCTTCGTGGTCGCGCCGAGGGTGTCCAGCAGCGGGCCGAGCGCGGCCATCTTGTCGGCGATCGCGGCGTAGTCGCGCTCCACGGTGACGAGCTTCGGCATGGTGCGGCCCGGTACCGGCTCGCACTCGCCGGCCTTCCAGTCGGCGACCCGGCCGTACGGGTTGGCCAGCTCGTCCGGGGTGTCGTGCAGCAGCGGCGCCGCCACCACGTCGGTACGCGTACCCAGGTGCGTGGCGGCCAGCGCGCTGAACGCCTTCGCGATGGACATGAAGGCGTCCCAGTCGGTGCGGGTCTGCCACGGCGGGTTGATGGCCGGGTTGAAGGAGTGCACGAACGGGTGCATGTCGGTGGTGTTGAGGTCGTGCTTCTCGTACCAGGTCGCCGCCGGCAGCACCACGTCGGAGTAGATGGTGGTCGACGTCATCCGGAAGTCCAGCGACAGCAGCAGGTCCAGCTTCCCGGTCGGCGCCTGCTCGTGCCACACCACGTCGCGCGGCCGCGCCCCGGGCGGCGCCTCGCCGGCCCGCACGGCATGGTCGGTACCGAGCAGGTGCCGCAGGAAGTACTCGTTGCCCTTGGCCGAGGAGCCGAGCAGGTTGGCCCGCCACACGGTCAGCACCCGGGGGAAGTTCTCCGGCGCGTCCGGGTCCTCGCACGCGAAGCGCAGCCGCCCCGCCTTCAACTCGCCGACGATGTGGTCGGCGACCGGCACCCCGGCATCGGCGGCCTCGCCCGCCAGCTCCAGCGGGTTGCGGTCGAACGTCGGGTAGGACGGCATCCAGCCCATCCGCGCGGACGCGGCGATGAGGTCGGCCGTGGAGCGCCCTTCGAAGGAGCCACCCGGCTCCCCCGCCAGCGTCGCGGCGGAGAACGGGTCGTAGCGGTACTGGTCGGTGTGCAGGTACCAGTAGGCGGTCTGCACCATCTGCCGCCCGGGTCGCGACCAGTCCGCGCCGGTGGCCAGCGTCGAGTACCCGGTGAGCGGGCGGACCTTCTCCTGCCCGACATAGTGCGCCCAGCCGCCGCCGTTGACGCCCTGGCACCCGGTCAGCGTGGTCAGCGTGAGGAACGACCGGTAGATGGTGTCCGAGTGGAACCAGTGGTTGGTGCCCGCGCCCATGATGATCATCGAGCGGCCGCTGGTCTGCTCGGAGTTGGTGGCGAACTCCCGGGCGATCCGGGCGGCGGTCGCCGCGCCGATGCCGGTGATGTGCTCCTGCCATGCCGGTGTGTACGGACGCTCACTGTCCTCATAGGACGTCGGCCAGTCGCCGGGCAGCCCGGGGCGGGCCACGCCGTACTGGGCGAGCATGAGGTCGTACACGGTGGTGACGAGCCGGCCGGCCAACCGGCGCACGGGTACGCCGCGACGCATCGGGGCCGCCGCACCGTTGGGCGTGTCGAAGCGCGGCAGGCTCACCTCGACGTTCCCCTCGGCCCCGCCGCTCGCGGACAGCAGCGGATCCACGTCGCCGAGGTCCAGGTTCCACCGACCGACGCCGGACTCGCCGTACCGGAAGCCCAGCGACCCGTTGGGCACCACCGGGTGGCCGTCGGCGTTCAGCAGCACCGTCTTGAAGTCGGCATTCTCCACTCTGGAGCTTAGGTCGGAAGCCGTCAGGAACTTTCCCGGCCGGTACGTGCCGTCGCCATTGTCCACAAGGGACACCAGGAACGGCAGGTCGGTGTAGCGCTTCACGTACCCGGTGAAGTAGTCCACCTGCCGGTCGACGAAGAACTCCTTGAGGATCACGTGGCCCATCGCCATCGCGAGCGCCCCGTCGGTACCGGGCTGCGCGGGCAGCCACTCGTCGGCGAACTTCACGCTGTCGGCGTAGTCCGGCGCGACCGCGATGACCTTCTGCCCCCGGTACCGCGCCTCGGCCATCCAGTGGGCGTCCGGGGTACGGGTGACCGGCAGGTTCGAGCCCCACATGATGAGGTACCCGGCGTCCCACCAGTCGCCCGACTCCGGTACGTCGGTCTGGTCGCCGAACACCTGGGGCGAGGCCACCGGCAGGTCGGCGTACCAGTCGTAGAACGAGAGCATCGCGCCGCCGATGAGGTTGTAGAACCGCGAGCCGGCCGCGTGCGACACCATCGACATCGCCGGGATCGGGGAGAACCCGGCCAGCCGGTCCGGCCCGTACTCCTTGATGGTGTGCACGTGCGCGGCGGCGACCAGCTCGATGGCCTCGTCCCAGGAGGCCCGCACGAGACCGCCCTTGCCGCGCGCCGACTGGTACCGCCGCCGAAGCTCGGGATCGTCCACAATGGACGCCCAGGCGGCCACCGGGTCACCCAGCCGGGCCCGCGCCTCCCGGTACAGCTCCAGCAGCACGCCGCGCACGTACGGGTAGCGCACCCGGGTCGGCGAGTACGTGTACCAGGAGAACGCCGCGCCGCGCGGGCAGCCACGCGGCTCGTACTCCGGCCGGTCCGGGCCGACGGACGGGTAGTCGGTCTGCTGCGCCTCCCAGGTGATGATGCCGTCCTTGACGTACACCTTCCAGGAGCACGAGCCGGTGCAGTTCACCCCGTGCGTGGAGCGGACCACCTTGTCGTGGCTCCACCGCTCCCGGTAGAAGGAGTCGGCCTGGCGCCCGCCGACCTGGTACAGGGCGCGCAGGTCCGGCGACACCTCGCCGCGGGTGAAGTACCGCCGGGTCCGCACGAGCGCGTCGGTCAACTCATCATCCAACCCGGGGCGGACGGCGTTCACGGCTGTCCCACGGGAAGAGCGGAGCCGACGCGGGCGCGGACCGCCTCGACGGCGGCCCAGTCCGGCCCGCGCAGCGTGGTGAGCGCGGCCGGGAAGACCCCGTCCTGTTCCTTGAGGATGTGCTCGCGCAGCACGTCGAGCACCTCGATCAGGCGTGCCGGCCACTGCGCGTCGGCGGTGGCCGCCTCCGCGAGTACCCCCTCGATCCGGCGGTGCTCGGCCTTCAGCCCGGCGATGTGGTCCGGGAAGTCGTCGGCCAGCGCGGGAAACAGGCCGTCCTCCTCCACCTCCGTGTGCGGGCCGAGCACGGCGGCGATCCGCCCGGCCACCGCGGCCATCCGCGGGGTGTCGCCGGCCGCGTGCGCCGCGCGTACCTCCCCGATCATGTTGACCACGTGGTCGTGCTCGCGTGTCAGTTCGTCGATCGCGGTCAGCGATTGGCAGCCGCAGTACTCACACATGTGCCTGCGATCCCTTTCCTACATTCGTGGCCGTCGTCCGGCCTGCCGACCGGGCGACGGCGGTGACGGTCAGCAGCAGCGCGCCCAGCGCCACCGCGGCGAGCAGTGCGAGGCCCAGCCCGTAGGAGCCGAGCCGGCCATAGATGAAGCCCATGACCAACGGGGGTACGAAGCCGCCGAGCCCACCGGCGGCGCCGACCACCCCGGTGACCGAGCCGACCTTGTTGGCCGGCGCCAGCTCGGCGACGAGCGCGAACGTCGCGCCGCTTCCGGCACCCAGCGCGCCCGCCATGGCCAGGAACGCGATGGTACCCAGCGGCATCAGGGCCGGCGTGAACGCCTGTACCGACGCGCCGACGACCACCACGGCCAGCGCGACGGCCAGCACCCGTACCGGCCCGACCCGGTCGGACAGCCAGCCCCCGACCGGGCGCAGCACGACCGCCAGGAGCACGAAGCCGGCCATGCGGTTGGCCGCGTCGGCCTGGGTCAGCCCGTAGGCGGTCTTCAGGTACGCCGGCAGGTAGACCGAGAAGGCGACGTACCCACCGAACGCGACGGCATACAGGATCGCGGCCAACCACGTGACGCGAAGCCGGACGGTGGCCGCGAGCCGGCGGGACAGCGGCTCGGCCGGTACCGGACGGTCCGGCGCGTCGCGCAGCAGCAGCACCGCGACGACCGCGTACCCGAGCAGCACGACGGCGGTGACCACGAACGGGGTCGCGGTGCCGTTCGCGTTCACCAGCCGGACGGTGGTCAGCGCGCTGATCGCGGTGCCGCCCATGCCCGCCCCGAAGACGCCGATGGCGAAGCCGCGCCGTGCCGGCGGGAACCACGCGTTCACGAACGGCACGCCGACGGCGAACGCCGTGCCGCCGATGCCGAGGAAGAACCCGCCGACGAGCAGTCCGGCGAGCGAGGTGTGCCCGGACAGCCCGAGGTAGAGCACCGGGACGATGGTGGCCAGCGAGACAACGGGAAACATGAGCCGGCCGCCGTACCGGTCGGTGAGCGCGCCGACCGGGATGCGGCCCAGCGAGCCGACCACCACCGGCACCGCCACGAGCAGCGCCTGCTGGAACGGGCTGAGGTGCAGGGCTTCCTTGAACTTGGGGCCGAGCGGGCTGAGCAGAGCCCAGGCCCAGAAGTTGACGGCGAATCCGATCGTGGCCACGGCGAGCATCAGCCCGCGCGGCCCGGTCCGCTCCTGCTTCACAGTCATCTGTGGTCTCCGCTGCGCGTCCTCGGGTGCGGGGTCAGCACCCCCGACCAGAGTTGCCGGCTCCGGGGTCGAACGGCAGGGACTTTGGTCCCCCTCGCGAGGGACTTCACTCACGAGTACCGCGCTCCCGCTGGTTTTGCTGGCGATCACCGTTATATCGTTAGCGACCGTGAGTACGAAAGCAATCGGGCCGACCGGTGAAGTACCGGACACCTCCCGTCACCGGGCGCTCTCCGCGGTCAGCCGGGTGCGGATGCTGACCCTGGTCCGCGAGGCCGCGGACGGGATGACCGCCGCCGAGGTGGTGGACGCGACCGGGCTGCACCCGAGCACCGTGCGCGCACACCTCGACCAGCTCACCGAGTCCGGGCTGCTGACCCGCGAGCGGCACGGCGACGGCACGCCCGGCCGGCCCGCCTGGCGGTACCGGGCGGCACCCGGCGCGGACACCGCCACCGGTACCGGCGTGGACATCGCGTACCGCGCGCTCGCCGCCGCCCTCGTCGCGCACCTGGCCCGGGACGCGGACGACCCGCACGCCGCCGGAGTGCGCGCCGGGCGCGACTGGGGCCGCGCGCTGGCCGCGCCGCTGGGCCGCACCGCGCCGGTCGACGGACTGCTGCGGGTACTCGACGGCCTCGGCTTCAGCCCGCGGGTCACCCGGCGGCCCGAGCCCGGCTCCGCCGTCATGCACCTGACCACCTGCCCGTTCCTGGAACTCGCCCAGGCGAGCCCGGACGTGGTGTGCGGCGTGCACCTCGGGGTCATCGGCGGCGCGCTGGGCGCCCTGGGAGCGGGCGCGGCCGACACCGACCTGCAGCCGTTCGCGGCGCCCGGTGCCTGCGTCGTACACGTCAAGGCCCATCGATGAACATCACCATCGGCCAACCGCCCGCGACCGACCGGCCGCTCACGAACCGGTCCGGCTGGCACCGCCGCACCGGACTGCTCCCGATCGGCTACCTGGCCGCGATCGTCGCCGTCGGCCTCGCGCACCCGTTCGTACCGCAGGCGCCCTGGCTCCTGCTCCACCTGCTCATGCTCGGCGCGGCGACGAACGCGATCCTGGTGTGGGGCGCGCACTTCGCGGCCGCCGTGCTGCATGCACCGGCGCGCGCCGGCCACCGGGGCGAGGCGATCCGGCTGGTGACCCTCAACACCGGGGTACTCGCCGTGCTGACCGGCGGCGCCGCCGGCGCGGCCCGGCCCGGCCTCGAATGGGTCGGGGTGGCCGGCGCGGGCGCGGTGTTCGCCGCGGTCGCCGCACACCTGTGGGTACTGGCGGGGTGGCTGCGCCACGCGTTGCCGGCCCGGTTCACCCTCGTCGTCCACTACTACCTCGCCGCGGCCGTGGCGCTGATGGTCGGCATCCCGGCCGGCGCCTGGATGCTGGTCATCGACGACGACCAGCGGCCCCGGCTGCTGCTGTTCCACGCGCACGTCAACCTGCTCGGCTGGGTCACCCTCACCGTGCTGGGTACCGTGCTCACCCTGTGGCCGACGGTGCTGCGTACCCGCGTGGTGCCCGGCGCCGTCCAGTCCGCGCGCCGCGCGCTGCCGGTGTGCCTCGCCGGGCTCACCCTCCTCGCGGTCGGCACGCTGGCATGGTGGCCGGCGGTCGCCGTGGCCGGGCTGGCGTGCTTCGCCGCCGCGGTGGCCCTCCTGGCGGTACCGGCGGTCGCGACCGCGCGGCAACGCGCGACCGGGTCGGCCACGTCCGGGTCGGTCGCCGGCGGCTGGTCGTTCGCCCCGCTGTCCATCGCGGCGAGCGTCGGCTGGCTGCTGGTCGCCCTGGTACGGGACGCCGTGCTGCTGCTGCGGGCGCCGGACGCGTCGGCCGCGGCCGACGGGTTCGACGCGATCCTCGTGCCGCTCGGCGTCGGGTTCGTCGCGCAGGTCCTGCTCGGCGCGCTGTCCTACCTGCTGCCGATGGCGCTGGGCGGCGGGCCCGAGCGGGTGCGCGCGAACCTGGCCCGTTTCAACGCGCACGCCTCGCAGCGCGTCGTCATGGCGAACCTCGCGCTCGCGGTCTACGCGCTGCCCACGCCGCCGTACGTGCGCATCGCCGCGGCCGTGCTGGTCCTCGGCGCGCTGCTGCAGTTCCTCGCGCCCGCGGTGCGCACGCTGTTCCCGGCCGTCCGGCCGTTGCGCTTCCGGCCACCGCGCGGCGCCGTCGTCGGTCTGGTCGTGGTGCTGCTCGCCGTCGCGGCCGGTGCCCTCGCGCAGCGGCTGTCCGACCCCGCTACCGGGCCGGCCGTGGCGGTCACGCCGACCGGCCACACCACGACCGTCGCGGTCACCGCCGACGGGATGCGCTACCACCCCGACCACATCGAGGTACCCGCCGGCGACCGGCTCGTCATCCAGCTCACCAATACCGACGAGCGCCGCCACGACCTCGTGCTGTCCACCGGGGCACACAGCGCGCTGCTGTCCAAGGGCGGGACGGCCCGCGTCGACGCCGGCATCATCGGCGGTACCGTCAAGGGCTGGTGCACGCAGCCCGCTCACCGCGCGTCCGGCATGACCCTGACCATCACCGGTACCGGCGGCGGCACCATGCCCGGCATGGGCGACCCGCAGCCCGCGTCCTCCGGAACGTCCACAGTGGACCCGATGGCCGACCCCGGGCCCGGATTCGTCGCGCGCGACGCGCGCCTCGCCCCGGCCCCCGCCGGACACGTGCACAGCGTCGTGCTGCACGCGACCCAGGTACGCCGCGAGGTCGCCGCCGGGGTCACCCAGACGCAGTGGACGTTCGGCGGCACGGTGCCCGGACCGGCACTGCGCGGTCGGGTCGGGGACGTGTTCGAGGTGACCCTCGTCAACGACACCGACGTGGAGCACGGCATCGACTTCCACGCCGAGGCGCTGGCCCCCGACACCGCCATGCGTACCGTCGAACCCGGTCACAGCACGGTGTACCGGTTCACCGCGACCAGGGCCGGCGTCTGGATGTACCACTGCTCCGCGATGCCGATGCTCTACCACCTCGGCAACGGCATGTACGGCGCGCTCATCGTCGACCCGCCCGACCTCGCCCCGGTGGACCGCGAGTACCTCCTCGTCCAGTCCGAGCTCTACCTCGGCGCCGCCGGCCAGCTCGGCGACCTCGCGAAGATGGAGGCGAACCGGCCCGACGCGGTGATGTTCAACGGCTACGTCTCGCAGTACGCGTTCCGCCCGCTGACCGCGCGTACCGGCGAACGGGTCCGGATCTGGGTGCTGGACGCCGGGCCCAACCGGTCGGCCGACTTCCACGTCGTCGGCGCGCCGTTCGACACCGTCTACGCCGAGGGCGCCTACCGGCTGCGGCCGACCGACCCGGGCGGCGCACAGGTCCTCGACCTCGCACCGGCCAGCGGCGGTTTCGTGGAGGCGGTGTTCGGCCAGGCCGGCAGCTACCCGTTCCTGACGCACGCCATGGCCGACGCCGACGCGGGCGCCCACGGCACGATCCGGGTGAGCGGCTGATGTCCACAGTGGAGGGAACCGGCACCGCGAGCCGGCCGCGCACGACGAGCCGGGCCGCCGCCGGCCGCCGGCGCCGGTTCCTACCGCCGCAGCACGGTGCCTGGGCCATGCTCGCCGTGCCGTACCTGGCCGGCCTGCTCGCCGCCGGGTACCGGTGGGCCGACGCCGCCCTCGCGGGCGCCTGGCTCGCCGGGTACCTGCTGTCGTACTACCTGTTCCAGTCCGTCAAGTCCCGCCGTCCCGGCCGGTACCGCGCCCAACTGCTGCTGTACGCGGCCGTGGCCGCGCCGCTGGCCGCACTCGTCGTGGCGGCCCGGCCCCAGGTGCTGTGGTACGCGCCCGGGTACGCCGCGCTGCTCGCCGTCAACGCGTGGTACGCGGCCAGACGCCGGGAACGCGCCCTGCTCAACGATGTCGCCTCGGTGCTGCAGAGCTGCCTGGTCGTGCTCGTCGTCGCGACCATCGCCGGTACCGTCACCGCCGCCGCGCTCGTCGCGTTCCTGCTGTGCCTGGCCTACTTCCTCGGCACCGTCTTCTACGTGAAGACGATGATCCGCGAACGCGGCAACCCGAGGTACCGCCGCTGGTCCGCGTGGTACCACGTCCTGGCGCTCGCCGCCGCCGCCGCGCAGCTTGTCGCAGCGGCGCCCAGCCCGCGTTCGACAGCCTCGACGGGACCCTGGGCCGCCGCGCTGTTCGCCTGGCTGCTGGCGCGGGCGGTCGTCCTACCGGGCCGCGGCCTGGCGCCCAAGCGGGTCGGCCTCATCGAAATGGCCAACTGCGCCGCCCTGCTCGCGATCGTCGCGCTGCGCTGAGCCGCGCAGCACGGAGACCGGAGGCACTGGACGCCAACACCGGTCCCGGTTGCCGGTGCCGGATGCCGCTGCGGCATGCCGGGTACCCGGTAACTGAGCCGCGCCGCACCTCCTGGCAGGTGCGGCGCGGCGTCGGGGTGCGGAACCGGGTCTCAGGGCAGGAGGTCCTCGAGGGGCACATCCGGATCGGCCAGCGCGCCGTGGTCGAAGGTGTGACCGGTCAGGCCCGCCTGGATGATGGCGCGGATCGGGTCGGCCACGTCCCAGACGTTGACGTTCATGCCGGCGACCACCCGCGCGCCGTCCGTCCAGAACACGATGAACTCGCGCTTGGCCAGGTCGCCCCGGACCACGATCCGATCCGTGGTACCGGGTGGAGCGAAGCCGCTGTACTCCATGCCCAGGTCGTACTGGTCGGTGTAGAAGTACGGCAGCCGGTCGTAGCTGACCTCCCGGCCGAGCATGGACAGGGCCGCCGCCGGCCCGCCGTGCAGCGCGTTGGCCCAGTGCTCGACCCGGATGCGGGTACCGAGCAACGGATGCTCAACGTTGGCGACGTCACCGGCGGCGTAGACGTGCGGATCGCTGGTGCGCAGGCCCGCGTCGACGAGTACGCCGTTCTCCACGGTCAGGCCGGCCCGCTCGGCGAGTTCGGTGTTGGGTCGCGCGCCGACGGCGACGAGGACCGCGTCGGCCGGCAGTACCGTGCCGTCGCCGAGTTCGACCCGCGTCACCCGGTGGTCGCCGGTCAACTTCGCCACCTGGGTACCGAAGTGGAAGTTGACGCCGTGCTCGCGGTGCAGGTCGGCGAAGACCGTGGCGATCCGGTCACCGAGGATCCGTTGCAGCGGCAGGTCCGCGGTCTCCACGACGTCGACGGTCGCGCCGCGTTGCCGGGCGGCCGCCGCGACCTCGAGGCCGATCCAGCCCGCACCGATGATGACCAACCGGGCACCGGAGACCGCGGCCTCGGCGATCCGGTCGCTGTCGGCCAGCGTCCGCAGGTACAGCACGTCGCCGAGATCGGCGCCGGGTACCGGGAGCGTGCGCGGCCGGGCCCCGGTGGCCAGCAGCAGCCTGTCGTACCCGAGTCCCTCGCCGCCGGACAGCGTGACCTCCCGACGATCGAGGTCCACCGACGTCACGGTCGTACCGGTGCGCAGGTCCACGCCGTTGTCGCGGTACCAGTCCGGCTCGTGTACGAAGGCCGAGTCGCGGTCGGCCGTACCCAGCAGCAGTCCCTTGGACAGCGGCGGTCGCTCGTACGGTCGGTCCGGCTCCGCCCCGATCAGCACGATGTTGCCGTCGAAGCCCTCGGTGCGCAGCGTCTCGGCGGCCTTGGCACCGGCCAACCCGGCGCCGACGATGACGAAGGTTGCCACAACATCCTCCAATGTGGACAGTGAGGTCAGCGGGGAGTGAGGCCCGCCAACGCGAAGAACTCGGTCCTGGAGCGCGAGTCGGCGCGCAGCGTGCCGAGCATCGTCGAGGTGATCGTGCGCGCGCCGGCCGCCTGCACCCCGCGCAGCGTCATGCACAGGTGCTCGGCCTCGATGACCACTCCGACGCCCTTGGGGCGCAGCTGGGTGTGCAGCCAGTCGGCGACCTGCTTGGTGAGCCGCTCCTGTACCTGCGGCCCGTGCGCGAACAGCTCCACCACCCGGGCCAGCTTGGACAGGCCGAGGATGCGGTCGCCGGGCAGGTACCCGACGTGTGCGACGCCGACGAACGGCAGCAGGTGGTGCTCGCACACCGAACGGATCGGGATGCCGCGGGCGAGCACCAGCTCGTCGTACCCCTCGTCGTTGTCGAACGTGGTGAGCTGGAAGTCGCGCGGGGTGAGCAGTTCCACGTAGGCGCGGGCCATCCGTCGCGGGGTACCGGCGAGGCTGTCGGTGTCGAGGTCGATGCCGAGCGCCGTAAGGAACGCGGCGGCCGCCTCCTCCGCGGCGGCCAGGTCACGGCCCGGCGCCTGCCGGCTGACGCGCATCGCGGTCACCGTCACGTCGACTCCCCTCAGCCCGCCCCGGGGGGCGGCACCTTCCAATTTCCGCCAACCAACATTGGCGTAAAACCATCCTGCCCGGCGGGACGGGTAATTTCAATAGCAGTCATTGGTGTTAACCTCGAAGGCGTGCCGGAGCGCTGGGAGATCGCCGCGCTGCTCGCCGACGGGTCGCGGCGCGCGCTCTACGACTACGTCCGCCGTCAGGGCCGCCCGGTCGGTCGCGAGGAGGCCGCGGACGCCACCGAGATGTCGCGCGGTCTGGCCGCGTTCCACCTCGACAAGCTCGTCGAGGCCGGCCTGCTCGCCGCGCGGTACGAGGCGCCGCCGGGGCAGCCGCGCGGCCGTGGCCGGGCGCCGAAGGTCTACGAGGCGGTCGGCGACGGGCTGACCCTCACCATCCCGGCGCGCCGCTACGAGCTGATCGCCGAGATCCTCGCCGACGCGGTCGCCGAGAACCCGGCGCAGGCCGGGGACGCGGCCATGCACCGGGCCCACGAACGCGGCCGCGACCTCGGCCAGCAACTGCGGGAGGCCGGCGCGGACCTGCTGGGGGTACTGGCGGAACTCGGCTTCGAGCCGCACCCGAGCGAGGGCCGGGTGCTGCTGCACAACTGCCCGTTCCACGCGCTGGCCCGCCGCCACACCGAACTGGTCTGCGGGCTCAACCACCGCTTCGTCGCGGGGCTCGTCGCCGGGCTGCGGGCGCGCGACGTCGACACGCACCTGGTACCCCGACCCGGCGCCTGCTGCGTCGAACTCAGCACCCCGTAGGTCCGACCCTCAGACCTGGCGGTCGCGGATGGTCGCCGCTCAGGTCGACAGGTCCACGTCCGCGGCCAGCGCCCGTTGCCGCGTCTCCAGGATGGTGCGGATGCGCTCGTCGGGAAACCGCTCGACCATAATGGACAGCCCGTCGCAGTCACTGACGTGCGGCAGGATCGAGCGGGCAGTTCGACCAGGCGGCCCGCGGTGCGCACTGCCCCGTCGTGGTCACCGAGCAGCTGGACTGTCGAGGGAAGAGTCGCGG
>Ga0207661_10002137_pt1 | contig 13604 bp, 15 predicted proteins | sample KBSC713LmetaG_FD_184337 | JGI IMG/M metagenome (GOLD analysis project Ga0207661, IMG submission 184337) | Corn rhizosphere microbial communities from Kellogg Biological Station, Michigan, USA - KBS C7.1-3L metaG (SPAdes) (version 2) | ecosystem: Host-associated > Plants > Roots > Rhizosphere ... | reverse complement strand
TGGGCATCACCCGCACCACCTCGGCGCCGGGAAAGGCAGCACGAACTGCCTCCAGCGAGGTGGCGCCGAGCAAGGAAACGACGACCTTCGCCTCGCTCAGCTCCGCCGCGGCCTGAGCCAGCTTCGCCGGCTTGACCGCCAGCACGACGACATCGGCCCGCGCGGCGAGGTCGCGATTGGAGGCAACGGACTCGCCGCCCAGCTCAGCCGCGAGCCTGGCGGCGCGGCCCGAGCCGGAATCGGTGAAGAGCATGCTCCCGACGGCGCCGCGGAGCCCGCGCGCCATCGCGGCAGCCATGTTTCCCGAGCCGACGAATCCGACGATCATCGCCCGGCAGACTAAACGCAGCTAGGACTGGTTGAAGAAGCCTTTGTCGAGCAGCCGCGCCTTCTCCTCGGCGGAGACCTCGACATTGCGCGGCGTCAGCAGGAAGATCTTCTCGGCGATCCGCTGCATCCCGCCGTCGAGCGAGTAGGTCAAACCGGAGCAGAAATCGATCATTCGCTTCGAGAGCTCGTGGTCGGTCGTCTGCAGGTTGAGGATGACCGGGACCTGGCGCTTGAACTGGTCGGCTACCTGCTGGGCGTCGTTGAAGTTGCGGGGAATGACGAGGTGAACCTGGACGTCCGAATCGCCGTTGCCAACCGGGCGCAGCGTGCGGGTGCGCGTGGCGGCAATCGGCTCGTCGTCGGCGAAGATGTCGTCGATCTCGTCGCGCCGCGAGCGGCGTGAGCTGGGCAGGCGCCGCACGGTCGCCGACTCGCGGCGTCCCTCGTAGGCGTCTTCGGAGCTCGTTTCGGGCTCGAAATCTTCCTCGTATTCGGGACCGTAGTCGTGGTCCTCGGCAAGACCGAAGTAGACCAGCGCTCGATGCCAGGTATCGCGTAGGGCCATGGTTAGTCGCGTGTTTCGGCCTTTGCGGGCCGACTCCTTTACGGAATTATGACCAGACCTGTGCGGATTTACACATAGAGGGCCGTGCCCAGTCGGACGATCGTCGCCCCCTCCTCGATCGCGACCCGCCAATCCTGCGAGGTTCCCATCGAGAGTCGGGCCAAACCGTGCTCGGCGGCGAGCTCGGCGAGCCGGGCGAAGTGGGACCGCGAATCCTCCGGGTCCTGGCTGAAGGGCGGCATCGTCATCAGCCCGCCGACCCGGACTGGACAGCGTTCGAGGAACGATTCCAGGTCGGCCGGGGCCACTCCCCCCTTGCCCTCCTCGCCGGCGACGTTGACCTCGACCAGGACCTCGGTCTCGGGCCCGCCGTGGCGGCCGAGCTGCTCCAGCGCCGAGTCGCTGGCGACTGAGTGGATCAGGCGACAGATCGGCAACAGCTGCTTGACCTTGCGGCTCTGCAGGTTGCCGATGAAGTCCCACTCGAAGGCATCGCCCCAACGCTCATGCTTGGCGAGGAGATCTTGCTGTCGGTTCTCGCCGACGAGGCCAACGCCGGCCTCGGCCAGCGCCCCCATCTCCTCCAGCGGGACGTACTTGCCGGCGGCGAGGATCTCGACCCGGGGCCCGGCCAGCTCGCGCGCCTCGGCGAGGTTGGCGGCGATCTTCTCGGGCTCGAGCCCGTGGATCAACCCCGGCACCTCAGCCCTGCCCCCGGTCGAGCCAGACGAGCCCCGCCTGCCGCCGCGGGTCGCCGTCGCGACGATGCGAGAAGAAGAGCTCCGTCTCGCAGCAGGTGCAGAGGTCGGCGGACTGGATTTCCTCCACGCCGGCCTCGCGCAGCTGCCGCCGGGCCTCACTCCAGAGGTCGACCTCGTAACAGCAGGGCCCGATGCCGGGGCCGATCGCGGCGGCGGTGGCACCCACAGCCGCGGCGCCGCGGAGCGCTATCCCCTGCTCCAGCCCGCGGCGCCCCCCGTGCACGATCACGGCCCCGCCAGGGCCAATGCCGGCAATCGGCAGGCAATCGGCTCCGAAGACGAGGCCGACGGCCCCGGCGTCCGGAATTACGTGGCCGTCCGCCTCCGCCGGCACGGCGCCACCGTCGTGGACGGCGAGGTCGGTGCCGTGCACCTGCCAGGCGCTGACGATTGCGCCTGGGTCGACACCCAGTGCGCTCAGGGGCGCGAAGCTCTCGCGCGCCGAACCGAAGGCGCGGGTGGTGAAGGCAGCAGTCCCTCCCGGCAGGGAGGCCTCGAGCCAGCGCAGGCCGTCCTGCTCACGCCACTCCATCGCCGCTCCTTGCCGCCGCCAGGGCAGCCGCCAGCTCGTCTTCGCGGCCGTTCAGCTCGCCATCGAGCTTGCGACGCAAGGCCTCTTCCAGGCCCCGGCCCAGCGCCGGCCCCTGGCTGAGACCGGCCGCGATCAGGTCCGAGCCGTCGATCTCCAGGGTGACGTCGCGCCACTCACCGACGTAGCGGTCGAGCCAAGAGGCACCGAGAGCACGCGCGAGGACAAGCTCGATCTCATCGTGGGGAGCGGCGAGCGCAACCGCCTCGGAGGGGCACTCGGGCTTCGCCGCCGCCAGGGCCCCCTCGCCACGCGACGGGCCCAGCGCTGCCGAGAGCAGGGCGCGATCGCGGGGCGCGACGTCCTGCCAGGGGTCGTCCTCGAGCAGCCTCGCGGTCTTCTCCGCAAGCTCGGCGCCGCCGGGCCGCAGCGCCAACAAGCCCCACTCGGCCAGTAGCGCGAAGCCTCCGGGGGCGCTCTCTTCACCGGCGAGGCGCAGCAGCTCCGCCTCGCGGCGATCGGCCGAGACCGTGCCCATGTCCGCCTCGCGGATCAGCTCAGCGGTGCGTTCCTCCAGCCGGAAGCCAAAGCGGGACGCGTAGCGGGCGGCGCGAATCGCCCGGGTCGGGTCGTCGCGGAACGAGTCGTCGTGGAGGACCCGCAGTTGCCGCGTCGCCAGGTCCGCCTCGCCGCCGTGGGGATCGATCAGGCGCGGCTCGCCCCGCAGCGGGATCGCCATCGCGTTGATCGTGAAGTCGCGCCGTCGCAGGTCGGCCGCAAGATCTGCCCCTGGCTCGACGATCGGCAGGGCCCCCGGTCGCGGATAGCTCTCCGAACGCGCGCCCGCGATGTCGATCTCGTGCCCGTTGAGCTTCGCCGTGGCGGTGCCGAAGCGCTCGTGCAGGGTCGCCTCGGCGCCCAGTCGCGCGGCCAGCGCCGCCGCATCGCCCTCGACGACGAGGTCGATGTCGGCGCGCCCGCGCCCGAGCAGGAGGTCGCGCACCGCGCCGCCGACCAAGTAAACCGGGTCGCCGCCGGCGTCGCGCACAGCGCCCAGCTCCGGGTGCATGTGCTCGAGCGCCTCGGCAATGCTCTCGCTGTGGTCGTGGGAGGCCTTCATGGGGTCGTTGCCTACCATGATCGCGTGCGCTGGAGACGAGCAGGGGCCGTGATCGCCGTTGTGGCGGCCGCGGTGGCACTGGGAGTAGTCCTCGGTTCGAGCCTGAGCGGTTCTTCGGGCTCGGCCTCTAAGCCGTCCAAGGCGGGCGAGAAGGCGACGGGTGCCGCCGCCAAGAGCTCGGCGGGCCTGGTTCGCAACGCGACCCCCCAGCCCGACTGGAAGCCCCACACCGGGCCGGTGCCGATCCTCGAGTACCACGTGCTCGGTGCCGCGCCGGCCGATGCCCCCTACCCGGAGCTGTACGTGACCCGGCCGGACTTTCACCGGCAGATGGACTGGCTGGAAGAACACGGCTACGAAGCGGTGACGCTGGAAATGGTCGAGCGCGCCTGGTACGAAGGCGGCACCCTGCCGACAAAGCCGGTGGTGCTCTCCTTCGACGACGGCTACCGGCCCCAGTTCACCTACGCCCTGCCGGAGCTGCGCCGCCACGGCTGGCCCGGCGTGCTCAACCTCAAGGCGGAAGGGTCAGACCTCTACACCAGCAACGTCGAAGCGATGATCGACGCCGGCTGGGAGCTCGCCGCCCACACGATCAACCACCAGGACCTGACCACCCTGGGGGCGGCCGAACTGAAGGAAGAAGTTGCCGGATCGCGCGCCATCCTGCGCCGCGAATACGGCGTTCCGGTGGCCGACTTCTGCTATCCGGCGGGCCAGTTCGATGAAACGGTGATCGCCGCCGTCAAGGCCGCCGGCTACACCGCCGCGACAACCGAGATACCGGGCGAAGCCAGCCGCGAAGCGCCCTACGAACTTGCCCGGTTCGAGATTCTTGGCTCCTCCGGGGTCACGGGGCTTGCCGAAGACCTTGGGGGCAACTGATTACTGCCGTACGGGGATGCCCGCGGAAGCCATCGTCTCCTTTGCTTCGTGGACCGTGTACGTGCCGTAGTGAAAGATCGAGGCGCAGAGGACTGCGTCGGCGTTGCCGTCGGTGATCGCTTCGCTGAGGTGCTCGAGGTTGCCCGCACCGCCAGAAGCGATGACCGGGACCGAGACCGCATCGGCGACTGCTCGGGTCAACTCGATGTCATAGCCGTCGTTGGTGCCGTCGCGGTTCATGCTGGTGAGCAGCACCTCGCCGGCGCCACGTTCGACCGCCTCCTTGGCCCAGGCGACGGCATCGCGACCCGGGACCTTCTCGCGCCCGCCCTTCACGTAGACGTCCCACTCGGCGTCGCCGAACCAGCCGGGCGGCGCGTCGCAGGCTGTGGACGAATCGTCGCGAGTCCGCCGTTTGGCGTCGATCGCGATCACCACGCACTGGGCACCGAAGTGGTCGGCGAGCTCAGTCAGCAGCTCGGGGCGGGCCAGCGCCGACGAATTGACCGAGACCTTGTCCGCGCCCGCATCAAGTACCGCCTGCGCATCCTCAACGGAGCGAATGCCGCCACCGATCGTGAACGGGATGAAGACGTTGTCGGCGGTGCGCCGGGCCAGCTCGACGATCGTGTCGCGCTTTTCGTGCGAAGCGGTGATGTCGAGAAACACGAGCTCGTCCGCGCCCTCCGCGTCGTAGCGTTCGGCTAGCTCGACGGGATCGCCCGCGTCGCGCAGGCCGACGAAGTTGGTGCCCTTGACGACTCGGCCGGAGTCGACGTCCAGGCAGGGGATTACTCGCTTCAGAACCATCGGCTCAGCGTAGGGCAGCGATGCCCTCGGCCACGCTGAAGCGGTGCTCGTAGAGGGCGCGGCCTACGATGGCGCCCTCGACGTTCGGGGCATTGAGCTGGGCTAGGGATTCGAGGTGGGAGAGGTCCCCCACGCCGCCCGAAGCGATGACCTGGGCCTGAGTTGAAGCTGCGATGCGCGTCAGCTCACCCAGGGCGGGTCCCTCCATCGTGCCGTCGACCTCGATAGCGGTACAGAGGAAGCGGGAGACGCCGCGCTCCCCTAGCTCGACGACGGCCACTGCCACGTCGACGTCGCTGACCTCTACCCAACCCGCCAGGGCCACCTTGCCGTCACGGGCGTCGACCGAGACGACGACTCGCTCGCCGTGCGCTGCCAGAGCCGCGTCGAGGAAAGCAGGGTCGCGCAGCGCCGCCGTCCCGATCACGACTCGCTCGGCGCCTGCCTTGAGCACGGCCGCGACCGAGGCCTCGTCGCGCAGGCCGCCGCCAACTTGGATCGGGCAACCGACCGCGGCCGCGATCCGGCGCACGGACTCGAGGTTCTGTGGCTCGCCGGCCTTCGCCCCGTCGAGGTCGACCACGTGCAGGAACTCCGCCCCTTCGCCGGCCCAGCGCTGGGCGGCGTCGACCGGGTCGGCGTCGTAGGTCGTCTCGCGGGCGTAGTCGCCCTGCAGCAGCCGCACCGCCTTGCCGCCGCGGATGTCGATCGCGGGATAGAGGATCACGCCGGGATGGAGGCGCAGATACCTGCGAAATTGGAGAGCAGGCGCAGCCCGGCGGCGCTCGACTTCTCCGGATGGAACTGGACGCCGAAGACGTTGTCGCGCTCCGCCGCGCAGGTGAAGCGAGTGCCGTAGGCGGCGGTGCCGAGCAGCTCGTCCGCTCCCGCCTTGGGAGCGAAGGAGTGGACCAGGTAAAAAGGGGTCTCGGAGTCGATTCCCTCGGTGAGGCGCGAAGGCCGCTCCCAGCGCACCGGCGACCAGCCGATGTGAGGAATCTTCAGTCCCGGCGCATCAAGCTCGGTGACTTCGCCGGCCAGCAGGCCGAGTCCCTCCGCCCCGCCGAGCTCGGTGCTCGAGTCGAAGAGAAGCTGCAGGCCGAGGCAGATGCCGAGGATCGGCACGCCGGCTGCCCGGCGCTCCTCGATCAGCTCATCGAGGCCAAGTGCGCGGATTCCCTCCATCGCCTTCGGGAAGGCGCCGACACCGGGCAGGATCAGCCCATCGGCGGCCCGAATTGTCTCGGCGTCGTTGGCAATCTTCGCCGTCGCGCCGACGTGCTCGAGCGCCTTCTCGACCGAGCGCAGGTTGCCCATGCCGTAATCGGCGATGCAGATTCGCGCGCTCATTCGCTCAAGGTTCCCTTGGTCGAGGGTACGCCGCTCTCCTCGGGGTCGATCGAGACGGCGACGCGCAGGGCGCGGGCAAAGGCCTTGAAGCAGCCCTCGATCATGTGGTGCGCGTTGGTGCCGTAGCGGACGTTGACGTGCAGGGTCAGCTTGGCGCTGTTGGCGACAGCGCGGAAGAACTCCTCGGCCAGCTCGGTGTCGAAGCCGGCGATCGTGGTCGGTGGCAGGTCGGCAGCGAAGACACAGAGCGGGCGGCCCGAGATGTCGATCGCGCACTCGGCCAGCGACTCGTCCATCGGTACCAGGGCCGAGCCGTAGCGCCGGATCCCGGTGCGGTTCCCCAGCGCCTCGTCGAGCGCCTGGCCGAGCACGATGCCGACGTCCTCGACCGTGTGGTGTGCGCCGGTCTCAAGGTCTCCGTTGGCCTCGACCTGCAGGCCGATCCGTCCGTGTCGGGCAAGCAGGTCGAGCATGTGGTCGAGGAAACCGACCCCGGTGTCAGCGCTTGACTCTCCCCCATCGAGATCCAGCGAGAGCTTGATCTGGGTCTCAGCCGTGCTGCGCTCTCTTTTCGACCTGCGGCTCATCGTCTAATCATCGCTGACTCGCCGTGGACCGGGAAGCCCTCTGCTCGCGCGATCGCATCGACGTGCGGTGCAAGCTTCGCCGCCGCCTCGGCAGGAACCTGCACGGCGGCGATGCGACGGCGGAAGACGCCCGGACCGAGCGGCCCGGAGAAACGACCCGCACCGCCGGTCGGCAGCACGTGGTTGGAGCCGGCGGCGTAGTCGCCGAAGGCGGTCGCGCCGTAGCGGCCGATGAACACGCAGCCGGCGGTTTGCACCCGGTCGGCAAGCAGAGCGGCGTCCTCCTCGAAGAGCTCCAGATGCTCCGGCGCGAATGCGTTGGCGAGGTCGATCGCGTCGCTGAGGTCGGGGACCTGGACCAGCGCCAGCGACGCCTCGCCGATCCCATCGTGCTCGGCGGCCGCCTTCTCGGTCGCATCCGCCACCCCCTCGAGCACCGCTTCCTCCACGGCCACGGCCACCAGTGGACCCTCGGCACCGTGCTCGGCCTGGGCGCAGAGATCGAGCGCCGCCCACTCGGGATCGGTGCCGTCTCCGGCGACCAGCATCAGCTCGGAGGGCCCGGCGAGCGAGTCGATGCCGACGGTGCCCGAGACCGCCCGCTTGGCCTCGCGCACCCAGGCGTTGCCAGGCCCGGCGATCACGTCGACCGGCTCGATCGTCTCGGTGCCCTGGGCAAGGGCGAAGATCGCCTGGGCGCCACCCATTGCGTAGATCTCCTCGACCCCACAGAGCTCTGCCGCGGCCAGGACCAGCGGGTTGACCGTGCCGTCGGGGCTCGGCGGCGAGGCAAGGGCGATCCGCCCGACCCCGGCGACCTTGGCCGGGATCGCGCACATCAGCACGCTCGACGGGTAGGCCGCCCGGCCGCCCGGCGCGTAGAGACCCGCGGCACCGACCGGTACTTCGCGCACGGTCACCGTCTGTCCCTGGGGAAGCTCGACGGTCTTGGGCTCCGACGTGATCTGGGCTTCTGCCACAGTCCGCACGTTCGTGGCCGCAACTTCAAGCGATTCGCGCAAGCCGGGGTTCAGTGCTGCCAGCGCCTCGGCGCCGGCCCCGGGCTCCACCCGCAGCGCTGTGGGCGGTCGCTCGGTCGCGTCGAAACGAGCGGTCATGCAAAGCACGGCGCCATCGCCACCCTCGCGCACCTCGCGCTCGATCGGGCTGACGTCGACCTTGGACGCCGATGCTGCCGTCCACGATCGAATCGCAGCCGCAGTCTGCTCGGCACCCTCCCAGTGAAACTGGCGGCGCTTCATCGGGCCAAGCCTTGGCGCAGTTTCGCTGCCAGACCGTCAACCTCGCGGGCGCGCAGCTTGTGGGCGACGCGGTTGGCGACGAAGCGGGCGGTGCACTCGAGGATCTCCTCGCGCACCTCGAGGTCGTTCTCTTCCAGGGTGCGACCAGTGGCGACCAGGTCGACGATGCCGTCGGCCAGCCCAATCAGGGGCGCCAGCTCGACCGAGCCCTTGACCTCGATCACTTCCACCTGGCGGCCGGTGCCCTCGAAGTAGCGCTCGGCGATGCGCGGGTACTTGGTCGCGATTCGCATCATGCCCAGGCGCCGCTCGGACTCGCCCAGCCGCTCGTCGCCGACGCGCCCAGCCAGCACCATGCGGCAGCGGCCGAAGCCGAGGTCGAGCAGCTCGTAGACGACCCGGTCGGCCTGCTCGAGCAGCACGTCCTTGCCGGTGATGCCGACGTCGGCAGCGCCGGCCTCAACGTAAGTCGGCACGTCGGAAGGCCGCATCGTGACCAGGGTGATGCTCTGGCCCGGGAAGATCAGCGAGCGCGACTCGCCGCGCACCTCGCTCGTGTCGATGCCCGCCGCGTCGAGCGCGTCGAGCGTCTCGCCGAGCAGGGCGCCGCGCGGGACCGCGAGCCTCAGCGGTCCCTCGGCCTTGGCGCGGCCCATGCCTGCGACTTCGGCGCTCATGTGCCGCCACCGTCCGCCGACTCCTCCTCCATCTGGGCGACGTGGACGCGCTCCATGTAGAGGGCGAAACCGGCCGCCGGCTGGTCGATGCCGAAGCGCTTGAGCAGGCCGTCGTAGCGGCCGCCGCCGCCAAGCACGTGGCCAAGCGCCGGGTCGTAGACCTCGAGTATCGCGCCGCTGTAGTAGCCGAGGTCGCGCAGGAGACCGAGGTCGATTTGGACCCGGTTGGACACCCCGCGCGCCTCGAGCGCCTCGAGGGTCTCGCCGAGTCGCGCGGTGGCGCGCTCGACCGCGGCGCCGCCGAGCGCGCGGGCTTCCTCCAGCACCTCTTTGCCGCCGCGTAGCTGCGAGAGGGCGACGCAGGTGGCGACCTGGTCATCGCTCACACCCTGCAGCTCCGAGAGCTCGGTCTCGAGGCCAACCAGGTCGTGGGCGGCCAAGCGGCCGAGGATCGAGTCGCGCGCCCCACCCTCGACGCCAAACTCGGCGAGCAGCTGGCGGTAGAGGTCCGCGTCACCGAGACCGATCACCGCTCGCTCGAGGCCGGCGGCGTCGAGCGCCGCCTCCAGCACCTCGACGATCTCGGCGGTCCCCTCTGGCGCCGGGGCGCCGATCAGCTCGACGCCGGCCTGGGCGAACTCCCGCATCTGCCCCCGCTGCGGGCGCACCGCGCGATAGGCGTTGGCCAGGTAACAGAGGCGAACGGGCATCTCGGCCTTGGCGTAGCGAGTGGCGATCAGGCGTGCGATCGGCACGGTCATGTCGGAGCGCAGCGCCAGCAGGTCGCCGCTGCCGTCGAAGAAGCGATAGGCGGTATCGGCGGTGCGGCCGTCGCCGCGAGCCAGCACCTCGTCGTACTCGATCGCCGGCGTCGCCACCTCGCCGTAGCCGCGCTCTTCGAAGACCCCGATCAGGGCCAGGTGCAGCCGGCGCAGCTCCCGCATCTCGTCGGGCAGCACGTCGCGCGTTCCAGGTGGAATGGGATGAATCATCCGCCGGACCTTACGAGAGTGGACCCAAAAGCCCTGCTAGGCAGGGACCTCTGACGAGCGCCGTTCAATCTGGGCGCCGAGGCCGCGCAGGCGCTCGTCGATCTGCTCATAGCCGCGATCGATCTGGCGGATGTTGCCGATCTCCGACGTGCCCTCAGCCGCCAGCGCGGCGATGAGCATCGCCATGCCGGCGCGGATGTCGGGGCTCTCGACGCGTTCGCCGTGAAGCCGGCTCGGACCGCTGACGATCGCCCTGTGGGGATCGCACAGCGTGATCCGAGCGCCCATCGCCACCAGCTTGTCGACAAAGAAGAGGCGGTTCTCGAACATCTTCTCGAAGATCAGGATCTCGCCATCGGCCTGGGTGGCCAAAGCCAGCGCGATCGAAGTCAGATCGGCGGGGAAGGCAGGCCAGGGGCCGTCCTCGATCTTGGGGATCGCGTCGCCGAGGTCGGACTGGATCCGCAGCTTCTGACCCGGAGGAACGAGCATGTCCCGGCCGTCCATCTCCGAGTGCAGGCCCAGGCGGCGGAACTGGCGGCGCACCATCAGCAGGTCGAGCGGCTCGACGTCGTGGATGCGCAGGTCCCCCCCGGTGGCCGCGGCAAGGGCCATGAAGCTGCCGACCTCAATGTGGTCGGCGGAGACCGTGTGTTCGGCGCCCGAGAGGCGGTCGCGGCCATGAATCGTCATCACGTTGGAGCCGATGCCGTCGACCTGCGCGCCCATCGCGCAGAGCAGGCGCGCCAGGTCCTGCACGTGCGGCTCGCTGGCGGCGTTGGAGATCGTCGTCGGGCCGGTGGTCAGGGCGGCCGCCATCAGGGCGTTCTCGGTGCCCATCACCGATGGCTCGTCCATGAAGATCCGGCAGGCGCAGAGGCCCTCGGCCGGCGCGCTGAGCTCGATCCAGCGGTCGCCGTCAACCCGGGCGCCGAGGTCCTTGAAGGCGTCGAGGTGAGCGTCGAGCCGGCGGCGGCCGATGAAGTCGCCGCCCGGCGGCGGCATCCTCGCCTCGCCAAATCGGGCCAGCAGCGGCCCGGCCAGCAGGAACGAGGCGCGGATCTGTTTGGAGAGCTCCTCGTCGACGGAGACATCGGTAACTCCCCGGGCGCAGAGCCGCACGCTGTTGTCGGCGACCCAGGCCACCTCGACGCCAAGCCGCTCAAGCAGGGCAAGCTGTGCTTCGGTGTCGCGAATGCGCGGCACCCGGTGCAACAGCAGCTCCTCCTCGGTCAGCAGGCAGGCGGCGAGGATCGGCAGCGCCGCGTTCTTGTTGCCGGCGACGGTCACCTCGCCGGAGAGCGGCACCCCGCCCTCGATGATGAATTTCTCCATTGCTAGGACTCTTCGCGCTCGGCGGCCATTCTCCGGCTAGGGTAACGCGCCATGCGCAGAGGCTGGAAGATCCTGACCGGCGTCGTCGTGGTGCTGATCGTCCTGCTCGCCCTCAACGCCCTCAGCGTCGACCACGAAACCGAGGCCGCCAGGGTGACGGAACCGGGCGGCAAGGTCCTCGACCTCACCGGCGGCGACCTCGAGGTGGTCGAAGAAGGGCCGCGCAGCGGCAGCCCGATCGTGCTGATCCACTGCTTTACCTGCGCGATCAACTACTGGAACAAGATGATGCCGGCGCTCGCCCGGCAGCATCGGGTGATCGCGATCGACCTGCTCGGCCACGGCGGCTCGGAAAAGCCCCGGTCGGGCTACTCAGTGTCCAACCAGGCCGATCTGGTCGCCCAGGCGCTGGCCAAGCTGGGCGTGAGCGATGCCGAGGTCGTCGGCCACTCGCTCGGTGGCGCCGTCGCCGTCGCGCTTGCGCAGCAATCGCCGGCGCTGGTCAATCGTGTGTTCATCGTCGACACGCCGCCGACCCACGAAGACGGCGACCTCGGCCTCGTCGCCAAGCTCGGCTTCGCACCGGTCATCGGCGAGGCGTTCTGGCGGATCAAGCCCGACTTCGCCGTGCGCAAGGGCCTCGAGGTCGCCTTTGCGCCCGGCTTCAAGGTCCCGGACGAATTCGTCGAAGACGTTGACCGGATGACCTTCAGCGCCTATGACGACTCCCCCACCGCCTTCGACGACTACACCAAGGAAGAGTCGCTTGATCGACGCATGGCCGAAACGGGTAAGCCCCTGATGGTGATCATGGGGGCCGAAGAGCAGATCATCAACGAACCGGCCAAGCGATTGGCCGAATACCGGGCGACCGTTCCCGGCACCGAGACCAAGCTCATAAGCGGTGCCGGGCACTCCCCCAATGTCGAGAAACCAGCCGAGACGGCCGCCCTGGTCCTCGCTTTCGCCCCTGCGCCAAAGCCAGCTGCCAAGCCAAATCATCGGCCCAAGGTGCAAAAGCCCGTGCAGAAACGACCTGCCGTCCGGAAGCACCCCTAGAGTCGAACCTATGTTCGATAGGAAGACAAACATCAGTGAACGTCTCGCCAACGCCGTCGACCTCGTGATCGACTTCGCGACCCTCGGCGAGTACGGGCTCGAGCCCGCCGCGAGGCCCGCTCCCGCCTGCGAGTCGCGCCGTCGTCCGCACTCCTCCCAGGCCGGGACAAAGCGCGGAACCGCCGGCGACTTCCTCGCTCGTTCCTAGGCAGGAACCCATCCGCGCAATACCCTTGCGCGGATGGAGAGTGCCACTGCCCAGCTGACCGAGAAAGAGGAGGCCACACCGCGACGTCGCCGACGTCGGTGGTGGATTGCCGGAGCGGTACTCACCCTGATTGTTGCTCTGGCGGTGGCGGTGGCCATCACCTGGCACTTCTCCTCGGTTGTGCTCGTGCCCGACCACCACGACTGGCCTCTCGAGGTGACGGTCGAAGAGCTGAAGCCTGGCCGCATCAGGCTGTCCAGCCGTCACAACAGCGAACAGCCGGGCGTCTACGGCCTCGACTGGCAGACCGGCCACGCGATCGTCGGCCCTGTCCTTTCAGAAGGCGACGGCACCGTTACGCGGCGCCTGCGCGATGTGCGCGGCTACCTGGTACCCGGGGTCCACGTCGGGCTCGACAGCCACGTCTACTCGGGCGACCCCGGGCAGTCCCTCGGCCTCCCCTTCCGCTCGGTTGGCGTGCCGGATCAGCTCGGCCCGATGCCGGCCTGGCTGGTCCCGGCCGCGCCCGGGTCTCCGTCCGCAACCCGCAAAACCTGGGCGATCGTCGTTCACGGTCACAACGACAACCGCCAGAACGACCTCAGAATCGCGCCCGTACTGCGCCGAACCGGCCTCACCTCGCTGCTGATCTCCTACCGCAACGACCTCGGTGCGCCAGAGAGCCCCGACGGCCTGTACCACCTGGGCCAGTCCGAGTGGGTTGATCTCCAGGCGGCGGTGCGCTACGCGCTCGCCCACGGCGCCCACCGAATCGTCCTCGTCGGCTACTCGATGGGCGGCGCCCTCATCGCCCAGTTCATGGAGCGATCGCGCCTCTCGCGGAATGTCTCGGCGCTCGTCCTCGACGCCCCGGTGCTCGACTGGCGCTCGGTAATCGAATACAACGCCGAACAGATCGGCCTGCCGGGCCTTCTCGGCATGCCGGTTGAGTGGATGATCGACGCCAGGGCAAACCCCGACTGGGACAGCCTCGACGCCCTCGAGCACCCCGAGGACTTCCACCTGCCCATCCTTCTCTTCCACAGCACCGAGGACGAGCTGGTCCCGATTTCAACCAGTGATGACTTCGCCGCTGAGCTACCGCGTTGGATTACCTATTACCGCGTGCCCATA
>Ga0207661_10002124_pt1 | contig 13633 bp, 10 predicted proteins | sample KBSC713LmetaG_FD_184337 | JGI IMG/M metagenome (GOLD analysis project Ga0207661, IMG submission 184337) | Corn rhizosphere microbial communities from Kellogg Biological Station, Michigan, USA - KBS C7.1-3L metaG (SPAdes) (version 2) | ecosystem: Host-associated > Plants > Roots > Rhizosphere ... | reverse complement strand
GCTGGCCGAGGAGGTGCTGCGGGACTTCATCCCGGACGGTACCGGGCCGGAGATCACCGCCGACCAGATCATGGCGTCGACCGCCGACTACTTCGGGGTGAGCCTGGAGGACCTGCGCGGGCACTCGCGCTCGCGCGTCCTGGTCAACGCCCGTCAGGTCGCCATGTACCTGTGTCGGGAGCTCACCGATCTCTCGCTGCCCCGCATCGGGCAGGCGTTCGGCGGCCGCGACCACACCACGGTCATGCACGCCGACCGCAAGATCCGCCAGCAGATGGCCGAGCGGCGGTCGCTCTACAACCAGATCGCCGAGCTGACCAACCGGATCAAGCAGACTACTTAACAGCTCTGCGTCCACGATCGCTGGCGTTACGCACATGTTCCGTCCACACCCTGTGGATAACGCTTGGGGACAGAACTGTGGACGTTATGTGGATTTCGCCAATGGGTAGCGAATCGGGTGACAATCCGTGACTTACCGGTGCCGTTCTCTGTCCCCAGGCTATGGATGACGGCTGTGGATCAGGCGTGGACAAGCCGCCGATAGCTGGGGACAGCGTGTGGGCTTCTCACGTTATGCACATTCGGTCCACGATCGACCGCGCTTGGCCGCACAGCTTGTCCACCGCCGAGCGAGCGGCTTGAGCAGGCAAAACGTGAGTTCTCCACAGAATCCACAACACCTACGATGACGACTGAATATCTCTTTGAAGAGAGAAAAAAAGCAATCATCACGCTGGGGAAAAGTTGGCCTTCAAATTTTGGTGGGGTCGCTGCACAGCAGCGGGTGGGACGCCATAAGGTGCGATGAGCAAAGCTTGCAACCAGTCGACGCGGGAGGACCGCGATGAAGTTCCGAGTCGAGCGCGACGCGCTCGCCGACGCCGTGGCGTGGACCGCGAAGAGTCTGCCGAGCCGGCCGTCGGTGCCGGTTCTCGCCGGCGTGGTCCTGCGCGTGCAGGACGGCCGGCTCCAGGTGTCGGGCTTCGACTACGAGGTCTCCAGTCAGGTGACCGTTGAGGTCCAGGCCGACGCCGACGGCGCCGCGCTGGTCTCCGGCCGGCTGCTCGCCGAGATCACCAAGGCGCTCCCGGCCAAGCCGGTCGATGTCGCCGCGGTCGGCAGCCACGTCGAGATCACCTGCGGCAGCGCCCGCTTCACCCTGCCCACGATGCCGGTCGAGGACTACCCGGCGCTGCCGGACATGCCGGAGATGGCCGGCACGATCGACGCGGCCACCTTCGCCGCCGCGGTGTCCCAGGTCGCGATCGCCGCCGGCCGGGACGACACGCTGCCGATGCTGACCGGGGTGCGCATCGAGCTCGAGGGCTCCACGCTCGCGCTGCTGGCCACCGACCGCTACCGGCTCGCCGTGCGCGAGCTCGAGTGGCGCCCGGACGCGCCGGACATGACGCTGGCCGCACTCGTCCCGGCCCGCACGCTGAACGACACCGCCAAGACGCTCGGCCCGCTTGGCGGGTCGGTGACCGTGGCGTTGTCCCGGGGCGGCGTCGGTGAGGGCATGATCGGCTTCGCCGGCGGCCCCCGCCGGACCACGTCCCGCCTGCTCGACGGCGACTTCCCCAAGGTTCGTGCGCTGCTCCCGGACAACCACAACGCCCGGGCGTGGGTGTCGGTGAGCGCGCTGAGCGAGGTCGTGCGCCGCGTCGGCCTGGTCGCCGAGCGCTCGACCCCGGTCCGGCTGTCGTTCAGCGCCGACGGGCTCATCGTCGAGGCGAGCGGCTCCGAGGACGCCAAGGCGAGCGAGGCGCTCGACTGCCGCTACGACGGTGAGCCGATGACGATCGCCTTCAACCACCAGTACCTGCTGGACGGCCTGAACGCCCTCAACAGTCCGATCGCCGTTCTGTCGTTCACCGATCCGAAGAAGCCTGCGGTCATGCTGCCTGCCAAGGATGATGAGGAGGTAATCACCGGCTATCAGTACCTGATCATGCCGGTCCGTATCGGTACGTGACGTACGGAGGCAGAGCACGATGCAGCTCGGACTCATCGGCCTGGGCAAGATGGGCTTCAACATGCGTGAGCGGCTGCGGGCCGCCGGGCACGAGGTCATCGGCTACGACCGAAACCCTGATATCTCAGACGTATCCAGCCCCAACGAACTTGTGGGCAAACTGGCCCAGCCACGCGTGGTGTGGATCATGGTGCCGGCCCCGGTGACCGCGGGCATGATCGAGCAGATGGGTGAGCTACTCAGCCCCGGCGACGTGCTGATCGACGGCGGAAACTCCAAGTTCTCCGACGACGGACCGCGGGCCGAGGCGCTCGGCAAGCGCGGCATCGGCTACCTCGACGTCGGGGTGTCCGGCGGAGTGTGGGGCATCCACAACGGCTATGCGCTCATGGTCGGCGGCGAGACGGAAAACGTGGCCAAGGCCCAGCCGATCTTCGACGCGCTCAAGCCCGAGGGCGACTTCGGCTTCGTGCACGCCGGCAACGTCGGGGCCGGGCACTACAGCAAGATGGTCCACAACGGCATCGAATACGGGCTGATGCACGCCTACGCCGAGGGCTACGAGCTGATGCTGGCCTCCGAATACGTCGACGACGTGCCCGGCGTGATCAAGTCGTGGCGCAAGGGCTCGGTGGTCCAGTCCTGGCTGCTCGACCTCTTCGACCGGGCCCTCGACGAGGACCCGTCGTTCGCGCACCTGCGCGGCTACGCCGACGACACCGGTGAGGGCCGCTGGACGGTCGAGGAGGCGATCCGCCTCGCCGTGCCGATGAACGTCATCGCCGCGTCGCTGTTCGCGCGATTCACCTCGCGCCAGGACGACTCGCCGGCCATGAAGGCGGTGGCCGCGCTGCGCAACCAGTTCGGCGGACACGCGGTCAAGCGGGACTGACGTTGTTCGTCCGGGGCCTTGAGCTCGTCGATTTCCGCAGCTACGAGCGGGTGGTGGTCGAGCTCGAACCGGGGCCGTGCGTCCTGGTCGGCCCCAACGGGGTGGGCAAGACCAACCTGATCGAGGCGCTCGCCTACGTGGCGAGCCTGTCATCGCACCGGGTCGCCACCGACGCCCCGCTGGTCCGCTTCGGCGCGAGCCGTGCGGTCGTGCGGTGCATGGTCATTCACGACGGCCGCGAGCTGCTGATCGAGCTGTCGATCGAGCCGGGCAAGGCCAACAAGGCCCGCCTCGGCCGGTCCAATGTGACCCGCACCCGGGACATCCTCGGCGCGCTGCGGCTGGTGCTCTTCGCTCCCGAGGATCTCGCGCTGGTTCGTGGCGACCCGGCCGAGCGCCGCCGGTACCTCGACGAGCTGCTGGTCACCCGCCAGCCCCGGCTCGCCGGGGTCCGGTCCGACTACGACCGCACGCTCAAGCAGCGCAACGCCTTGCTGCGCAGCTCCTACCTGGCCCGCAAGACCGGGGGCAGCCGAGGCGGCGACCTGTCCACATTGGACGTCTGGGACACCCACCTGGCCCAGCACGGAGCCGCGCTCCTGGCCGCCCGGCTGGAGCTGACCGCCGCGCTCGCCCCGCACGTGGCCAAGGCGTACGACGCGGTGAGCGCCGGCCGCGGCGATGCCCGGATCACCTACAGCCCGTCCTGGACCACCGCGCCGGTCGTCGAGAGCGAGATCGAGGCCACCCTGCTCGCCGCGCTGCGCGAGGCCCGGCCGTCCGAAGTGGAGCGGGGGGTCACGCTCGTCGGCCCGCACCGCGACGAGGTGTCGCTCACGCTCGGTGAGCTTCCGGCCAAGGGGTACGCGAGCCACGGCGAGTCGTGGTCATATGCACTGGCTCTCAGGCTCGCGGCGTACGATCTGCTGCGCGCCGACGGCATCGAGCCGGTGCTGATGCTCGACGACGTCTTCGCCGAGCTCGACACCGGCCGGCGGGACCGCCTCGCCGAGCTGGTCGCCCCGACCAGCTCCGACAGCCAAGTGATCGTGACCTGCGCGGTCGACGCGGACGTGCCCCGCAGCCTGCGCGGCACGCGCTATGAGGTCGGTGGAGGCGAGGTGCGCCGTGTCTGAGCAGGAGCCGGAGAAGGGCCCCGCGCTCGCCCGAGCGGCCCTCGAAGCCGCCCTGGCCCGGCGCAAGGTGCCACCGCGCCGGCCGTCGACCGGCGAGGGCAAGCAGGGCCGCCGCCCGCGCGGCTACTCCGGCCCCGGCCCCGACCCGCGGGATCCGCAACCGTTCGGTGCCGTGCTCGAACGGCTGGTCAAGGCCCGCGGTTGGCAGCGCCCGGCGGCCGAGGCGACCGTTTTCGGGCACTGGGAGCGGGTCGTCGGCGCCGACGTGGCCTCGCACTGCCGGCCGATCAAACTGGAGGACGGCGAGCTGACCGTCGAGGCCGAGTCGACCGCGTGGGCCACCCAGCTGCGCCTGCTGGCCGGCAAGCTGCTCGTGCGCATCGCCGGCGAGGTCGGCAACAACGTCGTCAAGAAGCTGCACATCCACGGCCCGTCGGCGCCGTCCTGGAGCCGGGGCCCCCGTCGGGTCACCGGCCGGGGCCCACGCGACACATATGGCTGATACCGCCCGGCTGACGCTCGCGTTGCTTCCCTTGATCGCGATCGCCGCCGCCGCGATCGCTCTGCGCCCGCGAGATCCGGACACTGTCGCGCCCATCCGGTTGGCCGTCGTGCGCGGCGGTGTGGCCGTCGGAGCCGTGGCGGTCGCCGGGGTCGAGCTGCTGTCCACAATGGACGCCATCAGTCTCCCCGGCGTCGTGGTCTTCTGGTTGCTGCTCACCGTCGTGGCCGGGGTCGGCGCCGCGCTACGCTGGCCGAAGTCGTGGACTCGCAAGGAATTCGATCGCTCGTGGACGCTCGCCGGGCTGGCCGGCCTTGTCCTCGCCGAGCTGGTTCTGGCCATCGCTTCGGCTCCGAACAACTACGACTCGAACTACTATCATCTGTCCAAAGTGGAGCACTGGGTGGCCGACGGCAACGTCGGGGTCTACGCGACCACCCAGTTGCAGCAGGTCGGCTTCCCGCCCGGCGGCGAATACCTCCTGCTGCATCTGCGCATCCTCACCGGCGGCGACCACGTCTACAACCTGGTGCAGTTCGCGGCCGGACTCGGGGCAGCCGTCGCCGCCTCCCGGGTCGCCGCTCAACTCGGCGCCGGCCGCCGCGGTCAACTGCTGAGCGCCGCCGTTCTGCTCACCGCGCCGATGGTGGTGCTGCAGTCGACCAGTACCCAAACCGACCTCATCGTGGCTGCCTGGGTCGCCGCCGCGGCCACGCTCGCGCTCAACGGCCTCCACCGGCGCCCTGGCTTGCTCGACGTCGTCCTGCTGGGTGCGGCCGCGGGCCTCTGCGCGGTGACCAAATCCACCGGTCTCCCGGGCCTCGCCGCAGTGCTCCTGCTCTGGGGCGGCGCCCAGCTTCGCCGGGGACTTCGATCTTTCCCGGGTACGGCGGGAGCCGCGGTCGTCGTCGTGGTTGTCGCGCTGCTCATCGTCGGCCCGTTCCTGCTCCGGATGCAGCAGACGTTCGGTTCGCCGCTCGGGCCGGCCACCTCCGCCGAGAACCTGTCGATGCAGCGGCACGACCCGCCGGCCGTGCTGGTCAACGGCTTGCGCATGGCATCGTCCACAGTGGTCATTCCATCCCGGCGGTGAACTCAGAGGTGGCCGATGCCGTCATGGCCGTCTCGCGGGGCATCGGGGTCGATCCGCAGGATCCGGCGATCACGCTGAGCTCCGGCAAGTATCCGGACCCGCACTGGGGACCGGACGAGGACCACGCGCCCTTCCCGATCCAGTCCACCCTGATCCTCGCGGCGGTGGCCGGGTCCCTGGTCGCTCGGCGCGTCCCCGGTGTGATCCGGCTGTACGGCGGGCTGACCCTGCTCGCGATGGTCGTGGTCGCGGCCGTCGTCAAGTGGCAGCTGTGGGGCAACCGGCTGCTGCTCAGCGAGGTCGCGCTCGGCGCGCCGCTGGTCGGCTGGTGGCTGGACCGGCTGGCCGAGCACCGGCGCCGGCTGGGCGCGGCGACCGTCGCGGTGGTCCTCGTGCTGAGCCTTGCCGGCGCGTACGGCAGTGTGCTGCTCGGCCAGCCACGGCGGCTGGTCGGAACCGGCTCGGTGTTCACGCGGACCGAACTGCAGCAGCGCTTCGCGCGGCTCGAGAACCGGCTCCCGGGCTACCAGCGGGCCGTCGCCGTGCTCGAGGCGTCCGGCGCCCGCCGCATCGGGCTGCGGGTCGACGGCGACCAGTGGGAGTACCCGCTGTGGGTCATGCTGCCCGGCCGGCGGTTCGAAAGCATCGCCTCGCGGGTGCCCGGTCGGCCGCCGGCCAAGGTGGGCGACCTGGATGCGGTCGTGTGCCTCGCGGTGGACTGCCGCGGGGTGATCCCGAAGGACTGGCACTACGTGCAGGCGGACAACTTCATCGCGGTCGGCACCAGATAGCGATCAGAAGTCGGCGTAGACCGCGAAGCCCCGATCGGCGCAGCGCCGGTAGAACTTGGCCAGCACGTCCAGCTCGGCGAGGGAGAAGCTCCACTGCGGAGCGTCACCGGAGTCGTCACGCAGCGCATCGAGGCGGCTCTGCAGCCAGCGCAGCTGTTGGTCGGCCAGGCGGGAGCCCTCCAGGGCCCGGCGCAGGACCGTGCTCACGCTGTCGAACGTCACCTCGTCGCCGAAGCCCTGGTGGCCGTGCACGAAGCGCTCAAGCCCGCCGGCGATCCAGGCACAGTCGTCCGGGCTGATCACCGGATCCTCGTCCTCGGCCGCTGCGTCGGTGGCGAAGAGCACGCCGGTCAGCCCGAAGAGCAGGTCGACCAGTTCGGTGTAGCCGGTGACCCGGACGGTGCCGGTCTTGGCGATGTGATCGGCCAGGGCCGAGGCTGGCCCGGCGTGGATCGGCAACCGCTCGGCGAGATCGGCGAAGTCGACGAACTCGGCGGGCGCCACGGGGTCGTAGAACCGCCCCGTGCGCGGCCACTGCACCGCGACGTTGTCCAGTCCCATAGCGTGACCTGACCTTCCCGAGCGACACCGGCGACACGCCGGTGCACGCGGCGGGAACATACGGCAAGATGTGGGCCTTGCGCGACCCCCGAAACGGGCCGATCTCGATCGACCCGGTCGTCCCTGCTGAGGAGTCGGAAAACCCGCCCGGACCCCCCTTCCGCGTGGGGGATGTTGTGCCCCCGGCCGTTCGTTCGCCTCCGTTGCCCACAGATGCCCTCCCGGTGCGGGAGAATCTCGGCTCGGCACAGTAGGATTGATGCAGGAGAGATAGCCGATCACGACCCGCGCGCACGCTGCGGTGGTCGGCCCGCCGAGGACACCGACGCCCAGGTCGTGGATCTTGCCATGATCTCGCACTTGGGTGCTGGCGTCCGGCGTGCCCGCCACGGCTCCACGTGCCGCTCGATCACCAGCCCGACCAGGCGTTCAACGACGTCCGGCGAGCGGAGAAAGCGACAGAGGGTGGCTGCGCCAAAGCAGAACCAAGGCGACTACAACGCATCATCGATCACCGTCCTCGAAGGCCTCGAGGCTGTCCGCAAGCGCCCGGGTATGTATATCGGCTCGACCGGCGAGCGTGGCCTGCACCACTTGGTGTGGGAGGTGGTCGACAACGCGGTCGACGAGGCGCTCGCCGGCTTCTGCGACACGATCGAGGTTTCGCTGCTGCCCGACGGCGGGGTCCGCGTCATCGACAACGGCCGCGGCATCCCGGTCGACATGCACCCGGTGGAGAAGCGGCCGACCGTCGAGGTCGTGCTGACCATGCTGCACGCCGGCGGCAAGTTCGGCGGCGACGCCTACGCGGTCTCCGGTGGTCTGCACGGCGTCGGCATCTCCGTGGTCAACGCCCTGTCGACGCGGATCGAGCTGGAGATCCACAAGGACGGCTACGTCTGGCGGCAGACCTACACCGACACCAAGCCCGGTCCGCTCGACCGGGGCGAGAAGACCGACCGCACCGGCACCAGCGTGACCTTCTGGTCCGACCCGACGATCTTCGAGAGCACCGAATACAACTACGAGACGATCTACCGGCGGCTGCAGGAGACGGCATTCCTGTGCCGCGGCCTGACAATCGCGCTGCGCGACCTGCGCCCCGACACGCCGGAAGAGAAGCGGGACGTGACGTTCTGCTACAAGGGCGGCATCGCCGACTTCGTCCGCCACCTCAACCAGACGAAGAGCCCGATCCACAAGTCGGTGGTCGAGTTCGACGCCGAGGGCGATGGCATGTCACTCGAGATCGCCATGCAGTGGAACGAGTCCTACGGCGAGAGCGTCTACACGTTCGCCAACCTGATCAACACGCATGAGGGTGGCACCCACGAGGAGGGCTTCCGGTCCGCGTTGACCACCGTGGTCAACAAGTACGGCGCCGACCGCAAGCTGCTCAAGGGCGACGAGAAGCTCACCGGTGAGGACATCCGCGAGGGGCTCGCCGCGATCATCTCGGTGAAGCTGGCCAACCCGCAGTTCGAGGGCCAGACCAAGACCAAGCTGGGCAACACCGACGTGAAGAGCTTCGTGCAGAAGGCCTGCAACGAGTGGCTGGTGGACTGGTTCGACCGCAACCCGAGTGAGATCAAGATGATCATCACCAAGGCGACGGCCGCCGCCCGCGCCCGGGTCGCCGCCGCCCAGGCGCGCAAGCTGGCCCGGCGAAAGTCGCTGCTCGAGTCCGGCTCGATGCCTGGCAAGCTGGCCGACTGCCAGTCGACCGACCCGCGCGAGTCGGAGCTGTTCATCGTCGAGGGCGACTCGGCCGGCGGCTCGGCCAAGCAGGGCCGCGACCCACGGACCCAGGCGATCCTGCCGATCCGCGGCAAGATCCTCAACGTGGAGAAGGCGCGCATCGACCGCGTGCTGAAGAACAATGAGGTCCAGTCGCTGATCACCGCGCTCGGCACGGGCATCCACGACGAGTTCGAGATCGAGAAGCTGCGCTACCACAAGCTGATCCTCATGGCCGACGCCGACGTCGATGGCCAGCACATCCAGACGCTGCTGCTGACGCTCGTCTTCCGCTTCATGCGACCGATCGTCGAGCTCGGGCACGTGTATTTGGCCGCGCCTCCGCTGTACAAAATCAAATGGAACAAAAAAGGCGACGACGCGCAATACGCCTATTCCGACCGCGAGCGCGACGGCTTGATTGCCCTGCGTCAGCAGACTAAGCCCAACGCCAGGCCGGATGACATCCAGCGGTTCAAGGGCCTTGGCGAGATGAACTACCCGGAGCTGTGGGAGACCACCATGAACCCGGCGACGCGGATGTTGCGTCAAGTCACTCTCGACGATGCGGCAACCGCCGACGAGCTCTTCAGCGTCCTCATGGGTGAGGACGTGGAGGCTCGGCGATCGTTCATTCAGCGCAACGCGAAGGATGTGCGCTTCCTCGACATCTGAGGAAGCGTCTAGCGTCGTTTGTCCACAGTCCACAGGCAATGAAAAGGGTTGACGCGTGACGGAAACGCCAGGTCCGGTCGCTGACGGGGCGGACGCCAACAACGGCGGCGACAGCGGCGGCGACAGTGGGCGGGGCGGCCTCGCCTCGCGGATCGAGCCGGTCGGCATCGAAGTCGAGATGCAGAGGTCCTACCTCGACTATGCGATGAGCGTGATCGTCGGCCGGGCCCTGCCCGATGTTCGCGACGGTCTGAAACCGGTCCACCGCAAGATCCTCTACGCGATGTACGACAGCGGCTACCGGCCGGACCGCGGCTACGTGAAGTGCTCGCGGGTGGTCGGCGACGTGATGGGCCAATTCCACCCGCACGGCGACTCGTCGATCTACGACGCGCTGGTCCGCATGGCCCAGCCGTGGTCGCTGCGCTACCCGCTGATTGACGGCAACGGCAACTTCGGCTCGCCCGGCAACGACCCCCCGGCGGCCATGCGCTACACGGAGTCGCGGCTCGACCCGCTGGCCATGGAGATGCTGCGGGACATCGACGAGGACACCGTCGACTTCGTCCCCAACTACGACGGCCGGGCGCAGGAGCCCACGATCCTGCCCTCGCGAATCCCCAACCTGCTGGTCAACGGCAGCACCGGCATCGCGGTCGGGATGGCGACCAACATCCCGCCGCACAACCTGCGCGAGATCGCCGACGCCGTGCACTGGTGCCTGGAGCACTACGAGACCGACGAGGCGGAGACGCTCGACGCGCTGATCGGCATCGTCAAGGGCCCGGACTTCCCGACGCGAGGCCTCATCGTCGGCACCGCCGCGATCGAGGAGGCCTACCGCACCGGCCGCGGCTCGATCCGGATGCGGGCCGTCGTCGACGTCGACGAGGACGCGCGCGGCCGGACCGTCCTGGTCGTCACCGAGCTGCCCTACACGGTCAACCCCGACAACCTGGCCGAGCGCATCGCCGATCTGGTCAAGGAGGGCAAGCTCGCCGGCATCGCCGACATCCGCGACGAGTCGTCCGGCCGCACCGGCATGCGCCTGGTGATCGTGCTCAAGCGCGATGCCGTCGCCAAGGTCGTGCTGAACAACCTCTACAAGCACACGCAGCTGCAGGAGACGTTCGGCGCCAACATGCTGGCGCTCGTCGACGGCGTGCCGCGCACGCTCAACCTCGCCCAGTTCGTGCGGCACTACGTCGCGCACCAGATGGAGGTCATCAACCGGCGGACCCGCTACCGGCTGCGCAAGGCCGAGGAGCGGGCGCACATCCTGCGGGGCCTGGTCAAGGCCCTCGACATGCTCGACGAGGTCATCGCCCTCATCCGGCGCGCACCCAGCGCCGAGGAGTCGAAGACCGGCCTGATGGAGCTGCTCGAGATCGACGACATCCAGGCGACCGCGATCCTGGATATGCAGCTGCGCCGGCTGGCGGCGTTGGAGCGGCAGCGGATCTTCGACGAGCTCGGCAAGATTGAGATTGAGATCGCCGACTTCCGCGACATCCTGGCCAAGCCCGAGCGGCAGCGGAAGATCGTCGGCGACGAGCTGTCCGAGATCGTCGCCCGCCGCGGTGACGACCGGCGCACCCAGATCGTGCCGTTCGACGGCGAGGTCTCGATGGAGGACCTCGTCGCCCGCGAAGACGTTGTGGTGACGATCACGCGCACCGGATACGCCAAGCGCACCAAGACCGATCTCTACCGGTCGCAGAAGCGGGGCGGCAAGGGCGTCTCCGGGGCGACGCTGCGCCAGGACGACATCGTCAGCCACTTCTTCGTGTGCTCGACGCACGACTGGATCCTGTTCTTCACCAACAAGGGCCGGGTCTATCGGGCCAAGGCCTACGAGTTGCCCGAGGCCAACCGGGTGGCCAAGGGCCAGCATGTGGCCAACCTGCTGGCGTTCCAGCCGGACGAGCAGATCGCCCAGGTGATCGAGATCCCCAACTATCAGGTTGCGCCGTATCTCGTGCTGGCGACCAAGAACGGCCGCGTGAAGAAGACCAAGCTCGACGAGTTCGACTCCAACCGCACGGGTGGGATCATCGCGATCAACCTGCCCGAGGACGACGAGCTCGTCGGTGCCGCCCTGATCGGTCCGGAAGACGACCTGCTGCTGGTCAGCAAGCAGGCGCAGGCCATACGGTTCACGGCCAACGACGACACGCTGCGCCCGATGGGCCGCGCGACGTCGGGGGTCATCGGCATGCGCTTCACCGATGGTGACGAACTGCTCGCTATGGAGGTGGTCCGCGGCGACATGTCCGAGATGGATGTGCTGGTCGCGACCGATGGCGGCTTCGCAAAACGGACACCGATCGAGGAATATCCGGTCCAAGGACGCGGCGGGAAGGGTGTGCTCACCGCTAAAATCACGTCGCGTCGAGGTGGCCTTGTCGGCGCTGTGGTGATAAGTCCGGAAGATGAGCTGTTCGCCATCACCTCCAATGGTGGCGTGATCCGGACTCCAGTGAAGCCTGTACGGCGTACGAGGGACCGGAACACAATGGGGGTCAAGCTCATGGACCTTCCTGAGGGCGTCACGCTGGTAGCGATCGCCCGCAATGCCGATGAGCCGGACGAACAGGAATAATTCATGACAGACACACACGCCGCGACCGCGTCGGCTGACACCGCGAAGGCCGGTAATCCGGCCAACGGGAAGGCAGACGCGAGCGAGCGCGCCGGCGGGGCGGAGGCAGCGGTGAGCGGTCCAGGCACAGGGCCTTCGGCGGGAGCCTCTCCCGGGTCCTCCTCAAGCTCCCCGTCTTCGGGGGGCGACTCGAAGGCGGCGGGCCGGGCCTCGGTGCCGGCCGTTCCGGGGCCTCCCTCTTCTGGGCCGGCCTCCGACGGCACCCCCAAGTTCGTGCGCGCGCCGGGCATGATGCCGCCGCCCGACTCGCTGACCGTGCCGGTGCAGTCGCCGGCGGCCAAGGGCACCGCGACCGTGACATCGCCGGTCCCCCTCGGCGGCGTGCCGACCGGGCCGTCGGGCATGCCGGAAGCACCCTCGAGCTCGCCGCCGGCCGTCGCGCGAGCCAGCGTCCGGGTGCCGGGCAACACCGTCGGGGCGGCGACGTCGCCATCCACGACCGGTGTGCTCGGTCTGCGCGGCACCCGACCCGAGGACTCGGCGACCCCGGGCGTCACGACGACCGGTTCGGCCCGCGTGACCGAGGCCGTGCGCGCGGCGCGCAAGACGGTGACCGCGGCCGCCAGCCGGGGACCGCGTCGGGCTCGCCTGCACCTCAAGCGGATCGACCCGTGGTCGGTGATGAAGTTCTCATTCGCCGTGTCGTTCGTGCTCTTCGTCGTCGTGATCGTGGCGACCTCGGTGCTCTATCTCGCGCTCGACGCGATGGGCGTCTTCGAGAGCGTCAACAAGACGCTGGAGCAGCTGGTCTCCTCGACCGGCAGCGACGGCGGTGGCGGGGGCTTCCGCATCACGGCCAAGGGCGTGATCGGCGGCGCGGCCCTGCTCGGCCTCGTCAACGTCGTGCTGTTCACTGCGCTGGCGACGCTGGGCGCCTTCATTTACAACGTCTGCGCCGACCTGGTCGGCGGCATTGAGTTGACGTTGGCGGAGAAGGAGTAGCCAGCCGCTGGGATACCGGTTTTGGGGCCGGCCGCCTCGTACGGTAACCTTGCTCGTCGCGCCGCTCTTCGGAATTTCCGTTGGAGCGACGGGGCTATAGCTCAGTCGGTTAGAGCGCAGAGCTGATAACTCTGAGGTCGCTGGTTCGATTCCAGCTAGCCCCACATGTTGAAAAAGCTGATTGTCCTGGTCGGTGTCCTCGGCGCGGCGGCCTATGTGGTGAAGCGCGTCCGGACGGCGAACGAAGAGCGCGCACTCTGGCACGAGGCGACCACCAGCGCCTCGCCGGACCTGCGTTAGTTCGTCACCCGGCCTCGTTCGGGGGCGTAGCTCAACTGGCAGAGCACCGCCTTTGCAAGGCGGGGGTTAGGGGTTCGAGTCCCCTCGCTTCCACCTATTTGAGCGTTACTCGAACCCGTCCCACGTAGGGCGGTTCGGAGTAGGTCGGCGGTGTCACCTTGGGTGGCGCCGCCGCTGTCGTCGGGGCGGCGGGCAACGTCGAACAGTGGGTCGGCGGTGGCCTGTGGGCCGTTGTCGGTGGTGTCGATGTAGATCTTGGCAGCAACGGCGGGTCTCCTCGGGGGGGTGTGCCGTTGACTCGATGTTGATCGTGGGGGCGATTTGTCGCCATAGCAGCAATTCGGTCCCACGATCAACATCGGCG
>Ga0207661_10002123_pt1 | contig 13634 bp, 15 predicted proteins | sample KBSC713LmetaG_FD_184337 | JGI IMG/M metagenome (GOLD analysis project Ga0207661, IMG submission 184337) | Corn rhizosphere microbial communities from Kellogg Biological Station, Michigan, USA - KBS C7.1-3L metaG (SPAdes) (version 2) | ecosystem: Host-associated > Plants > Roots > Rhizosphere ... | reverse complement strand
TGGATCTGGTGATCGACCACTCGGTACAGGTCGACACCTTCGGCTCCGACCGCGCCTACCAGGCCAACATCGACCGCGAGTTCGAGCGAAACGGCGAGCGCTACGCCCTTCTGCGGTGGGCGCAGAAGGCGTTCCAGAACTTCCGCGTGGTGCCGCCGGGCATGGGCATCGTCCACCAGGTCAACCTCGAGTACCTGGGCCAGGTGGTCGCCGTCCGCGACGGTGTCGCGATGCCCGACACGCTGGTCGGTACCGACTCTCACACGACCATGATCAACGCTCTCGGCGTGCTGGGGTGGGGGGTCGGCGGCATCGAGGCCGAGGCGGCGATGCTGGGCCAGCCGCTCTACCTCACCCATCCCCGGGTGCTGGGAGTCCACGTGGTCGGCGACCTGCGCCCCGGCGTCACGGCCACCGACCTGGTGCTGACGATCACCGAGCGGCTGCGGGCGCACGGCGTGGTCGGAAGCTTTGTCGAGTTCTCCGGTCCGGGCCTGTCGGGGCTGACCGTGGCCGACCGGGCGACGATCTCGAACATGTCGCCGGAGTTCGGCTCCACGGCCGCCATCTTCCCGGTCGACGAGCGGACGCTGGGCTACCTGCGCGAGACCGGCCGTCCCGAGGAGCTGATCGGTCTGGTCGAGAGTTACACCAAGGAGCAGGGCCTGTTCCGCTCCGGCGACGCGCCCCGGCCGGCCTACACCGAGACGCTCGATTTCGACCTGTCGGACGTCGAGCCGAGCCTTGCCGGCCCCCGCCGGCCGCAGGACCGGGTGTCGCTGCCCGGCGTCCCCGCCAGCTTCGCCGAGGCGTTCGGTGTCGAGCATGGCAACGGCACCCGGCTGGGCGACGGCTCGGTGGCCATCGCCGCCATCACCAGCTGCACGAACACGTCCAACCCGGCGCTGATGATCGCGGCCGGGCTGCTGGCAAAGAAGGCGGTCGAGAAAGGCCTCGAGACGAAGCCCTGGGTGAAGACCAGCCTGGCGCCCGGATCGCGGGTCGTCTCCGACTACCTGGAGCGAGCGGGGCTGACCAGCTACCTCGACCAGCTGCGGTTCAACCTGGTCGGCTTCGGCTGCACGACCTGCATCGGCAACAGCGGGCCGCTGCCGGAGGAGGTCGCCGGCGAGATCGCGGAGCGCGACCTTTCGGTGGCGGCGGTGCTGTCCGGGAACCGCAACTTCGAGGCCCGGATCCATCCCCAGGTGCGGGCCAACTACCTGGCGTCGCCGCCGCTGGTGGTCGCCTACGCGCTCGCAGGCACGGTGAACGGCGACCTCAGCAGCGAGCCGCTGGGGTCGGGCGATGACGGCCAGCCGGTGTATCTGCGGGACGTCTGGCCGACCGCCGACGAGGTGGCCGCCGCGATGCGCGACGCGCTGGGGGCCGACCTGTTCGAGACCCAGTATGGCCGGATCTTCGACGGCGACGACCGCTGGCGCGACCTGCCCGTGCCCGAGGGCGAGCTGTTCGCGTGGGACGAGGATTCGACCTACGTACGCGAGGCCAGCTTCTTCGAGCGCGAGCCAGACCTCAGTGACATCGTCGACGCCCGCGTGCTGGCGCTGCTCGGCGACTCGGTGACCACCGACCACATCTCACCTGCTGGCGCCATCCCCGCCGCCACCCCGGCCGGCCGCTACCTGATCGAGCACGGCGTGGAACCACGCGAGTTCAACAGCTACGGCGCTCGTCGCGGCAACCACGAGGTGATGGTGCGGGGGACGTTCGCCAACATCCGGCTCCGCAATCGGCTGGTCGAGGGCGTCGAGGGTGGCTACACGCAGCACCTCCCAGGCGGCGAGCAGATGAGCATCTACGACGCGTCGATGCGATACCAGGCCGACGGCGTGCCGCTGGTGGTGATCGCCGGCAAGGAGTACGGGTCGGGCAGCTCGCGGGACTGGGCGGCAAAGGGCACGGCGCTGCTGGGCGTCCGCGCCGTCCTGACGGAGAGCTTCGAGCGGATCCACCGCTCGAACCTGGTCGCCCTGGGCGTGCTGCCGCTGCAGTTCCGGCCCGGCGAGTCGGCTGAGTCGCTGGGCCTGACCGGCCGCGAGACCTACACCATCCGTGGCCTGGACACGATCGGCGTCGGCGACGAGGTCACTGTCGAGGTCGACGGTGGCGATCGCTCGTTCACCGCCCTGGCCCGGCTGGATGCCGACGCCGACGTGCGCGTCTACCGCCGCGGCGGCCTGCTGCAGATGATGGTCGCCCAGCTCGCCGAGCACTGAGCACCGCTGGCGGTGAACACAGGTGTCAGACACCTGTGTTCACCCGAGCCTGTGTGACGGCGAACGTCGCGGCCGACGGCACACTCGCGCGTTCGCCGTGACGGATCGATTCGCAGGATCTGCGGGGAAAATGGCGGTCGACCAAATGACATTCGCTCGAACGGCCAAGTGGCCATGTGATCGCGGCCGGTCGAGCCCTGACGCTGCGCCAAGGTGAACAAAAGTGTCAGACACCCGTGTTCACCGACCCGCTGAGGTGGCGGGTGGAGAGTCCGCGGGCCGGCCGGGCGCCGGTAGGCTTCGCCTGTGACCCTGCTGGCCGATCTGGAGCGCGCCGTGGGGGCGGCGAACCTGATCGTCGACCCGACGGCGCTGCGCACGTACGAGACGGATGGGCTGGCGACTCACAGCGCGGTGCCGCTGGCGGTCGTGCTGCCGACCGATACCTCACAGGTGGCGGCTGCTGTGGCGGTCTGCGCGCGGCTGGGCGTGCCGTTCGTCGCGCGGGGGGCGGGGACGGGCCTCTCGGGGGGCGCGGTGCCGGTGGCGGAGGGGATCGTGATCGGCCTCTCGCGGATGCGCAGCATCCTCGAGGTCGACGTGCCCAACCGCCGGGTGCGGCTGCAGCCGGGGGTGACCAACCTTGACGTGTCGCGGGCCGTCGCGCCGCACGGGCTGTACTACGCGCCCGACCCGTCGAGCCAGCAGGTGTGCACGATCGGCGGCAACGTGGCCGAGAACTCGGGCGGCGCCCACTGCCTCAAGTACGGCTTCACCACCAACCACGTGCTGGAGGTCGAGATGGTGCTGGCCGACGGCCAGGTGACCCGGCTGGACACGTGGGGCGCGCTCGACCTGCTGGGAGCGGTGGTTGGCTCGGAGGGGACGCTGGGCGTGGTCACCGAGGCGACGGTGCGGGTGCTAGCCACGCCCCAGCGGGTGGAGACGCTGCTGGCCGACTTCGGCTCGACCGACGCGGCCGGGGAGGCGGTGTCGGCGATCATCGCGGCAGGCGTGATCCCGGCGGCGATCGAGATGATGGACGGCCTCAGCGTGCGCGCGGCCGAAGAGGCCCTCAATGTCGGCCTGCCCGTGGACGCCGCGGCCATCCTGCTGGTCGAGCTGGACGGGCCGGCGGCCGAGGTCGAGATCGCCGTCGAGGAGGCCGCCGCCCTGTGCGGCCACGCGGGGGCGCGCAGCGTCCGCCGGGCGGCGAACGAGGAGCAGCGAGCCGGGTTCTGGCGCGGCCGCAAGGCCGCTTTCCCCGCGATGGGCAGGCTCAGCCCCGACTATTACGTGCAGGACGGCGTCGTGCCGCGCACCCGACTGCCCGAGACGCTGCGCCGGATCGACGAGCTGTCCCGCCGGCACGGCCTGCGGGTGGCCAACGTGTTCCACGCCGGCGACGGCAACCTGCACCCGCTGGTGCTCTACGACGCCGCCAAGGGCGAGAGCGGTCGGGCCGAGCAGCTGGCCTCGGAGATCCTGCTCGCCTGCCTCGATGCCGGCGGATCGCTGACCGGCGAGCACGGCGTCGGCCTCGACAAGGCCCGCCACATGCCGCGTATGTTCTCGGAGGCCGACCTGGAGACGATGCACCGCCTGCGCTGCGGCTTCGACCCCGACGGCATCTGCAACCCCGGCAAGGTGTTCCCCACCCCGAGGCTGTGCGGTGAGGTTCCCGGGCCGTACCGCGAGCACCCGCTGGAGCGGGCAGGACTGGCCGAGCGATGGTGATCGAGCACATCGCCGGCGACCTCACCTGCACGGTCGAGGCCCCGACCCCGCTGGCCGAGCTGCAGCAGGCGGTGGGCCGGGAGGGCCAGATGCTCGCGCTCGACCCGCCCGACGAGGGCGGCCTGACCGTCGGCGAGACGTTCGACCGGGCGCTGTTCGGGCCCCGCGCCCACCGCTACGGCCTGCCCCGCGACCTGATCCTCGGCGTCCGCGTGCGCCTGCCGGACGGCACCGTCGCCCGGGGCGGCGGCAAGGTCGTCAAGAACGTCGCCGGCTACGACCTGCCGAAGCTGCTGACCGGGGCGCACGGGCGGCTGGGCGAGCTGCTCGACCTCACCCTGCGGCTGCATCCGCTGCCACGGGCGACGGCCACCGTGATCGCGCCGCTCCAGGACCCGATCCCGCTGGAGCGGCTGATGCCGGCCTGCGTCGACACCGACGGCGAGCGGCTGCTGGTGCGCTTCGAGAGCCCGGCCGCCGCCGCTCTCGCGGAGCAGGCCGCCGAGCTGCTGGACGAGCCGGAGACGGTCGGCGACGACGAAGCTCTCTGGGAGGCCCATCGCGCGAGGCAGGCACGACTCCACCTCCACCGCTGCCTGCCGGCGTCCGCGCCGCAGGAGCTCGCCCGGCTGTCGGGCCGGGGCGCCACGCGAATCACCGGCCGCCTTGCGCGGGGCTGGCTGTTCGCCGACGTGCCGGCGCCGGCCCGGGAGGTCAGCCCGCTCGAGCAGCGGGTGCTGGAGCGGCTCGGCGTATGAGCGAGCCGACCCGGAAGCTGCTCGACGCCTGCGTGCACTGCGGCTTCTGTCTACCGGCCTGTCCGACCTACCAGCTGTGGGGCGAGGAGATGGACTCGCCGCGAGGCAGGATCCACCTGATGTCGCTGCTGGAGGACGGCGAGATCGGGTTCGACGCGACGGCCGCGGTGCACATCGACCGCTGCCTGGGCTGCCTGGCCTGCGTCACCGCATGCCCCAGCGGCGTCCGCTACGACGTGCTGATCGAGCGCACCCGGGCGGCCCGCCGGCGACAGGCGCCGCGCGACCTGCGCAGCCGCCTGGTCGATCGCGCCGTGTTTGCGCTCTTCCCGCACCCGCGCCGACTGCGGGCGATCTCCTGGCCGCTGGCGCTGGGCATCCGGCCGCTGGCGCTGGCCCCCCGCGTCTCGGCCGCCGACCTGCGTGCGGCGCCCAGTCCGCACACCCCTGCGGTGGGCACCTGGCGGGCCAGCGCCGCGCTGCTTTCCGGCTGCGTGCAGCGGGTCTACTTCGGCCGCGTCAACCGGGCGGCGGCGGCGGCGCTGGCGGCCGTGGGCTGCGAGGTCGACGTGCCCGCCGGCCAGGGCTGCTGCGGCGCCCTCGCCCTGCATGCAGGGCGCGAAGACGAGGCCCGGCGGCGGGCCCGGGCGACGATTGCGTCCTTCCCGGGCGACCGGCCGGTGGTGGTCACCGCCGCCGGCTGTGGGTCGGCGATGAAGAGCTACGGCGAGCTGCTGGGCACCGACGAGGCATGGCGGTTCTCGGGCCGGGTGCGCGACGTCACCGAGCTCCTTGCCGAGCTGGGCGCCGTCGCTGCGGCGGACCGGCCGCACGGCCCGCTGCGCGTCGTCTACCAGGACGCCTGCCACCTGCGCCACGCCCAGGCGGTGCATGCGCAGCCACGCGAGGTGCTGGCGGCCGTGCCCGGCTTGCAGCTGATCGAGATCGACGAGCCCGACATGTGCTGCGGGTCGGCCGGCATCTACAACCTGACGCAACCCACGGCTGCCCGCGATCTCGGCGATCGCAAGGCCCGCGCCATCCTGCGTGCCGAGCCCGACGTGGTGGCCACGGCCAATCCCGGCTGCGCGCTCCAGCTGGGGGCGGCCTTTCGCCGGTTGGGGCGTGGCGACCTCGCGGTCGTGCACCCCGTGCAGCTGCTGGGCTACTCGTAGTTTCCGAGCAGGAAAGCGATGGCGGCGAACACCAGCGCGACGGCCACGCCGATCCATTCGCCGGGCACGCCGCTCAGGCCGGCCACTGCGAGCACCGTGATCAGGGAGGCGAGGACGGCTCCGCCGATCACCCACATTGCCAGCTTTCCGCCGCTCATCTCCATCGACCCGCGGACGATACCAAAGCGGTCCTCATTCCAGATCAGCGTAACGGCGGCCGCCGAACGCGGCGGCCAGCGCGTCGTCGCTGCCGTCAGCCACCTCGGCCACGACCTCGATCGCGCTCTCCAACTCGACCTGGTCGAGGTCGTCGCCCAGGATCACCTGCTCGAACCACACCTCCCGCCGCGTGGGCATGTAGGAGAAGCTGCCGAACGGGCTCTCGGCGGCCAGCTCCACCAGCCTTACCGCCAGCTCGTCCGACAGGTCGACGTCGGACAGCACCGGCGATGATGCGCGCACCGCGGTCGAGTCCTCGAGCACGGGCAGCACGTCGACGAACACCCGGGCGCTGCCGAAGGCGCCGTGAAAGCCCCAGTTCGGATCGTGCTGGAAGTCGCCGAACCGCTGGGCGAGGAACCGGCGCACCCGCTCGGTGGTCATGCGGACATGGTCGGCGGCGTCGCGGCGGAGGGCGGCCGGTGTCTCGGGCGCGGGCGGGGGTGGGGTCTGGCGGGCCATCAGCGCCAGCAGCCGGGGGGCGAAGGCGTGCGCCGTCCAGCCGACCGTCCACACAGTCGCCTGCACCTCCACCGAAGCCATGGTGGTGCCGGCCAGGATCGCGTGCTCCACCCGGATCGTGTCCCCGGAGAGCGCGAACCGGCCCATCACGGTCTCGGCGCTCTCGATCACCAGCAGCCGGGCGAGGTCGCCGTCCAGCGGGCCGGCCGGGCAGCAGTCGGCCGAGACCTGCACGTACGGCCTGCCGCCTCCCAGCCGCACGTCGGCGGTGACCACCACGTCGCCCAGACCGACCGTACCTCGCCAGGCATGGTCGCCCCGCTCGACGCTGGTGAACGAGTTGGCCAGGGCCTGGCGGACGGCCATTGCGGAGACATCGATCTGGCGGTCGTCGTCCATCGGCTGGCAGTCTAGGCCGGTCGCGGCCTGAGGAAGGGGCGGACGACGCGCCAGGCCGCCCGCGGTCCCCGGCGGGCGGTGGCCGCCAGGAACGCGGGTGTCAGAACGTCTCCCCGTAGCAGCGGTGTCACGACCTCCGCCGGCAGCCGCCCAATCATCTCGACCGCCCGGTCCCAGTCTTCGTCGCCCATCCGGGCAACGTAGTGATTGGCGCGCAGCGTGAGTCCCCACGACACGCCCCGCTGGCGGCGGCCGGTGCGTTCCCAGCGGGCCAGCCGCTCCAGCGGCACGACCCCCGGCCGATCCAGTGCCCGGGCGGCGATCGGGGCGGCGCGGCGAGCGGCCGCGATCACGTGCCGGATCCCCTCACCGAGCAGCGGGTTCGACTGGGCGGCCGCATCGCCGATCACCAGCAGCGCGTCGGCGGTCAGCCGCTCCGGCGCCTGCTGGCTGGGGATCCGGCCGGCATGTAGCTCGAGCACCCGGGAGCCGGCGAGCTCGCTCGCCAGCGCTCGCTCCAGGGGGGCGTAGAAGCGTCGCGGGCTCTCCTCGATGTCGGGCTGGATGACGCCCACGCCCACCCGCACGCGGGTGCCTCCGCGGGGAAACGCCCAGGCGTAGCCGGCCGGGGCAACACCGCCGACCAGGATCATCGCCTCGTCCTGGGGGAACCGGGGGGCCGACAGCTCCTCCTCGTAGCCCACGCCGACCCGTGTGAAGCCTTCGTGCACGCCGCCTTCGCGAGCCAGCAGCGATGTCGTGCCGGTGGCGTCGACCGCCAGCCGGCACCGCACCTCGCGGGTCACGCCGCTGGTTCGCAGCGCCAGCAGCCCGGTGCGCCTGACCCGCACCATGGTGCCTGTCTCGACCGCTGCCCCCGCCCGCCGGGCGCCATCGGCCAGGTACCGCCAGGTGGCGGTGACGTCGAGCGAGCAGCCCACCGGGCCGCCCCACTCGACGGTGGCCTGGGCATTCTGGGAGCGGAACGAGAGCCGGCTGATCGGATGCCACAGATGGTCGGGCAGACCCAGCCGGCGCAGGTCGGCGGGCCATGATCCACCCGAGGTGCGCACCGGCACGCCGATCTCGCGGTTGCGCTCGCAGACCAGCACCGAGAAGCCGCGGCGGGCCAGTGGCTCGGCCATGGCCAGACCGGCCGGGCCGCCCCCCGCGATCACGACGTCGTAGGACTCCATCCGCCTAGGCTACCTGCGTGGAGGCCGATCCCCGGACGTTTCGCCGGCTGCGCATCGCGCTGGTGGTGGTCAGCATGCTGTCCGCCCTCCTCGTGCTGGTGATCGCCGGCATCGCCTTTTACTGGAAGACCTACCTGCTGGAAGCGCGGGGCGATCCGTTCACCCGCGGCCCCTTCATCACCCGGCTGACGACGGATTCGGCCCAGCTGCGGTGGCGGGTGCGGGACGACGCCCCGGTTGAGCTGCGGGCCGTCGGTGCCGACGGCAGCCGCGCCGCCGCCGGCGGCGGACGCTTCTCCGGACTGACGCCTGGCACCCGCTACGCTTGGACGGCCGCGGTGGGCGGGGTGGTGCGGGCGTCGGGGTCGTTCCACACTGCCCCCGTCAGCCGCGGAGCACCGGTCGGCTTCTGCGTGATCGGCGACTACGGGTCGGGCAACGACCACGAGCATGCGATCGGCAGGCTGCTGGCCGCTCAGCTGCCCGACTTCGTGCTCACGGCGGGGGACAACAGCTACCTGTTCGGCGCGTCGTTCCTGCTCGACCGAAACATCTTCCGCCCCCTCCGCGCGGTGATGCGAAACGCGCCGCTGTTCGCCACGCTGGGCGACCACGATCTGTTCTGGCGGGGCGGCGACGACGTTGAGCAGGCGCTCGACCTGCCCGGCGAGGACGGCCACTACGCCGTTCACTACGGCCCGGTGACCGCCGTGCTGATGGGCCACGATCCCAGCCCGGCCACGGTGCGCTGGGCGCGCGGCGAGCTGCAGCGGAGCACCGCGCCGTTCGAGTTCGCGGTCGTCCACCGGCCGCTGCAATCCGGCAGCCCGGTGTTGCGGATGCTGAAGGCCGAGGGCGTGTCGGCCGTCTTCGCCGGCCACCTGCACCGCTATGAGCGGCGCACCGTGGACGGCGTGCTGAACCTGACGGTGGGCACCGGCGGCCAGGGGCCGGGAGACCTCGAGTTCACCAAGCGGACTCCCGGATCGGAGGTGTCGCTGCTCGACTACGGCGCGCTGCGGGTGGACGTCGCCGGAGGTCAGGTGCGGTACCGCTTCCTCGACGAGCGCGGCCGTGTGCTCGACGAGGTGAACCGGTGAGGACGCTTCGCGCGGTGCTGCTGATCGCGGCGGCGGCGGCCCTGCTGGCATCGCTGCTGCTGCCCCGGCCGGCGGTGTTCGCCCCGCTGGCGCTGGCCGGGCTGGTCCTGTTCGTGGTCGGTGCCGGATCGGCGGCGGCCGAGGCGTTCCCGTTTCGGCGGCTGCCGTTCGCCTGCTCGGCGGCCGCCATTCCGCTGGGCCTGCTGCTGCTCGTCCGCGGGCCAGACCTGATGCCGCTGGCCGTGTCGGCTGCCGCCACGGCGATCCAGCTCGCGCCGGTGCTGCGACGGTAAGCTGTCCGGCATGAAGGCCCGGGAGCTGGAGCGCCTGCTGGAGCTGGCCGACGAGGTCTCCGAGCTGGAGGCCCGGCTGCGCCGGGTGACTGCGCTCGAGGCCGAGATCGGGCACGAGCGTGAGATCGTCGGTCTGGCTCCCGAAGTGGCCCGATCGGCGGCTTGCCGGCTGCCGTCGATCGAGCAGGTGGCGCGGGCGGTGGAGGATGAGTGGGTGGCACAGGGGCCACTGGTCTCGCTATGGCAGCGGGCCGTCGAGCTGGCCGAGCTGGCGGAGAGTTCTGGCGCCGATCCGGCGCCCTACCGCGTCGAGGTCGACGAAGCGCGGCGCCGGGTCGAGTCGGCCCGGCTGAAGACCCGCGACGCGCTCGACCAGCTGGTGGCCGAGCGGGAGGCACTGATGGACATCGCCCTGGCCGCCCCGTTCGAGCTGCCGGCCGCCGAGGCGATCAGGGACGACCTACGGCCCGAGGCGGCCCGCCGCGAGGCGCTGGCCCTGGCCGAGTTCGCCCGCGAGATCGTGCGCCGGGCGGAGCAGGCTCGCCACGAAGCCGAGCAGCGGGCGGCCGAGGTGACCGCTGAGATGGCGCAGTATGGGCCGGTCGAGAGCTTGCAGGCGCGGATCGACGAGCTGCGCGTGCAGCTGCCTGCGCGGGTCGAGCTGCCCCGCTCGGCCGCGCCGTCGGCAGCGCGCCGGTTGCAGCGGGCCGGGGTCGCGGTCGATTCCCCGACCGCGGTGTGATCGAGGGCACTCGGGCCATCCGGGCCGGGATGTTGGCGGCGGCCGAGGGGCTGTCGCTCGACGAGGCGCTCGTCCGAAGCCGGCCGCAGCAGCCCCTGCTGGCGCTCTGGCGGACGCAGCCGGCCGTGGTCATCGGCCGCTTCCAGCGGGCGGACTGGGAGGTCGACGCCGCTGCCTGCGCCGCCCGCGGCGTGCGTATCTGGCGGCGGTTCACCGGCGGGGGCACCGTGTACCTCGATCCCGGCACCGTGTGCGTAGCCCTGGCCGTGCCGCCCGCCCACCCCGCGGCAACAGCGGGCGTGCCCGAGATGTACACGCCGCTGTTGGACGGCATCGTCGAGGCGCTGCGGATGGCGGGCGTGACGGCGGTCTGTGACGAGCGCACGGTCAGGGTCGGCGGCCGCAAGGTGACCGGCATCGCCGCCCACCGCAGCGCGGCGGCCACCATCGTGCACGGAACCGTGCTCTGCACCGCCGACCTCGACGCTCTGCGCGCATGCGTGGCCGGCCCCCGGGATGGCGACCTGGCCGGTTTGCCGCGGCCGGCCGCCAGCCGTCCCGACACGGTGGCGAACACGGGGATCGAGGAGCTCGAGCCGCTGCTGGTGCGAGCATTCGGGGCAGAGCAGGCACCGCTCCCCGAAGCGGTGGCGAACCAGGCCGAACGGCTGGCGGCCGAGCGTTACGCTGACCGGGAATGGCACGCCGGGCCGTGGGCCGCGGTCACCCCGCCGGACGTCGGTCGTCTGCTGGGCGGCTGAACTGCGAGCAGGCCCGGGAACGGCTGCGGCCCGGCGTGGGCCGGGCCGCGTCCTGCCGTTCTCGTGTCTCCGGCTTCAGAGGGCGGACGCGGCCTGCGTGATGATGCTCGCAGCCGTATTGCCCACCAGCATGAAGGCGGCGACGATGGCGATGGTGATCATGCTCACGACAACCGCATATTCCGCGGTCGTCTGACCGGATTCCTGCGCCGTGTGAACTCGCTGCTGCTCCATGATGCCTCCAATCGGCGCCCGGCCGACGGAAATGAAGCCCGAAAGTGCGACGGAACTCGGACAGGCGCCTTCCGTCCTTAGCATCGTCAGCGAAGCGGCGCATGCGTCAGCCCCATTCGGGGGAACCGCCCATCATGCTGCTCCCACCCGAAACCGGGCGGGATGGCCTTTCCAGAGCGCGGTTGAGGCTAGGCCAGACCCTGGCGAGCTTCGCTGACCAGCGTGACGGCCTCGGGGAAGATCAGGCGGATGGCGTCTCGAACCTGTTGGGCCTGCTGGTCGGGAGTGCCGGACAGCTCGAGCCGGCCGATGGCGGCCACGGTCATGCTCACGGCCAGGTTGATCGCCTGGTCGGCGAACGCCACCCGCTGGCCCTCCTGCGCCTGCTCCATGAACTGAGCCATCTGGCGCTGAAGCTCCTCGGGATCGCCGAACATTCCGAAGGGGAACTCGCTCATCGGTCCAGGATAGCAACGGCCGCCGGCCGCGCTGCTGGCCTACTCGGCGTAGACACCGTCGAGCAGCGTGGACGGATCGGGCAGCGGGCTGGCCTCGGCCTCGGCGACGCCCCGCTCAATGGTTCCGCGGACATCGGCGGCGATCGCCGACTCCTCGTCGTCGCCCAGCTCCTGGTTCACCTGCAGCCAGGTGCGGAAGCGGTCGACCGGGTCGCGGGCCAGGAAATCGTCGACCAGCGGCCGGGGCACGTAGGAGGCGTCGTCATGGACGGCATGGCCCTCCATTCGCAGGGTGATCAGCTCGAGCAGCGTCGGCCCGCCGCCGTCGCGTGCGCGCTCGACGGCCCGGCTGACCTCGCGGTACACGGTCAGCACGTCGGTGCCGTCGACGACGATGCCCTCGAATCCGTAGGCAGGGCCGCGGTCGGCGAGGTTCTCGCAGCCGAACGAGAGGCGGTTGGGCGTGGAGTAGGCGTACTGGTTATTGTCGATTATGTAAACGATCGGAAGGCGGCGCACGCCGGCCAGGTTCATCGACTCGTGCATGTCGCCGCGGGCGGCGGCGCCGTCGCCGCACCAGCCGAGGGCGACCCGCGGCTCGCGTCTGAGCTGGAAGGCCAGGGCGATGCCGGTGATCACCGGGATCATGGCCGGGAGGTGGCTGACCCCGGCCAGCAGCCCCTTGCCGGAGCCGAAGTCGTTCGTCCGCAGGTTCGAGTCGCGGCCGCCGGTGGCGCCCCCGCTGCGGCCCATGTACTGGCAGAAGATGGCCGCCGGGGGCACGCCGCGGACGACGTGCACGCCCATGTTGCGGTGAAGCGGCGAGGCCACGTCGTCGTCGCCCATGGCGGTGGCGGCGCCCACCGACGCCGCCTCGTTGCCGCGGCCGGTGTAGTAGCTGCCGGGCAGCTTGCCCGCCTTGAACAACAGGTTGCCGCGCTCCTCGATGCCACGGGTGAGCAGCATGTCGCGGAACATCCGCAGCAGGTCGTCGCGGGACAGGCCGAGCTCGGCCGCCTCGTCGGCGGAGATCAACGGGTCTGCCTGGCGGACAACGGACATCGCCGGGCAGGATACCGGGGTGCCCCTAGGGCACGTTGAGGTTGTCGCGCACGTAGCCCTGCAGCCTGGCCAGCCGCTCATCCCACTCTGCGCCGACCGACGCCATCCACGCCACGGCCTCCTGCAGCGGCTCGGGCGTCAGCCGGTAGCGAGTCTCCCGACCCTCGCGGCGACCCGCCGCCAGACCGGCCTCGTCGAGCGCCGCCAGGTGCTTGGCGATTGCCTGCCGGGTGACCGGCAGCTCGCGTGCGAACTCGGTCGCGGTGCCGCTGCCGCGGTCGGCCAGGAGCGCCATCACATGCCGGCGAGTGGGGTCGGCCAGTGCGGCGAACGTCGAGCCGACGTCCTGGCTCACGCCGCCAGCAGCAGCGGGCCTGCCGCCGGCCTCGGCCGAAGCGGGACGACGTTCCCGGCGGCCGCGTCCACCCGCAGCGGCTCTCGCTCGACGACGCCGATACGCGTGCCGTCCTCGAGCGGCGACAGGCTGATCTCGACGATGGTCGGAGCCTCCCGTTCGGCCTCCCACGTGAACCGCAGCCGGCTGGGAGCATCGATCAGTTCGACGGTGCCGGTGCGCTCGACGCCGTCGTCGCCGACCACGCGGACGTCGCCGCCGTCGCGCAGGTCGATGTCGACCTCCGGCGCCAGCCAGCGCTCCAGGTGCCGGCGCTCGGTGACCAGCTCCCACGCCTCCTCGGGCGCGACGGGCACGGTGATCTCGCGTTCGACGCTCTGCTCCTCGGACATCGGGCCCTCCTGAAAGATGCGCAACCTTGAGGTTGCATGTGGTCGCCGGCA
>Ga0207661_10002121_pt1 | contig 13637 bp, 16 predicted proteins | sample KBSC713LmetaG_FD_184337 | JGI IMG/M metagenome (GOLD analysis project Ga0207661, IMG submission 184337) | Corn rhizosphere microbial communities from Kellogg Biological Station, Michigan, USA - KBS C7.1-3L metaG (SPAdes) (version 2) | ecosystem: Host-associated > Plants > Roots > Rhizosphere ... | reverse complement strand
GGTAGTTTTCCGGCGACCGCCATCGAACGCGAGTCGGTCTACATCGTGCAGACCGACAAGACGTGCGAGTACTGCGGCAAGCCCGTCATCCTCTCGGACTCGGAGCGCCCCGAGTACCCGCGCATCAGCGGTCAGGACCCCCTCGCCCTGTTGGACACCAACTTCCAGCAGCGCAAGATCCACGACGTGGAGGTCGCGAGCCTCACCCGCGACAAGGAGATGGCGGAGATGCGCGCCGCCATGGCCGAGATGCAGAACGAGCTCATGCGCCGCCGGGGCGGCCGGCCGCCGAAGGACTCAGCACCGGACGCATGATCGAACTGGCGGTCATCTGCGGGCTTCTTGTCGCGCTCAACGCGTGGCAGGCAGTCGACCGCCGGCACGAGCGGCAGGAGGTCGCAGTTGAGCGCCGCGACCTCCTGCTGCGCATCCAGGCCCCGCAGGTCGCCGTCACCCGCGACTACAACGACCACACCCTGCCCAGCCCGCCCGCCATCGATATGACCGACGGGCCCACCGGCGACGAGTCCTACTGGCTGAGTCGCGAGGAACTCGCCGAGAAGGCAGCCGCCATGGAGCTCGAGCGTGGCTGACCAGACCACCCGCACCGGTTCGTACGCGGACGTCCAGACCCGCGAAGACGCCGCCCGTCTCCCCCTCGACCCCAACATCCAAAGGGCCATCGACCGCGCCCGGAAGCAGGTCCAGAAAAATGCCAGCAAGCGGCGCCTTTGCATCCGCATGGAACGCGGAGACAGTTTCAGCTACCTGGACTACGAGGGCAACCTGCAGTCCATGGCCCTCGCCACCAACCCGCGCGGTGGTGGCAAGCCCCCGCACCGGATCCGCAACCGCTACAACTACATCCGGCCGATCATCGAAGAGAAGGTCTCCGCCGCCACCCAGCGGGTCCCCGGCTACGAGATCGACCCGTCCACCGCGGACCCCGAGGACGCCGGCGCTGCCGTCCTCGCGTCCAAGGTAGCCATCTACGGCTACGACCAGTGGCACCTGCGCTCGGCCACCATCGACGCTGTCAAGACCGCCATCGGCCTCGGCGGCAGCGCCTACCTCCTCCCCTACTTCGAGCGTGACGTCGGCCCGTACACCGAGGTCGACGGCGAATACGTCGGCCGCGGCGACATCCGCGTCAAGGTCTTCGGCGGAAACGAAGTCGGCTGGGCGCCCGGCACCGAGTTCGACTACAGCCCGTACTGGTGCGTGTGGCAGGCGCTCCCCGTCGACGACATCCGCGAGTTCCCCGGGTTCACCGGCGGCGCCATCGCCCCCGACGCGTCCTCGAGCGACATCCCCAACGACGTCGACAAGGACGCCAACCTCGCGATCGTCTGCGACTACTACGAGCGCCCGTGCCCCAAGTGGCCCGAAGGCCGGTGGATCACGCTCTGCAACGGCCGGGTCATCGTCGACGCGCGCAAGATCGACCCCACCCGCGAACACGCGTGGCAGGACTACCCGCTCCGCGACCCCGAAGGCCAGGTCGTCGACGAATGCCTGCTTCACCGGCTCGTCTACACCCACGACCCCGACGACGACGACGACCTCGGCCTGACGTGGCAGCTCATCGACTACCAACGGTCGGTGCAGGACTGCGACAACAAGATGCTCGAGTACAAGAACCGCGGCCTCAACCTGCAGATGATCGCGGTCAACGGGACGCTCCTGAACAAACCCGACGACGTCCCCGGCTCGATCCGGTACTACAAGGCCGGCCCCAACGGCGAGCAGCCGAAATGGGAGGACCCGCCCAGCGCGCAGATCCTCAACGCGCTCATCCAGATCAAGAACAACTTCCTGCAGGACATGCAGCTCGTCGCCGCCTTCCAGGACATCCAGGCGGACCCCAACGTCGCGGCGCGTACCGGCCAGCTCGCCATCGAGACCGCCCACGCCCGCTGGCAGTCCTTCCTCGGCGACCTCGCCGAATGGCACAGCCGGGTGATGCGGCACTGTCTCATGCTCGTCGCCCGCTACTACACCGAGCCGCGCCTCATCGAGATCCGCGGCCGGATGGGCTGGGAGAGCATCGACGACTTCCGCGGAGCCAACCTGCGCGGACAGACCAACGTGCGCGTGTTCCCCGGCTCGCTCGAGTACCTGTCGAAGCAGAGCATCATGAACAAGGTCCAGTTCTACGCCCAGATGGGATGGATCACCGGGCAGCAGGCGATGGAAGCGATCGAGCGCGGGCAGACCGACACGCTCACCCAGGGCTACGACGAGGACAAGGCCCGCATCAACCGCATCATCCAGCGCATCCGCGAAGGCACCCTCATGGAGATGCCGACCCGGCCGCAGAAGGTGCCAGCCATCGACCCCGCCACCGGCCAGCAGGCCGTCGACCCGATGACCGGGCAGCCGCAGACCGTGGACGTGCAGGTCCCGACGTGGATGCCGGACGAGTACGACAACGTCCCGGTGTGGAAGGAGAACCTCTCCCTCTGGCTCAAGTCCGACGACTTCGAGCGCTCGAGCCCCGAGGCGCAGGAGCAGGGCCGACTCATGTGGCAGGCCCTCGGCGACCTCGAAGCCCAGCACGCGCAGGAACAGGCCTCGCAGCAGATGCAGATGGCGCAGTCCCTCGGCATGGGCAACGCGTCCAAGCCGCAGGGCGCGCCGGCGTTGCCGTCGCAGCCGAACATCACCGCCGACCAGGGCCCGGCGCAGCAGCCGCCGCCCCCGACCGAAGGCGGGTCACAGTGAACTTCAAGGTGTCGAACTCCCGGCATAGCCGGACTCGACAGGATCAGCGAACTCCCGGTACGCCGGACTCGCACAACAGAAAGGATTGCTCGACATGAGCGATCAGCAGGCACAGCCCGAACAGGGCACGCCTGCGGTTGCCGGCCCCGCTGAGGCGCCCGGCACCCAGGAGCAGGGCCAGCAGGGTACTCCCGAGGACCTCAACTGGCAGAAGCGATACCTCGACACTCAGGCCGACTACACCCGTAGCCAGCAGGAGCTCGCCGAGATCAAGCAGCGCAACGAGCTGTTCGAGATCGCGATGTCAACCGACGACCCGGACACCTACAGGCAGGCCCTCGAGCGCCTGGGCATCGAAGTCCCCGAAGAAGACTCCGAGGACTTCGACCCCACCGCATACGACGAGCCCGCTCACGACCCTCGTCTCGACGAGATCGTGGCGTGGAAGGAACAGCAGGAGCAGGCCGCCCGCGAGGCAGCCGGCTTCGAGTTCCTCACCGGGCACATCAACACCGAGGTCGAACGCCTGGGCATGGAAGGACTCGACGAAGGGACCCGACAGTGGATCCTTTCGCGTGCCCTCGCCAGCCCCGGGATCCCGGCACCCCCGGGATCCCCGCACGACGAACTCCCCGACGTCGAAGCTGCCTACAAGGAGTTTCAGCAGTGGGAGCTCGAACGGCAGAAGCAGTGGGCGAAGACCAAGCGTGCCCCGCACGTCCCGAACGGTGGGCTTCCAGCCAATGAGGCGCCCAACCCGGGCACCGGCCACGACGCCCGAATGGCGCGCGCCGAGCGCGTGCTGCTCGAAGCGGAGATGCAGGACTAGTAGTGCCAGGCCGATGACCCGGGGGGCCGACAACACCAAGGAGACCCCCTGATGGCAACATCAGCCCTCACCATCTCCGGCGCGCTGAAGCAGGCGTGGACGGACGAGGAGCTGCAGAAGCAGTTCGAGGACAAGAACAGCCCGCTGTCCGCGCTCGAGACCGTGCGCGGAACCATGATCGGCTCGCAGGCCCAGGTGCCGATCCTGTCCGGCCGAGCCGGCTCGTACACGTCCGTCGGTGCCGCCGGCGGCGCGCTCAACCCGGCGACCGGGCAGCCGGTCACCCAGGCCGTCTACACCATGCCGTACAGCTGGTTCCAGATCGAACTCGAGACCTCGGCGCTCGTCCAGACCGGCTCGAACGTGCAGGCCACCGTCCGCGCCAAGGACCTCGAAGTCCAGGGCGCCGTCGAGAACACCCGCCACCAGATCAGCCGCCAGATCGTCACCAACGGCGACGGCATCGTCGCCGCCGTCGGCACCGGCAGCGCCGGCACCACCATCCCGCTCGTCGCCAAGGCCGCCGAAGGCGCCCTGTACGGCTACAGCGCCCTCCGCCGAGGCTGGCTCCCGGCGGGCACCAGCACCGGCCAGTACATCGACATCGGCACCACCGCCGACACCGACGCCCTCACCACCGACCTCACCCAGGTCGTCGCCGTCAACCCGTCCCCGACCGCGCCGACCATCACCCTGTCGGCGACCACCACCGGCGCGTCCACCCAGGGCACGCACTTCGTCTACATCCGCAACCCCAACAGCACCACCGCCGCCAACCCGGAACTCAACGGGCTCCGGCAGATCGTCGGGACCGGCACCTTCGGCGGCATCAACCCCGCCAGCGCCGGCAACGACTTCTGGCAGGCCACCCGCGACACCACCACCACCACGTTCAGCCTCGACATGGCCCTCGGGCTGCAGGCCGGCGTCATGCAGAACGGCGGGTCGATCGACGGCATGGAGATCTGGACCGGGTTCCGGCAGCAGCAGAACTTCTACGCGCTGCTGCAGCAGAAGGTCCAGTTCCCCGGCGAGATGAACATGCAGGCCGGGGACGTCACCAAGCCCAAGTGGAACAACATGGGCCTCCGCGTCTTCCCCGACATCCTCGACTCCGACTGGTTCATGATCAACAAGCCGGACCTCGTCAAGGTCGTCGGCAACATCGACAAGCCCACCTGGGCGTCGGACATCGCCGGGCACAACGACGGCAAGAGCGGAATGCCGTGGCGTCAGGGGTTCACGAGCTTCGTGGACGCCGTCGTGTACCCCGTCCAGCTGGGGGCGCGCCGCCGCAACACCATGGCCGCCGCGACGGCCCTCACGTAGCACCGACAAGGAACTGGGGTCCCCGGCCGACCGCTCCCGGCCGGGGACACCAGCCCCCTACCCACATCATGTCCAGTCTTCTCCTTCCGCCCCGCATCCTTCGCCAGCAACGCCTCGAACGCGAGAAGCGCATCCTGCGCTGCACCACCGTCGACGACCCGCGCTGCCAGCACTACACCAGCCTCCTCAAGCTCCGCACCCAAGACGCGTGGATGGTGCGCGCCCACAACACCGTCGACAGCGACCTGCCGCTGCGGCCGGGCTACTACCACATCCTCATCCTCAACGGGGACGAGCCGATGACGGTCATTCCGATCACCAACAACGGCAAGTACGTCGAGCCCGGGGACTGGATCTTCGAGCAGCTCAACCGTATGGACCTCCGCGAGAAGCGCGTCATGAACCGGCTCATCGAACGCGAACGCGAGGAGTACGAGGCCGGCGAACGCGAACTCCAGCAGGCCAACGAGAACCGCCGCGAGCGGCTCGCGGAGATCGTGACCGCCAACACCCGCGTCCAGGTCAGCATGAACCGCGACACCCCCTGGTCCCAAAATGTTTCAGGACGGCGCCGATGAACTTGGTTTCCGCTCGAGCCGAACTGGGCGACCGCGGCTTCTCGTACCTCAGCGCGGCTCGCATGAACTTGATGTTGAATGACGCCCTCCAGGAGATCTCCGACTACTGGGAATGGCCGTGGCTGCGCAAGACCGTCACCGGCGCCGCCCCCCTCCAGATCTCAGACCTCAAGACCATCCTCAAGGTCTACAACAGCACCGGCAACGAAGTCACCGGCATCAGCGACTACGACGCGTTCGCGACCACCGAGACCGGGACGCCCACCAACTGGTGGATCGACGACGCATCCGGCACCCCCACCCTCGTCGCCTACCCATCCGGCACGGCCACGTTCACGGTCCGCTACGAACGCGACATCACCACGCTCGCCGCCGACAGCGACAGCCCCGACATCCCCGACCGCTACAACCGTGTGTGGCTGGACCTCGCGGTCGCGCTCGCGTACGAGGACTCCGACAACTTCGCCGCCGCATCGGCGATCCGCAACCGGGCGAACCAGCGGCTGCAGGAGATGGTCGAACGGTACGAGACTCGTGACATGCAGACGTCGCCGCAGCGCGGCGTCCGAACCCTCAGCATCGACGATTGACGATGGCCCAGGCCTATGTGAACGGCTACCAGCCCTACTCGTTCTCCGATTTCGGAGGCGGCCTCAACCTTCGCGAGAAGGCCGACACCGTCGGCGACAAAGAAGCCATCGACCTCCTCAACGTCACCTTCAACGAACGCGGCGCCATCCGCCAGCGCGACGGCTACCAGGACCTCACCACCGCCGACCTCACCAACCGCGTCGACAGCCTCGCTGCCTTCTACAACGCTGCCGGTGTCCGGCACCTCATCGCCGGATGCGGCGCCCGCCTCGAAGCCATCAGCACCGCCGGCGCCGTCGTCGCCTCCCAGACAGGACTCGCGGGCGGACCGTACAGCTTCGCCCGGTTCGCGGATCCCGCCCACGAGTACCTGTACGCCGTCAACGGCACCGACGTCCCGCAGCGCTGGGACGGCAGCGCGTGGGCGGCACCCACCGCCACCGTCAACGGCACCGCCGCCTCAGCGATGCCGAAGGCTGGCAGCATCGCTGTCACCGCCAGCGTCGCCGGGACCTCGAGCGGCACCAACGCCGCCAACCGGCTCGTCGCCACCGCCTTCGGGACCGCCACCACCGCCGGTCCCGGCGGAACCGCCACCAACCCCTCCCGGGTCTACTTCTCCAACGCCGGCCAACCCGAGATCTGGGAAACCGACGGCGCGGCCGGGCGCGGACGGAACTTCCTCGACCTCACCCCCGGTGACGGCGAGCAGATCATGGCCGCCATCACCTGGCGCGAACTCGTCTTCATCTTCAAGGAGACCAAGTTCTTCGTCATGTGGGGAGAGTCCACCGCCGCGGACGGCACCCCGATCTTCAACTTCCGCGAAGTCGTCAACAACACCGGCCTCGAGTCCAAGAAGGCGGTCACCGTCGGCCGTGACGGCGTCTACTTCCTCAACCGGCGCGGGATCTACCAGACCAACGGCGGCGACCCGACGTTGCTCTCCGACAAGATCTCGCCGCTCTGGAACGGCGACCTCACCGTCTACTACCAGGGCAACCCCATCAACATGGCGCAGCTCGCGCTCTCCCGGCTCACCTGGCTCAACGAACAGCTGTACGTGTCGGTTCCGACCGGCATCCAGACCTTCAACGACCGCACCCTCATTTACGACACCCAGCATCAGTGGTGGGGCGTCTACGACCTGCCGGCCGCGGCGTTCACGTCGTTCCGCGTCAGCGACCAAGAGGAACTCCTGTTCGGCTACTCCACCGGCACCAAACGCATCGGCCGACATCGTCTCGGGCTGCGCGACGACCGCGGCACCGCGATCACATCACGGTGGCGGTCCGGCTGGTCGGACTACGGGATCCCCGTACGCAAGACGATCCGCGAGAACAAAGCATGGGGATCCGGGGCGATGACGGCCAGCTTCAGCACCGACTTCAACGTCGCGCAGACCGCGAGCGTGAACACGTTCTTCGGAATCCCCGGGGTGTGGCCGTCCGGTATCACGTGGGGCGCGTGGATCACGAGTCTCGGTGGCGTGTGGCCCGGCGCCGGCCAGGTGGGGGACAAGATGATCCGCCAGGCGGTGCAGGGCACGTCGTTCTCGACGCAGTTCTCCAACAGCGTGCAGTCGCCGGACTGGTCGGTCCACCGGTTCGTCCGCAACCTGCGCGAGACCAGAGGGGCCTCGGTTCTCTAGATGCCTGCATTTGCCTACACGACCGGCAACCCGAACAACCTCGTCGCGAACCAGAACGCGTCGATGGCGGACATCCAGGGCCCGTTCACGGATCTGCGGACGTTCCTCAACGGCGGCACGATGGACGAGACCAACGTCCCGAACCTGTCGGCGGCGTTCACGACCTACAAGCGGCTCGAGCGTGGCGCCGCGCAAGCCACGAACTCCACCGGCGTTCTCGTTCTCAACCTCACCGGCGTCATCGCTACCGGCCTCAACAACGTCGGCGTCAACACGGTGAATGCCACCACCTCGGACTACCTGGCCGAGCTCGACCCCACCGACTACAACGCCAACAGCCGCGTCACGAAGTTGCGATTGCGCTTCACGATCGTCACCAACGCCACCGCGCCCGCCGTCAACTACGTCGCCGGCCTGTACCCGATCACGGGGTATGGCGGCGCAGCAGGCGTCCCCCCGTTCATCCAGGCGGTTGGCACCGTCGTCGCAGGTTCGACGGTCACGATCAACGCACCTGCTGCCGCAGGCCGCACGAAGTCCGACGGGACCGACTTCAACTTTCCCGCTGCGGGCGCCTATTGCCTCGCCGTCCAGCCCTCGGGAGCCGCCGCCGCGAACGCCGTCGTTCATCTGATCGCCCAGCTGCAGATGCGTCAGGTCTGATGACTCTCTCGCTCGAGCTCGGCAGCGTCCACGATCCCGCCGTTCAGCGAGCGCTGCAGATCATCGCCCAGCAGTTCCCCATCGTCGTCACCGGAGGCGGCGGAGGAGGCGCGCCCTCCGGGCCAGCCGGCGGCGACCTCGGCAGCACCTACCCGAACCCGACCGTCATCAAGGCCCAGTCCGGGTTCACCGTCGGAGGCGTGGCTGTCGTACTCTCCACGGACGCGGCGCTCACCAACTCGCGTACGCCCACCGGGCCCGCAGGCGGGGACCTTTCCGGGACGTACCCGAACCCGGACATCGCCGCCGGTGCGATCGTCAACGCCGACATCAACGCCGGTGCCGCCATCGCCAAGAGCAAGCTGGCCGCGCTGAACATCGTCAACGCGGACGTCGACGCAGCAGCCGCCATCGCGAAGACGAAGCTCGCGAACCTCGACGTCGTCAATGCGGACGTGAACGCCGCGGCGGCCATCGCCGAGTCCAAGCTCAATCTCGCCACGGACGCCGCCGCCGGTGTGGGCTCGAGACGCACCCTCGGCACCGGGTCTCTCCAAGCCGCCGCAGGCAACGACAGCCGACTTAGCGACGCGCGTACCCCCACCGGCACCGCCTCCGGGGACCTGACCGGCACCTACCCCGGGCCGGCTATCGCCGCGCTGGCCGTGACGGACGCAAAGGTGGCCGCCGCGAACAAGGACGGGACTACCGCCACCCCGTCGATGCGGACGCTCGGCACCGGGGCGCAGCAGGCCGCGGCGGGCAACGACTCCAGGCTCTCCGACGCCAGGACACCGACGGCGCACCAGGCGACGCACCAGGCCGGGAACGCCGACGCCCTCACCGGCAACCTGGACGCCACCGCCCGCGAGAACATCCTCAAGGCCGGCACCCTCATCGGCACCCGCCGCGGGCTCAACCTCATCCAGGGCACCAACGTCACGCTCACCATGACCGACGACGCCCCCAACGAGCGCGTCAACGTCACCATCGACGCAGCCGCAGGCGGCGGAGGAACCGCGGACACGTTCGTCACCCGCGCCAAATGGATGACCGACTGAGATGGCTGATACCGCGAAGCGGCTCTCCGGCCCGACGCTTCTCACGGCTGCGGCAGCCACCCAGTACACCGTTCCCGCATCCACCACCGCCATCCTCCGCAACATCCACGTCAGCAACGAAACCGCCATCGCCGCCACGTTCACCATGAGCATCGGCACCGACGCCGCCGGCAAACGCCTGTTCACCGCGTTCACCGTCGCTGCCAACGACGTGCTCGACTGGTCCGGGTTCATCGTCCTCGCCGCCGCCGAGATCATCCAGGCCTTCTCCGGCACCGCGTCCGCCCTCACGCTCACCATCTCCGGCGTGGAGGTCGCATGACCCTCACCCCGAACAGGGTCAACCAGGGCCTTCCCACATCGAACGCGAACGCGTGGCCGACCACCATCCAAGGCGTCGCCGCCGGGCTCGCGCTCCCCATCGTCGGCTCCGCGCCCGCGCAGACCACCGTCACCTGGACGAGCGCGACCGCCGCGAACACCACCCTCAGCTACGGCTCGAGCCTCGCCCCCTACGGCGCCGTCACCATCCAGATCGTCGTCCCCACCACCGTCACCGCCGGCGTCATCACGCTCGAGACCACCGCCGACGGCACCAACTGGGCGCCTGCGGGAGCCGTCCGCGTCGACAACAGCCAGGTCGAGAACGTCGTCCCGCTCGCATTCTGGCCCGGCACCAACGGCGTCCGGCAGTACCTCATCAGTCTCGACGCCCTCACGAACGTCCGGGCGCGCCTGAGCACCGCGATCACCGGCAGCGGCAACGTCGTCGTCATCATCGCGCCCGCCCAGCAGGGCGTCGAACCGCTCGTCGCGACCCGCTCCCGCAAGGTCCCGACCTACCGTGCCGCCTACCGTGGCACAACGATAGGAGCGCCCGCGCTCGGCGTGGCGTTCGTGGGGTCTGTGCGCAAGCAGGTGGCCACGATCCATCATGCTGCAACCGCTACCAGAACCGTGCGGCTTCGCAGCGTTCTCGTCAGCGTCCAGAAAAGCTCCGCCGCTGTCAACTTCTGGGTCAGCCTCGCGCGTATAACCACCGCCCCTACGACCGGCAACCCGGCCATCACACCTGCGGTAGCAGACAGCGTTGATGCGGCAGCAGAAGCGACCTGCCTCGCCGTGCCGACCACTGGTGCCACGGAAGGTGCGCTCTGGGGAGGAGAGATCTTCTATCCCATGGGGATCACCGGAGGTGTTCCGACGACGAACCCGCCGCCCGCGTCCATCCCGTACGACCTGCTGTCCAACGTTCCAGCAGACGACGAACGCAAGCTACCGACGATCCGGGCCGGCGTCCTTGAGGGCTGGGCCGTCGTCGGCGTGGCCGACGGCTCATCCACGGTCAACATGATGGTCTCGATCGAGTTCACCGAGGAGCCCGCCTAGATGGCGCGTCCCGCCCCGCCGCCGCTCGAGTTCGGCTTCCAGGACCAAGGCCGACTGGACCGCGGCGACCTCGGTTCGCTCGACCAGGGCGCCGTCATCGGCGGCAAGCACCTCCGGCTCATCGTCAGCCGCGACAAGCTCAAGCGCACCAGCGGCGGCGGCTACGACATGAGCCAGATCGACGGGATCATCAACGCCGCCAGGGCGCGCGGCATCAGCCCGCAGATCGTGCTCGACAACCGCTCCGGGTCCGGGATGGGCGACCCCAAGAAGTACGCCCAGTTCGTCGCATTGGCCGCCCGGCACTTCCAAGGCAGGGTCGGCCGGTACTCGCTCATCAACGAGCCCGACCTCAAGATGGCCCCCGAGAAGTACCGCCAGCTCTACACCCGCGGCCAAGCAGCGCTGCAGCGCGCCGACCCCAAGGCCCAGGTGCTGTTCGGCGAGTTCTCGCCCCACTCCCCCATCGAGTACGCGCAGAAGGTCCTCGCGCGTGGAGGCCTCACTGCCAGCGGGTTCGCGTGGCATCCGTACCAGTCCAACGACCCGCTCGCGCCCGGCAACAACCCCTACTGGGGCGCCGGCCAGATCGGCTCCACGAACAAGATCGCCCAGTACATCAAGAACATGAACTTGAAGACCCGGGCCGGGAAGACGCCGGGCATGTATATGACCGAGTTCGGCTACGGCAAGTACGGCAACAGCAACGTCAGCCAAGCCCAGGCCGCCGCCTACTGGCCGCGCGCCCTGCAGAAGGCAAGGGATGCCGGAGTGCGTGAGATAATCGCCTATCACCTCACCGGCAACCCCAACCCGAACGGCAGCTGGGACACAGGGCTCCTCAACCCTGACGGCACCCCACGGCCCGCGTACAACACCGTCGCCGCCGCGGTGCGGGGTGGCGCGTTGACCAGGTGGCGACCCCGAAAGAGACGCTGATGGCATCCCGCCCGAGAGTCACCAGCACCCGCCGGCAGCCCACCACCCGGGCGCCCCGCCGGCAGCCCACGCTCGCGCAGGTGTACCGGCCCTCCTGGGGCCGGCCCCCTGCCACGCCGCGACCGGTCACGCCCGCCTCGGGCGGCGCCGGCGGCGTCCCCGCCTCGAGCGTGCAGCCCGCCCAGTACAGCCTCGCGAACCTGCCGGTCGACGCCAACTACGACCAGACCATCGCGCTCCTGCAGAAGCAGCGCGACCAGCAGTTCGCCGCCATCGCCGCCGAGCGCGCCCGCACTCTTTCCGACTACGGCTTCCAGGAAGGGCCGAACGGGATGCTCACGTTCGACCCCAACAACCCGTTCTCCAAGAGCGCGGTGATGAAGAAAACGTTCGACACGAACCGCCGGTCGACAGCGCAGAGCATGGGCTCCGGCGGCCAGCTGTACGCCGGCTCCTTCCAGAACGCCCAGGACCTCATCGGCCGCAACCAGCTGCAGTCCGAGGACGCGCTGCAGAAGAACGTGCTCGCGTTCCTGTCGCGCAACACGCAGCAGCGCGCGGAGGCCGGCACCGGCTACGAGACTTCGGCTGCGCAGGCGTACGGGGACCGCATCGGCCGCTTCCAGTCCAACCCGCTCTACGACCCGGCCGCGGTCTCGGACGGGACGACGTCGTCCACGCCCGCGGCGAACACGGCGGCGCCGAAGCCGTCGGGTGGTGGCGGTGCGACGAAGGTTGCGCGCGGCTTCGTGTGGCAGCAGAACAGCAACGGAACGTGGCGGAAGCTCCGCCCGGTGAACGCCTTCGGGCACTAGGAGACCATGATGGCGAAGACCCTCGATGACCAGCTGTCCCGGTTTATCAAGCGTGGGCGCCGGAAGAACCCGGCGAACAACGGCTACAAGCCCGCGAAGCGCGGCACCCTCCCTGCTTCCTACCGTCCCGTGAAGCGCGGTACTAAGGCGTACTGATGGCGAAGGTGGATCCCATGGTCAAGAGGTTCCAGGCGCGTAAGCGACGTAAACCGCCGCGGGATGTCGAAGGTGCGCCTACGCACCTCATTCCGGGGTATGGGGACTATCAGGTAACCAAGGGGATGAAGGACTACATGGAGCGCAACCCGAACGACGGTGCGCCGAAGCCTCGCTACGGAGCCCAGCGCACGCCGTATCAGAAAGGTCAGCGCAAGCGCAAGCGTCCCTACAAGACCCAGCGTGGCGATGCTGCTCGTTGGCGTCAGCCGAGAATCAACTGATGCCCGCTCGCTCCGAACAGCAGCGCAAGTGGGCGTTCGCCGTGAAGGGCGAGAAGTGGGCTCGTGCCCACCACTACGACAACAAGGGCAAGCTCCCCAAGCACGCAGGCAAGCAGGCAGACATGGTCCGCCAGTTCATGAAGCGCAAGAAGCGCAGAGGCAAGAGCCGTGGCTAAGAAGACGACCAAGAAGAAGACCGGTACCCCGCTCGCGAAGCGGCTCGCCGCCAGCCCGGCGCTGGTCAAGAAGTACCAGTCGAACCCGGGTCTCCGGGCCAAGTACCTCACCGGCTCGCTCGAGAAGTACCTCACCCCCGCGCAGAAGAAGACCAGGGCGCTCAACACCCGCCTCAACGCGCCCATCGCCCCCGGCTCCAGCACCACCGAACGGGACCTCGCGCACGAAGCCCAAGCCGCCGTCGGCGTCCGGTACGGGCCGCAGGACCGCGCCCTCGGACAGCAGCTCGGCGTCGCGATGCAGACCGAACGCGACACCGGCAGCCTCTACGACCAGTACCAGCAAGCCCTTCAGCAGCACGCCGCCGCCGTCCAGGCCTACCAGGCCGGCGCCCAGCAGGCATTGGCCGGGACCGCCGCCGGCATCACCGGCCTCGGCCAGCAAGCCGCCG
>Ga0207661_10002120_pt1 | contig 13647 bp, 10 predicted proteins | sample KBSC713LmetaG_FD_184337 | JGI IMG/M metagenome (GOLD analysis project Ga0207661, IMG submission 184337) | Corn rhizosphere microbial communities from Kellogg Biological Station, Michigan, USA - KBS C7.1-3L metaG (SPAdes) (version 2) | ecosystem: Host-associated > Plants > Roots > Rhizosphere ... | reverse complement strand
CGATACCGTGGCCGATACTCCTCCCGCGGCGCCCCAGCCCAAGCCCTCGACCGTCTCGACGACCCCGGTTGCACCGCCCGTTCCGTCCCCGGCCTCGGCGAACGTCAACGTGAGCGTTCGTATCGACAGCCCCGGGGACAACGGCCCGGTCTCGCAGGCCAACGTCACCGGCGGTGCCGTGGCGCCGCTCTCGACTGCAAGCGCCCCCGGGCAGACGCCGGTGACGCCCCCGCCGGGCAACACGACGCAGAGCCCCGCCCCTGCACCTGCGCCACGAACGACCAGCGGGGCATCCGATACGTGGTACTGGAGCTGGGACTGCCTCGGGACCGCTCCGATCTCCGCGATATCACCCGCGGGATCTGGAACAGGTTCATTTCCCACTTCATGGACGTGGATCTGGAACTGCGGCGACAACTCCTCGCAGTATCAGTCGGAAACTCCGAATGGATATCCTCAAATCAATACCAATATCGCAATTCGACTCTCGAGCCCCGGAAACGACGGCTCCGTGACGCAGGTCAACGTCGGCGGAGGCATCACGATCCCCGTGGCGGCGCCGGTGCACGGCGCGCCGTTCCCACCCTCTCCAGTCTTTGTGCCGTTCCCACCCTCTCCAGTCAACGTTCCGCCCCTCGACACCACGCTCGGCGCCGTTTCGGCCGCGCTCGGCCCGGTGCTCGCGGCCACGCCGTTCGTCGATACCACCGATATCACCCCGGTGCTCGACCCGGTCGAGGCGAGCGACGCCTCGGCGGGGCCCGTGAGCGCGACCCCGTTCGCTGCTCCGGTTGCCCCGATCGGCGAGCCGGCGATGCGAACGAACCGGCTGGGTCTGCGCGCCGGCGGCTTCCGGGGCTTCCGGATCCCGATGGCCCCGGTCGTCGGGTTCGCACCCACCACCCGGTCGGCGGTGGACGCGGCCTGGCGAGCGTCTTCACCGGCGAGCTCGCACGGCTCGAAGGCCCCGGCACGACCGCCCGAGGCAACGCCGAGGCCGCGCGCATCCCATGCTCCGGCGAAGGCGCCGGTGATATCGGTCTCCGGAGTGAGCGCGAGCGCCGCCGCGGGCGGCACGGGCGGCTCCTCCGGCTCGGGGCTCCCCCTGCTTCTCACTCTTCCGTTCGTCGCCGCGCTGCTCGACCTGGCCCGGCGCGTCGCACTCGAGCATGCGACGTGGCCGACCGGGCATCGGCGACGCGTCCCAGAGCGACCCGGGTAACGGCTCTTCCGTCTCCAAAAGCAGCGGGGCGCCGGCTCCGCGAGGCAATTCGACGGAAGGAGCAATCTCTGATGAAACGCCTGTCAGCCCTCGTAGCGACCGTGGTGCTCGCGCTGTGCTTCGGCGCGAGCCAGGCGGCCGCGATGGAGGGCGGTTCGGGCGCCGGCCAGGACGCGGGCCAGTCCGCAGGAAGCGGACAGTCTGCGTCGGGCGGGAGTGGCGCCTACCAGCTCGGGCCGAGCAACAGCGCGGGGTCGATCCGCGTGCTCAGCCCCGGCGACAACGGCAGCGTCTCGCAGTCGAACAACACGACCGCGGGTGCGGTGGCCGCGAACCTCAACAAGACCGACCAGAGCGTCGACCAGTCCCAGACGGGCGGCGGCGGTTACGGGTCGGACTCCACGCAGATCGCCGGTCAGGAGGCGAAGAACGCGCAGCACGCCGACGCGGACGCGACGGCGAAGCAGCTCGGAGCGAAGAACGACGCGCTCTCGATCCGCGTTCTCAGCCCCGGTGATGCCGGCGACGTCACGCAGTCGAACTCGGTGGGCGCCGGCGCGCTCGCCGCGAACGGCAACCAGACCGACCAGACCGTCGACCAGTCCCAGGCGGACGGCGGCAAGGGCTCGGACTCCACGCAGATCGCAGGTCAGGACGCGAGCAACAAGCAGTCGGCGGACGCGGACGCGAAGGCCGTCCAGGTGAAGCCGACCAACTCCGCGACCTCGATCCGCGTGCTCAGCCCCGGCGATGACGGGAACGTCACACAGTCGAACAACACGACCGCACTCGCGGCCGCGCTGAACGGCAACAAGACGGACCAGTCGATCGATCAGTCGCAGGGCGGCGCTCCGATGGCCGCAGCCCCGTCGACGGAGGCACAGCGGGAGACCGCTCCGTCGTACGGCTCCGACGCGACGCAGATCGCCGGCCAGTCGGCCGACAACAAGCAGTCGGCCGATGCCAATGCCGAGGCCGTGCAGGTCAAGCCGACCAACACGGCGACGTCGATCCGGGTCCTCAGCCCGGGCGACGGCGGCGACGTGACGCAGTCGAACAACGCGACCGGGCTCGCGGCCGCGCTGAACGGCAACAAGACGGACCAGTCGATCGATCAGTCGCAGGGCGGCGCTTCGAAGGAGCCCGCCAAGGCGGAGGACGCGAAGAGCGTCTATCCGTCAGGCTCGAGCTACACGCAGATCGCGGGCCAGTCGGCCGACAGCAAGCAGTCGGCAGACGCGGACGCGAAGGCGGTGCAGATCAAGCCGACGAACGATGCGACCTCGATCCGGGTGCTCAGCCCGGGCGACGACGGCGACGTCACGCAGTCGAACAACGCGACCGCACTCGGGATCGCCGCGAACGGCAACGAGACGAGCCAGTCGACGACGCAGTCCCAGTCGGGGAGTGGTTACGGCTCCGACTACGCGCAGATCGCGGGCCAGGAGGCCGGCAACTACCAGAAGGCGGACGCCGACGCGACCGCCGTCCAGGTCAAGCCGACCAACACCGCCACCTCGATCCGCGTGCTCAGCCCCGGCGACGACGGGGACGTCACGCAGTCGAACAACGCGACCGCTCTCGCGGCTGCGCTGAACCTGAACGACACCGAGCAGACGATCGACCAGCAGCAGACCGGTAGCGGTCACGGCTCCGACTATCTCCAGATCGCCGGCCAGGGCGCCTGGAGCGGACAGCACGCCGATGCCGATGCGAAGGCGATCCAGCTTGGCGCGAAGAACGAGTACACGCCCGTCCGGGTCGGAAGCCCGAACGGCAAGGACAAGAAGCACGGCAAGGACGAGCACGGCAAGGACGCGAAGAAGGCCCCGCACGGCGGCTCTGTCGAGCAGTCGAACTCGGTCGGCGCGTTCGGGCTCGCCCTGAACCTCAACAAGACCTACCAGCCGCTCGAGCAGTCCCAGACGGGCCACGGCTCGTCCGGCCTGCAGGTCGGCGGCCAGGGCGTCTGGTCGGGGCAGGACGCCTCGGCTGACGTCTTCGGACTGCAGGGGGTGATGCGCTCGAAGAAGTAGGGGAGGGGCCCACAGGCGCCCCCTCGTGCGCGAGGGGGCGCCTGCGCCCGGCGAGGTTGACCGGGTTCGTCCACCGGCGTACGGTGAGTCAGCGAAGGAGGGAGGGACGGGTGTCCACGAGGACGTCGTCTCTGCGGCGAACGGAGCGACGCAGGGGGATCGTCGTCGCGGCGTGCGCCGCAATCCTGTGTCCCGCGCTGACCGGGCCGGCCTGGGCCGCCCAGGCGCCGACGCCCGACGATCCACCGGCCGGGCCACGCAGCGAGGCGTCGCCGCGGATCGCGGAGGCTCCGACGAAGGCGACGACGCCGGAGGCCAGGACGACACGTGCCGCGGGGACGACGACGGCCACTCCGACGCCCGACGCGCCCGTGACCACACACACGACCCATTCGACCTCCACGCCGAAGGCGGACGCCAACCCGCCGGCCGCAAAGACCGTCGTCACACAGGCACCGACGACCACCGCTGCCCCGCCCTCGCCGACGTACAGCCCCGCTGCGAGCACCGCGACGCAGGCTCCCGTCGCCCGTCCGACGCGCCGGGCCGCGAAACCGAAGCAGAAGCCGAAGCCGGAGCCGGCGGCACTCGCGAGGAGCGTGAGGAAGCCCGCACCCGCGCCGAAGGTCGCGGCGGTGCCGCGTGACGGCAGCCGCCTCGGCCTGCCGATCGGCGCGCTGACGCTCGCGTCCGACCGGGGTCAGGGTGCGCTCCTCGCCGCTGCGGCGCTGTTGCTCGTCGCCGCGGCCGCGGGCGGGCTCGTCGTGGGCATCGCCGGTCGCCGTCTCGTCCGTATCCCGTGAGCCCGCTGCGGATCCTCGGTCTCGCCCTCGTCGCGGTCGCCGCGACCCTCGTCTCGCCCGAGACCGGTGTCGCGGCCTCGATTCCGTCGCCGGCATGCAACGGCGGCGGCTGCGGTGGGTGGTTCAGGACGAACGTGACCGTCACATGGTCCTACGACCCGGCCGGCGTCGCGAGCGCGCCGGGATGCGGCGGCACGACGATCACCGAGGACACCTCCGCGACCACCGTGACGTGCACGCTCAACTACACGGGAGGCGGTGGGACGTTCAACAGCGTCACGGTCGCGAAGGACTCGAGCCCGCCGTCGGTCAACCCCTCGGTCTCCCGGTCGCCGGACTCGGGCGGCTGGTACACGAGTCCCGTCTCGGTGTCGTTCTCCGGTGACGGCGGCCCCTCGGGAATCAGCTCCTGCACCTCGGCGACGTACAGCGGGCCGGACAGCGGCGACGCGAAGGTCACGGGGTCGTGCACGGATGGAGCGGGGAACACGGGCTCGACGACGCTCTCGATCCACTACGACGCCGCAGCGCCTACCGTGACGCCCCAGCTCGAGCGGCCGCCCGACGCGGACGGGTGGTACAACCACCCGGTCAAGGTGGCCTTCAACGGCCAGGACGCCGGCTCGGGGGTGACCGAGTGCAGCCCGCCCGTGACGTATTCCGGCCCTGACGGCAACCCGGCCAAGATCGTGGGCCAGTGCCGTGACGCGGTCGGGCATCTCAGCGATCCGGTGCAGGTCGAGCTTCGGTACGACCACACGAAGCCCGCGCGGCCCGTCATCAAGGCACGGCGGACGGAAAAGGGGATCTCGGTCTCGTGGACCCTTCCGGCCGACGTCGTGCGCACCGAGGTCCGGCGCGCGCCCGGCGGCAAGGGCAAGAAACCCGCCGTGGTCTTCTCGGGCAAGGGCATCCGGCTCCTCGACCGCAAGGCCCGGTCGCCGTCGCGCTACTGGTACGAGGTTCGCGTCTACGACCAGGCAGGCAACGTCTCCTCGAGGACGCTCGCCGTCCGGCCCTCGGGCGGGATCCTGCTGCCGCTCGGCGGCGCGGTGCTGCGCAAGGCGCCGCTCGTCCGCTGGGCGCCCGTCGCGAAGGCGCGCTTCTACAACGTCCAGCTCTGGCGTGGGAAGGAGAAGCTCCTGACCACCTGGCCCTCGGAGACCCAGCTCCGGCTGCATGATTCCTGGCGGTTCGCCGGCCGCCGGGAGAGCCTCGGGGACGGCAAGTACCAGGTGTTCGTGTGGCCCGCGTACGGGACGCTCGCAAAGCCGCAGTACGGGAAGCTCGTCGGCCGCGTGGACTTCGTGGTCAAGCGGCGCTGAGCCAGAGGCTCTAGCCGATCCGGTCGCGCTGCTTCGTGGCGTACTTCGTGAGCTCGTCGCGCACTCTCGACGGAGAGAGCGAGAGCCGACCGTCGGCGCCGACCTCGAGCCGCCAGACGGTCGTGGCGCGTCGGACGAGGAGGCTTCCCGAGTCGGTCCGACCGTTCGCCAGTGCGACCTGGTCGTCGCCGAAGCGCGGCAGGCTCAGCGCCGACCCGTCGCGGCCCGGCTTCAGCTCGGTCCGCTTCTGCCAGGCGAAGACCTTGCGGGCCTGGGAGACGCTCGGAGTGGTGACGACGAGGCCGTACACCGTCTGGGACCGCTCGGGCCCGAACGGGATGCTCGCGAAGTACTGCGCGCCGCGACCGACCGCCCGGATCCCGCGGAGCTTGCGGGCGAACGAGGCGGGCATGGGGCCAGCGTCGACGGGGTCCGCCTTTGCGGGGAAGTCCGGCGGCCGGAGGACAAGCGCGAGCGGGGTCCTGGGAGCGTTTCCGGCCGGCGCGGCCCCGACCGCCACCGTGGCCAGTACCACCAGCCCGCAAGTTGCAAGTTGCAACTTGCGACCGCGCGCGAGCGCTCGTCTCACGCCTGGAACGATAATCGTGGCTCAGCAATGGCGGCGCGCGCGGACGAAGGCGTCGACCGCCGTCGCCTCGCCGTCGTCGAGCGGGACGGCCCGGCGCACCTTCTCGGCGCGCTCGATCGTGAGACCATCCAGCTCCGCGACGACGTCCTCGGGCGTGAAGAGAACCGACGGGTCGCGGGGCCCGCCGTAGCCGTCGGTGAGGTTCGTCGTGTCGTGGCCGAGCACGAAGAGCGTCCCGCCGGCGGCCAACGCGCCGGTGGCCGCGTGCAGCGCCTGTGCGAGCTCGTCGTGCGGGAGCTGGAGATAAAGGACGACCACGAGGTCGAACACTCCGCGCTCCGGGACGTGCTCGAGCACGTCCGCGACGACCCAGTCGACGTCGACGCCGCGGCTCGTCCCGAGTCGCGCCGCCTTCTCGATCGCCACGTCGGAGAAGTCGAGGCCCGTCGTGCGCCAGCCCTGCTCCGCGAGCCACACGGCGTTGCGGCCCTCGCCGCAGGCGAGATCGAGCGCACGACCGGGCTCGAGCCCTGCCACCTCCGACACGAGCAGGCGGTTCGGCTGCGCGCTCCAGATGAGCTCGGAGCCGGCGTACCGTGCGTTCCAGTCCTCGCGGGCGAACCCCTTCCGTACCGACGACTCCGGTCGTTTGTGCTCGGTCACGACACCCGCCCGACGATGTCGAGGCGCTCCGCCGCCGCCTCTGCCATCCGCGGGACGGCCTGCTCGAACCCCGCCGCCCGTGCGTCCTCCGCGCCCAGCTCTCCCCGCACGAACCGCCCGTAGATCGCCTCGCAGAACACGGCGGCCTTCCACAGCGCAAGCGCCTCGAACCACCCGAGCGGCCCGACGTCGCGCCCGCTCCGCTCCGCGTAGCGGGCCACGATCTCTGCCTTCGTCGGGAACCCCTCGAGGGCGGTGACCGGGGAGACGCCGAGTGGGCTCCGCTCGCCGCCGGGCTCGGCATAGGTAGCGAGCAGGTAGCCGAGGTCGGCGCGTGGATCTCCGACTGCGCCCATCTCCCAGTCGAGCACCGCGATCACCCGGTCGGGGCGATCGACCGCGACCATCAGGTTGCCGAGCCGGTAGTCGCCGTGGACGACCGTGGTCGGCAGCGGCTCGGGCAGCAGCTCCGCGAGACGCTGCCCCACGACGACGACGGTCGGCAGCTCGCGCGTCGCGTTCAGTTCCCAGAGCTGCGTGAAGCGCCGCACCTGACGCTCGAGATAGCTGCCGCTGCGGGCGAACGCGGCGAGCGCGGGGTCGTCGACGTCCGCAGCGTGGATCTCGACCAGTGCGTCGACGAGCTCCTCGCCGAGGCGTCGCCGCGACGCGGGCTCGTCGAGGCCCGGTGGGAGCTCGCTCGTGACGACATGGCCGTCGAGGAAGCGCATCACGTAGAACGGGACGCCCAGCACGTCGTCGTCCTCGCAGACCGCGAGGATCGGCGGCAGGCGGATCCCGTGCGGCGCGAGCGCGAGCTGGAGCCTCGCCTCGCGCACCATGTCGTGCGCCGAGGGCGGCAGCGGCGGCCGCGGAGGGCGCCGAAGCACGTAGCGCTCCTCTCCCCGCTCGACGAGGAAGGAGAAGTTCGAGCCGCCGCCGTCCCCGATCCGCTCGACCCGCAGCGCGCCCGCGCCGAGACCGCTTCCGTCGAGGAACGCCTCGAGCCGGTCGAGGACGACGAGCGGCGAGCGTCCCGCCGGGGCATCGTCCAGGGACGCAACGACGTCGGACACCCCCGAATCCTGACACGGGTCCCCGTATCGTTGAGCCATGGCGACCCGCGTGACCGACACCGAGCGCGTCCCGGCCGACGGCGACGGCGCGGTCGAGACGCATCCACTCGTCCCGCCCGAGCCGGGATCCGAGCTCGCCCTCGACGCGACCCGCCTCGCGCCGCGAGCGACGCTCGACCTCGTCGACGAGCTCCACGACGTCCTCGTCTTCGTCCACCAGGGTGGGGGGTCGCTCGGCGACACGGCGCTGGACGGCCGTGCGGCCGGCCTTGTCGGCGCGGGGTCGACGAGCGTGCTCCGAGCGGGCCCGGAGGGCCTGTCGTGCGTCCGAGCGACGATCGGCGCGGAGACCGATCTCCACGCCCCGATGGGCACGGGCGAGACTGTCGTCGCGCTCGATCACGTCGAGCCCGGCAAGGCGACGGGCGCGCGGTCGTTCCAGGTGCTCTACGGCCCGCACAACGGCTCGACGCGGGCCACGCTCTTCGTCGGCTACATCCCGCCCGGCCGGGCGCCGTGGCACTACCACCTCTACGACGAGATCGTCTGGGTGCTGCGCGGCGAGGGGCGCCTCTACGTCGGGGACGCGATCGAGCCCCTCGCGCCCGGCTCCGCCTTCCGACTTCACGCGCGCGAGGTGCACATCGTCGAGAACACGCACCCGACCGAGGAGCTCGCCGTGCTGGGGATCTTTACCCCGGCGGGCAGCCCGTCGGCGGCGTATCTCATGGCCGACGTCTTCGCCGGCTACATGTCCGCGATCTAGGCGCGACGGCGCGCCCCGACTACGATCACCTGGCGATGGGGCCGCCGGTCATCCTTGCCGTCGACCCCGATCCCGAGACCCTCGCCGGCATCGAGCGCGAGCTACGCGACCGGTACGAGCGCCACTACCGCGTGATCTGCGTCGGCTCGTCCGCCGAGGCGCGTGAGCGTCTCGTGGAACTCGAGGCATCCGGCGAGCCGCTCGCGCTCGTCCTCGCGGGCGGCGGGCCCGACGAGGACCCGGACGCGCTCTTCGCGGAGATCCGGCGGGCCAACCCCCAGACGAAGCGCGCGATGCTCATCGGCTGGGGTCAGTGGGGCTACCGCGACGCCGGCGCAACGATCCTGGAGGGGATCGAGCACGGGCGGATCGACCACTACGTCGTTCGGCCGTCCGCGCCGCCGGACGAGCAGTTTCACCAGGCCGTCTCGACGTTCCTGCTGGAGTGGGCCGAGGAGCGGCGGAGCGCGCCGTACGCGATCCACGTGGTCGGCGACTCGTGGGCCGGCCGGGCGTACGAGCTCCGCTCGGTGCTCGAGAGCTGTGCGTTCCCGCACGCGTTCACGCTCGCCGATTCTGCCGAGGGACAGGGCCTGCTGGGAAGCCCACCTCCCGACGAGCTGCCCGTCGTGATCCTCCCCGACGGCACGACGCTCACGAACCCGAGCGACGCCGAGCTCACGCAGGCGACGGGGTCGTCGATCGAGCCCGAGGACACCGAGATCGACCTGCTGATCGTCGGCGCGGGGCCGGCCGGGTTGTCGGCGGCGGTCTACGGGGCATCCGAGGGATTTCGCACCCTCGTGGTCGACACGGCCGGCATCGGCGGCCAGGCGCGGTCGAGCTCGATGATCCGCAACTACCTCGGGTTCCCACGGGGCATCAGCGGCGCGCTCCTCGCCCGGCAGGCTTACGAGCAGGCCTGGATCCTCGGCGCCCGCTTCGTCTTCATGCAGACCGTCACGGCCCTCTGGGCCGACGGCGATCGGCTCGCGGCCACGCTCACCGAATCGGGCGAGATCCGCGCGCGGGCGGTCGTCCTCTCGACGGGGGCGGACTATCGCCGCCTCGGCGTCCCGGCGCTCGAGGCGCTCGGCGGCGTGGGAGTCTTCTACGGCGGGGCGGGCTCCGACGCCAACCGCGTCGTCGGGAAGGACGTCTTCGTGCTCGGCGGAGCCAACTCCGCCGGCCAGGCCGCGCTCGCCCTCGCGCGCTACGCGCGCAGCGTGACGCTCGTCGCGCGCGCGGCATCGCTCGAGGCGGCGATGTCGCAGTACCTGATCCGACAGCTTCGCGCGATCCCCAACGTCGGGATCAGGCTCGGGACCGAGATCGTCGGTGGCGGCGGGAACGGCTGGCTCACCCACCTCGTGCTCCGTGAGCGCGCGACCGACAACGTGGAGACGGTGTCGGCGGACGAGCTCTTCCTCGCGATCGGCGCGCATCCACGAACGGATTGGCTCCCGGATGCGATCGCGCGCGACAAGCAGGGCTTCGTCCTCACCGGGGCCGACGTTGCCGGCTCCGACGTTCCCGGCGCGCCCGTCTGGCCGCTCGAGCGAGATCCGTTCCCGCTCGAGACGAGCATGCCCGGCGTCCTGGCGGTCGGCGACGTCCGGCACGGCTCGATCAAGCGCGTCGCGTCGGCGGTCGGCGAGGGCTCGATCGCGATCCGCGTGCTCCACCGGCTGCTCGACCCCGCCGCCGAGACGACCCCAGCGATCGACGCGACCGAGACGCCGGCTTAGCTGCCGGGCCCGAGCCCGCGCTCGATCTCTCGCGCGAGATGCGCAGCCGTCAGCGGCTCGCCCGTCGCCTGCTCGATCAGCCGGTCCCAGCGGACGGACTGCCCCGGCGCGAAGACGCGCTCGGCGAGGAGCGTCCCGGCCTCGGGGCGACCGACGAGCCCGCCGGCGTCGCGCTCGAGCGCGGCGCGCAGCTGGCTCGCGACGAGATGCCCGTAGAGGTACGTGTGGTAGTACACCGGCGCGCAGGCGACGTGGATCTTCGCGGCCCAGTCTGGCTCGCTGCGTCCGTCCGGCGGCGTGAGCAGCTGGTAGCGCGAGACGAGCTCCCACCAGATCCGTGACAGGTCACCCTCGGGGTCGGCGTAGAACGCGCGCTCGAAGTTCGTCATCACGAGCACCCAGCGGACGAACACGAGCGACTCGGCGGAGCGCCTGCGGCGAAGGGCGCCGTCGAGCGCCTTCGCCTCGTCGGACCCGAGCCCGGCGACATCGCGGAGCCAGGAGGCCTCCTGGGCGAGGGCGCCCATCATGATCGCGATCCCCTCCGTCACGGTGAGATGCGCCTCGCGGAGCAGCCAGGGGAGCGAGCGGTCGAGCCCGAGGTCGAACACGCCGTGGCCGAGCTCGTGGAGCATCGTGTCCGCCCAGTACGAGTCGTGCTCGACGTTGGCGAGAACGCGGACGTCGCCCTCGCGGTCGATGTCGATGCAGAAGGCGTGCTGCGACTTGGCGTCGCGCGGGAAGAGATCGCTGCGCTCGAGGATCGGTCCGGTGGCGAGCCCGATGCCGTCGAAGGTCCGGCTTGCGAGCGCGACAACGTCGGCGCCCGCGAAGACCTCGCTCGTGTCGACGCTTCCCGTGACGGGAACCTCCTGGAAGAACACGTCCTCGTAGTGCCACGGCCGGAGCTCGTCCGCGCCGCATCCGAACCGGCGCGCCAGCTCGGCGTCGGTTTCCGCCTTCCAGGCCGCGAAAGGCTCGGCGGTAACCGAATCGCACTCTGCGAGCGTCGCGAACAGCCGCTCCTCGTCCATCTCCATCGTCGCCAGCGCGAGCGCGAACCAGTCGCGGTGCCCCAGGGCGCGGGCGGCCTCGTTCCGGAGTCGCGCGAGCTCGCGAACGTCGTCCGCGACCGCCGCGCCGACCGTCTTCGACCCCTCCCACGCCTCGCGGCGCTCGGCCACGTCCTCGCTGTCGCGGAGCAGGCGGCGGATCTCGTTGTCGTCCATCCGGCGACCGCCGACGACGGCGCGGTGCTGGGAGAAGCGCGAGTCGACGGAGGCCTCGAGCTCGACGATCCGGTGCCGGATCGCCTCGGGGACCTGGTTCGGGACGAGCCCGTGGTAGAGCACGTCGAGCTCGCGGCGCGCGAGCCCGTCGGCGCCGTTTTCCCGCGCGGCGGAGACCTCGCGGTAGAGGTCGGGATCCGCGAGCGCGTCCGAGAGCGCGAACTCGGCCTCGACCCGCTGCCGCTCGTGCTCCTCGGTCGCCGACGTGCTCGAGTCCCACCACGCCTGTGACGCCGCGACGAGGAGCGGACGGAGCGTTCCCTCCGCGCGGGCGAGAATCGAAGCCGGGTCGCTCACGGCCGCGCAGGGTATCTAGGATCGTCGGTCTTGGGCACCGACGCGCACCGGGCGGCCGCGGCCGCGAAGGGGCCGATCCCCGTGGGGCTCGTCACCGTCAGCGACACCCGCACGACCGAGACCGACGAGAACGGCAGCTGGCTCCGGGAGCAGGTCGAGGCGAGCGGTAACCGCGTCTCCGGCTACCACGTCGTCCGGGACGAGCCGGAGGAGGTGCGCGCAGCGGTCGACGAGCTCGCGGCCGAGGCGAGGGTCGTCCTCGTCAACGGCGGGACCGGCGTCTCGGGACGCGACACAACCTATGACACGCTCGCCGCGCTCCTCGAGAAGACGTTGCCGGGGTTCGGCGAGCTCTTTCGCATGCTCAGCTTCGAGGAGGTCGGCGCCGCCGCGATGCTCTCACGCGCGACCGCCGGCACCTACCGTGGCGCGGTCGTCGTCTCCATGCCCGGCTCGCCGAACGCCGTTCGCCTGGCGTGGGAGAAGCTCCTCGAACCGGAGCTCGCCCATCTCGCCTGGGAGGTCGGCCGCTGACGACACGGGCACGGAGGCGCGGGCGATGATCCGCCGACGCTTCCGGGCGCGCAGCGCCTCGGCGACCGCGTAGCTCCCGACGACGAAGAGCGCGGCCCCGACCTGCGCTCCGAGGCCCTCCCACGTCGGGTAGACGCCCAGCCAGACGCCCGACCAGTACGGCAGCTCGACCGACGCGGGGCTCACCGGGAGCCAGCCGACCGCCTGCATCGTCTGCACCGTCTGACCGACGAGCGCGACGAGCACCACGGTGATGAGGACGCCGGTCGCGACGAGCATCCGCTTGTGCGGCAGCTTCCGCTCGAGTGCGATCACGAGCAGGAACACGCCGACCACGCCCGCGAAGCCGAGCGCGACGCCCTCGAGCACGGTCATCGCGCCCGCCTCGAGGGTGAGGGCCTGAAGGAAGAGCACTGTCTCGAAGCCCTCCCGGTAGACGCTCGAGAACCCGAGCGCGACGAGGCCGAGGGCCTGGGCCGAGAGGAACCCGACGCTCGCGCCGGCGAGCACACGCTTCTTCTTGCGATGGAGGTCCTGGAGGTTTTCCTGCCAATAGACACGGTGATAGAACCAGTTGAGGATCAGGAGCAGTACCCCGATCGCGACGAGCGACACGACGGCCTCGAGCCTTTCGCCCCAGCCGGCGAGCGATCCGAGCACCGTCTGGGCGACCAGCCACGTGATCGCGCTCGCGACGAGAGCGACGAGGACGCCACCCATCAGCGGCCGGCGGAGACGGCGCTGCGCGCCGACCATGCTCGCCATCAGCGCGGCGAGGATCAGTACCGCCTCGAGCCCCTCCCGGAAGACGATGATCGAGCTGTTCACGACGACGGCTGTGCGTGAGCCGAGACCCGCGCCGATGCGCGTCTCGGCCTCGGCGAGCTTGTCGTCGAGTGCCGCACGGGTCGCGGCGATCTCGTTCGCAGCTGCCTTCCGCTTGACGAGCTGCACGAGGCCGTCCGAGCCGCCATCGCCGTACCAGAACAGGCCCTCGATCGAGCGGAACAGTCCCGGCGCAAGACCGCGCAGGCGCTGCTCGGGCCCGAGCTCGAAAACGCCGTAGGCCTCCAGGCGCGCCTGCTCCGCGGCCCCCCACTCCCCGGCCGCGGCGGCCGCCTGCACGCGGTCGAGCGCCGCCTTGATCACGTCGAAGTCGGCGGTTCCCTTTGCGTCTGCCCAGCCGTCGGGGAACGCCGCAGAGGCGCGGTCGAGCGCCTGCTTCGTCGCGGCCCTCACGGCGTCCGGGTCGGCGACCGCCCTCCCGCGGGTTGCGTCCGCGAGGGAGACGCCGAGCCC
>Ga0207661_10002119_pt1 | contig 13658 bp, 16 predicted proteins | sample KBSC713LmetaG_FD_184337 | JGI IMG/M metagenome (GOLD analysis project Ga0207661, IMG submission 184337) | Corn rhizosphere microbial communities from Kellogg Biological Station, Michigan, USA - KBS C7.1-3L metaG (SPAdes) (version 2) | ecosystem: Host-associated > Plants > Roots > Rhizosphere ... | reverse complement strand
ACGCTCTGGCCGAGGCTGAGGAGGGCTGGCATCGCCCGGTGCGAAATCGGCGCACCGTTTCTCCTTACTCGTTCCCTTGCAACTGCCCTTGACATCGTACCTCCGCTGCTGGTCGGGCGGAATCGCTTCCGCTTTGATCAGTCTATGTCGCGAAGGGCGGCTTGTCGCTGGTACGCGCGTCGCAGAGTATGGTACGGCGAGGTCATGCCAAGGCGCCCGGTTGATCACCGGGCGCGCAAGCCAAACGGAACAGCAGGCCTAGATCGATTTCAGATACTCGAGCAGATCGGCTTTCTCCCGTTCGCTGAGTCGAAGTTTCAGAAAGACGTCATAATGGTTGACGACGTCGCGCAGTGTCACGAACCGACCGTCGTGATAATACCCGTGCTTGTGGATTTTGCCGGTGTCGGCGAGCGCGCGCAGGACACTGGTCACGTAGCTACGCCCCGGTCCGCGATTGGCCTGGAAATCGTCGATACCAATATCTGATGCCTTGTGAAGGTTATTGCCGGGTTCAGTGAAAATCGGCGGAACGTGGCAAGTGGAACAGCGAGCCTTGCCGTTGAACAACATTTCGCCCCGCGCGGCGACCTGCTTGTCAAAGCTGCCGTCGGGGACCTTCGGTGCCGGCATAGCGAGCTGATAGAAATGGAGACCGGCCAGTCTGGATGTGATCAGGTCCTCCTTGTCGCGCTTGTGTCCCCATCCGGCCCTCGCGGCGACCGGATATTGCGCCGCGTTCTCGAGACGTGAATCGAAGAAAGTGCCTTTGCCGTACATCTGGGTATTGGCAACGTAGGCGTTCCAGTAGGTGACGGTGCCCCACCCGCCGGTCCAGGTGTGCTGGTTGACGCCCGCGAGGGCGAAGGCCGAAGGCATCAGCGTCGCCGCGGACTTTCCGTCTGGCCGCTTTGCCTTTCCATCCATATTCAGCTCGGCATCGTATCGGCCCGGGCCCCAGCTGTTCAGCACCGCCTTGACCGTCGCTACATCGACCCGCAACAAATCGCTGAATGGCTGGAGATTGGGCGCGGTGGCAACGATAGCCCCGATGTTGAGATCGCGATTGCCCCAGCCATCGAGACGTTTTCCGATGCCAGGCGCGAAGGAGTCATCCACCGTCGAATGGCAAAGCGCACATTGGACGCCAATCGTTCGAAGCTTGCCAGCCGGGTTGAAAAAGCCAGTAACGCCGACGACGGCGTTCAGCTTCAACAACGCGACGGTGGTCGCCGGATCATCGAGGTCCACCTGCCCAGCCTTGATCTGCGCGACCAGCGCAGCGGGCAACGCCTCGGCGTCAACCTTCAGCCCAAGTGACAGTGCCGTCTTCGGGCTGACACCAGCGCCGACACCGCCAAGTTTCGCTCCTTCAATTGCTTCATGAAGTCGCAGCTTACCGCCCCAGAAATCCTCGGAGCCAAACGTCGCGTAGCGGAATGTCTCCTTGCCTTCCCTCAGCAGCTGCGCGGCGTGGTCCTGGATCTGGCGGTCATAGTCCTGTGGCGCAGCCATCGGGCGGGAAACGGCCGGACGAGCCGCTTGCCGCGGGGCGTAGGCAAAACCAAGTCCTCCAACCAGGGCCAGAAAACCTGCGGCAAAAACAACCTTCCTTGCCTGCGCCATGTTTCCCCCAGTTCAGCGTTTTTGTCGCGACCGCCCAAAATCGCCCAACGCGCGCTGCAACGCGCGAGCCGCTGGTCACTTCAGCAAGAGGGTGACCGTGGTCGAGTCCGCGGAATGCATCCTGTGGGCGGTGAACGTCAGCGCGCGGATGATTCCGACTTAGCCGTCAAGACAGTAGCGCGGAGTCTCATACGCGAGCAGTCGCCGGGCGACTGATGACCGTCCCCCTGATCGCGAAGCGATCCAGCTACAAATCCCGGTTCTTTCGCGTTCGTCGCGCAGAAGACTTACGCCGGTGCCCCGACGCAGACGATGGTATAATGTCCGGGAAACGCGGCGATGATATCCAAGGGAAGACACGAGGAGGAGTTGCCCATGACGAAAGATGAGGACGACGGCGGGTGGGTAGTGAGTCGCGTCGGCGGGAGTGGATTCCGCACCGAGGTGACAGCTCGATCCCATCACTCCGTCGCGGACGAGCCCATCGGGCTCGGTGGTACCGATGCCGGGCCGACTCCGTACGAGTACCTGCTGATGGCGCTGGGAAGCTGCACCGCGATGACGGTGCGCATGTACGCCGATCGAAAGTCGTGGCCGCTCGAACGCGCCGAGGTCTCCGTTAGGCAAGCGCGCTTGCACGCCGTGGACTGCGAGAATTGCCCGACGGAATCCGTGGGCATCGAACGGATCGAGCGGCGCATCGAGCTGGACGGCCCGCTTACCGACGAGCAGCGGAAGCGGCTGCTGGCGGTCGCTGAGCGATGCCCCGTCAAGCAGACCCTTGGGAAAGAAATCCGGGTGGAGACCGTCGGCGTGTGAGTGCTGCGTCGGCACTCAGATCACGGAATCGCGCATGGGCGAATTGCGCGATGGCGCTCGTGTATCTGGGAGCAGTCGCTTGCGCTGGCTGCGATGGAACATCGGCTGGTCAGTCGACGAACAACACTGCACATGGGCAGAGCAGGTCTGGCGCCCAGGGATCATCTGCGAAAACCTCCGGTGCGGCCGGAACGACTAAGAGTGTCGATTCGGCGCAACTGGTGGCGGCGCTGGCAACCGCGCTGCGAGCGGAGCGGCCGCCGCACCTGCGTGCCGACGAATGGAAAACGGTTGATCGCATCTACGCGTCCGCGAAGCAGTCTCCGCTGTGGCTGGATCGCGGCCGTCCCGCGCCGCGGGCCACGGAGCTCTCCGCAGCGCTGGATTCGGCAGAGTCTCTGGGGCTGCGGCCGGCCGATTACGCAGCCAGCCAGGTGAAGACCGCGCTCGGCGCGGCGACATCGCCCGATCACGAGCCCGACGCGCAATCCCTCGCACGTGCCGATGTGCTTCTCACCGGCAGCTTCGTGGCGATTGTCGACGATCTGCTCACCGGCCGGTTGGATCCGCGCCGGGTCGAGCCATCGTGGCACATCGGCGCGCGCACCTTCGACGTGACGGCGCGTGTCGAGGCCGCACTCGATTCCGCGCGCGCCGGACAAAAAGTTGCCGACGTGCTCGCCCGACTGCGTCCCGACTACGGCAGTTACGGCGCGTTGCTCAGCGCCCTCGCGCGCTATCGCGGCCTTGCCCAACGCGGAGGGTGGCAACCCGTCGCAGCTGGAGCGACGCTGCGAAGAGGTGATGTAGGAAGCCGCGTTTCCGAGATCAGACGTCGCCTGGCGGCGGAAAACTTTTTGCCATCTGCGGCTGGGACAGACACCTTCGACATCGCGATCGCCGGTGCGATCGCGGAGTTCCAGCGCCGGCACGGCCTCGCCATCGATAGCTCGGTGGGGCCGACCACGAGGAGGGCTCTCAACATCCCCGCGTCCCGACGCGTCACGCAGATCGAGGTGAACCTCGAGCGGTTACGCTGGCTGCCACCAGACCCCGGCCATCGTTTCATCGTTGTAAATGTCCCAGCGTTCGTTCTCTACGCCTTCGAGGGCAAGGAGCGAACGATCACGATGCGCGTCGTGGTCGGATCCGAGCTGACGAGTCGGCGCACGCCGATCTTCGCGGATACGATGGAGTACATCCAGTTCGGGCCGTACTGGAACGTGCCGCGATCGATCGCCGTCAACGAGATCCTGCCGCAGGCACGTCGGGATCGCGGATATCTGACGAGGAACAATTACGAGATCCTGCGAGGGTGGGGAGACAACGCGCCGGTGGTCAACCCGCGTTCTCTCTCGAACGCGGAGATGTCGTCATCCAGGTATCGCGTGCGACAGAAGCCGGGACCGAACAACGCGCTCGGTCGGGTGAAGTTCATGTTCCCGAACGACTACGCGGTCTACCTCCACGACACGCCCGCGCGGGCGCGCTTCGAGGATACCGATCGCGCCGCCAGTCATGGTTGCGTGCGAGTGGCAGATCCGAAAGCACTTGCGGAGTACGTTCTCCACGATCGAGCGGACTGGCCCGCCGACAAGATTGCCTCGACGCTGAGCGCGGGCCGACGGGTGCGGGTGAATCTCAACCACGGCCCACCCGTCTATCTCGTCTATCTCACTGCTTTTGGGCGCGAGGATCAGGTTCTCTTTCGCGACGACATCTACGACCGCGATGATCGACTGGTCAAAGCGCTCGCCACTGCGTCGAGGGTTGCACGATCCTGAACGACGAGCTCAGGATCGGGGCCTAGTAGCTCTTATAGGGCGCATCCTCCGGCGGCGAAGGGCTTGTGACACCGATCGCGCGGCGGCGGTGAGCGCAGTGATGAACGAGCTCTCGAAGCTTGCGGTGCGGCGCTCAACCACTACGCTCGGCAACCCACTCAATACGACTTTTATTCGACACTCGATGTCGACGCCGCCGCGCGGACCGTTGACGTCGCGAATCCTCACCGTCACGCGCTCCACCGCCCGACCATACCTTCCAAAGCGCGTGCGGGTAGTGCGTCTGATCTGCGCCCGATCCTCGTCATCGAGGGCGACACCGTCAACCCGAATGTTGGCGGGAGTGACCGGCACAACAGCCTGCCGCGCGCGCTTTCTGGCCATGGCTCAGCCTCCCGCAGCAGCTGCTGCCGAATTACCGCGCACCGTATCGGTCGCCGACTCGACGCTCGGGTGAAACACGAGTAGCGAGATCGGAGACTTTCGCGTCAGCTCGTCGGCAACCGTTCCAAACACGAATCGGCGAATTCCGCCGACGCCGTTCGTGGCGACCGCGAGGCAGCTCGCTTTGTTCCGGATCGCGTAATCGAGGATGGCCGCCGGCACATCGGTATTGAGGGTGACGTCCGTCGTCACCGTCACGCCGCTGGCGGCAATGAATTCGGCCTGACCCGACAGATAGGCGTCCGCCGCGGCGATGTCGGCATCCCACCATGGCAACCCCGGCTGGACGATCCGCTTCTGGGAATAAGTCTGCGGCGTCAGTACCTGCAACAAAGTCACTGTCGCCTTCAGCGCCGACGCCAATGCCACCACTTGAGGCAGTATCTCCTGCGCCATCTCCGACCCGTCGAGGGGTACGACGATGCGCGCCGTCACTTCGGCGGCTTCGTCAAACAATGGAACGTCGGGCTTGACGACGAGCACGGGAATGTGGGTGTTCCTGATCAGATAATCGGTAACGCTGCCGAGATTCAGTCGCTTGAGTCCACCCCGGGAGTGGCTGGCCATGACTATGACATCGGCGCCGATCTCGACTGCATGATCACGAAGGGTCTGGGTTACGCGACCGTCCTTGAGGGTGGTTTGTACGCGAACGCCGGCCTCTTTCTCGACCTCGGCACCGAGGGCCTCCAGTTTCCGGCGCGACGCCTCATGCTCTTCGGCCAGCGCCTGCTCGGTGATCTCGAACGCCTTCATTGGCGGGATGGGCTGGATGATCACAGGAGGCGCGACCGCCCGCACGAGATGCAGGGTTGCGTCGAACTCCCGCGCGAGTCTCGTTGCCACGGAAATTGCCGGATTTTCCATCGGCGATAAATCCACCGGGGCCATGATGTTCTTGTACATCGTCTCCTCCTCGTTAGGCGCTAGGGTAACGCTTATTTCGCCACCGCGGAAGCTCAGGTTGCGGCGAGGGCGCTCGGTTTATGGTCGACCTCTTGCTTGAGGGTGGTACGCTCGTCGCAGCGTGTAGTACAGCAGCGTCATAGGTGAACGCGTGTGGATCTGACAGATTGTGATGGAGCGTAAGCGACGGAACGAATTCGAGCAAACCAACAAGATTCAGGGAGGGTGATTTCATGATTTACTATCCTGACGAGCGGCGCTGGCACAGCCATCGCTCTCCATCCGAGCTCATCGAGGATGATGTTCGCGCCCTCCTGCCACCGGACTTCCGCGTGATCGAAGCCGGCGGCATCGATCAGGCAGCGACTCCGCGGGCGACCTTGCCGCCGAGCTGTCGCAAGTCAAAGGACTCGGACGAACGGAGCAGATAACCGCTGCCTGACGCGCGTCATGCCGCGCTGTCGCCATCGCCGCCGGTATGCACTCCGAAGCGGCGTACCGACGACGATCTGACGGGCGTGGAATACGAGCTCTCGAACAGCAGAGTCGGCTGGAGCTGTGGAACCACAGCCGGTCGCGGGCGCTGATTCGTCGTCGCGCCAATCGGCGGCATCACGAGTACCGGGCACGGCGCCGACCATAGCACGTACCTCGTGGTGCTTCCGCTCGGAAAATTGCCGCCGAAGACTACGGGCGAGCGCTGACTTTCGCGCCCAACCACCAGCAGCGCCGCGTGCTCCTGCGCGTACGACACCAGCTCGGGCCCGGGATCTCCCCAGCGAACTGATACGCGTCCGCGCGCGCCGCCCTCAACCGCGGCCAACTGCGACTTCAGCCAATCCTCGGCGAGCGAGGTGAGGCCGAGCTCGCTGAGTGCCTCGATGCCGACGCGGCGCAACTCGTCGGGTGACGAGCGCTGACCATTTTGGGCACTGAGTCGCCCCACGTACCTGGCGAGCGATTGAGTGCGGGTTTGGGCCTCGACGACGTGGACCGCCTCGAGCTCGATGCCCCACTCACTGGCCAGCGCGGCGGCAACCTCGAGAATCGATTCGCCTCCGGCGCGTGCATCGATGGCCGCAATTATCCGTTGTCCGCCGATTCGCGCGGTGGTGTCGTCGGTGCTGCTGGGCATGATCAGCACGGGCACGCGCGCGTGGGCGAGAAGACGCTGCGGCGTCGTCGCGCCAAATCGACCTCCTCCCTGGCGACGACCGCCACGGCCCACGCACAACAAGTCCGCCTTCACTTCTTCCGCGACTCGCGCGAGTGTCGCGGCCGGGTTGCCGGTGCGAACCCCGACGCGCACTCTGTCACTGCGGAGCGCATCGCCGAATCCCTTGAGGGCGCCGTACAACCCCGGGGTGTAGGTCTCGAGCTGATTGAGCGCCGGATCGGCGTACGAATGCAGGTACAGAGGCGCGAATGGCTCGGGCAGCACGTGCACCAGGAATAGCTGGCCGCCCGGCGCCACCCGGCGCGCCGCCCAACGGGCGGCGGCCAGTGAGGCGTCGCTGAAGTCGACGCCGACTACGATCTTGTCGAGCTTCATGATCAGTATCCGGTAGCAGACACGAGCGTGGGCCCGCGTCGATAAGGAAAGACTCCCGATGGCTGCGGCGCAGCGACCGGTGTGCTCTCTTCGGTTTGCAAGTGCTGCTCGATGGCGCGCCGGACCGCGTATGCACACGCTATTGCGACGTGGTGGGTCGCGTAGGTGGGCAGCTGCAGCTCGATCCCGAAAAATTCCTCGGGGAACGGCTCACCGACCGGGCGCAGAATCCTCGCCAGTGGGCGATCGCCGTCGGCGACCCACTCGTACGCGCCGTCGTGCACGAGCCTGACGCGTGATGCGCGGATCTCTTGCGGCGTACGTCCGGGAAATTCGCGCAACAAGGTCACGTCGAGCGCGCGCGCCGCATCGATCGCTGCGTCGATGGCGGCGGCCTCGCTGGCAAGCCCGCGAAAGCCGAGCGATCGTCCGTGAATCCAGCCGATGTCGTGGCCCTTTGCAGTCTCGAGGCGAAACCTGTTCTCGCCGTCCTGAATGATTCTCAGCATGTCAAATCCCCTGTGGTTGGGCACCACGCGCCTGATGCGCGCTGTGCGAAACTCATGAATGATTTGGGCAGGGATGACCGCGATCGGCCGGGCGGCGTGAATGCCGCCTGCACCAGGAACCTTGCGGATGCAAAAAACCCTACCCGGCATGGAGCGCAGGTAGGGTCGGCGAGGGGCATCCGAAACGGATGCCGCCAGCTAACGACCGAACTGTCTATCCGCTCACATGCAGCGGCTGTGACAGTTCCTGCGCGTCTGGGGTGGAAGGCTCGAGGTCACCAGCGATGGAAAGCTGTTCCTGCAGTGCTCGAGCCACCGGCAGGCGCATTTCAGAGACCCGGGTTCTGTGCGGTGTGGTGTGCATGTTATCTCTGCTCGAAAGGTGATGATCTCTGAACAAGCGAAGCGATCGCTGAGTAGTACACGATGCGCGCGCGAAAGTTCCAGTGCTGCGGTTGATCCTCGATGTTTTCTTCATGGTACGCGCGATGTGGTGCCAGCGCCGTCAGGCGCTGGGCTGAAGATGGTCTCCGCATGGCCATCGGGATAACCGACGATGACACAATCCGCGGTCCCCAGAAACAGGCCAGTGTCGACGACTCCGGTAACCGCCAGCAGCGCCCGCTCGAGCTCTCGTGCGGCGTTCCCGCCGCTCATCGGCTCACTGAGTGAACAATCGAAAATCAGATTCCCGTTCTCCGTGATCAGCGGTCGCGATCCGTTCGGCTCCATTCGCAGGGTTGGAACAAGTCCAAGAGCCACGAGCTCCCTCATTGCATGCCACTCCCCGAAAGGGATCACCTCCACCGGGACGCTCCCCCGCTCGCCGAGCGCGTGCACGAGCTTGTCTTCGCCGACGATGATCACCTGACTCGCGGACGCCGCCGCTAGAATCCGCTCGCGAACCATTGCTCCGCCGCGCCCTTTCACGAGGTCGAAGTTCGGCGCGACTTCGTCGGCGCCATCTATGGTCAGATCCAGCAGCCCACCCTCTCCCAGCTCAATGAGTTGAATGCCGGCTCGCTGTGCCTCGCGGGTCGAGCCCAGCGATGCCGTTACTGCTTTGATGCGCAAGCCATCACGCCGGCGGGCGCCCAGTTTGGCGATAAAAGCCCAGACCGCGCGCCCTGAGCCCAACCCGATGCGCGCGCCATCGGCCACGAGCTCGAGTGCTTTCGTCGTCGCTGCCTGGACGCTCGGATCATCCCTGCTTCCCGGCACGTATTCAGAACGCGGCATCAGTCGCGTGAGCGCGGTTCATCCGGCTAATTCAGCTCGCATGGTTTTCTCGAACTCGACTTCCGCCCGCAGACCTTCCAGATCTCGGCGAACTACGGCAACCGCCAACTTCTTGCCACCGCGGCTGAAGGTGACCGTGCAATCATGTTCGTCAGCGTCAAGCCGTCCGTTGAGCTCCGCTTTGTCGAATCGCTCGGCGTGGCCCACATACGCCAGGCTGAAGTCGTACTGCTCGGTCCAGAAAAAAGGCACCGCATCGAAGCGCTCGCGCCGACCCAGAATATTTCGCGCCGCAGTCTGCCCCTGACGCTCGGCGACCACCCAATGCTCAACGCGGATACGCTCGCCGGTGAGCCGGTCGGGCCAGCGGGCAATATCACCAGCTGCGAAGATGCCCGGCACGCTGGTCTCGAGGTATTCGTCTACAGAAACGCCACGATCGATCGCCAGTCCCGCCTGTTGCGCCAGCGAAAGCACCGGCCGGACACCGATGCCGATGACGACGAGGTCAGCTTCGAGGTGTTCGCCGGTCTTCAGTGTGACGCCATGCTTGTCTATCGAGGTAGCAGTAGTCTCCAGATGGAACGTCACGCCGTGCCGTTCGTGAAGCTCGCGAACGAATGTCCCCACGTCCCTGCCCAGAATTCGTTCCATCGGCACTGCATCGGGCGCGACCACCTGAACGGCGACATTCCGTGCTCGCAGCGAAGCGGTCACCTCCAGGCCGATGAAGCTTGCGCCTATGACGACGGCCCGCTTGGAGGTCGCTGCTTTGGCAACGAGTGCATCTGCGTCGGCGAGCGTCCGCAGGTAGTGCACGTGCGGCAGATCGCCGCCGGGTAAGTCGAGCCTGACTGGCTCGGCCCCGGTCGCGAGAAGCAGAGCGTCGTATGCCTGGCGGGTGTTGTCCGCGAGCTGAATCTCCCGCTTCGCTGTGTCGATCGCTGCGACTCGGGTGTTCAGTCGGAGATCGATGCGGTGCTCCTTATAAAAGTCGGGGGTTCGCAGCGGATTTGACTCTGACTGGGCAGCGCCACCCAGATAGCCTTTGGAGAGATTGGGACGGTCACACGGCCCCGACTGGTCCGCGCTCAACATCGTGATTGCGCCCGCGTATCCTTCGCGACGCAGCATCTCCGCCGCGGCGTTGCCCGCGGCGCCACCACCGACGATCACGACTGATTGCGGTACGGAATTGAATGTCGACGCTCGGGGCGGGGCTGGAACTTCGAGCTTTCCCCGGACATACGCGTTGCCGTCGCGCTGTTCGACGCGCCAGCACGAAACAGCGTCGAGCGCCGGAGCGCGGACGGCTTCTCCAGTGCGGAGGCTGAAGCACGCGTGATGCCACGGACACCGAACTGTGTCGTCCACCAACAGGCCATCGGCGAGAGGCGCGCCGTAATGCGTGCAGAACGCATCGAACGCGAAACACTCGGGCCCTCGCCGCGCCAGGACGACCTGCTCTCCATTTACGTGGCCCATCACCATCGTACCGTCAGCGATTGTCGAGATGGGAATCCCCAGAGTAAGGTCTGGTCCGTCGAGGCTCGTGTCGGTGTCAGTCATCCGATCTCCGCGGACCGGAAGGGTGTCCCAGATCGCCGCGGGCCTCGAGACGCGCAAGCAACAAATGGTAATACAGCATGCCCTGCTGGGGACATAGCGTATCTAGGATGCATTCAACGTCGACTCGATCAGAGGTGGAGACGAGCGAAAGATTCCGCGCCACGCTGCTGTCGTTCATCGGAAAGACATCGAGGCGCCCGAGGCCGCGGAGCAAGATGACCGTAGCGGTCCACGGCCCGATTCCCTTGATCCCGCGAAGAAGCGCAATTGCTTCAGGACTCGCGCGCTCCTCCAGCATCGCCTCCTCGAGGGTGCCCGTTGCCAACGCTTCGGCAACCCGGCGTAGTGTCGAGAGCTTGCCAATGCTAAGACCGGCCGCGCGCAAAACGTCGTCGCCAGCGCCAAAAAAAGTTTGAGCCGTTGGAAACGCATAAACATCAACGCCCTCGTTATCGGCTGATCGGCCCAGAGCGAGAATCAGACGGCGCATGATCGCGCTCGCGGCATGGAGACTGATCTGTTGGAAGACAATCGCGTTGACGCACGCCTCCCACAGCGTTGGATAACGAGGCGGTCTCACGCCGCGCATCCGCTGCGCTAGCGGACCAAGCCACGGTATGCCCAGCGCGGCGCGGCTGAAATACGTCACGTCGCGATCGAGCCCAAGCATCCGTCGTACAAGCGCAAGCGCCGGTTTGTATTCGCGGGGATCGCCCTCGAGAGTGACGGTGAGAGCTTCCGAATTCACCTGACTGACCCGGGCGACCATGAGGCCGTGCGGGGTCTCGAGCGCTCGGACATAGTGTCCATCTGAGGTCAGGACATCGACGAGATTTGTCGACAGGCGCCGGAGCGCGCTCACGGTGAGGTCCAGGCGGAACGGAGCGGCGACCGACAATTCATGCCGCAACTGTGATGACCGTAATCCAGCGCCGATGATTGGCCCAACTGCGCCTGGCACGCTTTGATCCCTGACACTCACCATTCTCGCCCCGCATCGATGCTTTTTAGGTGCGTACTCCGACTCTCCAGAAGCAAGTTTGCCATCACGCCCTTCCTACGTCGGATGCACGCGGTGCTCGGCCATGATCCGGCGGACGCTCGGAAACGCGCTGCGAGCCGCGCCAGGTACGTGATGCCAATCGCTCGTGCCCGGCTTCCCGAGCCAATAGTCGAACGGTTCGGCACCAGGCCCAAGCGGTTTGCCGACGACGATTCTTCCCACCATTCCCGCGGCTTCGTGCGGAACGCAGTAGTAGTCGTAAACGCCAGGCACAGTCAGCTTAACATCGAAATGTGCCCCCGGACGGACGAGATATCCCGAGTCCCAGGGGACCGCTCCTTCGGGAATTCGAAGCGGGTGATGATCATTGCGTGGGTGGTACGCAGTCGTGGTGTGCACATTCTCCTTTACCATCCAGCGAACGGTCGTGCCCGGTTCTACATAGAGCCCGATGGGATCGAACCACACCTTGGAGCCGAGCGCGTCACTGCGCATCTCGATCACCTCGACAGCCGGTGCCGAAAACAGACGACGGTTCGGCAGGAGCGCGAGACCGACGATGGCGAACCCGCCGGCCTTGACGAACTCGCGACGCGACGGTCCGGTCACTTGACCAGCTGTGCCGCGCGCTGGGCTGAGACGTACCACACTATGAAGTGGTAGTGGGGCTCCGCCACGCCTGGGTGACCCGCGTTGTACACGATGTCGACATGATCGACGCGCTCGTGCGCAACCTTGAGATCGCTGAACGCCTTGTGCGCGTTCATGTCCTTGAGAGGGACCATGTAGATCGAGCTAACGAGTTTGCCCTGATGGTCGTAAGCGAGAAACGGCCCGGCCGGAAGCGTGGCGGGATCGACATAGAGGGTGCCGAGCCCGGGAAGAAAGTCGGGAAGCGGCACCAGGCTACTCACTGCCTTGTACGCTCCGCCCGGTGGTGCCTTGCTCTGCCCAGCGGCAATATCAGGCGAAGCGACAAGCAGCCCGAAGCCGACCATGAGCGCGGTGAGGGTGAGTCTTTTCATTGAAGAATCTCCTTCGGTAGTTGGTTTTGTTTGGTCGTCGGTTTATGGGAATCGATGCCTGGCGTTCGAAGCAGGGCTGGCGCCTTGGCAGACGCGCTCACGCTGAGACGGATCCACATTCCTGCCGCGCCGTGCCCGGGGACACCACAAAAAATGAGGTAGTCACCCGGAGGCTGCGCCGTGAAGCGCATGACGTCCGTTCCCCCTGGCGGGAGCCCTGTGGAAAGCTTGAGTGTGAAGGCGCGCGAAATCGCGGGACTCGGTGGCTGCGCTGGAAGCGGAGTCTGAGGAGTGATCACTTCGGCGCTATGCGGTAGCATGCCATCGTGATTCTTGAACGTGATCTCCGCGTTCCAGCCGACAGGAATGACGAGAGTCAGCTCGCCATCACGGAACCCATTGAAATTCAAGGCGCCGTTCAGACCGGTGAGCCCTGCGATCAGCTGAAATCGCGCGGTTTTCGCAGCCGCGTCAGAAGTCAGCCATGCAGGATCGATGCTCTGCTGCGCATGCACGGGAACGGCGAGCAAGCAGACCAGCGGCAGCGCAAGAGCAAGTCGATTTGTCATTTGGCGAGCTGGGCTGCGCGGTCTGCCGAGACGTACCACACGATGATGTGGTAGTGCGGTTCTGCTACACCCGGATGTCCGGCGTTGAAGACAACATCCACGTGATCGGCGACCGCCCGACCGATCTTCAGATTGTTGAACGCTTTCTGGGCGTTCATATCCTTGAGCGGGATCATGTAAACGGAATTCACGAGGCGACCCTGGTGGTCATACCCGAGAAACGGCCCGGCAGGCAGAGTCGCCGGATCGACATACAATTTTCCGAGCCCGGGGATGAAGTCGGGGAGCGGAACGAGCGTGCTGACCTTCTTGTACTTGCCACCAGGAGGCTCCTGGAGTGGCGCCGTTGATGAATCGGGGTGCATCCTCGTCGCGACGGGCAGGGGCGATTCGCGCTGCGCCGCGGCGGTAATGGGAACGGTGAATATCCCAACGCCCAAAGCACCGACGAGGGTGACAAGCGCGAGATTTTTCATGTGAAGCTCCGGGTGTGGTGGTCTGATCTACTCGTCGCTCAGACTAGCCGGCGCTTCGTGAAGAAAGTGTGAAAAAGCGGCGAACTCTTGCACAGGTTACCGGCCCTTTCCGGGTGGTCTATCTTCCTGATGTGTCC